>Ga0210389_10003478_pt1 | contig 12288 bp, 12 predicted proteins | sample IncBWH28OmetaG_FD_160127 | JGI IMG/M metagenome (GOLD analysis project Ga0210389, IMG submission 160127) | Forest soil microbial communities from Barre Woods Harvard Forest LTER site, Petersham, Massachusetts, United States - Inc-BW-H-28-O ... | reverse complement strand
GCAACTGGCACCATCGACGGGTGACTGCCGACCTTCACGTGCACCGCTGCGGTCCGGCCGGTCCGGTGCGACTGCTTGCCATCCACGGGTTGACCGGTTACGGGGGGCGCTGGCGGCAGCTGGCCGGCTACCTGCCCGAAATCGCCATTGCCGCACCCGATTTGCTAGGTCACGGTAGGTCATCGTGGGCAGCGCCGTGGACTCTCGATGCCAACGTCGCGGCGTTGGCTGCGCTGCTCGACGACGAGAGCGACGCGCCGGTGCTGGTGGTAGGCCACTCATTCGGTGGCGCGGTGGCATTGCATCTGGCAGCGTCTCGGCCGGAACTGGTGTCGGCGCTGCTGCTGCTCGACCCGGCAGTCGGGTTGGACGGTAGGTGGGTGCGCGACATCGCCGACGCGATGTTTTCCTCCCCTGACTACCCCGACCCTCAACAGGCCCGCAGGGAGAAGGCGGGCGGCTCCTGGGCGGATGTAGACCCCGCGTTGCTCGACACCGAGATCGAGGAACACATGATCAAGCTGCCGACCGGTCGGTACGGGTGGCGCGTCAGCCTGCCCGCGATGATGTCGTACTGGAGTGAGCTGGCCCGCGACGTCGTGCTGCCGCCGGCCGGCACCGAGACGACGCTGGTGCGAGCGAAGCACACCTCGCCGCCCTACGTCAGCGACCGACTGATCACGGGACTTCAAGAGCGCCTGGGATCGGAGTTTGAGCTGCTGGATTTCGACTGCAACCACATGGTGCCCAACGCCAAGCCTGCCGAAGTCGCGGTGCTGGCCCGCAAACTGCTGGGAGGCCGCTGACCGTGGCGCCGGTGACCGATGAGCAGGTCGAACGGGTGCGTTCGCTGGTTGCGGCGATCCCATCGGGCCGGGTCGCCACCTACGGCGACATCGCGGCTGCCGCAGGGGTTTCCAGCCCGCGCATCGTCGGATGGATCATGCGGACCGACTCCTCGGACCTGCCCTGGCACCGAGTGATCACCGCGTCCGGGCGCCCCGCGCGGCACCTGACCACCCGGCAGCTTGAATTGCTGCGCGCCGAAGGCGTTCTCGCCGTCGACGGCAGGATCGCGCTGGACGAGGTCCGTTATGAGTTTCCGCCCTTTGATCGCCCCGATCGAAATCGACAGTAGCGCGGTTGGTTTCGGCTCGGCGTCGTCGCGGTGGCGTCGATGTCGGGCGCCGCGGCGCCCTAAAGCACCAGCCGGACCAGGGCCGCGGTGCGGGCCAGGCCCGGGAACGCCTCGGCCGTCGACCGCGGGTGCAGCGCGTGTACCGCCAGACGAAACATCAACGCCCGCAGCAACATCTGTGGCCACTCGGGAAGCGCGTTCCAGCGTTCAATGAGGCCGTCGTCGGCATCGCCCCAGGACAGCGCGTCGACGACGACCACGCCCGCGGCCCACGAAGCGGGCCGCCAGTACGGCGTGATGTCGGTGATCCCCGGCGCCGCGGTGCCGACGAAAAGAACTGTGCCGTAAAGATCTCCATGCACCAGCTGATTGGGGCTCTTGGTCGGCTTACGTAGGGTGGCGAGTTGGTTGATCAGGTCGACCGAACGCTGGCCGTCCGCCGTCGGCGATGCCGTCCGCGCGCCCGGCGGCACCGAGGACAACGGACGTTCCTCCCACGCGGCGCGGTCGGCGGCGATGAAAACATCGACATCCCCCCAGGGCGCGGTGGGCCCCTGGGTCAGGAATCGGGGGCGCTCCAGTTTGCCGGTCGCCTCGTGCAGGCGAACCGCCGCTGAGACCACTTCGTCATGCCTGGGCTCCGGGGTGCCGGCGACGAAGGTGTCTGCCCGCCAACCCGAAACCACGTATCGCCCGTCGGTCGAGCGAACCGGGCGGGCCAGCCGCACGCCGTCCACGAAGAGCGTCTCGCGCACCCGGGCCGACCAGGCCGCGCGGGCGTGGTCGGCGACGATCGACAAGACGACCTCGCCACATCGCCAGCCGCCTTCCCAGCTGGCGCCCAGGGCCACGGGCTTGACGCCGGTCAAACCGAACGCCGTCAGCACATGGTCCGGCGGTGGCTCGACATTCACACCGGTAGCCTAATAGAGCCCATCAGGGGCGACCGCGAGCGCGGCGAAGCCGGGCGCGGCGGGTCGCCGCCAGACAAGACCAGCGCATCGGTCAGTACATCACCATGTCGGGCTGCATCTGTTCGGCCCAGGCAACGATCCCGCCCTGCAGGTGGACCGCATCGGAGAATCCGGCCTTCTTGACGGTGGCCAGCGCCTCGGCCGAGCGCACACCCGTCTTGCAATAGAGCACCGGCATGCGGTCGTGCGGTAGCTGCGCCAGACCCTCACCCGAGTTGATCGACGACTGCGGGACCAGTTGTGCGCCGTCGATGTGCACAATGTCCCACTCGACGGGCTCACGGACGTCGATCAGGGCCAGCTTCTTGCCGGAATCCAGCAGCTCACGTAACTCCCGCGGGGTAATGGCGGAGCCGGTGGTCGCCCGGGCCGCATCGTCGGACACCACGCCACAGAATTGCTCGTAGTCGATGAGTTCGGTGATCTTCGGCCTGAATGCCGCTGACGGGTCCTTGCGGATCGTGATGGTGCGATAGCTCATCGCGAGCGCGTCGTAGATCATCAACCGGCCGAGCAACGGTTCACCTATGCCGGTGATCAGTTTGATCGCCTCGGTGCCCATCACCGACGCGATCGAGGCGCAGACAATGCCCAGGACGCCGCCTTCGGCGCACGACGGCACCGTGCCGGCGGGTGGCGGCTCCGGGTAGAGGTCGCGGTAGTTGAGGCCCCGACCGTTGGGGGCGTCCTCCCAGAACACCGAGACCTGGCCCTCGAATCGATAGATCGACCCCCACACATACGGCTTTTCAGCCAGCACCGCGGCGTCGTTGACCAGATACCGGGTGGCGAAGTTGTCGGTGCCGTCCACGATCAGGTCGTACTGCTTGAACAGGTCGACGGCGTTGTCTCGATCCAGCCGGAACTCGTGCAGCCGCACGTCGACCAGCGGGTTGATCGCGGCGATCGAGTCGCGCGCCGACTGGGCCTTGGGCCGTCCGACGTCGGCCACACCGTGGATGATCTGGCGCTGCAGGTTCGACTCGTCGACGACGTCGAAGTCGACGATGCCAATGGTGCCGACTCCGGCCGCTGCCAGGTAGAGCAAGGTAGGTGCGCCGAGTCCGCCGGCGCCGATCACCAGCACCCGGGCGTTTTTGAGCCGCTTCTGACCGTCGACGCCCAGGCCGGGAATGATCAGGTGGCGGCTGTAGCGGGCTACCTCGTCGCGACTCAGCCGTGGTGCGGGTTCGACCAGCGGCGGCAGTGATGTCTGCGACGTCGACACCGAAACATCTCCTCGGCTAGCTTGCGCGACGCAACTTCTGCACGTGTCGTCTGCAACCATCACAGCAGTTGTGCGGATAGACGGCAACGAGGTCCCCGCTAGCTCCGAGTGCCCAGCTCCTCAGCGGGGCTAGATCCGATTGCCCCACTCCTCAGCGGGCCGCACGGCCCGCATCGTCGCGGGGCTAGGCGATCGGGTACGGCCAGGGGTTGAATCGGCAAGTCTTCCCATCGGCCTTGATCACGTCAGGGTCGAACTTGGCGGCGTCGTCGTTGGACGTGGAGAACGTCTGCTGCATCATCACCGGAGCCAGAGCACCCTGCTGCTCGCACGGTTCGTGACGCACGTACCCGATGGCGTGGCCGACCTCGTGGTTGATCACGTACTGCCGGTAGGAACCGACGTCGCCTTCGAAGGGCATGGCTCCGCGCACCCAACGCGCCTCGTTGATGAAGACGCGCGCCTGCCGGTCGGGCCCGTACACCGGGTTGTAGCAGGACGTCTCCAGCCGGAATTCGTAACCGCAGCCGTCGCGCACCGTTACCGGGGACACCAGCGAGATCCGGAAGTCAGGTTTGCCGTCGTCGATCCGGATGAACGCGAATTGCGGGTTGTGCGTCCAGCCCTTGGGATTGGCCAGCGTCTGGTCGACCATCTCGGCGAAGGCGTTGTCGCCGCCGAACATCGTGGAGTCGATGCCGTTCTCGACCTCGACGGTGTACCGGAACACCTTGGCGGTGCCCTGGCCGATCTGTGGCGTCGTGCCCGGCACGATATGCCACGTCTTGTCGCCCGCCTCGGTGAATGGCCCGCCGTCCGGCAGAGTCCCGGCCGGCAGGTTGGCGTCGAAGGCGGCCAGGCCGCGAGGTGGTGCGTCGATGATCGACGTGCCCACAGAGCCGATCGCCGGCGGGCCCTGGATAGGTTGACTCGCCGCCGGTTGAGTTGCGCTGGTTCCGGTCACGGTTTGGTAGATGACCAACACAGTGAGCACGACCAGAACCGGCAACGCGTACGCGCGCCACCCATAAGTGGCTACGAACCGTCCCAACCACGTTTGTTTGCGCCACTGGCGCTGCCGGTCGCGGTCGACCCGGGGCCGTCCGGCATCCCCGGCGATCGGGTCGCGCAGGGCCCGAAGCGGTTCGCGCCACTCGTCCCGCAGCACCGGGACTCGGCCGCTGCTGCGCATGGGCCGCTGGGACGTCATTTTCCCAGGATTGCACAGCCCACCCGGTGGCCGCCCTTGGCGCGCCCGAATGCGGCGGCCGACGGGGTTTGTGCCAGCGGCGACGGCCACGATGATGATCACCACGGCGTTTCGGGTAGTAATGTCGATCCGACGAGCTGCGCGCGAGCGGCCTGGAGTCCGATGGCCGGTTGCGCACAATCAGATGAGGACCTGATGAGCGATCTCGCCAAGTCAGCGGCACGGCGTGCCGTCAGACCGGTTGACCGCGGTCGGCCCGGAGAGGGCGTGGCGACCGCCAACCGCCGCGGCAACCGCTTGCCTCGCGACGAGCGTCGTGGCCAATTGCTGGTCGTCGCCAGCGATGTCTTTGTCGACCACGGCTACCACGCCGCCGGCATGGACGAGATCGCCGACCGGGCGGGCGTCAGCAAACCCGTTCTTTACCAACACTTTTCGAGCAAGCTCGAGCTGTACCTGGCGGTGCTGCAACGGCACGTCGAAAACCTGGTCTCCGGTGTGCAGCAGGCATTGAGCACTACCACCGATAACCGGCGGCGGTTACACGCGGCCGTCCAGGCGTTCTTCGACTTCATCGAGCACGACAGCCAGGGGTACCGGCTGATTTTCGAGAACGACTATGTCACCGAACCCGAGGTCGCCGCCCAGGTGCGCGTCGCCGCCGAATCGTGCACCGACGCTGTGTTCGCCCTGATCAGCCAGGATTCGGGACTTGACCCGCACCGGGCCCGAATGATCGCGGTGGGACTGGTCGGGATCAGCGTCGACTGCGCCCGGTACTGGCTGGACTCCGACCGTCCGATTTCCAAGGCGGACGCCGTCGACGGCACCGTTGCGTTCGCCTGGGGCGGGCTGTCACACGTGCCGCTTACCCGCTCCTAGCGGCCCCTCGCGGCCGATTCCCCGATTCCGAAGCCGACCCGGCGGGAGTCGGCGACACCGATCTCGACATAGGCGATCTTGGCGGTCTGGACCAGGAAGCGACGGCCCCTGTCGTCGGTCAAGCTGAGCAGGCCCGATTCGTCGCGCAGTGCGCTGGTCACGAGTTCTTCGACTTCATCGGGTGTCTGCGTACTGGTGAGGAGCAGCTCGCGCGGACTCTCCGTGATACCGATCTTGACCTCCACGGTGGCCCCTTCCGTTGGCTTCGAAGTCTCAGACGTGTCAGCAGCAGGCTAGTGGACGCGGCGAGCGCGCTCTGCCGCAGATGCCCCCGGGACCCCGGCGTTCGCGATAAGCGAAACGGGACTGGCCGAAGATAACGATTAGCTCCCAGCTGGGCCAACATGCCGCACGTCACCCTATCCCCAGGCGACACATCAGTAGCATTGACACCATCAGAAACACGTTTACCGATCGCGTCGGCCTGGTCGATGACCCGGTGCACGACTACCCCGACGACGACAGCTACGACGGAGCCGACTCCGACGTCGATGACGGCTACGACGAGCTGGCGTGGGCGCCCAATGGCCGGTGGCGCCCGGTCACAGCGATTCTCGGCGCTGTGGTGGCCCTGGGGGCCGTCGCGACCGCCGTCATCATCAACAGCGGGGACAGCGCGTCGATCAAGGCCACCGTGGGCGCGCCGCCGCCCCTGACCTCCGTGCCGTCAGCACCCAAGGCCACCGCCCCGCCCAGCGCGTCGCTCAGCCCCGCGCCCCGCACCTCCCCCGGGCCGTTGTCGCCCGAGACGGTCACCACCGTGCCGCCCAGCATGGCGCCGACGGAGACGCCCACCGCCGCGCCGCCGCCGATGGCCGCACCGCCACCGGTCGAGCTGAACCCGCGCACCGTCGTCTACAGCGTGACCGGGACGAAACAGCTGCTGGACCTGGTGACCGTGGTGTACACCGATGCCCGGGGCTACCCGCGGACCGAGTTCAACGTGTCGCTGCCGTGGTCGAAGGCGATCGTCCTGAATCCCGGCGTGCAGACCGAGTCGGTCGTCGCGACCAGCTTCTACGGCCGGCTCAATTGCTCGATCGTCAATGCCGCCGGTCAGACGGTGCTGGCGTCGACCGGCAACGGAATCATGACGACCTGCACGCTCTGAGCGGCGGGTCAGCTGAGGCCGAGCTCCCGCATGCGACGGTCGTGCGTGTCCTGCAGGCGGTCGAAGAACGCGCTGAGCTGGCCCAGGCCGCCGGGACCCGACACCACCAGGTCGACCAGCTCATCGTGCTCGGCCAGCACGTATTGGGCCTGGGTAATCGCTTCGCCGAACAGGCGACGAGACCACAGCGCCAGCCGGCTGCGCTGCTTACTACTGGCGGTCACGGCGGCGCGCACCTCGGCGACGACGAACAGCGAGTGTCCGGTCTCCGCCAGCGCGGAGCGCACCACGTCGGCGACCTCGTCGGGCAGCCCATCGGCGATCTCCAGATATAGATCCGCCGCCAGCGCATCGCCGACGTAAGTCTTCACCAACGCTTCCAGCCACGTACTCGGCATGGTCAGCCGGTGGTAGTTTTCCAGCGCCGAAACGTACTTCGACATCGCCGAAACCACGTCCACACCACGGCTTTCCAGCGAGTCGCGCAACAGCTCGTAGTGCGTCATCTCGGCGGCCGCCATGCTCGCCATCGAGATCCGTCCCCGTAGATTGGGCGCCATCCGCGCCTCGTCGGTGAGCCGGTAAAAGGCCGCGATCTCGCCATATGCCAGCACCGCGAACAATTCGTTGACGCCCGGGTGATCAGCCGTCAGCCGTGAGGTGGTCGAAACGTCCACTGGATCGGCGGAGGAGGGCTTCCAGGTGGGCCGGGTCATGGCAACACTCTAGTAGGCGGACTGAGCCAAAAAGGGGTGCCAGCTGTCGACCGGTTATGATTGGCGTAGGTATTGGCTGTTTTCCTGCCGTCAGTACCGGCGAAATGTGCGTGCACTGCTGACCCGCCTGGCCTGAGCGTCGCTCAGATCGAGCAGGGGCCGCGACTCGGCGACGTATCCGGAGTCGGAACTCGTGCGCGCGTGACCGCGAGAGAAAACCGACCACAACACGGATACCGTCACCGAAGGGCTTGCCATCCACGTATGACCGCACTCACGAGCAAAACTGAACTGACCCCCCCAACAACATTTGCCGAACTTGGCGTTCGCGACGAAATTGTCCGCGCACTCACGGAAAAGGGCATCGAAAGCCCCTTTGCTATTCAAGAACTGACCCTGCCGCTGGCGCTGGCCGGCGACGACGTCATCGGCCAAGCCCGCACCGGAATGGGTAAAACCCTCGCCTTCGGCGTCCCGCTGCTGCAACGCATCAGCAGCGGCACCGGTGTCCGGCCGCTGACCGGCGCCCCGCGGGCACTGGTCGTGGTGCCCACCCGGGAGCTGTGCCTGCAGGTCACCGACGACCTGGCCGCCGCCGCCAAATACCTGACCGCCCTAAAGGGCGACACCGCCGGAGAACGTCCACTATCGGTGGTGTCCATCTACGGCGGACGTGCCTACGAGCCGCAGATCGACGCGCTGCGCGCCGGCGCCGACGTCGTGGTGGGCACCCCGGGTCGGCTTCTGGACCTGTGCCAGCAGGGGCACCTACAGCTGGGCGGGCTGTCGATGCTGGTGCTCGACGAGGCCGACGAGATGCTTGACCTGGGCTTTTTGCCCGACATCGAGCGCATCTTGCGCCAAATTCCCGCAGACCGGCAGTCGATGCTGTTCTCGGCGACCATGCCCGGCCCGATCATCACGCTGGCCCGCACCTTCATGGTCCAGCCCACGCACATCCGGGCCGAGGCGCCGCACTCGGCGGCAACGCACGACACCACCGAGCAGTTCGTCTATCGCGCTCACGCGCTGGACAAGGTCGAGCTGGTAAGCCGGGTGCTGCAGGCCGAGGGCCGCGGCGCGACGATGATCTTCACCCGCACCAAGCGCACCGCCCAGAAGGTCGCCGACGAGCTGGCCGAGCGGGGCTTCAAGGTTGGCGCCGTGCACGGCGATCTCGGGCAGATCGCCCGCGAGAAGGCACTCAAGGCGTTCCGAAACGGGGACGTCGACGTGCTGGTGGCGACCGACGTCGCCGCCCGCGGCATCGACATCGATGACATCACCCACGTCATCAACTACCAGATCCCCGAAGACGAACAGGCCTACGTGCACCGGATCGGCCGTACCGGTCGCGCCGGCAAGACCGGTATCGCCGTCACCCTGGTCGACTGGGACGAGCTGCCGCGCTGGACGATGATCGACAAGGCGCTGGGCCTGGAGTCCCCGGATCCGGCCGAGACCTATTCGAACTCGCCGCATCTGTATGCCGAGTTGGGCATCCCCGCCGACGCGGGCAGCACCGTCGGTGTGCCCCGCAAGTCGCAGGCCCGACGGCGCGACCCCGAGCGCAACGGCGCCGGTGAAGGCCCTAACCCGGAGAAGTCGGGCGGCACACGTTCCGGCGCCCGACGCCGGCGCACCCGTGGCGGCCAAGCCGCCACCGAGCATGCCGCAGGCGACGGAGTCGTCGAAGCCCGAACCAACGGCGACGCCCGAACCAATGGCGACGCCCCCGCCGAGACGCCGTCCGGCGCCGCCGCGGGCAAGTCCGGGCCCAGCCGGCGCCGCCGCCGGCGCCGCAAGCCCAATGAGGGCACGGCGGCCACCGCGGCCACCGCAGCCCCCGCACACGCCAACTGAGCCCGCGCTGGCCCATGGTCAGACCCGAACGCCGGACCAAAGGCGACATTGTCGCCGCCGCGGCGATCGCGGCAATCGTCGCCGTGTCCGCGTCCCTGATCTGGTGGACCAGTGACGCCCGGGCCACCATCAGCCGGCCCGCCATCGTTCCGGCGCCCGCCCCGACACCGGCCCGCGAAGTGCCGGCCGCCTTGAATCAGTTGTGGACCGCCGCCAGCCCAGCCACCACCGCCCCCATCGTGGTAAGTGGGACGGTCGCCACCGGCGACGGCCGCCGGGTCGACGGACGCGACCCGGGCACCGGCCAGTCCCGCTGGAGCTATGCCCGTGACAGCGACCTGTGCGGGGTGTCCTGGGTCTACCACTACGCCGTCGCCGTCTACCACGACGACCGCGGATGCGGGCAGGTCAGCACCCTCGACGGCGCCACAGGTCATCGCGGGGCCGCCCGCAGCGGCTACGCCGATCCACGGGCGCGCTTATCTTCTGACGGCACCACGGTCTTGTCAGCCGGCGACACCCGGCTGGAACTGTGGCGCTCGGACATGGTGCGGATGCTGGCCTACGGCGAGACCGACGCCCGGGTGAAACCGTCGTCGCGGGGACTGCACTCCGGATGCCGGCTGATTTCGGCGGCGGCCAGCTCGTCAGCGGTATCGGTGCTGGAGAGCTGCGCGCAGCAGGCCGACCTGCGGCTTGTCCTGTTGCGTCCCGGCAAGGAGGACGATGAACCCCAACAACACGTGGTGTCTGAACCCGGGATCGGGGCCGATTCGGGGGCTCGCGTGCTGACCGTCTGGGAGAACAACACGGCGGTCTATCTGCCCGCAATGTCCGGCGCGCAGCCCAGGGTTGACGTGATCGACGACACCGGCACCACCGTGTCGAGCACGCTGCTGCCCAAGGCCCCATCGAGTTCGGCGACGGTGTCGCAGGCGGGCAACCTGGTGACCTGGTGGACCGGCGATTCCCTGATGGTCTTCGAGGCGAGCAATCTGACCTTGCGCTACACGATCGCCGCGGGCGACGACACGGCGCCGTTGGGACCGGGCGTGATGATGGCGGGCCGGCTGCTCGTGCCGGTCACCGGCGCGATTGGCGTCTACGACCCGGTCAGCGGGGCGAATGAACGCTACATACCGGTGAATCGGGCGCCCGGCATCTCGCAGCCGGGCGCGGCGGTGGTGCCGGCCGTGTCGGGATCCCGGGTCTTCGAGCAGCGCGGGGGCACCCTGGTGGCCCTGGGCTGAGGCCCCGTCGAGCGATCCCGCTAAACCTCGACGACGAACGTCGGCAGTGCTTTTCCGGTCTTCCAATGCTTGAGCAGCGCCTGCGCCAGCTGGCTGTAGGCCGCCGAACCTTTGTTCCTGCGTCCGGCCATCACCGACGAGCCCGAGGCGGTGGCCTCGGCGAAGCGCACCGTTCGGGGGATGGGCGGGGCGAGCACAGGCAGGTCGTAGCGGTCGGCGACATCGAGCAGCACGTCGCGGGTGTGCGTGGTGCGCGAGTCGTACAGCGTCGGCAGCGCGCCCAGCAGCCGCAGATCCGGGTTGGTGATCTGCTGGACGTCGGCGACCGTGCGCAGGAACTGTCCGACGCCGCGATGCGCGAGCGTCTCACACTGCAGCGGGACGATCACCTCGTCGGCGGCCGTCAGCCCGTTGAGGGTGAGTACACCCAACGACGGGGGGCAATCGATGACCACCACGTCGAACTGGTCCGAAAGTTTGGCCAGCGCGCGTTTGAGCGCGTATTCGCGGCCGGCCCGCATCAGCAGCATCGCCTCGGCGCCCGCCAGGTCAATGTTGGCCGGCAGCAGCGTCATGCCTTCGATGGTCGTGACCAGTGCGGCGCTCGGCTCCACCTCACCCAGCAGGACCTCGTGCACGGATATCGGTAGTTTGTCGGGATCCTGGCCGAGCGAGAAGGTCAAACAGCCCTGGGGATCCAGATCGACCAGCAAGACGCGCCGGCCCGCAGCCACCATCGCCGCGCCCAGCGAGGCAACCGTCGTCGTCTTGGCTACGCCGCCCTTCTGGTTGGCCACCGCCAGCACTCGGGTCTTAGTCACGGGCGCCGCTTTCCCCCGCACACGGGAGCCGCTCCCGGCCCATCACTCGTTATCACTCGGTCTCCTCTGCATCGTCGCCGCGCGATCACAGTGCCCATCCTGGCATGTTCGGCCATCAAGCGCCTCGGCCGACGCCACGGTATGTCGTCCGGCAGAATCTGTCGGCATGGGCTTGCACAATCACCGGCTGGTGCTGCTGCGCCACGGCGAGACCGAGTGGTCGAAATCGGGCCAGCACACCGGCCGTACCGACGTCGAGTTGACCGAAGCCGGGCAGACGCAGGCCAAGCTGGCCGGGCGGGTGCTGGGTGAACTCGACCTTATCGACCCGCTGGTGATCAGCAGCCCACGTCAGCGCACAATTGCCACCGCCGAGCTCGCCGGACTCAGCATCGACGAGGTATCTCCGCTACTCGCCGAGTGGGACTACGGGTCCTACGAGGGCCTGACCACCCAGGAGATCCAGCAATCGGTGCCCGATTGGCTGGTGTGGACGTACGGATGCCCCGGCGGTGAGAGCGTGGCGCAAGTCAGTGAGCGCGCCGACCACGCGGTCGCGCTGGCGCTGGCGAGCATGGACGCGCGCGACGTGGTGTTCGTGAGCCATGGCCACTTCTCCCGCGCCGTGATCACCCGCTGGGTCGAGTTGCCGTTGCCCGAGGGCAGCCGCTTCGGCATGGCCACGGCCTCGATCGGCGTGTGCGGGTTCGAGCACGGGGTGCGACAACTCGTAGCGCTCGGATTGACCGGTCAGTGAGTGTCCGCCCGGCGACGATGCGCGCCGTCCAGCGGCGCGAAAAGGAGCCGGGCAATTGAGACCGGGCTCGGCGACGATGCGCGCCGTCCAGCGGCGCGAAAAGGAGCCGGGCAATTGAGACCGGGCGAGCCGCCATTCGCGCTGTGCGGTCCGACGGGGACCCTGATTGCCGACGGGGTGCAGAGCCGCTACAGCGACGTGCGCGCGGCCCAAACGGCGCTACGGTCGGGGGAAGTCCCAATAGTGTTGGGCGCCTTACCTTTCGACGTGGAAATGCC
>Ga0210389_10003477_pt1 | contig 12290 bp, 12 predicted proteins | sample IncBWH28OmetaG_FD_160127 | JGI IMG/M metagenome (GOLD analysis project Ga0210389, IMG submission 160127) | Forest soil microbial communities from Barre Woods Harvard Forest LTER site, Petersham, Massachusetts, United States - Inc-BW-H-28-O ... | reverse complement strand
TCATAGACGCCGCCGAACAGGATGCTGTCCAGGGTGGTGAAGATGATCTGGCTGAACTGGCTCATGCCGCTGCGCAGGAAGGCGCGCCACAACACGTCCAGCAGCGGCGGATTGGGAAATTTCAGTCCGCCCAGCAGACCGCCGAAGAAGATGTCATAGCGCTGGGCAACCCTGAGCGACGACAGGTCCAGATTCAGGGGTTCGGTCCCTTGCGTCATGTCGCGGTTGTAGAGATTTTCCACTGCGGCCTTGACCTTGGCGCCGGTGTCTTCGGCGCGGGCGCGCTCGTTCTGCCAGATGGCGGCGGTTTCGCGGACGACCTTGGCCATGCTGGGGACGTCGGGCCGGTCGTCCTTGGCCTGGTAACCGGCGACCCAGTAGGGCACCCCATCCGGGGACAGGAAGATATTGAGCGGCCAGCCGCCCGCATGACCCATGATCCCGGCTGCGCCCTGATAGAGCATGTCCAGGTCCGGGCGCTCATCGCGGTCCACCAGCACGGGAATGAAATTCTCATTGATGATGGTCGCGGTCTCGGAATCGGCGAAGGCTTCCTTGGCCATCACATGGCACCAATGGCAGCCGGCATAACCCAGGCTGAGCAGGATGGCTTTGTCCTCAGCCTTGGCCTCGGCCAGGGCCTCAGGCCCCCAGGCGCGCCATTGGACGGGATTGTCCTTGTGGGAAAGAAGATAGGGGCTGGTCGCGTTGTTCGGGATCATCGTTCCGTTCCAATATATGTGTGTGCGGAAGGATGCTTCCCGCCGGCCCGCTTCTATGATGTTTTTGGGGCGCGGTTACTTACCTCGAAAAACCGGACCCCGAAACCCCTACCAAAGGCGTGCCATGAAAGTGAATATCGAGATGGACATGACCCCGGAGGAGGCCCGCGCCTTCATGGGACTGCCCGATGTCGCACCCATTCAGAGAAAAATGCTGGAAGACATGCAGTCCCGGATGAAGGCGGCCTTCGATGCCAATGACTTGGACGCGATGGTGCGGGCCTGGATGCCTCTATCCTTTGGTATGGGAGGCGGGGCGGAGACCTTCCAGAAGTTCCAGAAGGCGATGTGGGAAGGCGCCACGGCTATGCTGAACAAGGACGGCAAATAACCGGATGCCAGCGGCGATCTTCGCGCTGGCGAGCGCGCCCGGCCGCGCCGGCGTGGGCGTGGTGCGGCTGTCCGGGCCGGGTGCGGGCGAGATTGCCCGGGCTCTGGCCGGGCCCCTGCCCCCGCCTCGCCAGGCGGTATTGCGGCGCCTGGTCCATCAGGGGCGCGAGATCGACCATGCCCTGCTGTTGTGGTTTCCCGCGCCCGGCAGCTTTACCGGCGAGGAGGTGGCCGAATTCCATGTCCATGGCGGGCGGGCGGTGCGCGAGGCCCTGTTTGCGGCACTTTCCGGGCTGGGCGCGCGGCCGGCCGAGCCGGGCGAGTTCAGCCGCCGGGCGGTGGAAAACGGCAAGCTGGACCTGACACGGGCAGAGGCCATCGCCGACCTGGTGGATGCGCAGACCCCGGCCCAACTAGCCCAAGCCTTGCGCCAGCATGATGGGGCGCTGGCCGATCTGTATGAGGGCTGGCGCGCGCGGCTGATTGCGGCTTTGGGCCGTGCCGAAGCGGCCATCGATTTTTCCGATGACGGGGTGGGCGAGGCGGAGTTTGCCGCCGCCCGCGCCGTGGCGGCAGAAATAGCTGAGGAAATACAAGAGCATGTCGACGATGCCGGACGCGGCGAAAGCCTGCGGGAGGGCCTGCGCCTCACCATCCTTGGCCCACCCAACGCCGGCAAATGCTCAGTGGTCAATGCCCTGGCCCGGCGGGACGTGGCCATCGTCTCCGACATTCCCGGCACCACCCGCGATGTGGTGGAGGCGCGGCTGGACCTGGGTGGCTATCTGCTGCAGGTGGCTGACACCGCGGGGGTCCGCGCGACCTTCGATGTGATCGAAGCCGAAGGCGTGCGCCGGGCACTGGCCCATGCCCGAGGCGGGATGACGCTTTTGCTGCTGGATGGATCGCTTGTAGATCCTTTCGCCGGATTGCCGGCCGGAATGCCCGAGCCCGATCTGACGGTTTTGAACAAGTCGGACCTGGGTGGTTGCCATGAGGGCATTTCCATCTCACTGAAGACCGGCGAGGGCGTTTCGGAGCTGGTGAAATTGCTGCAACAAATGGTGCAGCAAAAATTGGACAGCGAGGACGGGGCGCCGCTTCTGACCAGGCCCCGCCATCGCCACGCCTTGCATGAAGCCCTGGGCCATTTGCGGCATGGACTGGCCGCGCCGGCTGGTCAGCCGGAGCTGCTGGCGGAAGATCTGCGGCTGGCCATGCGCGCCATCGGCCGCATCACCGGTCGGGTGGATGTGGAAGAGCTGCTGGATTTTGTCTTCCGCGATTTTTGTATCGGCAAGTGATAGGAATGCGGCGGGAGGCAGCGATGAAAAGCCCCGGTTTTATTGTGTTTTTTGTGCTTCTGACGGGCGCCGCGGTTGACACGGCAGGGGCCGATCCGCGTGATGATGCGCTCTCGGCCATGCTGCGTTGTTCGGCCTTGGGCGACAGGGCACAGCGGCTTTCCTGTTATGACGCCAGCGTGGCGCGCGTGCCCGGTGCACTGAACAATTCTGCGCCCTCGCCGCCGGCGGCCGCGCCGCTTGAGGCCAGCGCCGTGCCGCCGCCTGCGGCACCGGTGGCGCCGCGCCACCTTCGCCACGGCTTTCTCGACAAACTATTCGGACCCGATGGCCCCAAGCGCGCGCCCCAGACCACGGTGGTCCAGTTCGGCAGCGAGAGCATCGCCAATGGCGGTGCCGCGGCCTATCCCATTCCCATGGATGGCGACACCATTGATCAGATCAGCGCCCGGCTGGTCAGTTATCTTTTCACGGACGGTTATGTGACCGTCACCCTGGACAATGGCCAGACGTGGCGCCAGACCGCGGGCGGTGAGCCGCTGGGGCACCTGGCCCGGACAGCCTTGAGTTATATGGCGATCATCAGCCGGGGCGGCGGCGGCAGCTATGCCATGAAGCTCACCGGCATGACGCGCGAGATTCCCGTCCGCCGCATCCGGTAGATACACCTATGTCATGGCCGGCCTGCCTCACATGTCATGGCCGGGCTTGACCCGGCCATCCAGCGCGCGAAGCGCCGTTGAAAAGATGGATAGCCGCCTCGGGGGCGGCCATGACATTAGGTCTACCTGGGCCTTGTGGACGGATTTGGCTGCGCGTATGAGCGCGGCCATGAAGTACGACGTGATCGTCATCGGCGGAGGTCATGCCGGCTGCGAGGCCGCCGCGGCCTCGGCCCGCTTTGGTGCGCGCACGCTGCTGCTGACGCATGCCTTCGAGACCCTGGGTGAGATGTCCTGCAATCCGGCCATCGGCGGGGTCGGCAAGGGCCATCTGGTGCGGGAGATCGATGCCCTGGACGGGCTGATGGGCCGGGTTGGGGACGCGGCCGGCATCCAGTTTCGCCTGCTCAACCGGCGCAAGGGAGCGGCGGTGCGCGGGCCTCGGGCGCAAGCCGACAGAAGCCTTTACCGCGCAGCAATGCAAAACATGCTGCGCAGCATTCCGGGTCTGGAAATTCGCGTTGCCAGCGCCGAAGACTTGATTTTGACGCCCCCCCGCGGAGCGGGAAAAAACACGGTCGCCGGGGTTCTCACCGGGGACGGCGAAGAGATTTGCTGCGCCAAGGTGGTGCTGACCACCGGCACCTTCCTCAATGGCCTGATCCATATCGGCGAGACCAAGATCCCCGCCGGGCGGATGAAAATCAAAGACGGTGTGGAGGCGCCCAGCATCGGCCTGTCCAAGACGCTTTATGGTTTTGGCCTGGCAATGGGGCGGCTGAAGACCGGCACGCCGCCGCGTCTGGATGGCCGGACTATTGATTGGGCAAGCCTGGAAATGCAGCAGGGCGATGACCCGCCCCAGCCCTTCTCCTTCCTGACCACCAAGATCAGCACACCCCAGATCGCCTGCGGCATTACCCGCACCACCTTGGCGACTCATGCGGTGATCCGGGCCAACCTGCACCGTTCGCCGATGTATTCCGGCCAGATCGCGTCCACCGGGCCGCGCTACTGCCCCTCCATCGAGGACAAGATCAGCCGCTTCGCCGACCGCGAGTCGCACAAGATTTTCCTTGAACCAGAAGGACTTAGCGACAATACCATCTATCCGAACGGGATTTCCACCTCCCTGCCCCAGGATGTCCAGCTGGCGCTCTTGGCCACCATCCCCGGCCTGGAAAAGGCCCAGGTCCAGCGCATGGGCTACGCCATCGAATATGACTATGTCGACCCGCGCGAACTGTCTCCCGCGCTGGAGGTGAAGTCCGTGCCAGGCCTCTACCTGGCCGGCCAGATCAACGGCACCACGGGATATGAAGAGGCCGCGGCCCAGGGGCTGATGGCCGGCTGGAATGCCGCCCGCGCCGCCGGTGGTTCGGCCCCGATCGTTCTGGATCGCGCCCAGGCCTATATCGGGGTGCTGATCGACGATCTGGTGACCAAGGGGGTGTCGGAGCCCTACCGCATGTTCACCAGCCGGGCCGAATACCGCCTGACGCTTCGGGCGGACAATGCCGATCAGCGGCTGACGCGCTTGGGCCAGGACGGCGGGATCGTGGGTCCGGAGCGCGCCGCAGCCTTCGCCGGCAAACTGGACCGGCTGGATGTTTCACGTGAAACACTGCGGAACCTCGCCCTGACCCCGAACGAAGCCGCCAGGCATGGCCTGACCATCCGCATGGATGGGGTGCGCCGGGATGGGTTGCAGCTTCTCTCCTTGGCGGATTTCCCAGAACTCGCTCGGATCTGGCCGGAACTGGGCTCTTTTGCGCCCGATGTGGTCGAGCAGCTGGAGATCGATGCCCAGTATGCCGGCTATCTGGACCGCCAGGACGCGGACATCATCGCCTTCCGCAAGGACGAAGGCCGGGCCCTTCCTGCCGGTCTGGACTATGGGGCGGTGATCGGGCTTTCCAATGAAGTCCGCCAGAAGCTGGAACGCATCCGCCCGGCGACCCTGGGCCAGGCCGCCCGGATCGAAGGCGTGACCGCGGCTGCCCTCACCCTGGTTCTGGCCCATGTCAAAGGTGCTCAGAAGGCGAAAAGTGCCTGAAACCGGCTTCGGCCCCGAGGACTTCGCCGCCAGGACAAATGTTTCACGTGAAACATTGGCCCGGCTCAAAGCCTATGCCGATCTGCTGACCGACTGGAATGCCCGGCACAATCTGGTGGCCAAAAGCACCCTGCCCGGCCTCTGGCACCGGCACTTCTGGGACAGCGCCCAGCTCCTGCCCCTGATCCCGGAGACCGCCAGGACTCTCGCCGACCTGGGATCGGGCGCCGGCTTTCCGGGCCTGGTGCTGGCGGTGCTGCGGCCTGGTCTGAAGGTCACGTTGCATGAGGCCACCACCAAGAAATGCACCTTCCTGCAGGCGGCGGCGGACCGCATGGGCGTCAAGGTCGCAATCCGTAATGCCCGGCTGGAAGACCTCGCCCCCCAGCCCTCCGATGTGGTGACCGCCCGGGCGCTGGCGCCGCTCCCATTGCTGCTGACCTATGCTCATCGGTTCACAGGTCCGAACACTGTTTGTTTGTTCCTGAAGGGTCAAAATGTGGGGCCGGAATTGACCGAAGCCTCTAAATACTGGAACATGAAGGCCTCTCAGGTCCCAAGCCAGACCGACCCATCGGCTGCTATAGTGACGGTGAGAGAGCTGGGTCCCCGCCATGTCCATCCCGCCAAAGCCGCGAGTCCTGGTCGTCGCCAACCAAAAAGGCGGGGTCGGTAAGACCACCACCGCCATCAACCTGGGTACCGCCCTGGCCGCGGTGGGCGAGCCGACGCTGGTGATCGACATCGACCCCCAAGGCAATGCCTCCACGGGCCTGGGCATCCACCGCCAGGACCGCAAGCTCACCACCTACGAAGTGCTGACCGGCGAAGCGCCCCTGGCCCAGGCCATCGTGCCCACCCGCATCCCCGGCCTGTCGCTGGTGCCGGCGACGGTGGATCTGTCCGGCGCCGAGCTGGAGCTGGCCGACATGGCGCGGCGCAATTTCATCCTGCGCGACGCCTTGGAAGAATACTCCGCACACGGAGGAAATCGCTTCTCCTATGTTTTGATCGACTGCCCGCCTTCCCTCACCTTGCTGACGCTGAATGCGATGGCGGCGGCGGATGCGGTGATGGTGCCCTTGCAGTGCGAGTTCTTCGCGCTGGAAGGCCTCAGCCAGTTGATGAAGACCATCGAGCTGGTGCGCGACAGGCTCAATCCCACGCTGGAGATCCAGGGCATCGTGCTGACCATGTTCGACAAGCGCAACAAGCTGTCGGACCAGGTCGCCGACGATGTGCGCGCCACCCTGGGCGAGAAAGTCTATGCCACCGTGATCCCGCGCAATGTGCGGATTTCCGAAGCGCCCAGCCATGGCGTGCCGGCGCTGGTCTATGACCTGCGCTGTCCCGGCAGCCAGGCTTACATAAAACTTGCCGGGGAATTGATCCAACGCGAACGGATGCGGCTGGCGGCATGAACCCTCATCAGGATCGTCCGCGCGGCTTGGGCCGCGGCCTCTCGGCTTTGATCGGCGATGAAGTGGCCGCGGTGAAGGGCGAGCATGTCGTCAAGAAGGACACCCGCACCCTGCCCGTCGCCTTCCTGCAGCCGGGCCGCTTTCAGCCGCGCAAGACCTTCGCCGAACAACCGCTGACCGATCTCGCCGCCAGCATCCGGGAGAAGGGCGTGCTGTCGCCCATCCTGGTGCGGCCCATCGGCACCGACCGTTATGAGATCGTGGCGGGTGAGCGCCGTTGGCGCGCCGCCCAGATCGCGCAATTGCATGACGTGCCGGTGGTGGTGCGCGATTTGCCCGACGACCAGGCGCTGGAAATCGCCATCATCGAGAATGTCCAGCGCACCGACTTGAACGCGATCGAGGAGGGGGCGGCTTACGAAGAACTGATCACCCGCTTTGGCCGCACCCAGGAAGATGTCGCGCGCGAGGTGGGCAAAAGCCGCAGCCATGTCGCCAATACCATCCGGCTGCTCAAGCTGCCCGAGCCGGTGAAGGCCTGGGTGCGGGAAGGAAAACTCACCGCCGGCCATGCCCGCACGCTGCTAGGGGTGTCCGATCCGGAAGCCCGGGCACGGGAATTGATCCAGAGCGAGTCGACCGTGCGGGAAGCCGAGCGGCGCTCACCGCCCAAGAAGAAGCGCGGTGGAAAACCCGAGATCGATCCCAACATCGCCGCCCTGGAAGCCGATATTTGCGCCACTTTGGGCTTCAAGACCCAAATTACCCACAGGGTGGATAAGTCTGGGGATAAGGGTGAGGTGAGGGTGGCTTACTCCAGCCTGGAGCAGTTGGACGAGATCGTCCGGCGGTTGATGCGGCGACGAGGGGGCCCAGATTAGTGTTGTCATTCCCGGCGAGCCGCGCGATGCGCGCGGCGAGGGAAGGGAACCCAGGTCGCTAGAATCCGCCCGGTCTTTCCACCTGGGTCGCCGGCACGCTGCCGCTACCGGCCCCCTCGCATTGCTCGCGCAATGCTCGGCCGGGGATGACAAGTGAGGTGTTGGGCATTAACCCCCGCCGCCGCAGCGCTTCCGCCACGCCAATCCGATCATAAAGTTCCGCGAACCCAGAATGGGCACTTAGGAGAAGAACTCTGGCGCGCAAGATTCGTTAGAGCGGGACCGCCACTCCCGGAAATCCCCCATGCATGAATATGAAATTCGCATCCGCCAGGCTCACGGATCCACCCCGATCATTTCGTGCAAAGTTCAGCTTTCCGATGCCGCGGCGGTGCGATCAGCTCGAAAACTGGCCCAGGGACGGCCATTCGAAGTCTGGCGGGGACCGGAATGCATTTATGCAGCCGTGCGGCCCCCGGCCCGCTGGATGAACTAACCCGCGCCGGTCCGCCGCAGCGCCTCGGCCACGTCGATCCGGCCATCATAAAGGGCGCGGCCGACCACCACGCCTTCGATGCCCGGTTCATTCACCGCAATGAGTGCGTCGATGTCGGCAATGGAGCCGACCCCGCCAGACGCAATCACCGGAATCGTGAGCGCACGGGCGAGGGCGGCAGTGGCCGCCACATTCACCCCCTTGAGCAGTCCATCGCCGTCAATGTCGGTGAACAGGATCGCGGCGACGCCGGCATCCTCGAAGCGCCGGCCCAAATCCACCGGCGTCAGTTCGCTGACTTCGGCCCAGCCTTGGGTGGCGATCCGGCCGCCCTTGGCATCGGCACCCACCACGATCCGGCCGGGGAAGTCGCGGGCTGCGTCTTTGACGAATTGCGGATTGGTCAGGGCGGCGGTCCCCAGGATCACCCGGGTGATGCCGGCGGAGAGCCAGGCTTCCACCGCCGCCATGTCGCGAATGCCGCCACCCAGTTGAATGGGCAGGTCGATGGCGGCGCGGATGGATTTGATCGCTTCGCTGTTGGCGCTCTTGCCGGCGAAGGCGCCGTTGAGGTCCACGCAATGCAGCCACTGAAAACCTTGCGCCGCGAAGGCGCGCGCCTGCGCCGCCGGATCGGTGTTGAAGACGGTGGCGTCTTCCATCACGCCTTTCTTCAGGCGCACGCAGACACCGTCCTTCAAGTCGATGGCGGGAAAGATGATCATTCCCATGCCCCTATTTTGTCATTCCCGCGAACGCGGGAATCCAACTTCGATGAGCCGCGCCAATCAACGAAAAAGTTGGATCCCCGCTTGCGCGGGGATGACAAGTAAATATTTGGGATTGAACTTCCACTACGGCCGCCAACTGAGAAAATTCTCCAACAGCTTGATCCCCGTCGCCTGGCTTTTCTCGGGATGGAACTGGGTGCCCGCGATATTCTCATTGCCCACCATGGCGGTCAGCGGCCCGCCATAGTCGGTGGTGGCGATCAGGTCTTCGGGCAAAGCAGGCTTGAGTTCGAAACTGTGCACGAAGTAGGCGTGCGCGCCGCTCTCGATGCCTTTGAGCAAATGATGCTTGCCCAGGATTTTCAATTCATTCCAGCCCATGTGCGGAATTTTGAGCTGGGGATCGGCCGGCGCGATCTTGACCACTTCGCCCGCGATCCAGCCCAGGCCGGCATGACGGCCGAACTCCACGCCAACGGTGGCGAGCAACTGCATGCCCACGCAAATCCCCAAGAACGGCGCGCCGTCTCTCACCACCTTCTCGCGCAGCGCCTCGACCATCCCAGGCACCGAAGACAGGCCTTTCATGCAATCGGCAAAGGCGCCCACGCCGGGCAGCACGACGCGCTCAGCCTCTCTGACCACCTGCGGATCGGCGGTGGTGACGATCTCGCTTTTGCCGTTTGCGGCGCGCGCCAAAGCCTTCGCCGCGCTGGCGAGATTGCCGGAGCCATAGTCGATCAGGGCCACTGTGGACATCGCCGGTCGTATAGCGGGTCAAAGTCCATTTGTCGAAGCGCGGGCTGGTCTGCCATCCCGGCATGGCTATCGACGCCCAAATGGCAACGGGCTCTTTCGGAGGTCGACACCTTGGCTTGAGCGTCCGGCAGCGTGAATGCTAAATGGCGGACAGGGAGAAGGGCGGAATGTCTCGCGAACGCGGCCTGGCCACGCAGCGCAATGAGCGGGAGGGTTCCGCCTTCCTGACGTCGTTTTCCGATCGGACATGGCTGCGGCTGTTTGTTATCGGTGATCTTGCCGGGTTGGCGATTGCCGGCGCGTTTCCCGGCTGGCACTGGCTTGCGTTTATCGTAAATGGCGTGAGCTCTTCGGCGACCGCATGCTTCTGCTATGCGGGATTGCGCGGCGCGCGGCCGAATTTGCGCCTGATCTGGGGCATTTTTCTGGTCGTCATGATCGTGCTCGCAATCAACAATACTTATCAATTTTATGCGATGTTTTCGGTGGAGCCGCATTTCCAATATTACAGCACCCCGCCCAAGGGAGGGCTGGGCGCATTCAGTACGCTCACCGCTTTTTCCTCGGCGCGAACCGTGCTCCTGCTGTTCCTGTTCTCGCAGATCGAAGACAATGACAATTCCCCGTATTTTCGGCGGATAGACATCGCGCAATGCATCCTGGTTGTCGGCCTCACCATGCTGGTGTTCCAGCCAAGCCTTGTCGGAGGGCATGAAAATTCGATATCGCAGACACGTTGGCTGCGATCCATCGCCGTCGAACTCACATTCTTTTTTGGGGTGATCAACTGGCTGGGACGGCCCCCCGGCGAGGCGCGTCAGTTGGTGGGCGCGATCAACCTGTATTTTTTGGTCAAGCTCCTGGCGAATATCGCCACCGTGCTGCACCGGGGAGACCCGGGAAATCTCCTGGTCACCTCCTATGCCCTGGCCGATGTGACATTCGTCATCGCGGCGCTCCATGGCCGCCGGCATCCGCAGGCCGAAGGCGCCGGCCGTTCCGCCCTGGGGGAGGCGATCCGGTTTCTCAATCCGGCTTTTTTTGCCATCACGGCACAGGGCCTGGCTCTTGTGGTTGGCCAGACGGATCCGCTTCTGGGAGGCGGGTTGGGTATTTTGTCGGTGCTGCTGTATGTGCTCCGTTCCGCGCGCTGGCAATCCGATTTTCGCCGGTTGCAAGCCGAAATCGCGGAGGCGGCGCTGGCGCGGACGAATTTCCTGCTGGACATCAATCATGAAATCCGCTCGCCGCTGACCAGCATCACCTTGAATGCCTCGCGCCTGAATCGCGAGACAGGGTTGAGCGGCGACCAGGCGGCATTGACGCGCTCCATTCACAAGGGGGCGGAACTGGTGATCTCCACCCTCAATGACATCCTGGACATTTCGCGGCTGGAGTCGGGCCGGCTGCGCATACCGCTTCGGCCCTTTGACGCCGTCCCGGTGATCGAGGAAACCGCCGATCTCCTGGAGCCGCAGGCGCGGCACCGCAAGGTGACGATCGAATGGCAGCAGGCTTCGCTTTCACCCTTGCTGGGCAACGCCGCACGCCTCCGCCAGGTGCTGATCAATATCCTTTCCAATGCGATCCGGCACGCCCCGGAGAACAGCAAGGTCGTCATCGCGGTGGAAGAGGGGACATGGGACAGCCGCGCTTGCGCACGCATCATTGTCACGGATTTCGGCGCGGGCATACCGCCGGATCGACAAGCGCTTCTGTTTCGCCGGTTTTCGCAACTCGGTCCGCATGCGGCCGGCAGTTCCGGACTGGGCCTGGCGATTTCCAATTCGCTGGTGAAGCTGATGGAAGGCAAGATCGCCTTTGAAAGCGCGCCCGGCAAGACCAGCTTTTGGGTCGAGCTGCAGGCAGCGCCCCAAAATAGTTTGAGCACTTTCTAGATTGGAGCCATGGAACACACCGGCACGGCACGGCGGGAATTACGCTTGACGTAACGCATACAATCGGGCAATCTCCTCCCATGATCTTGAGCTACCGCGACGCGCGCAGCCAACGCTTCGCCCGCGGCGAAAGGGTCAAACAATTCGAGCCGTTCCGGCATCAGGCGGAAAATCGTCTGGTCCGGCTGGAAGTCGCTACTAGCCTGGGCGAACTGGCAGCACTTCGCGGCAACCGGTTGGAGAAATTGAGCGGCGACCGCAAGGGGCAGTGGAGCATGCGAATCAACGATCAATGGCGCATCTGCTTCAAATGGACCGAAGGTGCCCCGGGTCCAAGTGATGTTGAGATCGTAGACTATCATTGAGGTGTGACATGGCGCGTATCCCCATCCATCCCGGCGAAATTTTGCGCGAAGAGCTGGAAGACCTCGACCTGAGTGCCGCCGAATTTGCGCGGCAGTTGAATGTTCCGACCAACCGCATCACCGGCATCCTCAACGAAAAGCGCGCGATCACAGCCGACACGGCGCTGCGCCTGGGCCACTGGTTCGGCACCAGTGCCGAGATGTGGCTTAATTTGCAAAAGCTTTACGAACTTCGCCTTGCCGAAAATGAAAAAGGCGCGGAGATCAGGAGGCTGCCGAAGCGGAAGGCGGCGTAGCGCCCAACCATGGTGCCGCTTGCGAGGTGGATGGCCGGCTCGGAGGCCGGCCATGACATGGCAATTCAGTTATCGTCCATCTTCAGTGCGGCGATGAAGGCTTCCTGGGGAATGTCCACCTTGCCGAACTGGCGCATCTTCTTCTTGCCCTCTTTCTGCTTGTCCAGCAGCTTGCGCTTGCGGGTCATGTCGCCGCCATAGCATTTGGCGGTGACGTCCTTGCGCAGCGCCGAGAGGGTTTCGCGCGCGATCACCTTGCCGCCGATGGCGGCCTGGATCGGGATCTTGAACATGTGGCGGGGGATCAGC
>Ga0210389_10003476_pt1 | contig 12292 bp, 11 predicted proteins | sample IncBWH28OmetaG_FD_160127 | JGI IMG/M metagenome (GOLD analysis project Ga0210389, IMG submission 160127) | Forest soil microbial communities from Barre Woods Harvard Forest LTER site, Petersham, Massachusetts, United States - Inc-BW-H-28-O ... | reverse complement strand
CCCTGTCCCTGGATCTCGGCCTCGCCGACGATCATCGAGTCGAGCCCCGCGGTGACGCGGTAGAGCTGGCGCGCGGCGTCGCAGTTGCGTGGCGAGTAGATCGCCTCGGCGAGCTCCGTCGGGCGAATCGAAGCGCGTCCGGCGAGCAGGCCGAGCACGTCTGACTCGGCGCGCACCGGATCGCCGACGACGAGGTAGACCTCGGTGCGATTGCACGTCGAGATGACGACCGCCTCGCGCACCTCCGGCGTGTCGGTTGCCTGGCGTGCGAAGTCGAGCCCCTCGGCCTCGGTGAACGCAAGGCGCTCGCGCAAGGCGACCGGCGCCGTCTTGTGCGAGATGCCGAGCGCGAGCAGCTCGCTCATGCGCTCGCTTCCTGCCGCGCCGACTCGCGTTCGGCGGCGGCGCTCGCTTGCTCGCGTTCGAGCAGCTCGGCGAGGTCGCGCTCGACGCGGCTCTGGCGGACTGCCATGATCGCGACGTAACCGAGCACGAGCGCGAACAGCACGACGTAGGCGCCGGCGACGTACTTGCCGGCCGTGTGCAGCGGCAGCGCGGGAAGCTCGGCGAGCACCGCGGCGATCACGAGCTGGGCCTCCTCGCGCGCTCGGCGCTCGCCGGCCCACTTGCCGGGTGCACGGGATTCGCGCTCATCGCCGTTGCATGCACGCCCGGCGCGGCGCTTCGCGGTCGCGACGTCGGCGCGACGCCGGCGGTGACGTCTTCGCGGCGCTCGGCCAGCCGCCGCAGCGCACGCAACTGCATGCGCGTGTGCTTGACGGTCAGCTCGTATTTGCACAGCGTCGTGAACAGCAGCACGATGCCGAGCAGCGAGACGAGGAACGTCAGCGCCATCTGCCACGGCAGGTTCGACGTCGCGCCGAGCACACGCGGGTGCAGGTACGCGCTCGACGCGCGCACGGCGATGAAGTTGAGCGGCACGAACGCGCCGGCGGTGATCGCGAAGACCGCCGCGTAGCGCGACTGGCGCTCGGGGTCCTCGATCGCGAAGCGCAGCGGCTGGTAGGTCGCGTAGAGCAGGAAGACGATCAAGAACGAGACGAGCGTCGGCTCGTTCCAGACCCACCAGTGCCCCCACGAGCCCTTCGCCCAGATCGAGCCGGTGATCAGCGTCGCGACGCCGAAGATCAAGCTCATGTGGATCGCTACGTAGGAGCGCATGTCCCAGCGCGAGTCGCGCGTGCGCAGGTAGGCGATCGCGAAGATGCCGCCGAGCACGAACCCGCACAGCGCCGTGATCGCCAGCGGCACGTGGACATAGAAGATCTTCTGCAGGAAGCCCTGTTCGGCTTCCAGCGGCGCCCAGAAGAAGACGAGCGCGAGCGCGATCGTCATCACGGCGATCGTCGCGACGCTCAGCGTGCGCAGCCCGGCGCCGTAGCGGACGGCGCCTGCGGAGCTGCGCGTGGTGTCGGAGCCGCCGGCGAAATACCGGCGTGCGGGGCTCATTTCAATCCTCCAGGAGGAAGTCGAACAGGGCGAAGGCGATCAGCCCGAAGACCAGATCATAGAGCCCGAGCGTCAACAGCCAGCGCACCGCCGGGCCGCTGGAGTGCCCGAGCGCGAGCAGCGGCGAGCTCGCCCGTGCGCCGCCGATCACGATCGGCACGAGCAGCGGCAGCGCGAGCAGCGGGCCGAGCAGGTCGCGCGCGCGCGTCTGCACGGCGAGCGCGGCGACGAGCGTGCCGATCGCCGCAATGCCGAGATCGCCGAGCGCGAGCACGCCGATCAGCGCCGGCAGCGCGTGCCCGAGCGACGGTCCGAGCAGCAGCAGGCCAAACGCCGGCACGGCGACGAGCTCGAGCACGAACAGGTACGCGAGCAGCGTCAGCACCTTCGCGAACAGCATCGCGCTGCGGTCGACCGGCGCGAGCAGGAACGCGTCGAAGCCGCCCTGGTCGGCGTCGGCGACGAACAGCCGGTTGACGCCGAGGATCGCGGCGAACAGCAGCGTGACCCAGAGGATGCCGGCCGCGAGGTCGCCGTCGACGCTGTCGCGATTCAGCGCGAAGTGGAAGACGACGAACGTCGTCACGGCGAACAGCGCCATGCCGGGCACCGACTCGAGCGTGCGCAGCTCGACGAGCAGCTCCTTGCGCAGCAGCGCGCGCACGACGGCGAGCGTGCGTCCGTGAGGCTGCGCCGCGCCGGCTCGGCGATTGCGCTCGGCCGGCGTCCGCTCGCCAGAGGCGCCCGGCGCCCCGGCTCCGCCCGGCGCCTCGGCCCCACCGGAGTGACCGGATCCGCCAGCGGCACCTGACGCGCCCGGGATCGTCGCGCTCACCGGTACAGCCCCACGATCTGCTCGGCCGTCACGTCGGCGGCGGCCTCGAGCAGCGCCACGCGTCCGGCGCGCAGGCCGAGCACGAGGTCGGCTTCGGCGAGGCCGTTGCCGGGATCGTGGCTGCAGACGACGCGCGTGCGCGCCGAGCTGGCTCCAATCAGCGGCTCGAGACGCTCGACGGCGGCCGGATCGAGGTTCGACCACGGCTCGTCGAGCAGCAGCAGCTCGGGATCGTGCAGCACTGCGCGCGCGACGGCGACGCGCTGGACCATGCCGCGCGAGAGCGTGCGCAGCGGCTCCTCGGCGCGGTGCTCGATGCCGACGAGCTCGAGCACGTCCCGTACGCGAGCGTCGGCGACGTCGTGCAGACGGGCGTGGAAGCGCAGGTTCTCGCGCGCCGTCAGCTCGCGGTAGAGCAGCGGCTCGTGCGCGAGCAGGCCGATCCGCCCGCGCACCGCCCACGCATCGCCGGGCAGGCTCTCGCCGAGCACGCGCACGCTGCCGGCGTGCGGTCGCAGCAGCGTCGCGAGCACGCGCAACAGCGTCGTCTTGCCGGCGCCGTTCGGGCCGAACACGACGAGCGTCTGGCCGCTCGCGAGCGACAGCGTCACTTCGCTGAGCGCCTCGCGCTCGCCGTAGTGCCGCGCGAGGCCTTCGACCTCGACTGCGGTCATGTTCAGGCTCTCGACACCTGCGGCGCTCGCTCGCTGCGCGCCTGCGCCGCCGCGATCAGCTCGCGCACGGCCAGCTCGCCGGCGCCGCCGGCCGCGACGTCCGCGCGCAGCAGCTCGATCGGATCGGGCATGCCGTTGACGATGCCCTCGAAGAACTCCTTGCGGTCTTGGTAGGTCGGCAGCGTGCCCTTTGCCCAGCCGCGCACCTCGTTGAGCAGCACGGCAAGTCGCGCGTACGGCGCGCCGTACTGCGCTTCGATCTCGCGCTTCATCCGCTTCGCGAGCGCCGGCGAGGCGCCGGCCGTCGAGATCGCGATCGCCAGCGGCCCGGTGCGGACGATCGCCGGCAGGATGAAGTTGCACAGCGGCGGCACATCGACGACGTTGACGAGCATCGCGCGGCGCTCGGCGTCGTCGTAGACGGCGATGTTGACGTCGGTGTCGTTCGTCGCGGCGATCGCCATGAAGACGCCCTCGAGGTCGCTCGCGCCGGCGTACTCACGCTGCAGCCACTCGATCGAGCGCTCGCTCGCGTACTGCGCGAGCGCCGGCTCGGCCTCGGGCGCGATCAGCGTGACCTGCGCGTCGCACGCGAGCAGCCCGTCGACCTTCTCCAGGCCGATCGCGCCGCCGCCGACGACGACGCAGCGCCGCCCGCTGAGCTTCAGGCAGGCGATGTAGAACGGCGTGTCGAGCATCCCCTGCACGCAGCTCTGATCGCAGATCCCCTTGCGCAGCTGGCAGACGCACTCCTTACCGGCATAAGCCTGAGCGGGCATGGCTTAAAGGGTAGTCGCCCGGAGCTTCAGCGCGGCAGCCCGCGGCCGAGCGCGCGCAGCCCGACGCGCGCCAGCGCCAGCGCGCCGTTGCGCCAGGCGTGCTCGCGGTCGCGCTCGCGACCGGAGCGCATCTTCGCGACGGCGCGCGCGGCGCCGGTCGTGCGCTCGTCGTACGGCCCCCACCACAGTCCGCGCACGCTCGGCGGGTCCCACGTGATCAGCTTCTCCTGCGCGCACGCGCGCAGGCCTGCAGCGCCGAGCGTGCGGCCGAGCCCGCCGCCGGCGGCCGCGCCCCACGGCCCGCGCGAGACGGTCGGGCACGGCAGGTGGTCGTTCAGCCAGACCATGCCGGCGTGCAGCTCGCGCGCGATGCGCAGCGCCTGGTAGCGATCGGCCGTCCAGACAGACGCGCCGAGCGCGTAGTCGCTGTCGTTCGCCAACGCGATCGCTTCGGCGACCGAGTCGACGGCGACGACGCCGAGTACCGGTCCCTCGATCGGCTCGCGCATCAGCGCCATCTCGTGCGTAACTCCGGATAGCACGGCCGGCGCGTAGAACGAGCCGGCGGCGCAACCGGCCGGGCTTACCGGCCCACCGCAGCGCAGCGTCGCGCCGCTTGCGACGGCGTCGTCGACGAGCCGGCGCACATGCGCCAGGCGCCGCGGCGAGGCGAGCGGCCCGAGATCGGTGCGCGGGTCGGATGGGTCGCCGACGCGGAGCGCACGCGCCGCGTTGACGAGCCCGTCGACGAAGCGGTCGTGAACGTCTCGCGAGACGTAGATTCGCTCGACCGCGCCGCGCGCCTGTCCGGCGCCGGCGCAGCCGGCCCACAGCGCGCCGGCGATCGCGCCCGGCAGGCGCGCGTCGGCGAGCACGAGCATCGCGTCCTTGCCGCCGAGCTCGACCGTCACCTCCTTCTCGCGCGCGACACCCTCGCCGGCAACGACGCGGCCGACCGCCGGCGAGCCGGTGAAGAGGATCTTGTCGACTGGCGATTTGGCCAGCGCGATGCCGACGTCGGCGCCGCCGTGCGCGATCCGCACGAGCCCCTCCGGCAGGTCGGCACGCGCGAGCACGCGCGCGATCCGCTCGCCGGCCAGCGCCGCGCGCGCGGCCGGCTTGAACGCGACGCCGTTGCCGGCCAGCAGCGCGCCGGCGATCTGCCCGAGCGGCTGCGCGAACGGCGCCGAGCCGGCGCCGATCACGCCGACGACGCCGTACGGCTCATACGCCAGGCGCGCGCGCTTGGCGATCGCCAGCGAGTGGCTGACGCCGACGCGCCGCCCGCCGAGCAGCTCGGCGCCGTCGTCGGCGATCCAGATCAGCGCGTCGATCGCCGGCAGCAGCTCGAGCGCGGCGATCTCCGCCGCCGGGCGTCCCTGCTCGCGCGCGAGCGCCGGCACGAGCTCGTCGAAGTCGTCGATCAGCGCCTGCGCCATCCGGCGCATGTAGCGCGCGCGGTCCTGCACGCGCAGCAGCGCCCACAGCGGCTGCACCTTCGCGATGTCGGCGACGAGCGCCGGGATCTCGATCGGCGCCGTCGCCGCGACGCTGCCGAGCGGCGCGCCCGTAGCGGGGTCGCGCACGTGCAGGCGAGCCTCGCCGTCGACCCGCTCGGCCGTCGCGCTCATCTGGCCTCGGTCTCGCCCACGGTCGTACTCATCGGCTCCCGAGCTTGCTAGCCGTCGCGCTCATCGACCGATTATCGCTGCTCGATGCCGCGTGCCTGGCGGATCTCGCGCAGGCGCTCGGCGAGCTGCGCCTCGGCGTCGTCGGGCTCGTAGAAGCGCTCGCGCTCGAGCCCTTGCGGCAGCAGCTGCTGCTCGGCGACGTGGCCGGCGTGGTCGTGCGGGTTGTCGTACTCGCGCTTGTCCTGCCCCGGCCGTGGCCCCGAGCGCAGCCACGCCGGCGCCGGCTGCGCGCCGTGATCGCGCACGTGTCGGCGCGCCGCGCCGAGCGCCTTGCCGGCGGCGTTCGACTTCGGCGCGAGCGCGAGGTAGATCGCGGCCTGCGCGAGCGCGTACGTCGCCTCCGGCAGACCGACGTGCTCGACCGCCGCGGCGGCAGCCGTCGCGACGCTCAGCGCTTGCGGGTCGGCGTTGCCGATGTCCTCTGACGCGAGGATCACCATCCGCCGCACGATGAAGCGTGCGTCCTCGCCGCCCTCGAGCATCACTGCGAGGTAGTACAGCGACGCGTCCGGATCGGAGCCGCGCGTCGCCTTGATCCACGCCGAGATGTAGTCGTAGTGGCGATCGCCGCCTTTGTCGTAGAGCACCGCGCGGCGCTGCAGCGCATCCTCGACGCGCGCGAGCGTAACGCGCGGCTGCTGCTCGTCCCCGCCGCTCGTCGCCTGCTCGTCGGCTGCTGCGCCGGAGCCCGCCACACCCGCGCCGGCCGTCTCGGCAGCGGTCGCCGCGGCCAGCTCGAGCGCGTTGAGCGCCGTGCGCGCGTCGCCTTCGCTGCGCGCGGCGAGGAACTCGATCGCGTCCTCGTCGACGTTCGCGCCCGCGGCGCGCCGCAGCAGCGTCGCGACGTCGTCGGGCGTCAGCGCCTGCAGCGCGTAGACGCGCACACGCGAGAGCAGCGCGCCGTTGACCTCGAACGCCGGGTTCTCGGTCGTGGCGCCGACCAGCGTCAAGAGGCCTTCCTCGACGGCCGGCAGCAGCGCGTCCTGCTGCGCCTTGTTGAACCGGTGGATCTCGTCGAGGAACAGCACCGTCGGCTGCGCGCCGCGATCGCCGCCGAGCGAGCGGCGGTGCTCGGCGCGCTCGATCACCGCGCGAACCTCGGCGCGCCCGGCCTGCACGGCGCTGAGCTCCTCGAACGCCGCGCGCGAGTGCTCGGCGAGCATCCGCGCGAGCGTCGTCTTGCCGGTGCCTGGCGGCCCGTAGAGGATCATCGAGTGCGCGCGTCCCTGCTCGATCGCCGTGCGCAGCGCCGAGCCGGGCTCGAGCAGGTGCGACTGGCCGACGAACTCGTCGAGGTTGCGCGGGCGCATGCGGACGGCCAGCGGGCGGCCCTGCCCCGCGGACAGCGGTTCGTCACCGGCTCGCCCGCCGCGCTCACCGCTCGCGCCGGCACGGTCGGCATCGCCCGAAGAGCCCTCGCCGTTGGTCGGATCGTCGAACAGGCTGCCGGGCGCGTTGTCCATCGGAGCCCAGTATCGCGTGCTCCGAATAACAACTGGGCAATGGGGGAAATGGGATATCTGCGCGTGCCGCGGCCGCGGTCGCGGGCGTACTTGGACAGCTGTGCATTTGCGGTGCTTGGCAGGTTGGCCAGGCGTGGGTGTCGAACATGTAGATCGGATGTTTATGTGTGGGGATCGAGGGCGTCGATGAGCAGGAACTCAGGCTGACATGAGTGCTGGCGCTGCCGAGATGTTCTCGGGCGGAGCGGGCTTCGACCTGGTCGAGGCCGGTGGCGAGATCGCCGCGCGCTCGCCGCTACAGCTGTTCTGGCGGCGGTTTCGCAAAGATCGCGTGGCGCAGGCCTCGGCCGCGTTCATCCTGCTGCTGATCGTCATCGCGATCTTCGCGCCGCTCGTCATCAAACTGCTCGGGCTGCCCAGCCCGTACACGCAGAACCCGAACCTGACGGGTTCGTTCGGCGAACCGATCGGACCGAACGCCGCGCACCCGTTCGGCGTCGACCCACTCGGCCAGGACGTCGCCTCGCGCGTGATCTATGGCACGCGCGTCTCGCTCGAGGTCGGCGTGATCGGCACCGCGATCGCGACCGTGATCGGCGTCACGCTCGGGCTGCTCGCGGGCTACTACCGCGGCTGGCTCGACACGATCGTCTCGCGGCTGTTCATCGACGTGACGCTGTCGATCCCGATCCTGCTGCTCGGCCTCGGCATCGGCGCCGCGTGCGCCGTGCGCGGCTGCCTCGGCGGCACGATTCAGCCGGGCGTCGGTGTGATCATCTTCTTGATCGCCTTCGCCACGTGGACGTACTTCGCGCGAATCGTCCGCGGTCTGGTGCTCTCGCTGCGCGAGCGCGAGTTCGTCGACGCGGCGCGCGCGCTCGGCGCGTCGGACCTGCGCATCATGTTCCGCGAGATCCTGCCGAACCTGGTCGCGCCGATCATCGTCTACGCGACGCTGCAGATCCCGCTGAACATCCTGATCGAGGCCTCGCTCTCCTACCTCGGCGTCGGCGTACGCCCGCCGACGGCCAGCTGGGGACAGATGCTCGCCGCGGCAACGCCGACGTTCAACACGGCATGGTGGTTCATGGTCTTCCCGGGCGCGGCGCTGTTGCTCACGGTGCTCGCATTCAACCTGCTCGGCGACGGATTGCGCGACGCGCTCAACCCAAGGGCTTCGCAGTGAGCGCTGATCTTCTTCAACAACCAAAGGAGGCGGCTCGATGAGAGCGCTGAGAACGATTCTGCTGACGGCACTGGCCGCGGCGGCGATGATGGCACTGGCCGCTTGTGGCTCCAGCAGCAGCTCCAGCTCAAGCTCCAGCGGGACCGCGAGCTCCGGTAGCTCGGGGCTGCCGGCGGGCGTGAAAAACCCGATCAACGAGTCCCTCACGGGAGGCAAGCGAGGCGGGGTTCTGAACGACGTCCAGAGCGAGGACTTCGAACACCTCGATCCGGGCCAGGCTTACTTCCAGCTGGATTACCAGATCACCAACTCCACGCAGCGCGCGCTCTACTCCTACAAGCCGAACACCTTCTCGCAGACCACGCCCGACCTCGCCGAAGGCGAACCAAAGCTGAGCGACGGCAACAAGCTGATCACGATCAACATCCGCAAGGGCGTCCACTTCAGCCCGCCGGTCAACCGTGAAGTAACTGCCGCCGACGTGGAATACGCGATCGACCGCGTCGCCAACCCGAACGTCGCCAACCCCTACTACCTCGGCTACCTCGAAGGGGTCGAAGGGATGAAGACCTCCAAGGGTGGCCAGATCCCGGGAGTGAAGGCGACCGGCAAGTACACGCTGCAGATCAAACTGACGACACCGTCGGCGCCGATCGTGGTCGCTTCGATGGTGCTGCCCTACAGCGCACCCGTACCGAAGGAATACGCGGCCAAGTTCGACGCGCAGAAACCGAGCGAATACGTCAACTACCAGGTCGCCTCGGGCCCGTACATGCTGAAGAACAACTCGGCGGGCAAGGTGCTCGGGATCGGCTATCAGCCGGGTAAGTCGGCCACGCTGGTGCGTAACCCGAACTGGAAGGCCAGCACCGACTTTCGCCCGGCCTACCTGAACCAGATCAACATCTCGATCGGCGGCGACGCGAACGTGATCGGACGCCAGGTGCTCGAAGGCAGCGACATGGTTCAGTCCGACGCGCCTGCGGCGCCGATCGTCAAGCTCGCGGTGCAGCAGCACCCGAGCCAGCTGACGATCTCGGCCGGCGGTGGCGCGGGCACCCGCTACATCGCGATCAACAACAGCTACGGGCCGTTCAAGAACGTCAACCTGCGCAAGGCGTTGTGGGCGGCGACCGACCGCGAAGACCTCGACCGGCTGCGCGGCGGCAAGACCGTCGCCGACGTAATGACGCACTTCCTCTGGAACGGCATCGCGGGCTTCGAAGAATCCGGCGGCTTCACCGGCCCCAAGGTCGACTACAACGAACACCCCCAGGGCGACATGGCAGTGGCGGAAAAGTACATGAAGCTCGCTGGCTACCCGAGCGGCAAATACACCGGCTCGGAAACGCTGCAGGTCGTCGGCGACTCCTCGGCTCCCGCGAACAACGTCGCCGAAGCCGTCAACAGCACGCTGCAGAAGCTCGGCTTCAAAACGAAGCTGAACCTCGTCGAGCACACGGTCATGTACTCGAAGTACTGCGGCGTCGTCTCAGAAAAGATCGACGTCTGCCCGAATGTCGGCTGGATCGCCGACTTCGGTGATCCGCAGGCGGTGCTCGACGTTCCGTTCAACGGCAACCTGATCGTCCAGAACGGGACCAACTCGAACTGGGGCCTGGTCAACCACCCGAAGATCAACGCCGCGATGGAAGCGGCCTCGAAGGTCGTCGGCGTCAAGGCACGCGGCGAAGCGTGGGCGAAGATCGACCGCGAACTCGTCGCGGAAGCGGTTGCCGTCCCCTACCAGTGGGCGAAGGAACCGTACATCGAGTCCAAGGACGTCGAAGGCATCAACGACTACTGGAATTCGGGGACGTTCGACTACTCGTTCACGTCGCTGAAGTAGGTCCGCCGAGAGAGCAAGTCACGAGTGCGGGGGGCTACGGCCCCCCGCGTGCTCGTGAGAACGGAGACGAATGAAGTGAGCAGCAGCAGCCCATGACCCGCTACATCATCCGCAGGCTGCTGTGGGGCGTCGTGCTGCTGGTTCTCGTCCTTGCCCTGCTGTTCGTGATCTTCCGCATCCTGCCGACGGCGGACCCGGCGAAGCTCAGGGCGGGACGGCTGCAGAGCCCGAAGATCATCGCCGAGATCCGCCACGACCTCGGCCTCGACAAATCGTTGCCCGCGCAGTTCTGGATCTACATCAAGGGCATCTTCCTGCACTTCAACCTGGGCTACAGCTACTACTCCAACGCACCGGTCAAGGAACTGATCTTCAACCGCCTGCCCGCGACCCTCTCGCTCGTGCTCGGCGGCGCGATCATCTGGCTGTTCGCCGGGCTGTCGGTCGGGATCATCTCCGCGCGCCGCGCCGGCTCGAAGCTCGACCGCGCGAGCATGGGCACGGCGCTCGTGCTCGTCTCCGCGCCCGAATACTGGCTCGGGCTGCTGATGCTGTTCTTCTTCGCCTCGGACATCGGCAAAATCCACGTCTTCCCCGGCGCCGGCAGCTACGTCGGGCTGACGGCCGAACCGGCCAAATGGTTCACCTCGATGGTCATGCCGTGGCTCGTCGTTGCCGCCGGCACCGCGGCAATCTACGCGCGCCTGATCCGCGGCAGTCTGATCGAGACGATGGGCGAGGACTACATCCGCACGGCTCGCGCCAAGGGCCTGTCCGAGCGCCGTGTCGTCCTACGCCACGGCCTGCGCTCGGCGATCAACCCGATCGTGACCGTGCTCGGCGTCGACATCGCCGTGCTGCTCGGCAGCTCGGTGCTCGTCGAAACGGTCTTCGACATCCCCGGCATCGGACGCCTGAACTACGTCGCGATCACGCACTCCGACTTCCCGATCGTGCAGGGCACCGTGCTGTTCGCCGCGATGTTCGTGATCCTCGCCAACATCATCGTCGACATCGCCTATGCCTACCTCGACCCGAGAGTTCGGTACTCGTGAGCGCGTCCGAGCCGCTTTTGCGCGTCGAGGACCTGCGCGTCGAGTTCCCGACCGAAGACGGCATCGTGCACGCCGTTGACGGCGTCTCCTACGAAGTTCAGCGTGCTCGTACGCTGGGCATCGTCGGCGAGTCGGGCTCGGGCAAGACGGTCTCCTCGCTGACCACGCTCGGGCTGACCCGCACGCAGGGCGCGCGGATCTCGGGCCGGATCCTGTTCGAAGGCAAAGATCTGGTCGCGCTCTCCGAAGCCGAGCTGCGCACGATCCGCGGCAACGAGATCGCGATGATCTTTCAGGACCCGCTCTCCTCGCTGCACCCCTTCTTCAAGGTCGGCGCCCAGCTGATCGAGGCGGTGCGCGTACATCAGGACGTCTCCAAGGACGTCGCGCGCAGGCGTGCGGTCGAGCTGCTTGGGCTGGTCGGTATTCCCGACCCGAGCAGGCGCGTCGACGAGTACCCGCACGAATTCTCTGGCGGCATGCGCCAGCGCGCGATGATCGCGATGGCGCTGAGCAACGAGCCGAAGCTGTTGATCGCCGACGAGCCGACTACGGCGCTCGATGTGACCGTGCAGGCGCAGATCCTCGCGCTGCTGGAGCGCCTGCAGCAGGAGCTCGGCATGGCGATCGTGATGATCACGCACGACCTGGGCGTCGTCGCCGAGATGGCCGACGACATCGCCGTGATGTACGCCGGGCGGATCATCGAGAACGCCTCCGCGGAGACGCTGTTCGCGGGCCCCGAACACCCCTACACGTGGGGGCTGCTCAAATCGATCCCGACGCTGACGGGCTCGCGCTCGCAGCCGCTGGTGCCGATCTCCGGATCGCCGCCGAGCCTGATCAATCCCCCTCCCGGCTGCCATTTCCATCCGCGCTGTCCCTACTCGCAACCTGACCACGCGAGGATCGACCCGCAGCTGCGCCCGGTATCCGAGGCCTCCTCGGAGGGGGCCTCCTCCCATCAAGTCGCCTGCCTGCTCGAGCCGAGCGTGCGCAAGCGCCTGTGGGCTGAGCTGAGCGAGGGCAAGACGCCCGAGCAGGCGCGCGTGGACGTCGGCTTGCCGGCGCCACCGGAGGCGCTGGCCAGTGCAGCCGATCCGGTCGGCGACGTGCCCGAGGTCGGGCTGTGAGCGCCGGCGAGGCCTTCTCGCAGTCCGCCGGCGACGCGCTCGGCGCGAGCGGCGAGCCGCGCGGCAGCGAGATCGCGCCGGCGGGCGGCGAGCCGCTGGTCGAGGTGCGCAACCTCGTCAAGCACTTCCCGATCACCAAGGGCGTGATCGTGCAGAA
>Ga0210389_10003475_pt1 | contig 12293 bp, 9 predicted proteins | sample IncBWH28OmetaG_FD_160127 | JGI IMG/M metagenome (GOLD analysis project Ga0210389, IMG submission 160127) | Forest soil microbial communities from Barre Woods Harvard Forest LTER site, Petersham, Massachusetts, United States - Inc-BW-H-28-O ... | reverse complement strand
TACGCCATGATGAGCAGATCGCCGGCGACGAGCGCGACGACGAGCGCCACCAGCGGCGGCAGCACCGATTCTTCGATCATCGCGCGCGTGCGGGCGTTCATCGTCATACGATCCGCGTCATGCGACGCGCTCGCGTTTGGCGCCGGTCATGAACGGCCCGATGACCTCCTCACTCGCCTCGCTGCGCGAAAACATCGCGACGAGGCGGCCGCCGTACATCACGGCGATCCGGTCGGACAGCGTGAGCACCTCTTTGAGTTCCGCCGACACGAGCAGTACGGCTTTGCCTTCGTTGCGCGCCTTCCGCAGCTCCGCGTGGATGAACTCGATCGCGCCGACATCCACGCCACGCGTAGGCTGCGCGGCGAGCAGCACGCTGAAGGCGCGCGACATTTCGCGCGCGATGACGATCTTCTGCTGGTTGCCGCCCGAAAGCGCGCGCGCGGGAAGTGCGGGGTCCGCGGGCCGGATGTCGTATTCAATAATGCAGTGCCGCGCGTGCTGGACGATCGCGTCGAGATCGAGCAGCCCGTTTGTCGTGTACCGGTGCTGCTGTCCGAGGATCAGGTTTTCCGCCACGCTATAGTCGAGAATCAGCCCGCGACGATGCCGGTCTTCGGGAATGTGCGAGAGGCCGGCCTCGCCGCGAGTGTGCACGCTGCGGTGTGTGATGTCGTTGCCGCCAAGCGTTATGGTGCCGCTGGTCACGTCGCGAATTCCGGCGATGGCCTCGAGGAGTTCGGTCTGACCGTTTCCTTCGACGCCCGCGATCCCCAGAATTTCCCCGGGCGTCACGCTGAACGAAACGTCGCTTACCGCTCGTTCAATTCGCGCGCCTCGTACGACGAGATGGCGCACGTCGAGTGCCGCGGCGTTGGCCACCGTGCTCGCACTGGCGCGCTCGTTTCGCACGGCGAGGTCGACATCGCGGCCGACCATGGCCTTCGCGATTTTCTCAGGCGATGTCTCACGCGTCGCCATCGTCGCGACCGTCTCACCCGCCCGCATCACGGTGATATTCTCGCTCACCGCCATCACTTCGTCGAGCTTGTGCGTGATCAGCACGACCGTCGCGCCGCCGTCGCGCAGCCGCCGAAGCACCTTCCACAACTCGGCGACTTCCGGTGGCGAAAGCACCGCCGTGGGTTCGTCGAGCAGCAGTACGCGCGCACCGCGGTAGAGCAGTTTCAGAATTTCCACCCGCTGCGCTTCACCGACCGAGAGATCGGCGACGAGCCGGTCGGCGGGCACTTCAAGGCCGCTCTGCTCGCACAGCGCTTGCACATCATGTTCTGCGCGTGCGCGATCGAACCGCACGCCGCTCACCGGTTCACGCCCGAGCACGACATTTTCTGCTACCGTCAGCGTCGGCACGAGCATGAAGTGCTGATGCACCATCCCGACGCCCGCTGCGATCGCGTCGGCGGTCGTCCAGCCGGTGACGTCGCGGCCGCCGACCTCGATGGTGCCGCCGTCGACCGGCGTCATCCCGCTCAGGATCTTCATGAGCGTTGATTTGCCGGCTCCATTCTCGCCGACCAGCGCATGGATCTCACCATCGTGCACGACGAGCGATGCGCCGCGATTCGCATGCACGGCGCCGAAGTGCTTGTCGATCGCCGTGAGGCGCAGGGCGATGGTATCGCTCATTGGCAGTTCATCGGGCCGAAGGCACCGCGATGCGCCCGGCAATGATCTCTCCCTTCAGCGCCTCGACCCGCGCGCGCACCTCGTCCGGAATCAGCGCGCGGTTGTGCTCGTCGTACACGTAGCCGACGCCGTCTTCGGCGAGCCCGAAATTATAGATGCCGCCCGCGAAGCGGTGTTCCTTCACACGGAGAATCGCGTCGAACACGGCGTTGTCGACGCGCTTCACCATCGAGGTCAGCACATGACCCGGCGCCTCGCGGTACTGATCCGCGTCCACGCCGATCGCGAGCTTGTTCATCGTGCGCGCCGCCTCGAACACACCGAGTCCCGTCGAGCCGGACGCGTGATAGATCACGTTCACGCCCTGCTGATACTGCGAGAGCGCGAGTTCCTTGCCGCGTCCCGGATTCCGAAACGCGTCCGGAGTGACACCTGCGTATTGCACGAGCACCTGGCAGTCGGGACACACTTCATGCACGCCTGCCCGGTAGCCTGCTTCGAACTTGTGGATGAGCGGAGAGTCCATCCCGCCGACGAATCCGACTTTCTTCGAGTTGCCGACCAGCGCGGCGATCGCTCCGACGAGAAAGGATCCCTGTTCCTCGCGAAACTTGAGCGCGGCCAGATTATTCGGCGGCGGTTCCGGATTGCCATCGGCGCCTACCGTGACGGCGAAGTCGACACCCGCAAATGCGACGCCGGGATATTCCTGTGCGAGCGCGGTGAGATCGTCCGTGAAGATGAACCCCACGCCGATCACGAGTTTCATCCCCTCGGCCGCCAGCAGGCGAAGTCCCGCCTCGCGGTCGGACCCCTCACCCGGCTCCACATAACGGATTCGCGCGCCGAGCTCCTTGGCCGCGCGCTGCGCGCCGATGTACGCGCCGTCATTGAATGACTTGTCGCCCCGGCCCCCGAGATCGAAAACGACGCCGATGTCGAGGCCATCCTTCGCCGTCGGCACCGACGACCCGGCTGGGTGCACGAACAACAGCGCGACGTGCACAGCCAGCAGCGCGCCGATGAAGACCGAGAGCTTCCGCATGTGAGAGAAAGAATCGCCGCTGGGACAGGGCGTCGCAAGCTATCTTTAGGCTATGGCTGACCGCATCAGAACGCGATTCCTGGTGATCGGCTCCGGTGTGGCGGGGCTGCACACCGCGTGGCGCGCGTCCGAGCATGGGGACGTGTTCGTGCTGACCAAACGCTCGCTCTTCGACAGCGCCACCGCGTACGCGCAGGGCGGCATCGCCGCAGCGCTCGGCGCCGGTGATTCGGCCGAACTCCATCGCCTCGACACGCTCGCCGCCGGCGCCGCACTCTGCGACGCGGCTGCCGTGGAAGTGCTCGTCGCCGAAGGGCCGCAGAGAGTGCGCGAGCTGGCGTCGATCGGTGCGCGCTTTGATACCGACGCCGGCGGAAAACTTTCGCTCGGCAAAGAGGCCGCGCACTCCCGCAAGCGCATCGTCCACGCGAACGGCGATCAAACCGGGGCGGAAGTCGCGCGCACGCTGATCGAGCGCGTCCGCGACAGCGCGAATATCACGGTACTCGAAAGCGCACGCGCGCTCGATCTGATCATCGTGAACGGGCGCTGTGCCGGCGTGAAGGCGAGCGTGTCGGGACGCGCCGTTGAAATCATCGCCGATGCCACCGTGCTCGCGGCGGGCGGCTGCGGCCAGCTCTACCGGTATACGACGAACCCCGAAGTGGCGACCGGTGATGGTTACGCGATCGCACACCGCGCGGGCGCCCGTCTCGCGGATATGGAGTTTGTGCAGTTTCACCCAACTGCATTGGATACGCCGGAGAATCCGCTTCAGCTCATTTCGGAGGCGGTGCGTGGCGAGGGTGCGATCCTCGTGAACGACCGCGGCGTCCGATTCATGACGCGGCGGCACCGGCAGGCGGAACTCGCGCCACGTGATATAGTCGCCCGCGAAATTTTCAGAGAACGCCAGGGCGGCTCGGGGGTCTATCTCGACGCGAGAAAGCTGGCGCGAAGTTTTGCCCGGCGATTCCCGGGAATTTTTGCGGTGTGTCGCGCCCGCGGGATCGACCCGCGGAAAGACCGCATTCCGGTGACACCGGCCGCCCACTATATGATGGGCGGCGTCATGACCGATCTCGCCGGCCGGTCGTCGATCGAGCGGCTATACGCGTGCGGCGAAGTCAGCTGCACCGGTGTGCATGGCGCGAACCGGCTGGCGTCGAACTCTCTGCTCGAAGGGCTCGTCTTTGCAGAGCGCGTGGCGCGTGACATCGTCGCCAGCCCGCGGCTCGGGCGGGTTCCCCGCGTCGACGCATGGACGGTGCCTGCGCTTCGTGATCGCGGCGCGGCACAAGTCGCTGTCGACAGCATTCGTCAGCTGATGTGGGATCACGCCGGAATCGATCGCAATTCGAAAGGTCTGCGCCAATGCATCGAGCGGCTCGAGGACATCGCATCACGCCTGCCGCCCGGCGCAACCGAAGAGCAGAACATGGTGGATACCGCGCACCTGATCGCAGAGGCAGCATTGATGCGCAAAGAATCACGCGGCGGGCATTTCCGTCACGACTTTCCGCGCGAAAAGAAAAAGTGGCGCGGCAAACACATCGAGTGGTAGGCGCTGGCGCGCCCCGATTGAACGATCCGGATCGGGCGGCGTAGAATTCAGGAAAGGGAGGCATCCACCATGATTTCATACCGCGTGATCGCGCTGTCCGCTGCGCTGTTGCTGCCGTCCGCCGCGGCCCATGCACAACGCTGGGGCGGCAGTCCGGTCGGGCGCGACGGATCTTCCGGATCGCATCAGGCCACGGCGCAGTCGGTCAGCGCCGCCTCACCCAACGGCACGCCGTCGAAATGGGGCGGCTCGCCGGTCGATACCCGCTCCGAGTCGCGCGCTCGCGAACGTTTGGAGCGTGGGACGAATGCCTACATTCCGGTCGCCATCGCCGCGCCCGAGCCTGTTCCGGCTGTCGCTTCGGGGAATTTGCCATGCCCGCAGGCCGACGGTTCGGTCGAAATGCCGGTGATCACGACGCAGCACGAGCCGCGGCAGCTGACCACGATCGAAGTGTACCGGCTGCAGCCACGGTTTCAGCGCTACCAGCAGCCCTAACACCGGATCCGGGCATCGCCCTTGGCGACTGCGCCCACGCAGCCGCCCTCGCTATCATTCAGGATGGCTGACGCACCCGCCGACACGCAGCGCGCCGCCTTTGCGGAACTGCACGAAGAAATTCGCCGCGTCGCGCGTGAGCGAAACGCGGTCATCCTCGCCCATAACTACGAGCGTCCCGAGGTACAGGACGTCGCCGACGTCGTCGGCGACTCGCTCGGCCTTTCGCGCGAAGCCGCCAAGACCTCCGCGGACGTCATCGTGTTCTGCGGCGTGCACTTCATGGCGGAAACCGCCGCGATCCTCTCGCCAACAAAATCGGTGCTGCTCCCCGATCTCGCAGCCGGCTGCTCGCTCGCCTCGACGATCGACGCGGCGCAGCTCCGCGACTGGAAGGCGGAGCACCCCGGCGCAGTCGTGGTCTCGTATGTGAACACGACCGCGGAAGTAAAAGCGGAGAGCGATTACTGCTGCACGTCGGGCAATGCCGTCGACGTCGTCAACGCGATTCCAGCCGACCGGGAAATTCTTTTCCTGCCGGACATGTTTCTCGGCGCGCACGTCCGCCGCATCACCGGGCGGTCGAACATCCGCGTGTGGATGGGCGAATGCCACGTGCACGCCGGAATCGATCCCGAGAACATCCGGCTCCAGCGCTCGCTGCATCCCGAAGCGGAATTTCTGATTCACCCGGAGTGCGGCTGCGCGACGAGCGTCGTCGAGGCAATTTCCGCCGGCGATGTCGACCCCGACGGCGCACACATTCTCTCCACCGAGGGGATGATCAACCGGCCCGGACAATCAACGGCGAATGAGTTCATCGTTGCCACGGAGGTCGGCATTCTCCACCGGCTCCGGCGCGCGTATCCCGGCAAGACGTTTTACGCGGCCAATGAACGCGCGTCGTGCGCATACATGAAAGTGACGACGTTGCCGAAAGTTCTCGCGTCGCTTCAGCTGATGCAGCACCGGATTACCGTCCCCGATGACATCGCGAGTCGCGCACGGCTCGCAATCGAGCGCATGGTGAGCATCGGCGGCTCACCGGTGCCGGCGGGGACGGCTGTAAGTGAAGGAGTTGATCCCGGCGAATGAACGATCGCAGGCAGCCACAACCGCCGCGGCGCATCACGCCGTTCGAGACACCGCATTTCGGCTTCGCGCGCTTTCCGCTCAGCGAGACCGAAATCATTTCGGTGGTCCAGAGCGCACTCGACGAAGACGCTGCGTTCGGCGACATCACGACGCTCGCCACCGTCCTCCCGACGCGGCGCACGCGTGCACGGCTGGTCGCGCGCGAGCCGGGCGTGCTGTGCGGCGTTCCGCTCGCTCTTGCGGCGTTCCGCATTCTCGACGAACGCGTCGAGATTCGCGTGGACGCTGAGGACGGCACGGCGCTGAAGCGCGACGAGACCACGCTCTTTCTCTCAGGTCACGCTCGGGGCTTGCTCGCCGCCGAGCGCACTGCGCTGAATTTCATGCAGCATTTGTCGGGGATCGCGTCGCTTACGAGCCGGTTTGTGGAAGCGGTGAAGGGCACGCGCGCTGCGATCGTCGATACACGCAAGACGCTGCCGGGATGGCGCCGCCTCGAGAAGTACGCCGTGCGATGCGGCGGCGGCACGAATCACCGCGCCGATCTCGCGAGTGCCGTGCTGATCAAGGACAACCATCTGGCCGCCGTCGACGGTGATATTGCGCTCGCGATCAAGCGGGTCCGCGACTACGCGCCAGAGGACACACCGGTCCAGATCGAAGTCGAGACGCCGGAACAGGCGCGCATCGCGATCGACGCCGGCGCGGAGAGCCTGCTGCTCGACAACATGTCGCACGATTGCATGCGCGAATGCGTCGCCATCGCGCGCGGCCACTGCGTCACCGAGGCGAGCGGCGGAGTGCGGTTCGACACGGTGCGCGCGATCGCCGAAACCGGGGTTGATCGGATTTCTATCGGAGCGCTGACACATTCTGCGCCCGGGATGAATCTCGCGCTTGATTTCGAGTGAACGCGGGCGAAGACGGAGGACCGAAAACCGAAACCGACGGGCGCGCGATCGGCGAAACTTGCGATCACTGCGGCGAGGAATCGCTCTGGTGGCGGAAGTGCAAGCTCATCTGCAAGAGCTGCGGCAACATCGTCAAGAGCTGCGCTGATCTGTAGGAGCGGGCAGCGCGCAGCCGTTCGGCCCGCACACGAACTCGGTCCAGCGCCCGCCGCCGGCGGCCATATCCGCGGCGCTCAGCAACTGTCCGAACATCGTCGCATAGCGCGCCATCGGTTCGGCGTTTGAGGCCAGCACCTGCGATGCCATCACGCGGTACGACGTTTCGCCGGTCAGCTCCGTCATCGTCAGCAGCAGCTCGACGGCGAGCGACGAGCCCGCCGGTGTCGCGTTATCCGTGATGTCGTGTGGCCGTGTCACGAGCGTCTCGGCGTCCGACGCCGTGTCGTAAAACGCTCCCGTCGCGGCGTCGCGGAATTTCTCGACGCACACTCGCGTGAGTTCACGCGCGCGATCGAACCCCGCTGTGTCGAGTGTGAGATGGTACAGCGCGAGAAATCCGAGCGCGACTGCGGCCTGATCCTCCAGAAATCCGGCGATGCGCGTTTCGCCCTTCGTGTGCGTCCGGTACACGCGGCCGTCGCGCACCATCTCGCGCCAGAGAAACTCACCGTTCCGCAGTGCAGCTTCGCGGTACGCGGCATTGTCGAACACGCGCGCGCACTCGGCCATCGCGCGGAGCATCAGGCCGTTCCACGACGCGAGCACTTTCTCGTCGCGGGCGGGCCATACGCGCCGGGCACGCACCGCGTAGAGCCGCTCCTTCCATGAATCGAGCGCGGTGGGATCGGGTGCGGCGCGATCGCCGCGCACGTTCAAAATGTTTGCGCCTTCAAAGTTGCCGCTCGCAGTCACTCCCCAATACGCGACGGCGGCCGGCGCGTCGGCGCCGAGCACCGTTTCCATTTCGTCGAGCGACCAGACGTAGAATTTTCCCTCTTCGTGCTCGCTGTCCGCGTCGAGCGACGAATACCATCCGCCGCCGCTGTCGGTCATCTCGCGCATGACCCACTTCAGCGTCTCGGCGGTCACACGCCGGACTTCGTCGCTGCCGGTGACCTGGAAGAGATGCGCGCCGAGTCGCGCCAGCAGCGCATTGTCGTAGAGCATCTTTTCGAAGTGCGGCACGAGCCATCGCGCGTCGACCGAGTAGCGATGAAATCCTCCGCCGACCTGATCGCAGATGCCGCCGCGCGCCATCTGCACGAAGGAATGCATGACGATGTGCAGCGCGTGCTCGTCGTTGGTGCGCGCCCAGCGGCGGAGCAGAAAGTCGAGCGCCATCGTGTGCGGAAATTTCGGCGCGCCGCCAAATCCGCCCATCATGGGCTCGAAGCGCGCGTACAGATCTTTTGTGGCGCGGTCGAGTATGTCGGAGTTAAATCCCGGCGTCGTCGGTCTTCGGTCCTCGGTCTTCGGTCCGCTGGCCTCGTACATCTCCCGCACCGCTTTTGCGGACCGCTCGACTTCGTCGCGTTTCGTTTCCCACGCGTCGGACACCGAAAGCAGAACGCGGCGGAAGCTGGGCATCCCGTGCCGGTCTTCCGGCGGAAAATACGTTCCGCCATAAAACGGCTCGCCCGCGGGCGTGAGAAACACCGTCATCGGCCAGCCGCCCTGACCGGTCATCGCTTGTACGGCCTGCATGTAGATCGAGTCGAGGTCCGGCCGCTCCTCGCGGTCGACTTTGATGTTTACAAAGCGCGCGTTCATGAGCGCCGCGGTTTCATCACTCTCGAACGACTCGTGCGCCATCACATGGCACCAGTGGCATGCGGCATAGCCGACGGAAAGCAGAATCGGCTTTCCCTCGTCGCGCGAGCGCGTCAGCGCTTCCGGGCCCCACGGATACCAGTCCACGGGGTTATCCGCATGCTGAAGCAGGTAGGGGCTCGTTTCCTTCGCCAGGCGGTTAGCCATATGCCAAGGATAGCTCAGTGCGGAAAGATGAGTGGGAGATCGGAGGTGAGAATGAGAGTTGAGTTGGAGAGGGAGGGATGAGTTGGAGTAAAATCAGTGGGAGTTTGAGCGGCGAGAGTGAGATGCAGTGGGAGTTGAGTGGGAGTGGGAGCTCACGACTCCCACTGTACTCCCACTCTATCTCACTCTCATCCCTCAAACTCCCACTTCGCGTGCTCAAACTCACCCCTCCCTCTCCAACTCAACTCTCATTCTCAACTCATACTCACCTCTCACCCCAGCAGTGTAAGTTTACGGCGTGACCGAATCCCGCGCATGGCGCCAAGCGCTCATTATTCTCGCCGGCACCACGCTGCTCCGTCTCGCGATCGGCGCGATCGTGCCGCTCTTTCCCGACGAGACTTACTACTGGGATTGGTCGCGCACCCTGATGGCCGGCTACTTCGATCACCCGCCGATGATCGCGCTGCTGGTCCGTGCAGGTACCGCGGTCTTCGGAGATCACGCCATCGGCGTGCGCTTTTTCTCGATTCTCGCAGGCACCGGCGCGATCTACGCAGTCGCACTGACATCGCGTGAGCTCGCCGGCGACGGCGCCGCGCGCCTCGCCGTGCTGCTCCTCTGCTGCATGCCGCTCGCGGCCGTCGGGCTCATTCTCGCGACGCCCGATGCACCGATGCTGTGCGCCGTTTCGTGGGCGTTCTATGCGGTAGTGCGCGCCGTACACGTTTCCCCGGCCGGCAGCCGCACTCCGACGCTCAAGTGGTGGCTGCTCGCGGGACTCGCAATCGGGTGCGCGATGGCGTCGAAGTACACCTCGATCCTCGTCCCCGCGTCGATCGCGCTCGCCTGTATTCTGCACGGCCGCCTGCAAAACAAATTCGGCGAGCCGGGACCATACCTCGCCGTGATCATCGCGTCGCTCGTGCTCGCACCGGTCCTCCTCTGGAACTGGAGGCACGATTGGGTCTCGTTCAAATTCCAGCTTGGCCACGGCCTTGGTCCGGCGCAGGGTGGAATCCTCGCGGCGCTCAATCGCGAAGTCGAGCTGCTCGGGGGGCAGATCGGACTCGTATCGCCGATCCTCTTCTTTTTCGTCGTTCGCGCGATCAAGCGATCGTTCGAACCGACGCCCGACGGTACGCGCCTCATCCTCGGCGTAGCGGCCGCCTGCTCACTCGCATTTTTCGTTTACAGCGCAACGCATCGCCGCGCCGAAGCGAACTGGCCCGCGATTGCGTGGATTCCCGCGGTGATCCTGCTGGCCACGGAGCCCGTCGGCTCCGATCGGTCCGAACTCTGGCTGAAGCGCGGACTGCAACTAGGTGGCGTGCTCTCGGCGATCGTCTGCATCCACGCGGTGTATCCGATAATTCCGTTGCGCGCCGATCGCGACCAGGTCGCGAAGGCGTACGGATGGGAACTGCTCGGCAGCGTCGTCGATCGCCACATCGACGCCGTGAAGTCGCGTGCTTCGTCTGGAGGCGATTTGTTCGTCGCGGGTGAGCGCTATCAGGATGCGAGCGAGCTCGCCTATCACCTGAAAGCACATCCGCGCGTGTATTCGCTGAACCTCGTTGGCCGCGCGAATCAGTACGATTTATGGACGACGTTCCAAGAACACGCCTCGCCCGGTGCCGGGCTGATCCTGGTGCTCGACGACGAAAAGGGAGAACCGCGCGAGATCAGAAAACTCTCCTGCTGCTTCCATATCGACTCGGGCGAAAGCGTCGCGCTGATGCGCGGCGATTCATTCATCACGCGCAAGCGCCTCTGGTTCCTGTCTCAATGGAACGGCGAGTGGCCGCTGCGCGCGCAACCATTTCCCTGGACGCAATAACATGGCCGCCGCAAAAGCTTCAAAAGTTCCCGCAGATCTCGATGCGTGGCTCGCAAAGAACGACGCGCGAATTTTCGATGAGCTGAACGAATTTCTCAGAATCCCGAGCGTCAGCGCGCGTTCGGAACACGACGGCGATACGCGCCGCGCCGCGGAGTGGCTGCATGAAAAGCTCGTGAAGATCGGCTTCACGACCGAGACGATCCCCACGGCCGGTCATCCGGTGGTGCTTGCCGAGTGGCGCAAGGCTCCCCCGGGCGCGCCGACGGTTCTCGTGTACGGCCATTACGATGTCCAGCCGCCCGAGCCGCTCGATCTCTGGACATCACCGGCGTTCGAGCCGGAGATCCGCGATGGAAAATTATTCGCACGCGGTTCGGTGGACGACAAAGGCCAGCTCTGGATTCACGTGAAGGCGCTCGAGGCGCAGCTCGCCGTGCGCGGCACGCTTCCGGTAAATGTGATCGTGCTGGCCGAAGGCGAGGAGGAGATCGGCAGCGAGCATCTCGCGCCGTTCGTCGAAGAACATGCCAGGCGGCTCGCGTGTGATGCCGTGGTCATTTCGGATTCCGCGATGTTCGCGCCGGGGATCCCGTCGATCCTCAGCTCGCTGCGTGGGCTCGCCTATTTCGAGATCACGGTTCGCGGACCGTCGACGGATCTGCATTCGGGGATGTATGGAGGCGCGGTGGTCAATCCGGCGATGGCGCTCGCGCAAATTCTGTCGACCTTTCACGACAAGCGCGGCAAGATCGCGATCAAGGGATTTTACGACAAAGTGCGGCCGTTCCCCGCAGCGGTTCTCAAGGGAATGCGCACACTTCCTTTCAGCGACGCGAAGTTCAAGAAAGATCTCGGCGTGAAGGCACTCGGCGGCGAGGCGGGGAAGACGACGCTTGAGAAACTGTGGACGCGCCCGACGCTTGAAGTGAACGGCATGCTTTCCGGCTACACCGGCGAGGGCGCCAAAACGGTTCTCCCCGGCGAGTCGATGGCGAAGGTCAGTTGCCGTCTCGTGCCGGATCAGGATCCGGACGTGATCGAACGCCTGTTGAAAGCGCACGTGAAGAGAGTCGCACCTGCCGGCGTAACGGTGACGGTCGAGCCGCTGCATGGTGGCAAACCGTGGCGTGCGGAGCTCGACGGTCCGATTTTCGATGCCGCGCGCCGTGCGCTTCACGCTGCATTCGGGCGCCAGCCGGTGATCGTGGGTGAAGGCGGCTCGATTCCGGTGGTCGGCGATTTTGCGCGCGTGCTGAAAGCGCCGGTTTTGCTAGTTGGCTTTGGGCTTCCCGGTGAGAATGCGCACGCACCGGACGAGTGGATCTCGGTCGACAACGTGCGCCGCGGACTGCGGGCGATGGCGATGCTGCTCGACGAGTACGTCGTGTAGCTACCAGGTGTCGCACCCGGCCTAGCAACGGTTCCGCGCGCCGCGCTGTCCATCTGGGGACGATCCGGCCCCCACTGGAGACAGGTATGAATATTCGCGCGCTGCTCGACGATCTCTCGCAGGATATCCGCTACGCGACGCGCACGCTGCGTCGCGACGCCGGTCTCACACTCTTTGCGATTGCGATCGTCGGGCTCGGGATCGGAGCGAGCGTGACGGTGTTCAGTATTTCCGATGCGCTGCTGCTGCGTCCGCTCCCGTTTCGAGACGCCGGTCGCCTCCTGTGGATCGGCAACGGTGGAACGTCGGGAACGGAACAC
>Ga0210389_10003474_pt1 | contig 12294 bp, 12 predicted proteins | sample IncBWH28OmetaG_FD_160127 | JGI IMG/M metagenome (GOLD analysis project Ga0210389, IMG submission 160127) | Forest soil microbial communities from Barre Woods Harvard Forest LTER site, Petersham, Massachusetts, United States - Inc-BW-H-28-O ... | reverse complement strand
TCGCCGCTACCGAGCTGCACGGTTTGCCCGGGCGAGATCGGAACGTTTTGTCCGTACTCTTGAATCGAGGCCTGACCCTGGTTGTTGAGGCTCACGGTCGTCGCGCCGCCGTTCATCGAAATCGTCGCCGACTGGTTGTACGTGATGCCTTTCGCGGACGGCGGCGTTACCTCGGTCGAGATGTTGTAGCCGCCCGCGAACGAATTGGACTGCAGCAGATTGGGCTGCGACGTCATGCTGTCCCACGTGTTGCCGTTGAACGAGAGATGCGGGTCGCCTTGCGACGCGCCGTTGGCATTGGCGTAGTACTGCTCGCCGCCGTACTGCGAGCAGCCCGGCGAACCGGATCCGAGGCCCGGCGGATACGACGAGCCGAACCCCGGCGGATATCCGGATCCGTATCCCGATCCCAGGCCGAGCGAACTCATCAGCATCTGCATCATCTGCATGAGTTGCGCGAGCATCGAGCCGAGCGGGTTATACATTTCCGAGGCGCTCTGCTCGAGCGATCCCGGCGGCGATCCTTCGGGGCTGCCGGCCGCGGGCGGCGGCATCTGCGGCGGGACGAATCGGGCGATCGCGTCGCTGGAGATCGAGGGAGAGGCGAGGCCGAGCGAGAGGGCGTTGTCGACCCCCATGATGCCGTTCATGATCGGCGACGACGCGAGCGGGTTTTCGAGGGGCGCTACGTTCATGGTGAACCTCCGGGGAGTAGTGCTGCGCCTCCATCACACGCGAGCACTCCGCCGACAAGGGAGGGCGGGCGATTTCGGTAAACGACAATCGCCGCCATGAGTGATTCACAGCTGACGACCATCGCCCGCCTCGCCGATCGCCTCGACGCGCTCAAGGAGCGTCTTTGACTACGCTGGCAAGAATCGCCGCGTAGCCGAACTCGACGAACGCTCGCGCGCTGAAGGGTTTTGGAACGATCCGGACGCCGCGCAGCGCGTGATGAAGGAAGTCGCGGATCTGCGCGACGAGACCGCAGCGATGGACGCCGTCGCGGCATCGCTGAAAGAGGCGCGCGACCTCCTGGAACTCTTCGCCGGCGATTCCGCTGCGGAACGCGAGGCCGACGCCAGCGTTGCGTCGGCCGACGCAGCCGTCGAGCGGCTGGAGATGGCCGCCAATTTCGACGGAGAGTTCGACTCGCACGGCGCGATCGTAAGCATCTATGCGGGAGCCGGCGGCGTCGACGCCGCCGACTGGACGCAGATGCTCGCGCGCATGTATTTGCGCTGGGCCGAATCGAAGGGCTTCGCGACGCAAGTCGTCGACGAGTCGCCGGCGGAAGAGGCGGGCTTGAAGTCCATCACGTTTTTCGTCCGCGGCCGGAACGCGTACGGAATGATGCAGAGCGAACGCGGCGTGCACCGCCTCGTGCGCCTCTCGCCGTTCGATGCGGCGCACCGGCGCCACACGTCGTTCGCAGCCGTCGACATCATTCCGGAGATCGCGGCGAACGAGAAGATCGATATCGAGATCAAACCGGACGACCTGCGCTTCGAAACGTTTAAGTCCGGCGGTGCGGGCGGGCAGTACGTCAACAAGACCGAATCGGCCGTTCGAATCATCCACATCCCGACGGGCCTGATCGCGGCGTCGCAACAGGAGCGTTCGCAAGCACAGAACCGCGAGGTCGCGACGAATATTCTGCGGGCGAAGCTCGTGCAGCGCGCGACCGAAGAGCACGCGCAGAAGCTCAACGATCTGCGCGGCGAACGGCAGGCCAACGAATGGGGGTCGCAGATCCGCTCGTACGTGCTCCAGCCGTATCAACTAGTGAAGGATCACCGGACGAACGTCGAGACCGGCAACGCGCAAGGCGTTCTCGACGGCGACATCGACACGTTCGTTTGGCCGTATCTGCAGCAGCGCCGTACCGCGGCGTCCGCGTAGGCGAACGCTTGCGCGACAAATGGCTGTGGGCCGGCACGATCGCCTACGCGGCGCTCTTTACCGCGCTCGGCGCTCTGAAATACGCGGTTCACCGTAACCTCGTCGACTTCGGAATCTTCGCGCAGACGGCAGCGTCGGCGTTCGGCTGTTTCTGCAATACGATCGAAGGCAGTCACTGGTCGTTCCACTCGTCGCCGATTCTGTACGTCGTGGGCGCCGCGGTCTCGGTGTGGCACTCGTCGCTCGCGCTCGTCGCGCTGCAGGCGATCGCCGGCGCGCTGGTCGCGCCGCCCGTCTACGGCTTGGTCATGCGCGCGCGCGGCGACGCGGGCCTCGCGCGGTTTGCCGCCGTGGTCGTGTGGCTCTATCCGCCGCTCGCGGGGCTGATCTTCGGCGATTTTCACGAGAACGGTTTCGCGCCGGCGGCGATTGCATGGATGCTGTATTGTTTCGACGGCGGAATGTTGCTGTGGGCGGCGGTTGCCGCAGCCGTTGCGCTGGCCGTCAAAGAAGATCAGGCGGTTTTCCTGACGATCGCGGGCGGGCTCGGCTGGCTGCGTTTTCGCGGAACGACGCCCGGAAGGCTCGCGCTCGGCATCGGTCTCGTGAGCTGCGTGGTCGCCGTCCACTTTTTCACCGCCGGGCAATCGCACGCCATCGTCGCCGGAGTTGGCGACACGCACTGGCAGCCCGTTCGATTCTATTCCTGGACCGGCGCCGATTTCGGCGATCTCCTGCGCAGCGGTCTACTCGGGCGCGCGGGCTTTGTGGTATTGGCGTTCCTCCCGCTGCTGTTCTTGCCGTTTCGTTCGCGCATGATGTGGCTGGCGGCCGCTCCACTGGCGGAAGTGCTGCTCTCGCGGATGCCGACCACGTACACGCTCGGCACGCACTACGCGGGAGCGTGGCTCGGCTACGTGCTGGTTGCGTTCGCGTTCGCGCTGCGCGATCTCGATGCGCGCCGGGCGCGCACGGCGGCGTTTTGGTGCATGGGATTATGCGTCGTGGAACTCGTCGCCGCCAATCCGATGCACCCGGGCTTGAATCTGCACGCCGTTGCCGTACGCGATCGCGCACTCGACGATTATCTGCGAACGCTGCCCGCGAACTTGGACGTAGCAACCCAGGAAGAAGCCTACACGCACCTCGCGCTGGACGACCCGCGGGCCACCGTGCTTCCGGAAACGAGCGACGTGGTGCCGGCGTCGTGCTACATCCTGCTCGATCGCGACTATCCGGCGTCGGCGCGGCTCGAAGAGTATGGGCCCGCCGTCGGCGAACTCGCGCGCAAAAAAACCTACGTGCTCATCGATCGCAAGGGCGCGATCGAGCTGTATTGGAAGACCGGCGACGGCTGCCGCTAAACTACAGGAGCTGGGCGAGCGCGTCGGCGGCGCGAGCGGGCCAATCCCGGCCGGCTTGTACGATGCGGCTCGGAGCGGCCCACGGCGACCACCTTGCGACTTGCAGATCGAACTGCGGCGACGCCGGAAACACACCGACGACCGGCGTCCCGATCGTTCCAGCCACGTGCAGCGCCCCCGAATCCGGGGTGACGAGCGCCGACGCCGCGGCGATCGCGTTTTTCCAAGCATCGAGTGAATCGAATCGATCGATGCGAATGCCGGCGGCGATTTCCAGCTCGTCGGCGTAGTCGCGCTCGGCTTCCGCGGCGATAAAACGGCCGCCATATCCGGCGACGCGTCGGGCCATTGCAACGACGTCTTCCGTCGCGATACCCAGCCGCTCCCATTTGTCGGTGATCTGCATGGCGACGCGGTCGTCGGGCTCCGGCTCGTTTTCGATCACGAGCGGACGCAGTAGCGCCGCATCGTGCGTTGGGCGTGCGTCTCCGAGCAGCGGTTTGCCGAGCGCGAAGAGTACGTCGCATTCATGCGGTGCGTTCGGGTCGAGACCGGCGGAGCGGTAGATGCTCGAGGTAAGGAATCGTCGCGTCCACATGGCCTTGAACGGCTTGCCCCAGCCGTTCGAGAAGCCGATTCGCGCCGGCGCACGCGTTGCGCCGGCGAGCCGGTAGCCGCCGGGATCTTCGGTCGCCACCAGGACGTGGCTGTATCCGCCGTGCGACAACTCGGCCCCGAACGCGTCGATGGCGGCAAGATTCGGGCGTTCGCTCGAGCGCAGCTCGAACGGTGCGACCAGGACGCGCCGCGCCGCGCGCGAGGAGAAGATGCCGGCATTGACCTCGCGCATCACGAGATCGACCGGAATCGCATGCTCGCCGAATGCCGCCAGCAGCGGAGCGAGCGCGAGGGCGTCGCCGATCGCGTCGAGGCGGATGATGAGCACCGACGGTGAATCTTGCGGCATGCCCGTACTGTCCGACTGCCGGATGGAAGTTGCCTGCAGCCGATGATCGCTCGCGACGACGTCGTCACGTTCGACCAGATCGACGGCTATCGCACGGCTCGAACGTTTGGATACGTTTCGGGGATCGCTACGCGCCCGCGCAACCGTCTGCGCTCGACGTTTCGCAGCCTCGGCATGCTCATCGGACTGGCCGCGGGCGAGTTCCTTAGCGACGCGGAGCAACTGCGCAACGAGGCGCTGGAGACGCTGCGCAAGAACGCCGACGCGGCCGGTGCGAACGCCGTTCTCGGGCTGCAGTTCTACGTCTCCGAAGGTCCGGATGGGTCGTGCAAGGTCGTCGCATTCGGGCAGGCCGTTCTCGTCTCGAAGGAATCCGACGGCGCGTGAGCCTCGAGGAACGCGCTCGCCGCGAGCGGCTGCTCGCCGCCGGCGCGAAAGCCGCCGATCTGTGCCGTAAGTGCGCGATCGGTTCGCAGCGGCGCAACAACGTCTACGGCGAAGGCGACCCTTGCGCGCGGTTGATGCTGATCGGTGAAGGACCGGGCGAGACGGAAGATTTGATGGGTCGCCCGTTTATCGGACGCGCCGGACAGCTGCTGGATAAGATGATCGGCGCGATCGACCTCGCGCGCGAAGACGTGTACATCTGCAACACGGTGAAGTGCCGTCCGACGCTGCCGGGAACGCGCGGTCCGCGCAATCGCGCGCCGGAACCGGACGAGATGGCGAACTGCCGTCCGTTTTTGGACGAGCAAATCGATATCATCCGCCCCGCCGTCATCCTCGCGCTCGGCGCGCCGGCCGCAAAGTCGTTTCTCGGCCGCGATTTTCAGATCACGAAGATGCGCGGACGCTGGTACGAAGGGCCGCACGGTATCGCGCTGATGGCGACGTTCCATCCGGCGTACGTGCTGCGTCAAACCGGCGGCGAGCTGGAGGGGGTCAAACGCATGGTGTGGGCCGACCTCAAAGCCGTTCGCGCGAAGCTCGACGAAGCGCCGCCCGCCGTAGCCGAAGCGCCGCCCGAGCAGGCCAGCCTCTTCGTGGAATAGCCTGACCTAAGTCGCAGGTGGCCGCCTGTGCTACAATGTCGGGCGTGACGCGCGATCCCCTAGCCATTTGGCTGAGCGATGTTGTATCCCGCGCCGGCTTTTCCGGCGTGGACGATTTCGTGCGCGAATATTCCCTAAAGAATTATCGCCTCAAGCAGTTGTATCAGGCCGCGACCAAACAATTGCTCGAAGGCGTCGACGACGTCACGACCTTGCCGAAAGAGCTGCGCGCAGCGTTGATCGAGCGCGGCATCACCTTTTCGTCGGTCGAGCCGATCGTGATTCAGCGTTCGAACGACAAGCAAACCTCGAAGGGCCTCTTCCGCTTGCGCGACGGCAAGGAAGTCGAAGCCGTGCTGATGGAGCACTTCGGCGATCGCACCACCGTCTGCATTTCATCGCAAGCGGGATGCGCGTTTGCATGCGCGTTCTGTTCGACGGGCCAAGCCGGGTTTTCGCGCAATCTCACGCCGGCCGAAATTTTCGATCAGGCGCGCTTCTTCGCGCGCGAGCTCGCGGAGCGCGGCAAGCGCATCACCAACATCGTCTTCATGGGAATGGGCGAACCGTTCCACAACTACGAAAACGTGATGAGTGCGGTTGCGCTGCTCAACGACGGTCAAGGGTTCGGGCTCGGCCACCGGCACATCACGATCTCCACCGTCGGACTCGTCGACAAGATCGACCAGTTCGCAGACGAAGGCGTCCAAGTCAATCTCGCGATCTCGCTGCACGCGCCGAACGACGCGGTGCGGTCCAGTTTCATGCCGGTCAACCGCAAGTTCTCGGTCGGCGAGCTGATGGCAGCCTGCGAACGTTACGTCGCAAAGACCAATCGCAAGATCTTCTTCGAGTACGTGATGCTCGACGGTATCAACGACACCGAAGCCTGCGCGCACGATCTCGCCGGTTTGATGCGCGGCCACATCTATCACGTGAACTTGATTCCGTACAACTCAACGCCCGACGCGCCGTACGCCGGCACGCCCGACGGCCGCATCTGGGCCTTCGCGAAAATCCTCGAGAATGCCGGAGTGCCGTCGACCGTCCGCCACAACATGGGCCGCGACATCGCCGCCGCTTGCGGGCAGTTGCGCGCAGAGACGCAGCCGAAGGCGCACATGGCGAGCGGCGCCGGTACCGCATAATGGGTTTATGAATATTTCCGCTTCGGTATCGAGCAGTGCCGCGAGCCACGTTGCGAGCGTGAACACAGCAGGAGTCGAAAGCACGCTCGCAATTCCGCCGAAGACCCAAGGATCGGGGTCGAGCGTCAACGGCGGCGAGTTGCTGTTTTTGGCGCTCGCGACGTGCTACTGCAACGATATTTACCGCGAGGCGGCGAAGCGCGGGATTGCGGTGGACGGCGTCGACGTAAGCGTTAGCGGAGATTTCGATGATGCAGGGACGGCTCGCGGCGTAACCTATCGAGCGAAAATCGCGTCGAAATCGGATAGAAACGCCGTGCTCGAACTCGCTCGACACGTCGACGAGATCGCCGAAATCCACCGCGCGCTGCGGGGCGGCACGCGCGTCGAATTCGCCGGGGCGGAAATCGTTGCGGAAGCATCACCTCAGGAGCGTCCATAGATGGTAGCGATTATAACCGGCGCTTCGGGCGCCATTGGATCCGCCACGGTGCGCGCTTTTGCGGCGCGCGGAACCGACGTCGTGTTGGCGGCCATCGAGAGCGAGCGCGAGACGCTTGAAGCGCTTGCCGCCGAGGCTCGTACCAAGGGCGTCAAGGCGCTGGTCGTTCCGACCGACGTGACGAAACGCGTGGATATCGATCGCCTGGTGGCGATGACGATCGCGCAGTTCGGCACGGTCGACGTGCTGGCGAACATCGCCGGCATCGGATCGTCGCCGTCGCTGAGCGATGAAACCGACGAAAACATCGAGCGCGTCTTTGCGATCAATTTACTGGGCTGCGCGCGTACGATGCACGCGGTTTTGCCGATGATGATTGCCAAGAAGAAGGGCGCGATCGTGAATATCGGATCGGTCGCCGGCGAAGCGGCCGTGATGGGCGTGTATTCCGGCTCGAAGTTCGGACTGCGCGGGCTCAACGATTCCGTGCGCCGCGAAGTGCGGATGTACGGCATCGGCGTGACGCTGATCGAGCCCGGATTCGTGCGTTCGCCGATGAACGCGGCGATGGGCGACGGCCTGCCGAGCCCCGACATCGTCGCCGACGCGATCGTGCGCGCCGTCGACCGGCCGCGGCGGCGGATCATCGTGCCGAAGCGTTACAACGTCCCCGTGTTCTTCGTGAAGCTGTTCCCCGGACTGGTCGATCTCGTTTTCGGCGACGCGCGCATTCAGGATCGCCTCAATCGGGACGCCCGCGAAGCTCGCGCGGCAGAGACCCGCATTTGAAGGCCGTCGTCGTTAGTGGTGCCTCGACCGGGATCGGCGCTGCTACCGTAGCGTTATTGGCCGCGAAGGGCTTCATCGCGTTTGCGGGCGTTCGCACCGTTGCGGATAAGGAGCGCGTAGCCGCGCTGCATCCGAACGTTCGACCGATCCTGCTCGACGTGACGTCGGCGGAATCGATCGCGGCGGCGGCAGCCGAAGTGCGCGCGACCGGAATCGGACTCATGGCCATCGTCAGTAACGCCGGCATCGCCGTGGGCGGTCCGCTGGAAACGCTGCCGATCGACGAACTGCGCCGAATCTTCGAAGTCAACGTCTTCGGTGCGCTCGCGATGGTGCAGCCTTTTTTGCCGATGCTGCCCGAACACCGCGGCCGCGTCATCTTCGTCGGCTCGATCGCCGGGCGCCTCGCAACCCCGTACGTCGGCCCGTATAGCGCGTCGAAATTTGCACTGCGCGCGCTCTCGGACAGTATGCGCGTGGAACTCGCTCCGGCGGGCATCACCGTTACGCTGATCGAGCCGGGTTCGGTGAAAACGCCGATCTGGCAAAAGGGCCGCGACAGCGAAGCGCAACTGTACGAAAATCTTGGCGAGAACCCGCGGCCGCACTACCGCCGGGCGCTCGAGTCCGTCGTCGTCGCAACGAACAACGAAGAGAAGGGCGGCATGCCGGTCGAGGTGGTGTCGGAAGCGATCTATCGAGCCCTAGCCGATGCCAAGCCGCGTCACCAGCAGATTCTCGGCACTCCGGCTAAGATCGGAAGGATCATCTCCTCGCTCCCGGCGGGCGTGCGCACCCGCATCATTCGCAGGGCGATGCGCCTTCCTTGATCCTGGCCGTCGGGCTCGGGGTCCTCGTGTTAGCGAACCTTGCATTCGCGTTGAAGGCGTATGCGAGCGCGCTGCGCCGGGCCTGGATCCTGACTGGTTCGGCCGGCGCGACCGATCTTCCGAGCGTCTCGATCGTCGTGCCGGCGCGCAATGAAGAGCGGCAGTTGGAGGCGTGCGTGCTGACGTTGCTCGCGCAGGATCACGCGGATTTCGAAGTCATCGTCGTCGACGATCAGTCGACGGACGCAACGCGATCCATTCTCGATCGCCTCGCACGAAACGACGGGCGGTTGAAAATCGTCGAGGGCGAACCGCTGCCGGACGGTTGGGTGGGCAAGCCGTGGGCGCTGGTTCAAGGCGTGCGTGCCGCCCGGGGAGCGTGGCTGCTCTTTACGGATGCCGACACGTTCCATCGTCCGTGGAGCGCGGCGTCGGTGCAGCGCGCCGCTTTGGAAAACGATCTCGACGTGCTGAGCGTCCTCACCTCACAAGATCTCGAGTCCGTCGCCGAACGCGCGCTTATGCCAAGCGTGTTTCTCGCGATCTTCCTGGGGACGGGTCCGATCGACGACGTTGCCGATCCAAAGAAACCCAACGTCGCCCTTTTCAACGGGCAATACATCCTCGCCAAACGCAGCGCGTACGATGCGATCGGCGGTCATGCGTCGGTAAGCGGTGAGATCGCCGAAGACATGGAGCTCGCGCGCCGCTTCAAACGCGACGGCCGCTTTCGCATCGCGCTGGCCGGTTCGGAAGCGATCGCGCACACCCGCATGTATCACTCGCTGGCCGAGATTTGGCACGGCTTCGTCAAGAATTTCGCGCTCGGCGTTCGCGGCGAACCGCTTCGCGCAGCCGTGGGGCTGCTGGCCTACGCGTGCTTGTCGCCGTTCTCGCCCGCTTTGCTCGTCTATCTGCTCGTCGCGTGCCAGTGGGCGGCAGCGGCAATTCTTGGCGCTTCGATCGCTTGCGGCGTGGCTGCCGCCGCAGCGAGTATGGGCCGCATGCGAGTGTCGCCTTGGCTGGCGTTGTGGCTACCGGTCGGAAACGCGTTCGTTCTCGCCGTGCTTGCAGCATCGATGGCGAGCTTCGCCAGCGGGCGCGGCGTCGAATGGCGCGGGCGGCGATACGGCGGGAGCTTTGGTTCGGGCTGATGCGGCCCGGCTCGATTTGAGATGCGTGGGACCGGGTACGAGGGAGAGTATGAAAGACGAACACGAAAGAATACTCGCGCTCTTGCTCGACGGCGAGAAGCGATCGTTCGACTCGCTCAAGGTGTCCGGCGATCTCGACTCGGTGCGACTGGAAAACGATCTCCAGAGGCTGACCGACGACGGTCTGATCGAACAAACCGTGCTCCCCGGCGAAGATCAATACAAGATTACCGCAAAAGGCCTCGAGGCCGCCCGGAGCATCGAGGCGCTTTAGCGCGAGCGGCTTTTAAGGGGGCTTGGCCCTAGGGCGAGCCGGCGGCGGGGGTTTCCGGGCTATATGATAAATCTAGCAACCCCTATGGACACGGCTGCCCCCGAACAACGCGTCACGATGGATGAGGTGACGGCGCTTGCGAAGCGTCGCGGCTTCATCTTCCAGTCGAGTGAAATCTACGGCGGAATCAACGGATTCTGGGACTACGGTCCATTGGGTGCCGTCCTCAAGCGCAACGTGAAGGACGCCTGGTGGCGCGATACGGTCGAGCTGCGCGACGACGTCGTCGCCTTCGACTCCTCGATCATCATGCACCCGCTCACCTGGCAGGCCTCGGGACACGTGGACCAGTTCCACGACGTGCTGGTCGATTGCAAGGTCTGCAAGCATCGCTTCCGCCTCGACCACTTGAAGGATACCTCCAAGTGTCCGGACTGCGGCACCAAAGATTCATTTACGGAACCGCGCAACTTCAGTTTGATGATGAAGACGCAAGTCGGGCCGATGGAAGACACGGCGTCGACGGCGTATCTGCGTCCCGAAACGGCTCAGGGCATCTTCGTAAACTTCAAGAACGTCTACCAGACGGCGCGTAAGCGTCCGCCGTTCGGAATCGCGCAAATCGGCAAGTCGTTCCGTAACGAGATCACTCCCGGCAACTTCACCTTCCGCGTGCGCGAGTTCGAGCAGGCGGAGCTGGAATATTTCGTGCCGGACGACGGCAAAGACATGGCCGCGTTCCAGGAATGGGTCGACCTGCGCAAAGCCTGGTATTCGAAGTACGGCGTTAAAGCCGACCGGCTTCGATTCTACGAACTGACGCCGAAGGAACGCCCGCACTACGCGAAGGCCGGAGTCGACGTCGAATACCTGTTCCCGTGGGGTTGGGGCGAGCTCGAGTCGATCGCGCACCGCGGCACGTACGACCTCGACGCGCACATGAAGCTGTCGGGCAAAGATCTGCGCTTCTTCGATGAAGCCAACAAAGCGCATTACACGCCGCTGCTGATCGAGAGTTCGGCGGGCATGGATCGCACGACGCTCACCATGCTGATCGACGCGATGGAGCGCGAGAAGAGCGTGGATCCGAACGGCAAGGAAACGGAGCGTACCGTCCTGCGCTTCCACCCGTTCATCGCACCGGTGCAGGTGGCCGTGTTTTCACTCGCACGCAACAAACCCGAACTGGTCGAACGCGCGCGCGCGATCGAATCGGCACTGCGGCCCAAACATCGCACGCAGTACGATGAAGGCAACATCGGCCAGCTCTACCGGCGGCAAGACGAGATCGGCACCCCGTTCTGCGTAACGGTCGACTACGACAGCCTGGCGGACGGCACCGTCACCGTGCGCGAACGCGACTCGATGCGCCAAGAACGCGTGTCGAGCGGCGGGCTCGAGGCCTTTTTAGCGGAGCGCCTTTAACCGCAATGGCTGTGCAGGCCGGCACCAAGCGTATTTTCTTTTTCGAAGAGGGCGACGCTTCGATGCTCGACCTCCTCGGCGGGAAGGGAGCCGGTCTCGCCGAGATGACCGCCGCCGAGCTGCCGGTCCCCGCAGGATTCACGATCAGCACGCAAGCGTGTTTGGAGTTCTATACCGCAGGTCGCGCGTTCCCCGACGGCCTCAAAGAGCAAGTCGAAACGGCGATGCACGAGCTGGAACGGCGCACCGGTAAGGGATTCGGCTCGGTCGAAAACCCGCTGCTCGTTTCCGTGCGCAGCGGCGCCCGCGTCTCGATGCCCGGGATGATGGACACGATCCTCAACCTCGGCCTCAACGATCGAACCGTCGAATCGCTCGCCGCGCTGACGAACAACGATCGTTTTGCATGGGATGCCTATCGCCGCTTCATCATGATGTTTTCGAGCGTCGTCCTCGGCATCGACAAGGAACATTTCGAGGAACTGATCGACGACGAGAAAGAGCGGCTCGGCGTAAAGACCGACCCGGAACTCGGCGCCGAAAGCTGGAAGCAGCTCGCGGCCAAGTTCAAGGACGTGGTCCGCGCGAAGGGCGGACGCGAGTTTCCTCAGGACGTTGGCGAGCAGCTCGTGCTGGCGATTCAAGCCGTGTTCGATTCGTGGAACTCCAAGCGCGCCATCGACTATCGCCGGTTCAACAAAATCTCCGACGACTGGGGAACCGCCGTGACCGTCATGGAGATGGTGTTCGGCAATATGGGCGACGACTCCGGGACCGGCGTCGCGTTTACGCGCGATCCGAATACCGGTGAGAAGATGCTCTTCGGCGAGTACCTGCGCAACGCGCAGGGCGAAGACGTCGTGGCCGGCATCCGCACGCCGGAACGCATCTCGGATCTGGCCGACCGGCAGCCGGCCGTCTACGCGCAGTTCGTGGAGATCGCGGAT
>Ga0210389_10003473_pt1 | contig 12295 bp, 16 predicted proteins | sample IncBWH28OmetaG_FD_160127 | JGI IMG/M metagenome (GOLD analysis project Ga0210389, IMG submission 160127) | Forest soil microbial communities from Barre Woods Harvard Forest LTER site, Petersham, Massachusetts, United States - Inc-BW-H-28-O ... | reverse complement strand
AATTCTAGCCCCAGCACCCACCTCTGGGTGATCGAATATTGTCCGGAGAGCGTGGAAGAGAGGGTCTGCCCCGGCTTGGCCGTCCCCCTTGTATCTCGGCTGCCTCCGTAAGTGTTAAAACCTTTCACTTGGACGGGTGTCTGGATGAAGAGGTAGGAAAGGCTCCACTCAAAAACAAAGAAAGCGCTGGGAAAATACTTTTGCACGGCTAGGACCATGCCTGTTTGGTAAGAGCCTTGCCCAGTTATGTCAATTCCTTGATTTTGGGGGTCGAGTTTTTGGTATTTCCCTGTGGGAAAGAGTTCTTGCAAGAGGAGGCGAAAATCGGGGATCCATGTCCCTTTTTGATCGGTCGAGGCTTGGTAGCCAAGTAAGATGGAGGTGTCTTGGAGGTGGGTCGCTCGCCGGTTTTTGCGGAAGCTCGAAATGAAACCGACGTCAATCTCGATGCCGATATTCTCGGTAAGCCCAAATTGGAAATCGAGCAGGGGATTGATGGCATAGGTGGGAGTCTTTTTCTCAACTTTGCCGTGATTGTCGTACACTCCATAAACTTTATAGAAGGTAAAAAAGGGCTCGATCATGGGATGGCCGGGTTGCATGTTGATCGGTGTGGGAGCGAGGAGCGGGCCTGTAAACCACGGCGTATAGGAAGGTTCTGCCAAGAGTAAACAAGGAAGGGTGATGAATAAAAGAGATAACTTCATTATTCCTTATTTGAGCCTAACAGATACATTTTTTCAACTTGTGAAATATTTTATTCAAAGTCATAAAGAAATCAAATGAAGAGACGGGTTGAGACGGACAGTTTGGGCAGTGTCGAGGTGGCTGCAGACAAGTACTGGGGAGCACAGACGCAGCGCTCGATCGAAAATTTTCCGATCGGTCACGAAAAGATTCCGATCGAGGTGATCACGGCTTTGGGAATTGTGAAAAAGGCGGCAGCTCTTGTCAACCACGAGCTCGGACTTTTGGATGAGGAGAGGAGAGATGGGATCGTCGGGGTGTGCGACGAGCTAGTTGCAGGCAAGTTGAACGACCACTTCGACCTGGTGGTGTGGCAGACGGGATCGGGCACGCAGACCAACATGAACGTCAACGAAGTGGTGGCCAACCGAGCGATCGAAAAGGGTGGCGGCAAGATGGGCTCGAAAACGCCCTTTCATCCCAACGACCACGTCAACATGTCGCAATCTTCCAACGATGTTTTTCCGACGGCGATGCATATCGCTGCTACATTGGCGATTAAGGAAAAGCTTTTGCCCAACTTAACACTTTTGTGTAAAGGTTTTCAGGCGAAGGCCAAAGAATTCGAGAAGATTGTCAAAGTCGGGAGGACACATCTCATGGACGCGGCTCCTTTGACACTGGGGCAAGAGTTTTCTGGCTATGCGGCGCAGATGGAGCATGGGATCCGTGTGATCGAAGGGGGCTTGAAGTCGCTGCAAGAGCTTGCGATTGGAGGAACGGCCGTCGGAACGGGCCTCAACGCTCCTCCAGAGTTTGGAAACAAGGTCGCCAAGGTCATTTCAGAGCTCACAGGCACTTCTTTTGTGTCAGCGCGGAATAAGTTTGCGGCTCTGGCGACGAACGATCCGATGGTTGAGATGAGTGGAAATCTTCGTCTGGTTGCTTGTTCTTTTGTCAAGATCGCGAATGATATCCGCTGGATGGCTTCGGGGCCTCGGTGTGGCATCGGAGAGCTCATCTTGCCCGAGAACGAGCCAGGATCATCGATCATGCCGGGCAAAGTGAATCCAACGCAGAGCGAGTCGATGACAATGGCCGCTGTGCAAGTGATGGGCAACGACACGGTGGTTGCGATTGCTGGCTCCATGGGGAACTTTGAGCTCAATGTTTTTAAGCCGGTGATCATCTATAACATTCTGCAGTCGATCCGTCTCTTGGCCGATGTTGCGAAAAACTTCTACGAAAAGTGTCTCAAAGGAATCGAGCCGAACCTCAAACGGATCCAGGAGCAGCTGAGCCGTTCTTTAATGTTGGCGACAGCCCTCAACCCTGTCTTTGGGTACGATAAGGCTGCCAAAGTGGTTCAGAAGGCTTTTAAAGAGGAAAAGAGCTTGAAACAGGCAGCAGTTGAGCTCGGCTTTCTATCCGAGCAGCAGTTCGATGCTCTCGTCGATCCCAAGAAGATGGTCTAATTCTTATTGATGTGAATCCCGAAAAGCGTCAGAATAAAACGGCCAACTAAGATGGGATGGCATAGGAGAAGTCTGGCGAAAGTCCAATAAGAAGTCCCTTCAACTTTTTTCCGAATGATGTTGAGTGTGCCGGAAGCTGCATCTGCAATCCAAAAAGGGTAGGGCGGTGCGAGGTGTTTGGGAAGAGAGTCTAAGGGAAAAAATTGGATCGCGAGAGTTTCAGGGCCTGTCGATGGAGCGCCTCCTGTGGGAGAGAGCTCGAACAGGTGGGTGAAGCGGGAGAGGCGATTGCTCGGTGTGTACTCGGCAATTTTGCGCACGATGGAGACTTTGTAGCCGGTCTCTTCTTCGGCTTCGCGACAAGCTGCGGCTTCGGGAGACTCGCCGGGCTCGATGCCACCTCCGGGAAGAACCCAGACTGGAATATCCCGTCGCTTGATAAGGAGTATTTGTTTGCGGTCACGACTAAAAATAACGCAACTGACACTTTGCTTCATTTTGAGCATTTTAACTTTACTGACGGGCTGTGACAAGTATTATGTCTCGGTTCGGCAGATCCCTGTCGATGCTAAATACCTTGCCAGCTCGCATGTCGCAACACCCGATCCTCGGGCTAACCCTCCACCTGTGGGGCAGAAGCTCGTCATCGAGTGGAGAGTTCCCCCTGAAATCTTGTCCAAAAACCCCAAAATTGTTCTGCACCTTCTTTTCAAAAATCACGTTGAACTGTGTGAAGTCTACCCGATGCAGACCGCCTACGGCACCGAGGTCTACTCGTTGATGAATGATGAGTATGTCTTAACGGGAGGGCTTCTAACGTATCGTGCTGACATTGTACTGGATGATGGCGAGGTCTATCGCGACTGGAAACACCAGCTCTGGGTCAATTTAATTACACTAGACGACTAATGCATGCTTCAAGAGCTAGTGAAACCATGTCTCCTTTAGATTGCATGATTTGATACAGCGTCCGTAAAACATCTTTTGTGTCGATTCCATTGGTTTTAGCATCTCTCATCTTCTGTATCAATAGTTCCAATAATGGAAGATCGGCAATATCACAAATAGAGGCAAAAATATTGCCTAGAGATGCAATGTCTTCTGCTTTATAGAATGCAAATCGAGGATTAGTTTTATCTGGATACTGCAAGCTCATCCCAAAGTCGCAGATTTTTAACCCCTGATCATCTTTCAAAGTGTTTTGAAGTGTTATATTCCCATGAATAACACCCGCTTCGTGTATATGATGTAGACCGATCGCAATATCACACAGGTCTTCTAATGGGTTGTCATTCCTAGGCATAGAATCTAGGCTACCTCCTGAGCAATACTCTAGCAACGCACACTTCTCACCTCTTTCATTAACGAACACTTCCTCCATTCGAATAATCCCATGTTTGTCCCTAAGAGACTCGAGTATGCTTATTTCCGAAGAGCAGTCGAATTTTAGCGCAGAAATGCTCTGATCACTTAAATTAATAGCATAGAAAAGCCTGCTTTGGTGTCCCAAACCGAGAGTTTTATCCTCCTGAAGATGAGTCAAAAGAAGATATCCATGACGTGGAAATATCACAATAGGACGGGGAGATCCGTCTAGTTTGGGCTGAACAAGCTGATAACTGCTGTTAAGCTGAGTCTCCGCAACTGCCCCGAAAATTGCTTGTATTTCACGGTTTGTAAAAGTCTCAGAAGTATATGGTGGAAGCGCTTCTTGTAACCAGGCCATTTGAGGAGGTAGCTTTACCAAATCAGTGGGCTTACTAAGTTGTGGAAAATGGTGTACCAATACTCTACGACTTCGTGCATCCACGCTGAATCGCTTTAACAAACTATTCTTATTCAGCCAATACGGCACTCCTTTAACATCAACGATTCTGATATATCTCCACCGGCACAAAGGCTGTGTATTTTCTGCTGCAACCCAATGAGTGTTGGCTGGAAAGCCTGTAATTTGTACCCGATCTCGATATAAACTCGTTGAGCAACAAGATCTCGTATTTACTGGAGCGGCTCTCATCAATCCAAAATTAATTTTTAAAGCCATAGAGCGTCCATTATACTATAGCGCAATTATTTATACCCTTTATCAAAAAACAGGCCGTACAGGCGGACTTCTGACTGATCACATTAGATTCTTAAGAGATAGTTTAAGAAAGTCTGCAAGGGGAATGCCTTGATCTCCAACTAATAGAATACGGGTTGGTGAAAATTGTTTTTTGAAGCTGTCAATGCCTGATTGGGTATCTTTTGAACTTCATCGATAATGAGAAGAGCACTTTTCCGGCCTTTTACCAATCTCCTTGCGATCTCCCATTGCGCATATAGCCAGGATAGGTCTTGCAAGGTGGCAAGATCGGCAGAAATGTAGTGGTAAGGTTTTTTTATCGCTTTTGCGACTTGAAGGGCTAAGGTCGTTTTTCCTACCTGACGAGGTCCTAAGAGGATCTGAATAAACTTGCGAGGCTCTTTTAACCGGCTAAGAATTTGATGAAAGACGGGCCTTTTCTTCATAGACATTTTCCTGTTTTACTCAGTGTATTGAGTAATTTTACTCAAAAGATTGAGTATAATCAAATGTGTATTTGAGTGGTAAGGTGGATGAGCTCTTGCGTGGAGAGCCAGTCAAGGCAAGGGTCGGTGATCGAAAGAGCATTGCCGGCTTGGAGATGGCTCTCTAACATCATTCCCATGATCGAGGTGTTGCCCGAAGCGATCTGCTCTAAGACAGAGGCGAAGGCCTCTTTTTGCTGGAGGTAATCTTTTTGACAGTTGCCGTGAGAGCAATCGATAAGAATGCGCGATTTTAAGCGCAGCTGGTGAAGCTTTTGTACCACGGATGCGATTGTGCTAGGGCCATAGTTGGGAGCCTCTTGCGAGCCACGCAGGACGATGTGTGTGTCGAGGTTCCCTTCGCTGTGTGTGATGGCGAGTTTTCCTTCTTCATCGACATGAAGAAACGTGTGGGGAGAGCGCGCGGCGATCACGCCGTTGATGGCGACCTCGACGTTGCCTTCGGTACAGTTTTTAAAGCCGATGGGCATCGGCAACCAAGAGGCGAGCTGGCGATGGGGCTGGGAGGCTGCTGTACGAGCGCCAATGAAGCCCCAAGCCACGAGATCGTCGATGTAGGACGCGGCAAGAGGGTCTAAAAACTCGGTGGCAATCGGCACTCCCATGCGAACAATCTCTAAAAAAAGCTCGCGCGTCCAGAAAAGTCCTGTGTAAAGGTCGTTGCTCCCATCTAAATGAGGATCGTAGAGGAGTCCTTTCCAGCCAAGCGAGGTGCGGGCTTTCTCGGCATAGACACGCATGACGAGAAAGCAGCTTTTTTCGACCTCTTTGGCACACTCGCGCAGTAGGCGCGCGTATTCTAGAGCGGTGGTGACGTCATGGATCGAGCAAGGTCCGACAACAAGGGCGATCCGAGGGTCGCGTCCCGAGAGGATGTTGCGCAGCGTTTGGCGGTGTTCTTCGATCTGTCCTTGGCGCAGCGGGAGAAGTCTCTTGAGCTCCTGGGGAGTGGGAAGGTCTAACATAATGCTGGAAAATATATTTGATCCGACTAAAAAGTCAAAGATCTTCTAAAATATGCTTGTTGCAAATTTAGTCAATAGCCATTGATTAAATATAAATTGACTCTCGTTTTCTTTGCTAAATTCGACTTTATACTTCATGAATTATATTTGCGTTTGATGGCTGTTAATGAAGTTGTTCCATGTTTTTTGACGCTAGCTAGAGCTTTTTTAGCGTCTTCCAAATCAGTTTGGTCTTCTATAGTTTGAAGTGCTTCTAAATCTTCAATAGAAACAATTGTGACGTTACTTTTCTCTTTTCTTGTTAAAGAAGATGTTTTCATATGAACCTATCCCGCTAATTTTTTCTGGAAGATTCCGCAAGGATTTTTGGATAGGTTTTACGATGCTGAGTGAAGGCCATGTGTAAGACACATGGCTAAGCGAAGCAGCGGAAAAGATACCAAAAAGCCTCGGAAGGTTCGAGGAAAAATTAGCGGGATAGGTTCATTACCTTCTAAGGCATTACTCGAATATGTCAAACCGATTTTATAATATTCTTTGAGCTGCTTGAGTAAATCAGGGCTGATAGGCCGATGAGAGTGGATCTCGGTTTGCAAGGCGTCGATTTCCTGGAAAATATTCTGCGCCATAAGATTTATTATAATATAGGACATAGAGGAGACAAGCAATAGTGTTGATTAATATCTATAAAGTTTAAAAGAGTGTCGTTAATTAAAAATTTTATTACTGCAATTGTTGGGTTGAAAAAAACGCCTTTTTAGTTTATAATTTTTCTATGATTTCATCTATTATTCGAAGTTTTGATCGGTTTAATTATACCAAGCCATTAGGAGATATTCCTCTTTCAGATGGTGTAAAAATTATTTTGAATCATGCGCTCCCTTTAACAATTTTATTGCCCAAACGGGTCGAGCGTTGGGCTCATTTGAGCTTGGCTCTGGTAAATGCTAAATATTCAAAAAATATGTTTGATTTAGCAAAACATGGAGTTGAGTTGGGTGCTTGCTTTTCAACATCGAAATGGGCATCGGTGGCGCGTGTGGGTCTCTCTTTAGTTGAAAATTTATACAGTGTTAAGGAGCGAGAGAGGATCTGCTTAATTGCTTCGGAAGCCTTTTCCCTTCTATCTTTATTGAGTACGGCTAAAAAAGCGTCTTTGCAAATGGCTTTAGTTTCTATCGGATTTCAAGCCGTTTACCGATTTTATCGTATGGGCCAAGAGATGGTTGCATCGGAGCCGGAGTATAAATTCATGAAGGTCATTTCCAACGGACTGATGGGCTGTATCCATACGCTGAGAGCCTACGGCTGCTACTTGGAACTTCAAAAAATCCAACAAATCGTCCATCAAATCTTCATCCTCATGCGTCATGCCGATAAAGAAAAAGACAAGGGCGACGACCCTGGTCTAACAGAAGATGGAATTGCTCGCTCAAAAGTCGCTGCTACTGCGATTGAAAAGCTCCGTCAAGAATTGGGTAAAGATAAAGTCCAGCTCGTTGTCTCTTCTTTGAAAAGATCGCAACAAACAGGAGCTGTGATCGCACAAGAGTTGGGGATTTCCGTTGACTCTATTGTGAAAGAGCCTGACATCAAAGAGAGAGTCAAAGGTGCAGAAAGTAAGCCTGAGATTTATGACAGAATGCGAAAAGGTATCTCCCGCCAAATCAGTCCAGAGACAGGCACGCTGACTGTCTTTGTTTCCCACTCGCTTTCCATCCGAAGACTCTTCAAGGGACTATTTGACCTCGACTCTACATCGGTTCCCGATAACTTTTTAAAGAACAGTAGATATTGTGAAATATCTGTCGTAGAAATAATGGGTGATCAATGGACTGGCAAAAGCCGACAGCGTGTTGAGCTTCCATCTGCAAGTTAGAAGAAACTCCTTCCGGAAAGGAAGGAGTTTTTCCAGTATGAGATTTAATAAACGTAGAGCAAACTTAGAGTTGTGTTTGCAAAGACGTTGTGTTGTGCACGGCCAATGCGGTGGTCGTAGTTATAAGGGTAAACTTTTCCTGAAAGAAGGAAATGTTTTGAGAACTGGTAGTCTAGACCCGTAAAGGCTCCTGCAGACCATTGTCTTTTTACATGAGAATCAACAACGAAATTACCAAGCCCCATGCCTCCAAAAGAGACAAAGAGGTTTTGGTGAAGGCGTTGTCTGAGACCTAAGTGGCCCATAACAAAAACTACATTTTCACCGTGGCTGTGAAAGTAGTTGCCTCCGACATCGAACATCCAGCACGGGCCGTAGTAGCCAACTTGGAGCAAGCCACCAGCGTTTCCGCCAAAGAAAGGCATCGATTCGAGGGTGGTTAATCCAAACCCTGTCACAAATCCGCCATCGTAGAGGCCAGCATCTAGGTCTGCTTTATTATCGGCGCTCAAAGAGGCACTTGCCATGAGCAATCCAGCAGCAAGCATATATTTCTTCAACATCGTTAGACTCCTTTTATTCTATTTGATATCCCGAGAAACAAAGGAAATCATAGCTGAAGACGGGACTTATTGAGAATCTGTTTTTTGTGGTACACTTCAAACGCCCATGAATCTTCTTCCTAAAGATGCTAACGGATGCCCTTTTTTAATTTTAGCTCCCATGGAGGGAGTTGGGGATCGCTCTTTTCGTAAGACGATGGCTTCGATCGGGGGTTTTGATGAAGCTGTGAAAGACTTTCTCCGAGTTCCTAAACATGGCCATGTGCAGAGCTTGGCTCTTGCTTACAATGCCGATGAGCTGGCTCCATGGCCCCTTGCAGCGCAGATCATGGGATCTGACCCTGAGCTGATGGCCGCGATGGCTGTCGAGTTAGAGCGTCGAGGGGCACCTCGGATCGACGTCAACTGCGGATGCCCTTCGTCCACGGTTACGGGACGCGGTGCAGGCTCTAGTCTGCTCAAAGATCCCAGCTTCTTAAATCAAGTCGTTCGCAGTGTGGTTCAAGCGGTCTCCATCCCTGTGACGGTCAAAATGCGCTCAGGTTATGAAGATACGGCGCTTTTTAAAGAAAATCTCATCGCGGCAGAGGAGAGCGGTGTGCGCTACATTACACTCCATCCACGCACGAAAGTCGAAGGGTACGGCCCGCCGGCACGGTGGGATTTGATTGCTGAAGCAAAGACGATCTTGACAATTCCTGTGGTGGGAAATGGCGATATTGTGAATGTGGCTACAGCGCTTGCCGTGTTGAAAACAACGCGGTGTGACGCTCTCATGATTGGAAGAGGCAGTTTGATGAACCCGTTTATCTTTCATCAAATCCGGGCCCATTTTTCCAAAATCTCTTACTCCTCTCACTGGAGTGATTTTACACGGTATTTTGATGTCTATTTACGTGAGATATCTCAAGAAATAGCTCCCCAGACACAGGTGAGTAAATTAAAACAGCTCATGAGCTTTTGGCTGAAGAGCTCTTCCGAGTTTCATAGCTACCGATCTTCCATTCTTGCCTCTCAGCATGCTGACCCAAAAACATTCTTGGAAGCGACTCTTCCTCTCTTAAAAGAGGGATGGGATAGGTGCAGAGATAAAAATTATTCTTGCACGAATTGATAAAAACTTTTACATCACTATGAATAGAAGACATACAAGGGCATCTTGAAGAGTGTCTCAAAAAAAGGAATAAATTATGGCCAAGAAGAAAAAAGCGAAAGCAAAAACAAAGCGGAAGTCGGGCTTAACACAAACTATGTATGCATTATCCCCCGAGCTTCAAGCAGTGGTGGGTGCAAAAAAATTAACCCGTCCTCAAGTTGTCAAAAAGATGTGGGTCTATATCAAAGCTCATCGATGTCAAGATACAAAAAATCGACGTATGATCAACCCAGATAAAAAACTTGCAGAAGTGATCGGCAAAAAACCTGTCGACATGCTCAAACTTGCAGGTTTCCTCAACAAACATATCAAGAAGTAAGCTTCGTTTTCTTCTACCGAGATCAAGAAAGGTCTCGGTAGAAGGCTCTTAAGATTTTTTAAAACTCAATAAAAAGATACCAACGCCCACAACCAGTAGACAAATCCCTCCTGTCTGAGAAAACGAGGCAATATTTTCGTAATATTGGACGGTGTGCTCTGCCTTGGAAATCTTTTTTTCGGCAGAATTTGTTAACTCTCCTCCAATCTCCTTGGCCACCGGGTTGAGAGAAAAGAGAGCGTTCCCTTCTTTGACTTTTTGTTTAGCGTCGGCGATCTGTTCTCCTGCATCGCTGAGTCGGTGGTTGAGATAGTTGGCAAAAATCAGCGCACCGATGCCCAAAAGTACGATAACAACTCCTAAAATACGGGTAAAACGCATATCCTCTTCTCCTCTAGTAAAATATTTAATATATCGGAAACTCGACTTTTAACTCATTGAAAAATATGGTACACTGTCATCTTATGACATCTCCTGTTGTGATTGTAATTCCTGCGCGCATGGCTTCGACCCGCTTTCCGGGAAAACCGCTCACCATGATCCAAGGCAAAACGATGCTCGAGCGCGTCTGGCGTATCGGCAAAGCGGTGGCCCAGGCGACGCACGTTGTGATTGCAACCGATGACGAAGATCTGAAAGCCTTTGCCGAGCAGCTGGGGGCTCAGGTCGTTATGACAAGCCAGGCCTGCTTGAGTGGAACAGACCGTGTTGCAGAGGCGGCGCGCAACATGGGATATGAAAGCGGGATCTTTTTTAGTCTTCAAGGAGACGCTGTCTTGACACCTCCTTGGGTCATCGAAGATGTTCTGCAACTCATGCTGAGCGATCCTCAAGTGTTGATAGCAACCCCCGCAGTCTGCCTAGAGGGAGATGCTTTAGAGGCATTTCTTAAAATTAAAAAAACAGGCAGTTCCAGCGGAACAGTGGTCGTTTTTGATGCAAAAGGGGATGCTCTCTATTTTTCTAAAGCTGTCATTCCTTATAGTCGTGAAGGGCAGGACCGAGAGATTTTTCGACATATCGGTCTCTACGGCTACCGTTTTGAGACTTTGCAGCAACTGAGTGCGTTGCCTGAGGGACGGCTTGAAAGGGCAGAGAAGCTAGAGCAGCTCCGTGCTTTGGAGCATGGGATTCCGATTCGGGTCGTGCCCGTGAACTACCGCGGCCGCACTCACGGCTCTGTCGACAGGCCCGAAGATGTTGTCTTTGTTGAAGCTGTCATCTCTCGAGAAGGAGAACTCATATGCCCATCCGCCTAATTTTAGCGCGTCATGGCAACACTTTTGAGTCAGATCAGGTACCAACTCAGGTCGGTGCCAAGACGGACCTTCCTCTGACAGCGCAGGGAAGGGCTCAGGCGAGCCAATTAGCAGAGTTTTTGGCTACGCAAAGGCAGCCTTTAGCGGCGATTTACGCTGGAGGGCTTAAACGGCAAACCGAAACGGCTCAGATTGTTGCCGATAAGCTGGGAGCTTCTCTCTATTTAAAAACAGCAGGATTGACGGAGATTGATTATGGCGCTTGGGAGGGGTTGACGACGAACGCAATCTCTCAGCAATGGTCCAAAGAGTATACGGGGTGGACAGATACTCTCCGTTGGCCAGAGGGGATTTTTGAAGGCTCGTTGCATGATCACATCGCAAAAATTCTCGCTTGGATGGAGACGCTGCGCCAGCTTTATGCCTCAGAAGAGACGGTTCTTGGCGTTACAAGTAATGGCATTTTGCGACTGATTCACAGCCTTGTTGAACAGAAAACAGTGAAGGTCAAGACAGGATATTTTTGCGAACTTCTTCTTTTCCCTGGAAAATTCGAGATTGTAAGCTGGAACTTGAGGCCTACTTCTCGTGAGGAATGGTCGGGGTGAATTTCGAGGTGTCGGGAAATTTAAACCCTTTGGGAAAGTCGGTTTTCAAAGCGGGGAGCCACGTCTGGTTTCTGCCAAAAAAGAGGAGCTCTCCTCGGACGATGAGATTGCCGTTTTGGACCCAGAGCTCGGCGTGATAGACGCTCCCTTTTTCAGGATCCATGATTCTTCCTGCATATTTGGCATCTCCCTCATTCTTTAATCCCCAAATGAAGTCGAGACCGCAGTAGAAGGGGGAGCCGACAACACCCGGTGCGCGACCTTGGGGATTGTAGATGGTCTCTTTCATCCGACCTGCATCGTCGTACGTGCCAATGATCCGGCCGTAATACACTCCTTGGTAGTTATAGATAGCGACGACGCATTGTGGCTTGCCCGTCTTTTCATCGATGCTTTTCCAAAGCCCCCCAATGCCATCGTTAGCTGGCATGCCAGAAGAACGAGTCGTATGAAGAAAAGTGAAAGCTAAACCGCCTGCGAGGATACAGAGACCAAGAATAAGACAGAGACGCTTTGCCACGTGTTACCTTTTCCTCAGGAAGACGCCATAGACAACACCCGCAATCACAAGAACAATCCCTGCGATCAGACATCCCCCAGCAATGTGACGATATTGAGCGACTTTCTCTTCGACCTTTCCTTCGATCATCTTGCCTACGGAGCCTGCTCCAGGCTCTTTATGGAAAGGACTAAAAAGGCCTTTGCTCTTTTCAAAACCTTGCTCTGCTTCATTCACACGATGCTTGATATATACAGAAAACAGCATCAAGACAACACCGATGCCGACAATGACCCATGTTCCCAACCTTTTTC
>Ga0210389_10003472_pt1 | contig 12296 bp, 15 predicted proteins | sample IncBWH28OmetaG_FD_160127 | JGI IMG/M metagenome (GOLD analysis project Ga0210389, IMG submission 160127) | Forest soil microbial communities from Barre Woods Harvard Forest LTER site, Petersham, Massachusetts, United States - Inc-BW-H-28-O ... | reverse complement strand
TCGCCCGCCCGCCGGACAGCACGTCAAGTGTGGTGACGATCTTGGCGAGCAGGCCAGGGTAGCGGTAGGTGACGCCGGTGACGAGCAGGCCGAGCTGCAGCCGCTCGCTCTTGGCCGCGACGAAGTTCAGCACCGAGTAGCCCTCGAGCATCGGGTCGAACGCGGTCTGGAAGTGCTCCATCTGAAACCAGTGGTCCATCGCGGTGAACCGGACGATGCCCGCCTGGTCCGCCGCGACCGCCGTGTCGCCGACCGCCGACCGCAGGGCCGCCCCGCCGTCCGGGTGCGTGAAATTCATGAAGTGGATGCCGAGCTTCATCCGAGATCCCCTATCTGTCAGTGTCCACCTCCATTGTCTCGCGGAGGCCACCTCCGCTTCGTCCCGGGGGCGCAGTCGGCTAGGGGCGTGAGGCGGACGCCGACGGCTAAGAGGTGGTGTGAACAGACGCCTGGCGTGTCAACGGCGAGTTGGCTCGGCCTTCCGCCCTGGCAGCGCATAATGAGTGACGTGGGTGGCTTGTTGGAAGCAGCGCCAGTCTCTCGTGCCGCGGTCCTTGAGGAGCGGTACCGCAGCAGGCTGCCCGAGACCCTGGACGACCTGGCCGGCCCTGCCCACGGCACTGTCCAGCTTCCCGCGCATATCGCGTGGTCTGGCCTGACCGCGTTCGACGTGGAACGCGCCCCACTCTGCGCAAGCATGTACCAAGTCGTCCTCACCGAGGGACTTCGGGAGGATCTTGCGGCTTACCTCAACCCCGGACTCCTGGTTAGGCACTGGCCGATGCTCCGCACTGTGGTTGGGCGCGTTATCCGTGACGTTTGGGAAGCAGCATTTCCGGAACTTACTGAAGGGTTGCCGGTCCGCTCATGAACCTGAACGCCCTGCACAGGAGACTGCTGCAGGACGTTCTGGAAATTGGCAACGCGTTCCCATTCGTCATCACGGGAGGCTACGCGGTTCAAGCGCACGGACTGGTCGATCGGCTGAGCCGCGACATCGACGTAGCGACCAACAGTTCTGTCCCGATGGCAGCCCTCGCCGATCATCTAATTGCTGGGCTTACGGAACGGATGTGGCAGGTCCGGGTCATCGGAATTGACCCCATATCTGCCAGATTCATGGTCACCGATCCCGGAACCGGTGAAGACTGCGAGGTTGACATCCTCAAGGAAGGTTTCAATCGTCCGCCAGAGGACACCCCGTATGGCCCAGTACTAGCCCTAGACGATGTGATCGGGACCAAGGTCAGGGCTCTTGCCGATCGCGGCTACCCGCGAGATCTTATCGATATTCACGCGGCGTCCAAGATCGTCGGCTATGCGGCGAGCAGCCGCTCGAAGAACGAGCGGTAGCGGCGCAGGCCCTGCCTGAGGTCCTCGGTGGAGACCTGGTCGCCGCCCGCCCAGCGGTTTTCGAGTTCGGCGCGCTCGGTGGCGAACATCACCGCCAGCCGCTGCATCAGCTCCGCGACCAGCGCGTCGGCCTCCTGCACGGCCTTCTGCGGCTCGTCGACGAACTCCGCCTGGATGTCCTTCCAGCGCATCGTGATGGCCCGCAGCTCGCCGTCCTCCAGCAGGCTGGCCCGCGACCCGCGGCCAGCTGGGACGCTGCCGCGGTCGCCGGCGTCAGGGGTACCCTGGACGGCCCGGCCGGATACCGCGGGATCCGCGACGAGGCCGGCGGCGCTGTCGTCTTCGTAGCGTTGGCTGTCGTCCGGGTAGCCCTCGTTGGCGTCCCGGTAGCCGTCGTTCTCGTCCGTGTAGCCTTCGCTTTCGCCCGCGTAGCCGTCGTTGTCGGCCATGACCGGGACGTCGTCCCTGGCCGGCCCGGGGCCGGCGGCGGCGATCTGCTCGGTGGTCAAAGCGCGGTCCTGGGTGTTGTCGGCGTCGTTCATTGCCCGCCTCACCGTCCTATCTGCTGGTCGTGGTAATCGGTGCCCGGGGCCGCCGGACCGGCAAGGCTGCCGCTCTCCCCGGCCTCCGGGCCTTCTGGGCGCAGCAGTTCGTCGAACAGGGACCGGTACCGCAGAAGCGCCTCGCGCAGGTCCTCGGTACTTGCCTGCTCAGACCCTGAGCGCTGCTGCACCGCGTGGGCGAACCGGTAATCATCGACGGTGCCCGGGTGGTCCACCGACACCAGGTCGGCCTGCGCGTCGAAGTCCGTCATCGGGTAGCCCCTCGCCTCCATGAGGCGGGTGACCAGGGTGTCGGCGGCGGCCGCGGCCTCGGCCGGCTCGTCGACGAAGCGTTCCTGCAAGTTCCGCCACTCCCCGGCGTAGTGCAGCCGGTCGGCTTCCGGCAGCGGCCGCACGTCGAACTGAGCCCGCTGCCGCTCACGCTCGCGAAGGCTCGCCTCCGCCGCACGCTGGTCGTCGCTGTTCTCTACCGCCCGGTCGTATTCCGGGCCGAAACGGTCACGGAGCAGCGCGGTCCTGCGCCGCCTGGCCCCCACCGCGACCAGCGCGACGACGACCACCACAACGATGACGATGATGATGATCAAGGCAGCCATCAGATCCTCCTTCATTTGGCCCCGCTCCTCTACCCGGCTAAAGGCACCTAAACGGTGCCAGCTGCCATCAAGAAATGTTTGAGGTGGACCCGGCGCGGTAGCTGGGATCCCGCAGCAGCGCTCCGCCTCCCGGCACCGTCCGTGCGTGCGGCGCATCGGGGAGAGCGCGGCGGGCAACGTCGCCGCCACAAGACAAAGGAGCCCGCTATGGGTCTGGGCAACAAGACCAAGGCCAAGGGAAAGATCATCAAGGGCAAGACCAAGAAGCACGTTGGCAAGGCCACCGGCAACAACCGGCTGAAGGCTAAAGGGAAAGCCGGCGAGGTAGCCGGGAAACTCAAGCTCAAGCTGGAAAAAGTCAAAGATTCCGCGAAGCGCTGACCAGTCTTCGCCTTACCACGTCACCCGTACCGCTAGCTGTTAGGAGCTCCCGTTGATCATTCTCGGTGTCATTCTTCTCATCATCGGCTTCGTCGCGAAAGTCGCGATTATCTGGACGATCGGCATCATCGTCGTAGTGGTTGGCGCGATCCTGGCCCTGCTCGGCATGGCCGGCCACGCGGTCGGCGGTCGCCGGCACTACTTCTGACCGTGGACGAGGCGGGGGCTGCCAGCGGCCAAGCGGCTGCTGGCAGCCCCTGCTACGCGCTAGAGGCAGGCGCGCCCTCCGCCTGGCCGGTCTGACCCCGGAGGCCCGTGCGGCATGTCGCTACGTGGTGGCGCTCAGGTGAGAGACTCTCAGGGGCAGCAGCGGGGACGAAGGGACCGGCGTGGGCGTTGGTTCGGCGAAGCACCAGCCGGTCATACACCGGTACGGTGCGGATCCGGCTCAGTTCGGTGAGCTTTGGCTGCCGGAAGGGGCGGCGGCAGGGACCGTGGTGATCATTCACGGGGGGTTCTGGCGGGCACGTTATGACCTGTCACTGGGGCGCCCGCTGGCGGCGGACCTGGCGGCGCGCGGGTACGCGGCGTGGAACCTGGAGTACCGGCGGGCACTCGCCGGGGGCGGCTGGCCTGGCACGTTCGAGGACGTCGGCGCCGGGATTGACCTGCTCGCGACGCTACCGGTGGACATCTCCCGGGTGATCGCGGTCGGGCACAGCGCGGGCGGGCACCTGGCGGCCTGGGCGGCGGGCAGGGACAAGCTGCCGAAGGGCACTCCTGGCGCTCCCACGGGCGGGGAGCCAAGCCCAGCCGGCGGGAGTGTCCTGGCGTTCGTCGCGGTGACCGGCGTCGTGTCCCAGGCCGGGGTGCTGGCGCTGGCCGACTGCGCGCGCGAGCGGGTCGGTGGCACGGCGGCGCTCGACCTCATGGGCGGCGGCCCCGATGAGCTGCCGCAGGAGTACCGGCTGGCCGACCCGATGGCTGTGGTGCCGCTCAGTGTCCCCGTGCGCTGCCTGCACTCTCGCGCCGACGGGGACGTGCCCTACTCCTACAGCGAGCGTTACGTCGCCGCCGCGACGGCCGCCGGCGGGCGGGCCACGCTGACCGAGACCCACGGCGACCACTTCACGCTTATCGATCCCGCGTCGCCGGACTGGGCGGTGGCGGTCGCCGCGGTGTCGGAGTTGCTCTCTTTACGGGGCGTCAGGGCGCGAGCCGGGGCCGGGGCCGGGGCTGGGGCTGGGCCCGGCGGGCGGGGCGAGCCCTCGGGCGAGGAGTTCCAGCACGTCGTCCAGTACGTCCTCGGGTACTTGCCCGCCCGCGGTCCAGTCGGCCCAGCGCATGCCGACGAAGTTGCCGATCCCCGTGTAGGCGTACGCGATGACCTCCGGGTCGTAGCGGGCGTCGACCTCGCCGGCGAGCTGGGCTACGCGCACGCCACGCGAGTAGCCCCGGGCCAGGTGCTCGTAATACTCACGGAACAGCGCGGGCGCGACGAATTCCGACTCGCGCACGATCCGGTCCATCCAGGGACGCTTCGACATCATCTCGAAGTAAACGCGGAAGCACTCGCGTTCCCGCGTGCGCTGGCTATCGCCGGCTTTCGCTAGCGCCGCCTTCATCGCCATCCTCAGGTCCGCGTTGATCGCCCGAACAACGGCGGCGAAAACTTCCTCCTTGGACCCGAAGTAGGCGTAGAAGCTGCCGGTGGCCATGCCGGCTCTCGCGCAGATGTCCGCGACCGTTGTCCGGCCGTAACTGCGCTGGCCGAAGAGTTCCTCTGCGGCCGCCAGCAAGCGCTCTGCCGGCGGCCGCTCGTCATTTGTCATGCTGCGTTCGCTGTCCAGGGTCAGGGGGCGGGGATACCGCTGGCCGGTGCCTGAACCTCGGTTCCGGAATAGGTGGTAATCGCGCCGGCCGCGGTTGTGTCCGTGACGAGGACCGGTCCCTGCTGTGTCAGGACACCGTTGTTGATCATACCGACGTAAGCGCCGGTGGCGCCGTCGTGATCCGTCGCGGAGTAAGCGAGCGGTGCGACAAAGGGACCCTGCGGGAGCCCGCTGTTGATCGCCGATACCAGGTCGGCCCGCGTCGGGTTCCTGCCCGCCTTGAGCATCGCCTGCACGAACGTGTACGCGGCACCCATGCCGTAGAACACGTTGCCGTCGAATGGTGCTTTCGCGTCGTACTGGTCGTGCACCTTCTTGAACAGCGCGGTCCAGCTGTTGCTCGTGTCACCAACCGACGGCGCGTACCCATCGGTGATCATCCCGGTCGTGAGCGCGTTCCCGTTGACGGTCGCGCCGCCCTGCTTCGCGAACGCCTCGAGCAGCCCGGACAGGGTAATCGGGTCGGAGCCGACGTTGCTGACCACGAGCGCGGGGGTGAAGCCGAGCTTGAGGCTGTTCAGCTTCAGCAGCGCGGTGAACGCGGGAATGGAGAACGCGACGACTACCTGCGCGCCGGACGCGCGCAGGGCCGCGACCTGCGGCGCCACGTTGACGTTGGTCGGAACGTAGCTCTGCCTGCTGACCACCATCGACTTCGGGATCTCATAGTCGAGGCCCTTGACGCCGTCCATGCCGAACTCGTCGTCCTGGTAGAAGTAGCCGATTTTCTTGCCGGCGAAGTGCTTGGCCACGTACTGCCCGAGGATCTTCCCCTCGCGTATGTAGTCAAGCTGCCACCCGAACGTCTCAGGGGCCGTCGTCGGGGCGTCCCAGCAGTCGCACCCGGAGGCGACGAACACATCCGGGACCTTCTGTGAGTTGAGGTAGCTGAGCACGGCCAGGTGGGTGGGGGTGCCGAGGCCGTTGAATATCGCGTACACGTTGTCCTGGAGCACCAGCTGGCGCACAACCTGAGCCGTGTTGGTCGGGTTGTAGCCGTCGTCGAGGTACTTGTACACGATCTTGCGGCCGTTGACTCCGCCGTGCGCGTTGACGTACGCGAAGTACGCGGCCGACGCGGGAGCGATCTCGCTGTAGCCGGGCGCGGCTGGCCCGGTGAGCGGCTGATGGCTGCCGATGGTGATCGTGGTCGCCGTGATGCCGGGCGCGGATGCGGTCAGGGCCGCGCTTGAGCTGCTGCCCCCGCCCTGGCTGGCGCCAGGGCTACTAGAGCCAGAGCTACAGGCGGCAACGGTGAGCGCGGCTACCGCCGCGGCGGCAATGGCTGGCACGCGAAGCCGACGTGATCTCTTCATTGAGTGCCTTCTTTCTTGTGGGATTCCGGAGGATCGCTCCCCCGGGCTAGCAGAGCCTCGTGCTGGCTGGCCGGCGCCTTGCCGGCCGGAGGCGTGACATCCGGCACGGATGCCTCACGCCAGGTGCGGGCAGCGGAGATACCGACGAGGCCGAGAAGCCATCGCACTCCGCCCTGGATTCCCTGCGGGAAGACGAGCATGACGAGGATGAGCACCACACCGTAGGCCGCGACCGGGATGTTGGACGCGACGGAAGTAGACAGCCCGTGGCTCGTGGCCACGTCGGTGGCATAGGTCGGCACAAGGACGATCACCAGGCTTCCCCACACCGCACCGGGCAAGGTGCCAAGGCCGCCGATCACCGCTGCGGTCAGCAGCGCGATCGAGAGCGTGATCGTAAATGCGCCAGGCGCGACCAGCTCGGTGACGATGGCCAGCAGCGCGCCGGCCATCCCCGCGCAGGTGGCGCTCACGATAAAGGCCAGGACGCGCGCCCTGGCCACGTTCACGCCTGCCAGCGCGGCGGCCACCTCGTCGTCGCGCACGGCGCGCCAGTTGCGGCCGACCCTGCTGCGGCTCAGGTTCGCCAGCAGTACCAGGGTGACCAGCGCCACGGCGGAGCAGACCCACGCCTGCCACCTGGTCAGCGGGAAGTTCACGCCGAGAAAGCCGGGCGTGGTGAAGACGACATTCAGGCCCTGGTCGCCGCCGAAAGTCCCCGGGTAGGCGTACGCGACCGAAGGGAGCGCGACGCTGAGCAGAAGTGTGGCGCCGGCCAGGTACGGGCCGCGCAGCCTGGCCGCGGCCGCTCCTACCACCGCCCCGGCGACAGCGGTGGCCACGGCGGCCACCACCAGCGCGGCTATGAACGGCAGCCAGGTGAGATGGAGCAGCAGCAGCGCGGTCGTGTAGGCGCCGATGGCCATGAACGCCCCGTTGCCAAGCGAGATCTGGCCGCTCAGCCCGGTCAGGACCGTGAGTCCCGCGACGGCCGTCACCTCGATAGCGATCTCGGCGATCTGGTAGTCCCTGAACGCGTTCAGCTTGATGGACAGGATTGCGACGACCACGGCCGTCGCGAGTGCGGCGCCGAGGATCCGCGGCGTTGACCGCATGCTCATACCCGCCGCACCCGGGCGCCGGAGAATATTCCGTTTGGCCGGAACATCAGCACCACGACGAGGATGCCCAGGGCCACAAGCGCGGTCAGGTCCGAGCCCTGGGAGCCCAGGTAACCGCCCGCGTAGCTGAGCGCGACACCGAGTAGCAGCCCGCCGACGACCGCACCGGCGGGGCTGTCGAGGCCGCCGATCACCGCCGCGGTGAAGCCGAACACGAAGATCGAGTCCATGCTGTTGGGGTAGAGGAACGTTGACGGCGACACGAGCACGCCTGCGAGGGCCCCGAGCAGGCCTGCCAGTGCCCAGCCCACGGTGATCACGCGTGCCACCCGGATGCCCGACAGGCGCGCGACGGTGGCGTTGAACGCCGCGGCCCGCATGCGGAGCCCCGCACTCGTGTACCTGAACCCGATGGCCAGCAGCAGCGCGGCGGCCAGCACCGCCACTGCGACGAACACGTCGGCGCGCGACACGCCAAGCGGCGTTGACCCGGCTTTTAGCCCGATGACAGAGAATGCCGCGGGGAACGACCGGTACTGGCCGCCGTACAGGATGCCGGCCAGACCCTCGAGGAGGATGAGCAGGCCGATGGTGATGATCACGGCGTTGAGCTCCGGCTTGCCCAGGGCGGGCCGGATAACGACCAGTTCGGCCACGGCACCGAGCACGACGCCGGCTGCGAGCGCGACCGCGAATCCGGCCCAGTAGGAGCCCGTGTGACGGATAACCTCCAGCGCGATGTAGGTGGTGAACATCGCCATCCCGCCCTGCGCGAAGTTCAGCAGCCGGGTGCCCCGCCAGATCAGCACCAGAGACAGCGCTATCGCGGCGTAGATCATCCCGAAGCTGATCCCGCTGAGCGTGAACTGCAAGAACTCGACCACTCGCTTCCTCCTCTCCGCTTGGGCCAAACCAGTGCGACTAGAACCCGAGGTAGTGATGGCGCAGCGCGACGTCGGCGGCGAGCGCACGGGCCTCGGCCGCGGCGACGACGCGGCCGAGGTTGAGCACCACTCCCCGGTCCGCGATCGCGAGCGCGGCCCGCGCGTTCTGCTCGACGAGCACGATGGTGATGCCGTTCTCCCGGGACAGGCGCACCACCATGTCCATGACCTGCGTCATGACCCTTGGCGCAAGGCCAAGCGACGGCTCGTCGAGCAGCAGCACGCGCGGGCGTGCCACCAGGGCGCGCGCTATCACGAGCATCTGCCGCTCGCCGCCTGACAAGGTGGCGGCCAGCCTGCGGCGGCGGTCCGCGAGCACGGTGAAGCGCTCGTATGCTTCGGCCAGCGCCGCGGCGCGTTCCGCTCGCCGCCAGGCGATGCCTGGCCAGGACATCATGCCGATCCGCAGGTTTTCTTCCACGGTGAGTTCCGCGATGACGCCCTGCCCCTCAGGAACGTGCGCGATTCCGGCTCTGGCCATGTCCTCGGGGCTACGCCCGGCCCGGTCCGCGCCGTCGAGGAGGACCCGCCCGCTGCGCGGTCGCACCATGCCGCTGATCGCCCGGAGCAGCGTGGTCTTGCCCGCGCCGTTGGCACCGAGCACCGCCGTGATGGTGGCCCCATCCGCCGTGATCGTGACTCGGTCGAGCGCCACAACCTCGCCGTAGCCCGCCACCAGGTCCTCGACCTCGAGCGACGCCGAGCCATGGGACTGGTCACCTTGGGTGCCTTGGGCCCCGGTTGCGCTATTCACCCGCAGATCCGCTCGCGCCGAGGTAAGCGGCCGTCACCGCCGGATCGGCTTGTATCTCCTGCGGGGACCCGCGGGAGATCACCTTCCCGAAGTCCAGGACGACGAGCGAGTCGCAAACGGACATCATCAGGTCCATGTGGTGCTCCACGATGACGAGGGACGTCTCCGCGGCGAGTTCGCGAATGAGCCTGCCTAGTTCGTTGAGCTCGACCTCGGACAGACCGCTGGCGGGCTCATCGAGCAGCAGGATCTTCGGCTGGGCCGCGAGTGCCCGCGCCAGCGCGATCCTCTTCCGCATGCCGAAGGGCAGTTCGCCGGGCCTGGCGTCCGCTACCTCGGCCGCGCCTACCCGGTCAAGTGCCTGCTGTGCCTCCTGCCGCAGCCTGCGCTCGTCCCTGCCGGAGCGGGGCAGCCCAAGCAGTGCCGACCAGAATCCAGCCGTGGCCCGGCAGTTCGCGCCGATCATGACGTTCTCGATGGCTGACAGTCGATCGAACAGGCCCACCCCTTGCAGTGTCCTGGCGATGCCAAGCCCAGCTAGCCGGTGCGGGCGCAGGTTGTGGTAATGGCGGCCGTCGATGAGTACCTGGCCCTCATCAGGCCGGATGAAGCCGCACAAGACGTTCAGCAGCGTCGTCTTGCCTGCCCCGTTCGGCCCGATGACGCCGACAACCTGGCCGGGCGCGACCGTGAGCGATACGGCGCTAAGCGCCGTCAGCCCGCCGAAGCGCACACTCACGTCGCGGACCTCGAGAACTGAACTGTGCTTCATTACACAAGTCCCAGCTTCGCTAGGCAGGACTACCTGACTATGAAGCCTTATTCAAGGTGTCGCTTGGGCAATGGGCAAGTCCGCACGCGACAGTTGTCACTGATTCGTGTCTCAACCGTGACGCACAGTTGGTGGCCCGGGCGCCCAGCCGCGGTCAGAGACGGGAACGGATCTCCCAGAGGTCGGGGAACGCGGGACGGAACAACGTGGAGCGCAGGTACTCCGAGCCGGCGGAACCGCCGGTGCCCGTCTTCCTGCCGATGATGCGCTCGACCATCTTGACGTGCCGGTACCGCCACTCCTGCACGCCCTCGTCGATGTCCACGAGGGCCTCGCACACCTCGGCGGGCTCGCCCGCGTCGGCGTAGACGGTCAGCAGCGTCTCCTGCACGGCCTCGTTCCCGGTCCACGGCAGTGCCGGGTCGTGGCCGAGCGCCTCCTCCGGCACCAGGTACCCGCTGGCCGTCAGGTAGCGCAGGAGCGACGCGAACACCGGGCGCCTGGCCGTGATCTCCGCCAGCTTCTGGTCGATGACGGACCTGCTGAAGTCGCGGCGGCCGAGGACCGCCTCCAGGTAGCGGAACTGGATGGACTGGAACCCGCTCGAACTGCCAAGCTCCGGGCGGAAGCTGGCGAACTGCTGCGGGGTCATCGTCTCCAGGATGTCGAGCTGGCCGACGACGGTCTTGAGTATCTTGGCGATGCGCCTGGCGGTGCCGAGCGCGGGCGCGCCGTTGCCCGCCTCGAGGCGGGACTGCAGCAGCGCCGCCTCGTGCAGTACCTGCTTGAACCACAGCTCGTAGACCTGGTGAATGATCACGAAGAGCAGTTCGTCGTGGGACTCGGTCAGCGGCACCTGACAGGAAAGCAGCTCATCCAGGCGCAAGTAGGTGCCGTACGTCAGGTCATCCGCCGAGCTCATCGAGCGCCACCCCCTGGGGCCGCGTAGGCGGCGAGGAAGATGCGGACCGCTTCGCCGGCGAGCCTGTCCCGCTCGGCGGCGGACGGGCGTTCGCCGGGGTAGAACTGTGCCCTGTCCTGCGGTATGGCCAGCACGAGGTAGGCGAAGTGCGCGGCGGCGAGGCGTGGATCGTCGGCGGCGAGCAGGCCGCGCTCGATGTAGGTCCGCAGGACGTTCGCGACGACCTCGATGGCCCGGGCGGGAGCTTGTTCGAAGTAGGTCCGCGCGAGGTCGGGGAACCGTTCGGCTTCGGCGATGACCAGCCGCCGAAGCGCGAGGACATGCGGCTGGAGCACGCCGTCGATGTAGCGGCGGGCAAGGTCGGTGAGGATGCTCCGCAGTTCCTCGTGCGAGGCAACCTCGGTGCTGCGCAGGACTGCGGTCATGTCGGTGATGATCGCCTCGGAGTTGCCGGTTACCCCGAGCACGATGGCGCGGAACAACTGCTCCTTGTCGGCGAACTGCTTGTAGACGGTTTGCTTGGAGACCGCGGCGTCGGCGGCGACCTGGTCCATGCTCGTGTCGCGGTAGCCGTCGCGCAGGAACAGCGCCGTCGCCGCCTCCATGATCGCCTGGCGCTTGCGGGCGGACCGGCCGGTATCGGTGCGTGCGTGCTCCACGGCTCGGCTCGACACAGAAGCCCCCTCGAATGACTAGTACCGGACAGTCTAGGACTACTATCCTAGTACTGGACGGTCTAGTTTCGATTGTAAAGGGAGGCGACAGCGATGACAGCGAGCGTCGCATTCGACACGACGGTGACCGCGAGCGGCAACAACACCGGCATCGTGGTCCCTGACGAGATCATCGAGCAGCTCGGCGCGGGCCGGCGCCCGGGCGTCGTCGTGAACGTGAACGGCTACGAGTACCTGAACACCGTCGGGGTCATGGGCGGCAGGCACATGATCAGCATCAGCGCCGCGGTCCGCAAGGACACCGGGCTGAAGGCCGGCGACCCGATCCGCGTCGTCCTCACCCTCGCGGACGGCCCACGCGAGGTCACCGTGCCCGACGACCTCGCCGCCGCCCTGTCCGCCGACCCGGCCGCGGAGGCGTTCTTCCGCAAGCTGTCCAGCAGCCTGCAGCGCTACCACGTCGACAACATCAACGCCGCCAAGACCACGGAGACGCGGCAGCGGCGCATCGACAAGGCGGTCACGCTATTCCGAGAAGGAAAGCAACGGTGATCTTCTCGCTGTGCAGCACCTTCCCGGCGCCTCGCACCCCTGGCTGCCCCTGATCCGCTACCCCTGCTCCCGGCCGGCCTGCGATCCCAGCCAGCGGCGGAATCTGGTTGCCGTGGGAGGCCCCTGGCCCGCGGCCGAGTCGAGGATCGCGGTCAGCGTGCGGGTCACGGTGTCCGCATCCGGTTCCGTGGCCGTGATCAGTTCGGCGAGGTGGACTCCGCTGGTCTGCTCGGCGGCATCGGTCACCTCGTCGAAGGTCCAGGGATGCGGGTCAGCGATACCGGACTGGCGCCACAGTCCCCGTCCGCCGTGAAGGCCGGGCGGCGCAGAGAGCATGAGGTCGTCTAGGGCGTGGTCCATGCCGCCGAGCCGGCTCCGTCAGCCGGCGCATGCGGTCCCGAACACCTGGCATCTCGGCGAGCACCTGCTCGTTCCGGCCCATCCGGGTCAGAACGA
>Ga0210389_10003471_pt1 | contig 12297 bp, 11 predicted proteins | sample IncBWH28OmetaG_FD_160127 | JGI IMG/M metagenome (GOLD analysis project Ga0210389, IMG submission 160127) | Forest soil microbial communities from Barre Woods Harvard Forest LTER site, Petersham, Massachusetts, United States - Inc-BW-H-28-O ... | reverse complement strand
AGAGGATTTGGATTGATGCGAAGCGCGTCGGGAGGCCCCCGCGTCCTGTTGAGACGGCTTCGCGAAACCATGGCGGAGCAGGTCTCGGCCCAGGAACGGCTGGACAAGATCGTGGTGTTGATCGCCGCCAACATGGTGGCGGAGGTGTGCTCCGTCTACGTGCTTCGGGTCGACAACACTCTCGAGCTTTATGCCACCGAGGGTCTGAACCGCGATGCCGTGCACCGGACCGTGCTGAGCGCGCATGAAGGCCTGGTCGGCCTCGTCGCCAGCGAGGCCACCCCGCTCAATCTCAACGATGCGCAGAGCCATCCGGCGTTCTCGTTCCGGCCCGAGACCGGCGAAGAAATCTACCACTCGTTCCTCGGCGTGCCGATCCTGCGCGCCGGCAACACGCTCGGCGTGCTGGTGGTGCAAAACCGCGCCAAGCGCACCTATGTCGAGGAAGAGGTCGAGGCGCTTCAGACCACCGCGATGGTGCTGGCGGAAATGATCGCCTCCGGCGAGTTGTCGGCGCTGGCGCAGCCCGGCGCCGAGCCCGCCGCGCGGCATTCCCTGCACAAGACCGGCGCGGTCCTTTCCGACGGCATCGCGCTTGGCCATGTCGTGCTGCATGAGCCGCGCGTCGTCATCACGAATTACATCGCCGAGGACCTTCCGAAGGAAATCAAGCGGCTGGATACCGCATTGGCCAAATTGCGCGCCGACCTCGACCGCATGCTGGAACGCGGCGACGTCGCCGACGGCGGCGAGCATCGCGACGTGCTGGAAGCCTACCGGATGTTTGCCAACGACCACGGCTGGTCGCACAAGCTGCACGAGGCGGTGGCGACCGGCCTTACCGCGGAAGCCGCCGTCGAGCGCGTTCAGTCCGATACCCGCGCGCGCATGCTGCGCTCTACCGATCCCTACTTGCGCGACCGCCTGCACGACCTCGAGGATCTCGGCCATCGCCTGATGCGGCAACTGGTGGGACAGGATCACGCCCCCTCGCGCGAGCAGTTGCCCGACAACGCCATCCTGATCGCGCGCGCGATGGGCCCCGCGGCGCTGCTCGACTACGACCGCAAACGCCTGCGCGGACTGGTGCTGGAGGAAGGCACCGCCAATTCCCACGTATCGATCGTGGCGCGCGCGCTCGGCATCCCGGCGGTCGGCGAGGTGCCCAATGCGCCCGGTATCGCCGATCCCGGCGATGCCATCATCGTCGACGGCACCTCGGGCTCGATCTATGTCAGGCCCTCGACCGAGATCGAGCAGGCCTATGCGGAGCGGGTGCGGTTTCGCGCCCGCCGCCAGGCACAATATTCGGCGCTGCGCGACATGCCGTGCGTCAGCAAGGACGGCCAGCCGGTCGAATTGCTGATCAACGCCGGTCTCGCCATCGACCTGCCGCATATCGACGACACCGGCAGCTCCGGCATTGGCCTGTTCCGCACCGAATTGCAGTTCATGGTCGGCCAGAGCCTGCCCCGCACCAGCGACCAGCTTGCCTTGTACCGGACAGTGCTTGATGCCGCCGGCTCCAAGCCGGTGACGTTCCGCACCCTCGATATCGGCGGCGACAAGGCGCTGCCTTATATGGAGAGCGTGACCGAGGAGAATCCGGCGCTCGGCTGGCGCGCGATCCGGCTCGGGCTCGACCGGCCGGGTCTTCTGCGCGGTCAGATTCGTGCGCTGTTGCGCGCCGGCGGCGGCCGCTCCTTACGCATCATGTTTCCGATGATTTCCGAGGTTGCGGAATTCGACGCCGCCAAGGCCATCGTGGAGCGCGAACTGACCTATCTGCGCCAGCACGGCCATTCGCTGCCCGAGCGCATCGACGTCGGAACCATGCTGGAGGTGCCCGCGCTGCTCTATCAGCTTGACGAACTCCTGAAGAAGGTCGATTTCGTCTCGGTGGGATCCAACGACCTGTTCCAGTTCCTGTTTGCGGTCGATCGCGGCAACGCCAAGGTTTCGGATCGGTTCGATACCCTGTCCGCCCCGATCCTGCGCGTGCTGCGCGAGATCGTGCAAAAGGCGGCCGCTGCGAAGAAGTCCGCCTCCCTTTGCGGCGAGATGGCGTCCAAGCCGATCGGCGCACTGGCGCTGATTGCGCTCGGCTACCGCTCGCTGTCGCTGTCGGCAACCGGGCACGGCCCGGTCAAGGCGATGATCCTCGATCTCGATACGAAGAAGGCCGAAGCCGTCATGAAATCGCTGCTCGATGCACCCTCCGGCAGTGTGTCGATCCGTCAGAAGCTGACCGAATTCGCCGAGGCCGAAGGGCTGGCGTTGTAGCGGGACAATTTCCCGCTCCGCTCCCCATATGCTGAAAACGCCGAAATTCGAGACCACACCATGTCGATGCTACCCGAAGCCAAATTGGACGTTCTGCTGGCACACCACGCCTCCCTCGAGGCGCAGTTGCTGGGCCAGGTCAATTCCGAAGACTATGTACGGATCACCCGCGAGCTCGCCGAACTCAACCCGCTGATCGATGCCGTGAAGGCTTACCGCGCAACGAATGCCGAGATCGACGGGATCGATACGCTGATCGCCGACCAGGCGACCGACGCCGAAATGCGCGCCATGGCGGAAGCCGAACGCGAGACGCTTGAAGCGCGCAGCCTGGAGCTGGCGCAGCAAATCCGTGTGGCGCTACTGCCGAAAGATGCGATGGACGATCGCAACGTCGTGCTGGAAATTCGCGCCGGGACCGGTGGCGACGAGGCTTCGCTGTTCGCCGGCGACCTGTTCCGGATGTATGAGCGTTTTGCCGCCCTTCAGGGCTGGAAGGTCGAGGTGATCTCCGCCAGCGAGGGCACCATGGGCGGCTTCAAGGAAATCATCGCCGAAGTGCAGGGCCGCGGCGCTTTCGCCAAGCTGAAATTCGAATCGGGAGTACACCGCGTGCAGCGCGTGCCCGATACCGAAACGCAGGGACGCATTCACACCTCGGCGGCAACCGTTGCCGTACTGCCGGAGGTCGAGGACATCGACGTCGATATCAAGCAGGATGATTTGCGGATCGACACCATGCGCGCGCAGGGCGCGGGTGGCCAGCACGTCAACAAGACCGAATCCGCAATCCGCATCACCCATATTCCGACCGGCATCGTGGTGATGATGCAGGACAGCCGCTCGCAGCATAAGAACCGCGCTTCCGCCATGAACATCCTGCGCTCGCGGATCTATGACGCCGAGCGTCAGCGCATCAACGCCGCGCGCTCGGCGGACCGCCGCGAAAAGGTCGGCTCGGGCGATCGCAGCGAGCGCATCCGCACCTATAATTTTCCGCAAGGCCGCGTCACCGATCATCGCATCAACCTGACGCTCTACAAGCTGCCGCAGGTGATCGCGGGCGAAGCACTCGGCGAACTGATCGACGCGCTGACGACGGAGCATCAGGCTGCGCAGCTCGCCGCTCAGGGTGCCGCGGCGTGACGACGGCCTGTCGTCCCGGCCAAGCGAAGCGCGCGCCGGGACCCATAACCACCGGCCCGTGTTGTTGCGAAGGATCGTCTGCTGGCGGGGGCTTGTTGATAGATTCCGCGGTATGGGTCCCGGCTTTCGCCGGGACGACAATGAGGTCTGCAACATGCTTCAGTTATGCGAGGAGCGCACGGTGAGCACTTCTTTCGCAGGACAAACCGTCGAAGCGGCACGACGTATCCTCACGGCGCGGTTCAGATCTGCCGGCATCGATTCGGCTGAACTGGACGCGCGCATACTGGCGGGCGCAGCGCTCGGCCTCGATCTCACCGGATTGATCGCGGCGACAACGCGGATCATCACGCAAGACGAAGCGACGCGTCTTGAAAATTTCACGCAGCGCCGCCTCGCCGGCGAGCCGGTCGCGCGCATTCTCGGCGTCAAGGAGTTTTGGGGGCTGGCCTTGCAACTTTCGCCGGCGACGCTGGTGCCCAGGCCCGACACCGAAACCGTGGTCGAACTGGCCCTCGAAATAAAGCGAGACGGGCATCGGTCCGATCTGCCGCGACACATCGCCGATCTCGGTACCGGCTCGGGCGCCATTTTGCTCGCGCTGTTGTCCGAATGGCGGGAAGCGACCGGCGTCGGCACCGATATCAGTTTGGAGGCGTTGCAAACCGCAACCCATAACGCCGCGCGGCTCGGCCTCGCCCATCGCGCTGCCTTCGTTGCCTGCAACTACGCGGCGGCGCTGTCCGGGACGTTCGACCTGATCGTGTCGAACCCACCTTATATTCGCTCAACCGAAATTTCGGGACTTGGCCGCGAGGTGCGCGAATATGACCCCCATGGCGCGCTCGACGGAGGCACCGATGGCCTCGATGCGTATCGCGTGCTGATTCCGCAGGCTGCGGGATTGCTCGCGCCAGGCGGAGCACTGATCGTCGAAGCCGGATGTAGCCAAAGCGGCCCTATTTCCGAATTGATGGCTAGTTCAGGGTTAACGTCCGAAAGGCTGCCAAAGGCCGATCTGGCAGGCATCCCGCGAGCCGTCGCGGGCCGGAAATTGCCCCTATAAAGCCCTATTGGAATGCAAAAAAATCACTTGGAATATTGCCCGGGAGCGACTACGTTCCGCTCAACATCGGTCCAGGGTTACTGGCTCCGTAGATGGATACGGACTGAGGCCAGAGTTCTCAAACGAGAGCCCGCCCGACCCGAGTGAAGGGTTCCAAGACGCAGGTCCTTTTGAGCGCGATGGCTTAGGAAAGCTGCGCTGCTTCCGACCGCAAAGCGAACGAAAGCCTGATATTGCGCTTGAAAAATCACGCTGGAAACCTGTGCTTGTTTTGGCAGGCGTAATGATTCGATGCGGCCGGCGACACATGCCGGGCGGGTGGGGAACGCGTCTTTGTTGACTGCGACGTACGGCAAATCTGTGTGGAACTAGGCGACGGTTTCGGTCCGGCGCGCGAGACCATCGCGCACCAGCGCGGAGCGTGACGTCAGGATCAAGACGTCAGGGTTTAAAGAAGACGACGTAAAAAAGCACTCCAAGGCCTGTCGACTTCACGGCCGAGGAGATCGAGGCAAGACAATTTCAGGGCTGGATCAAAGGCACGACATGAGAAACGGTCAGAACAACAAGCGGATGCGTAACCGGAACAACAATAACAACAACAATAACCGGCGTGGTCAGAACCCGATGACCCGGGTGTTCGAATCAAACGGACCGGACATCAAGATTAGAGGGACCGCATCCCACGTCGCGGAAAAATATGTGCAACTGGCGCGTGACGCGCGCTCATCCGGCGATCCTGTCGCCGCGGAGAATTACTACCAGCATGCCGAGCATTATTTCCGTCTGATTGCGGCCGCCCAGGAGCAATTCCGCCAGAACCAGCCGCAGCCCCGTCCCGACGCCGAAGTTGCCACGGAAGAGGGCGATGACGATGAGGGCTTTTCGAATTTTGGCCAAGAGCCCGGATTCGTGCCGGCGCAGCAGCAACCCTACGTGCCGCGCGACAACAACCAGCGGGACCATCAGCAGTCCTATCAACCGCGCGAACAGCATCAGCCGCGCGAACATCACCGCGAGCAGCGCAACCAGCCGCAATATCAGCCGCAGCCGCAGCCCACGATTCCGGACGGTGGCGGCGTCGACCGCCTGCCCTCATTCATCACCGGACCGCAACCGCAGATCAGCGGCGGCCAGAGCAGCTTCGAGGGCAATGGCGGCGAACGCTTTCCGCCGCGCCGCCGTCGCCGTCCGCACGGGCCGCGCCCGGAAGGTATGGCGGCTGCTCCCGGCGCACCCGGTGACGATTTCAATCCAGGGAATGAATAGATAGCCGCGCCAACAAGCGCGGCTCGTTTACCCGTGATCGCGCTGGAATGACGACGGTACCAGCACCGGCGGCAGCGCTGGAATGAGGCGCGTGCGTTCGCGATGCGCAGGGATCGCGCGGTAGACCTGTTTGGTGGCTTCCACAATGTGGACACCAGCAAACGGCAGTGACACCGCGGCGCCGACGCGCTCCCAGGCCATCGCCGAACGCAGAAACCACCCCGCAGCGACGGGCGGCACGAACAAGGCCTCACCCCAGCCGATCGGCGTGAACCAGGTCTGCCGCAATAACTGGGTGATCTGCGAACGCGAATAGGGTCGGCCGTGACCGAACGGCGTGTTGTCGGTGCGGGTCCATACGCCGCGCCGATTCGGAATCACCGCCATCATGCGCCCCGAGGGCGCCAGCACCCGCCACACCTCGCGCAGCAATCCTTCCGGGTCGTCGGACATCTCGAGCGCGTGCACCAGAAGAATCCGGTCGACCGCTGCGTCCGGCAGCGGCAATGAAAATTCATCGACCAGGGTCGCAAGCGTCGGCCGCGACGTCGGCCATTTCAGCACGCCCTGCGCCGCCGGCATGAAGGCGATGCAGCGTTCGGAACTGTCGCGAAAAAGGCCGAGATAGGGCGTGGGATAGCCGATGCCCAGCACGCGTTGTCCGTCGGCTTCCGGCCAGCGCGCGTGAATGCCACGATTGATCAGCCGCCGCGCCACGACGCCGAGGCGCTGCGAGTAGAAATCCCTCAAGTCGATCACATCGATAGTCATGGACCCCGGTCTACCACGATAAACGGCCATTGGTCCGATTCTAACATTCGCATCTCTTCTCAGCAGCCACTTTTGGGCGGCCCAATGGCGCATTGCTCATTCGGCGTTAACGCCCTATTTCATGCCCAGGGTAAGCTAACCCCCAAGCGGGTCACCAGAACCGACGGAGATATCATGGCTGCCGAGATACGCCTGTTCCCCTGCCTATCCGACAATTTCGGCTATCTGATCCACGATCCCGCGACCAAGGCAACCGCCTCGATCGATGCGCCGGAAGCAACCCCCATCATCAAAGCGCTCGAGCGCGAGGGGTGGACACTGACCGACATTCTCATCACCCATCACCACCACGACCATGTCGGCGGCGTCACTGAACTGAAACAGAAATATAAATGCCGCGTGGTCGCCCCCCACGACAAGTCGACCAAGATCGCTGATGTCGATCTTCGAACCGGCCAGGGCGACGTCCTGAAGATCGGAAGCCTTTTGGCGCGGGTGCTTGAGACACCGGGTCACACGCTCGACCATATCAGCTACGTCTTCGACAATGAGAAGGTGCTGTTTGCCGCCGACACGCTATTTTCGATCGGCTGCGGACGGGTGTTCGAGGGCACCTATCCGATGATGTGGGATTCGCTGCTCAAGCTTCGCGCGCTGCCCGACGACTTCAAACTCTATTGCGGCCATGAATATACCGCATCCAACGTCAAATTCGCGCTGACGATCGAACCCGACAATGCCGCGCTCAAAGCGCGCGCCGAGGAAGTGAAACGTCTGCGGAGCGAGAACAAGCCGACGGTACCGACGCTGCTTGGCGAAGAAAAGAAGGCCAATGTGTTCCTGCGTGCGGACGAGCCTTCCGTTGCCGCCAGCGTGCGCATGAAGGATCGCGGTGCGGCCGAAGTGTTCGGCGAGCTGCGCGAACGCAAGAACAAATCCTGATGCAAGTCCGATCCTGATGGCCGGGCGGCCTTCTGCTTCCGAGATCATCGCGCGGCTCGCCCTGACGCCGCATCCGGAAGGCGGCCATTATCGCGAAACGTTTCGCGACGCGCGTCTCGACACAGACGGGCGCGCCCGCTCCACCGCGATCTATTTTCTGCTGGCCCGCGGCGAGCGCTCGCACTGGCATCGGATCGATGCGGTGGAGTGTTGGCATTATTACGCCGGCGATGCACTGACCTTGCATATTGCGGAGGTTGGGGTCACACGCAGCGTCAGGCTCGGCCCCAATCTCGCAGTAGGCGAAGTGCCGCAGGCGGTCGTGCCGGCGCATGCCTGGCAGGCGGCGGAAACGAACGGCGAATGGACCCTGGTCGGCTGCACCGTGGCGCCGGGATTTGATTTTGCGACATTCGAACTGGCGCCAAAAGGATGGACGCCGGACTAACGCGGCGGTTGTGAGCGTTTGCGGAACATACCCCTCGCCGCGATCAACCCGCCGCCTGCGATCAGCACCGCAGCGATGGCGATATTTGCGCTTGCCTTGGCAAAGCCCGCCAGGATCAGAAACGCCGTCGACAGCAAGGGCGTCGCATAGGACGCTGCCCCGAGCACGCGAATATCGCCGCGCTTCATGCCGACATCCCATGCGTAGAACGCGGCACCCACGGGACCAACGCCAAGCGCAATGACGGATAGCCACTGCCCGGTCGTTTCCGGCCACACGGTATCCTCGACGGCTGCGTGAACGAGGGCGGCGAGCACGGCGGTGGCAAAGCAAAATCCGGCCACCGCATCTGTTGGCACCGATTTGAGCCGGCGCGACATCACCGAATAGGTCGCCCAGACAAAGGCGGCGACAAAGGCCGCAAACAGACCCGGAAGCTGCCCCTGCGCAAAGCCCGATAGGCCACTTCCGGTGAACAGCAACACCGTGCCGGCAAGCCCGAGCAGTGCGCCGACGACGTGATGCACCGCAAGCCGCTCGCCCGGCAGGAGCGACGAGAACAGCACGATCAACAACGGCCAGAGATAGTTCAAAAGTCCGGCTTCGGCGGGAGGCGCGAACCGCAGCGCGAGGAAATACAGCGCGTGATATCCGAACAGCCCACCAACCCCGACGATCCAGGCGAGCGGCGCCTGCCGCAACGCGCCGATCGCCTCCCGCCGTCCGATCCAGGTCAGCGATCCCACCATCGCGCCGATCGCAAACGTCATCGCCGCCAGCTGAAATGCGGGAATCTTCCCCGTCGCCAAGGTGAGCGCGGAAAGCAGCGACCACATCAGGATCGCGGTCAATCCGATCAGGGTTGCGGTTCGGGAGGTCATGTTAGCTGTCGTTCCGGAGCGCGAATGAAATGAGCGAATCCGGAACCTCGAGATTCCCCGATGTGCAATTGCACATCCGTGGTCTGGTGCTTACGCACCATCCCGGAATGACATCTTCGGATCAATCACACCATATACTGCCCGCCATTGATCGTAAGCGTCGAGCCGGTGATGGCGCCGGCCTCGTCGGCGGCCAAGAACACCACGGCGCGGGCAATCTCTTCGGGTTCACCGAGCCGGTTGACCGGGATCAACGGCAGGATGCTCTTTTCAAGCACGTCCTTTGGCACCGCCTGCACCATCTCGGTGTTGATGTAGCCCGGACAGATCACATTCACGGTGATGCCGCCCTTGGCATTCTCCAATGCCAGCGCCTTGGTGAAGCCGATATCGCCGGCGTTCGCGGCCGAATAGTTGACCTGTCCGAACTGGCCCTTCTGGCCGTTGATCGAGGAGATGTTGATGACGCGGCCGAACTTGCGCGCGCGCATGCCCTCGATGACCTGGCGCGTCATGTTGAACAGCGAACCGAGATTGGTGTTGATGACCATTCCACTGTTCCAGCGTCATCTTGTGGAACGCGCCGTCCTTCGTGATGCCGGCATTGTTGACGAGGACTTCGATCGGCCCGAGATCGGCCTCGACCTGTTTGACGCCGGCCGCGCAGGCGTCGAACGAACTGACATCCCACTTGTAGACGGGAATGCCAGCCTCAGCCTTGAATTTCTCCGCCGCCGCATCATTGCCGGCGTAACTGGCGGCAACCTTGTAGCCGGCGGCCTTCAGCGCCTTGCTGATCGAAGCGCCAATGCCCCGCGTTCCCCCCGTCACCAATGCAACACGTGCCATGATCGAATCCTTCCCTTGGCTTTGTCGGCTTTTTTGAAGACGCTTGTTATGTAACTTGTGAATTAAGCGGGCCGTTTGACGAACATCAAGAAAAAACGCCCGGAATGAGTTCCGGGCGTTTTCTTTTTAGTTCGAAGATGTGCGATTGCGAAAGAATAATCCTTCGACAACCGCTGCCCGCTTTTTAGTCGCGCGCGATGCACATCGCGATACCCATGCCGCCGCCGATGCACAGCGTGGCGAGGCCCTTCTTGGCATCGCGCTTCTGCATTTCGTGCAGCAGCGTCACCAGCACCCGCGCGCCGGATGCGCCGACGGGGTGGCCGATCGCGATCGCGCCGCCGTTGACGTTGACCTTGGAGGTATCCCAGCCGAGGTCCTTGTTGACCGCGCAGGCCTGCGCCGCGAAGGCTTCGTTGGCCTCGATCAGGTCGAGATCGCCGACGCTCCAGCCGGCTTTCTTGAGCGCGGCGCGCGAGGCCGGGATCGGGCCGGTGCCCATGATCTTCGGATCGACGCCGGCCTGTCCCCACGACACGATGCGCGCCAGCACTTTCTTGCCTTCCTTGGCCGCCTGCTTGGCGGTCATCAGCACCACGGCGGCGGCGCCGTCGTTGATGCCCGACGCGCTGCCGGCCGTAACCGTACCGTCCTTCTCGAAGGCCGGGCGAAGCTTGGCCATCGCATCCAGCGTGGCGCCATGCCGCGGATATTCGTCCGCATCGACGACGACATCGCCCTTGCGCGACTTGATGGTGACCGGAACGATCTCGTCCTTGAACCTGCCGGCCTTCTGCGCGGCCTCGGCCTTGTTCTGCGAGTGAACCGCAAATTCGTCCTGGTGGGCGCGGGTGATCTGATACTGGCGGGCAACGTTCTCGGCCGTGTTGCCCATGTGGTAGCCGTTGAAGGCATCCCACAAGCCGTCCTTGATCATGGTGTCGACGAGCTCAACCCCACCCATCTTGACGCCGCCGCGCAGATATTGCGCGTGCGGGGCCATGCTCATGGATTCCTGGCCGCCGGCGACGACGATTTCGGAATCGCCGTTGAGCAGCGCCTGATAGCCCAGCGCCACCGTGCGCAGGCCGCTTCCGCAAAGCTGATTGACGCCCCAGGCCGGGCTTTCCACCGGGATGCCGGCTGATATCGAGGCCTGACGGGCCGGATTCTGGCCCTGCGCCGCGGTCAGGATCTGACCCATGATCACCTCGGAGACGCGGCCGGGCTCGATGCCGCCCCGCTCCAGGGCTGCCTTGATGGCGATGGCGCCGAGATCGTGGGCCGGCATGGTGGCGAACGCACCGTTGAAACTTCCGACCGGGGTGCGGGCGGCGCTGACGATGACGACATCGTCTGACATGGACATCTCCTGAGGCTTGAGGGTCTTGGATGGCGGGCGGCCGGTTGGCGGGCCTGTCTCTCACCTTATCCTGTTAACGTCGTTGAGGCATGTCAATCGGCCAGAGGGCAAAATCTTGCCGCGGCGCATTCAAAATGACGTCGTTGGGCGTTTCCGGTGCAGTGTCCATGCCTTGGAATTAACCGTGCCGCACAAAACGGTAGCCGAACCGCGTTGAAAATGCTTACTTTGCTGCGATGCGTTGCTCGTTAACCCCTCGGCGATGCCGTCGGGTTCCTTGTCCTCGGTGTGCATGTGTGAGCCATGGCGAAATCTGACCAACCGACCACGATCAAGAAATACGCAAACCGGAGGCTCTATAATACCGGTACCAGCACCTATGTGACGCTGGAAGACCTCGCGGCCATGGTGAAGGATGGCGAGGATTTCCTCGTCTATGACGCCAAGACCGGCGACGACATCACCCGCTCGGTGCTGGCGCAGATCATCTTCGAACAGGAGAACAAGGCCGGCCAAAACCTGTTGCCGACCACCTTCCTGCGCCAGCTGATCCGCTTCTACGGCGACAGCATGCAGATGGTGGTGCCGAAATATCTCGAGCAGTCGATCGATACCCTGACCCGCGAGCAGGAGAAATTCCGCAAGCAGCTGACCAACACCTTCTCAGGCACGCCCTTTGCTCCCCTTGAAGAACATGTCCGCCGCAACATGGAATTGTTCCAACAGACCTTCTCGATGTTCAAGCCGTTCGTGCCGCCGCGCGGCGGAGCCGCTGCCGCTGCCGAGCCTGAGAAAACATCCGAGCCGGCTCCCGAAGAAGACAACATCGACGACCTGCGCCGCCAGATGAAGGAAATGCAGGAACGCCTCGAGCGGATGTCGAAAGAGCCCAAGAAGGAAGAGTGATTTCTCTTTCGTGTCGCCGGCAAGCGCGATCTCTCCACACGTCGTCCCCGCGAAGGCGGGGATCCATAACCACAAATCTTTGTTTTGAAGAAAAGCTGCAGCCCCAGCTCAGCATAACCACGGCTATCGGTGGTTATGGGCCCCGGCCTGCGCCGGGGCGACAGCTCAGCCTGCCGCCGGCAGCACGGCCTCGGCCGGCACGCCCCACGGCCGCTCCGATGACGCGAGCCCGATCAGCCGTCCCTGGATGTAGTCGCAGCCCCAGTCGCGCAGCATCAATCCGGATTCCTCGTCCTGCACCCATTCCGCGACCGTCTTGATTCCGAGCCGCCGCGCCAGATCGATCAGGGTCTGCACGAAGGCGCGATCGTCG
>Ga0210389_10003470_pt1 | contig 12299 bp, 8 predicted proteins | sample IncBWH28OmetaG_FD_160127 | JGI IMG/M metagenome (GOLD analysis project Ga0210389, IMG submission 160127) | Forest soil microbial communities from Barre Woods Harvard Forest LTER site, Petersham, Massachusetts, United States - Inc-BW-H-28-O ... | reverse complement strand
AATGTGGTTGTTCAGGAGGGAATACTCCAGGCTGCGCTGCAGCCGCCGCAGCTCTTCTCCGCGCAGCCAGGGCAGGACGTTGGCCCCGAGTGCCAGCGTCTCCCACTCTTCGAGTGACTGGGGCTCGCGTACACCCATTTCTTTGAGCTGTGGCCAGATTGGAATACCGGGGTAGGGGGTGAAAATGTTGGGCGAGAAACTGACGTTCGAATAGTCTTTCGCGATGTCGCTCATCACGCGGAACGTTTGCTGACGTTGCGCCTCCGTCTCGCCCGGGTATCCCAGAATGATGTTGAAGACAATGTGAATTCCGGCAAGGTTTGTTTTGCGGGCCGTCTCCACCATTTGATCTACATGTTGGAATCGCTTGTTCATCAGCGCCAGAACTTCCTGCGAAGCGGACTCGGTGCCGAAGCCAATGTGGTGCACTCCACTCTCGGCCAACAGACGGACTTCCTCTTCACTCATGAGCGCGAGGAAGTCTGTGGAGGTTTGAAAGTCCCATTGAAACTTGACTCCACTCGCAATGATTCCTTTCGCAATGGCGACGGCACGCTTGCGATCAACCAGGAAGTTGGAGTCGAAGAACGGGACATGCTCGATGTCGTAGCGAGGAACGAGTTCGGCGAGGTCGTCGACCACGCGGTCCACACAATAGGCGTTGAAACGCCGTTTGTAGAACACCATGTCGGTGCAGTAATTGCACTGGTAGGGGCAGCCTACGCTGCTGGTGTACGCCAGTTGCCGCACCCCGCTCGCGGCCGCGTAAATTGTTGGGTCGGCGAGATGATAGGCGGGCACGGGAAGCGTGTTGATGTCCGCGACAGGCCGCTCTGGCTCGTGAACGATTTTCCCGCCGGCATCTTTGAAGGAGAGGCCGCGGACTCCATGTAGATCCTCCCCTTTTGCCAGGCGCTGCGCTAATTCGAGGAGCGTCAGCTCACCCTGGCCTCTCACGATTGCGTCGACGTAAGGCTCTTGCAGAGTCTGCTGCGTAGCCAGGCTTGCGTGCCACCCGCCAAAGACGATTGGCAATGCCGGCGTTTGTTTCTTGACTGCCTTCGAAATTCGTACCGCTGCCCCGATGTGCGGCCCCGTCAGGACGGAAATCCCCAATAGAAGAGCGTCTTCTGCTTCGCGCAGAATGGCTTCTTCATAGTTCGGTGAAATCAGGTTGTCGATGAGCTTGACTTCGAAGCCTGCTTCCAACAACGGGGATGCAAGACACAAGAGTGATAGAGGCGCACCGAGAGGTGGCCCTTCGTAGGGCGGGTAGAACAGCACGACTTTGTTCGGGCCGGGCAAAATCACTCGCTTTCGAGAATTCGGCTATAAAACTCTAGGTCGCCGAGGGCTGGCGATTTGTCATGGGATTGTCAAATGTGTGTCACTTCGATGGCGCTGGACAGGACCCTTCCTGTTGGCGGGGAACGAGCGAAAACCGCAAGGCGCCGGTCGATTGAAAAGTACAGAATTTTGACAAAATTGAGACAAATCGCCGAAGCCTGATTGATACGGTTAGCTCCCATACGTTCACTTGCTTGCCAGCCTTGCGGTCGGCTGGCAATGCAAGAGTTCGCTCTGGCAGCATCGAGTGTGGAGATGATCCTTTTCTACAATCCGAAAGCGACGCGTCCTCGCAATCGGCGGTTTCCGCTTTCAATTCTTGCGATCGCGGCGGTGGTGGAAGGCAAGGAAGAATATGCCATCGTCGACGGCAACCTGGATCCCCATCCCACCGAGAGCCTCATCGCCATTATTAAAGAGCATTCCGTGGATCTGCTGGCGGTGACGGTTATGCCGGGTCCGCAGACGGTAGGTGCAGTGGCGAGCTGTCGAGAGATTCGCGCGCGGTTTCCGCAGTTGCCGATTGTCTGGGGCGGGTATTTTGCGTCGAACTATACAGCGGCTGCGCTTAATGCGGGCTATGTAGACTACGCGGTACGCGGCCAGGGCGAGCAAACATTTCTCGATCTGCTTGAGGCGATTCGCGGGCGCCGCGATTTCAAGGACATTCCAGGCCTCTCTTATAAGGCTAGCGACCGAACCGTGCGGAATAATCCGGAACGGCCGATGCGGAGCCTCGACGATTTTCCGCAGTATCCGTATCACCGCATTCCAGCGGAGCGATATCTCCTGCCGACTTTTCTCGGACGGCGCACGGCCGTTCATCAGGCTAGTCTTGGCTGCCCTTATCGGTGCAACTTCTGCGGCGTGGTGGGATTTTCAGGTAGCCGGCAGAGAATTGAGTCTCCGGCTCGCACTGAAAGCGCCCTGCGACATCTGGTTGAGACCTATGGCGTCGATGCGGTGCAGTTCTACGACAACAATTTTTTTCTGCGCGAGGATCATACCCGTGAACTTGCAGATCGGATGGCGCCCCTCAATCTGCATTGGTGGTGCGAGGGTCGAGCCGACATTCTGATGAAATATTCGGACGCAACCTTAGAAGCGCTGCGGCGCTCGGGCTGCACGATGATTTTTTTTGGAGCGGAGTCGGGATCGAACGAAGTTCTGAAGGAGATGAACAAAGACCTGCGCGCAGAGGACACGCTTGGCCTGGCTTCGCGCATACGGCAATTTGGAATTATCCCCGAGTTCTCCATCATTTTTGGAAACCCGAAGGATCCGGAAGGCGATACCCGCGACTGTATCACGTTCATACGGCAGCTGAAGCGGCTGAATCCGGACTCGGAGATCATCGTCGAACACTACACGCCGGTGCCGCAGCGCACTCGCATGTATGGCGACGTTGAGGATCAAATGCAATTCCCGACTACCGCTGATGAGTGGGCGACCGAGCGCTGGCAGCGCTTTGCCACGCAGAAAGATCCGCAGACACCATGGCTGCGGCCGACTACCAAACAGACGATCGACAATTTTGAGCTGGTCGTTTCGTCGCGTTGGCCGACTGTGCAGGATATTCGGCTGCCGGGTTGGGGGCGGCTGGCACTGAAGGCGCTGAGCAGTTGGCGCTATCGCCTGGGCGTGTATGGCGCGCCTTGGGAGCTGAAGTGGCTACAACAAGTTATCGAGCTGCGAAAACCTAAGGCGGAGAGTTTGTGAACCGCGCACTTAATGCCGAGCCGGAGTTGCGGTCGACCAGTGGACACGAACGTTCGACCGCGGAAGGTCCCTTTCCAGTTTCTGCTGCGGAGGGCTATGAGCAGTGGGCTCCGATCTATGACGGCGCGCCGAATCCCTTGCTGGCTCGCGAAGAGCGCTATTTGCTTCCCTTGCTTACAGACCTTGGCGACAAATCGGTGCTCGACCTGGCTTGTGGCACGGGGCGGTGGCTCGAAAAACTTGTGGCATGGGGCTGCAAATCGGGAGTGGGAATTGATCGTTCGATTGCTATGTTGCAGGTCGCCGGAGGCAAAAGCGCGATAAGAGATCGGCTCGCTGGGGCCGACTGCGAGAATCTTCCGTTTTCGGGCGCCGCCTTCGACCTTGCGATCTGCTCCTTTTCTTTGGGGCATTTCGGGGATTTGGGTTCGGCGGTGCGCGAACTCGCACGCGTGACCAAGGCGGGCGCAGATGTTTTCCTGAGCGATCTTCACCCCGACTCTTACGCGCGCGGATGGCGCACCGGTTTTCGGGATGGGGACATCGCAGTTCAGATTGAAGTGCGACCTCGCAGCGTGGAGGAAATCGTCGAGGCATTTTGCGCGGACGGGTTCGATTGCCGGGCGCAGGTTTCTCTTTGGCTCGGCGAGCCGGAGGAGTTGGTCTTCATGAGGGCGGGCAAGTCTCATTCGTTCATGGAGGCTTGCCAATTGCCGGCGGTTCTCGTTTGCCACTTTAGGCGTCGGGCTGAGGTCTAGATGTGAAGCGCAATCCGGCAGAAGACATTGTTTCGTTCTTGAGCTTTTCCGCCGAACCTTGTGAACATCTCAAAGCGGTTGAGAAGCTGAGCGCGCGCAAGTGGACCCATGTCCTGCAATGGCTAGATGACTCGGGCTTGGCCTTCTACTTCCTCCAGAAACTCAGGGAGACACACGCCACAAACGCGGTTCCGGGTCCGGTGCTCTCTCGCCTGGAAGACAATTTCGCGGCCAATCAGTTGCGGGTCAAGGATATGTCGCGCCGTTTCGGCGATATCAATCACAGGTTCGATGAAGCCGGCGTTCGATATGCAGTCCTGAAAGGCTTTTCCCTAGTTCCACAATTTTGTCCGGACGCGACTCTACGATATCAGGGCGATTTCGATTACCTCGTGGAAGATCAGTCGCTTCCCACGGCACGACGGGTCCTGGGCGAAATCGGATATTGTCAGAAGCCGCAGCTCACCAGCCAGGAATTCACGTTCGCCGTGCCGCAGATGGCAAGACCCGCACGGAGCGCTGAACAATACCAAGCACGAGCACCCCATGTCGTGGAGTTGCACCTGGATGTCTGGGACAGCGATTTGAACAGGCTGCCGTTGATGCAAAGGCAATTCTCTGCGGAGCGGACCACGACGCATATCTGGAACCAACTCGCGTTTCCCGCGCTCAGTGATGAGGATGCTTTTCTGCTTCAGGTGTTGCACACATGCCGACACCTCTTCACCTATTGGATACGAATGTCTTGCCTGCTGGAGATTGCGCGTTTTCTGGCTAGTAGGGCGTCTGACGAGGCGTTATGGAGCCGGATCGAGCAGCGCGTCGGTGATAATTGGATGCTGCGAGAGCTGACCGTAGTAACGACGGAGCTTGTGGCAGGACTCTTCGCAGCCCCTGTTCCACGGTTGATTCGTGATTGGGGCCGAGGAATTCGATCCGCAACTCGGGTATGGACTGATCACTATGCGCGTCGATGTGCGTTTTGCGATCTTCCCGTCTACCAATTCAAGCTGTTCCCAAGGTCGAAACTCATTTTGTTTCTGCATCAGCAATATGAGGGGGCCTGTGCTGAGAAGAATCTGGTGCGCAATCAACTCATCGTGCCTTCGCGTCTTGCGCGCATCGCTTCGTCCGTTAGAAATAAGCCATCGCTGGTGTTGAATGCAGGTTGGTGGAAGCGGCAGTTGCTGATGCGGCGAAGCATTTTTCATATTCTTGCGGGCGCCCGATATGTTTGTGAACTCCCGCGATGGTGGTGGCTTAATCGTGCGACAGCACGACCTCTTGCCGAGTCTTTGGACGGTCAGGTGCGCGGCGGTTCTCTCGACTCCGATTTCCGGGCGACGAACTGAAGGAAGTTTCATGAGCCTCAGAGCGCAAGCCGTCAAGAATGTCACGGCCACGTGGCTCGGACTGCTGGTTCATGCGCTCACCGGTTTTTTTCTTTCGCCTTTCATCCTTCATAAGCTGGGCGATGAGGCGTTTAGCTTATGGATTCTGGTTTTTGCGTTTACGGGATATTTCGGGCTGCTCGATCTTGGGATTCGATCCTCGATCGTGAAGTACACGGCCGCATTCACTGCTACGGGCGATAGGGAGCAACTCTCGCATTACCTCAGCACGAGCCTGGCTTTTTATATGGCGATCGGGGTAGTCATTCTCTGCGCGACTACAGCCGGCTTTTTTTACCTGCCCCTGCTGTTCAAAATCCCGGACGCTATGCTCAGGAATGCGCGGATGCTTCTCTTGCTGTCTGGCACCGGTATTGCGGTAACTTTCCCTCTCACTGTCTTTGTGGGAGCGCTTGAGGGATTGCAGAAGTTCTCGTGGCTGCAACTGAGCCAGATCGCAATTACGCTGCTGCGCGCTTTCCTGATCGTCATTGCCTTGATGAGCGGCGGCGGACTTCTGGCCGCCGGAACGATCACGGTCGCGCTGAACATACTGAGCTATTTAGTGTTCACGTGCATGGCGCTCTACGCGCTGCCTGTCCGACTGAGCGCGCAACACGTCGAATGGAAAGCCTTTCGGGAGATGGCAGGCTACGGGGTATTTGCGTTCGCGATTCTCGCAGCGGAGAAATTGCGCTTCCAGTCGGACGCGATGGTCATTGGGGCGCTCGTTTCTGCAACCGCTATCACGTCATTTTCCATCGCGGCAAGGCTGGTCGACTACTCAAGCTACGCAGTTCGAAGCATGTCCCAAATCTTTACCCCGATGTCGAGCCAGTTCCATGCGGCGGGAGACTTGGCTCGCCTGCGGCGCACATTCGTGGCCGGAAACCGGGCCAGCGCGTTCATCATCTTTCCAATCTCTGTCGCTCTGGTTGTCATGGGCCGATCGATCATCGAAGTTTGGGTGGGCGCCCGATATGTGGACAGCTACTCTATCCTCGTTCTGTTGATCGTACCCAGAACTCTGTACCTGGCTCAAGCGACTTCGATCCGAATACTCCTCGGAATGGGGGAGCATCGCGCGCTGGCCTCGATTCTCCTGCTCGAAGGTGCAGTGAACCTGCTTTTGAGCTTATTTCTGGTGCGCCGGATGGGAATCATCGGCGTTGCGTGGGGAACGGCGATTCCGTTGATCTGCACCAGTGTGCTTTTTCTTCCTCGGCATCTGTGCCGCGTGCTCGATGTACCTCTCTGGACGTTCTTGACGCGCGCGTATCGACTGCCGCTGGTGCTTGGCGCATTTCAGGCTGCGGCGCTCTGGCTTATTAGTCGTGCATTTCCGGTTCATGGCTATCCCGGCGTACTGCTGGAAATTGCGACCTCCGGACTCGTGTATTGCGTGGGCTTCGCATGGGCGTTTTTCAAAGGGGGAATACCCCGTCCGAGGTCATGGCACGCCTTTGTGCAGTTGCTTGAGGCGGAATAGGGCTCGTGTAGGTTCTACCTGTTTCTCACCGGCGGGCGGATTTTGCAGACTTTTGACATTTTCGAGACAAATGAGGGACTGCGGATTGGTAGTTTTGGAATCTGATTCGCGCGGAAAGGCACTCCAGTGAAATCGTCGAAGAAGATTGTATTTTTTGTTGCCTCGTTCTCCAGCATTGAGGCCACCGCGCCGCTCGGCATCCTTGCCATCTCGACTCCCCTACTAGAGGCAGGCTACGAGATTCGAATTATCGACGCGTCGATCACCCCGGATTATAAGAAGCGGATTATGGAGGAGATCAAAGATGCTCTGTGCTTGGGCATTTCTCTAGTGACCGGGCCCATGATCCGCGAGACGGTTGAAGTTGCCAAGGCGATCAAGAAGTGGGACCCGGATTTCCCGGTGGTTCTCGGAGGTTGGCATCCGTCGCTGCTGCCTAGCCAGACCCTTGAGGCGCCTTACGTGGACATCGTGGTTCGCGCGCAAGGTGAGGAGAGCATGCTGGCCGTTGCCGATCGCTTGCGTGACGATGCTCCGCTTGATGATGTGCTCGGTATCGGATACAAGGTCGACGGCAAGCTTCATTTCACTCCCGAACGGCCGCTGAAGAGGCTGGATCAGATGCCGGCTAAGGCCTATCAGCTGGCGGACTTCGATGCCTACGAAAAGGTTTGCGGGCGACGCTGGGCTATGTATGTTTCGAGCCTCGCCTGCCCGTTTAATTGTGCCTATTGCACCAATGCCGGCGTCTACGGACGCAAGTGGAACGCTCTTCCCGTCGAGCAGGTAGTCGAAGAGACGATGGAATTGACGCGGCGGTACCGTCTCGACCTCTTGTGGATGGCGGACGACAACTATCTCGTCGACCTCCCCCGGGCGTTGAAGATCGCCGAAGGCTTGGTGCGGGCGGGAGCGACCTTCAAGTGGAGCATTCAAGCCACCACGAATCTGACAGCGCGCCTCAGCATCGATGAGTTAACGCTGCTGCGGCGCTCCGGGCTCCATCAGATTTGCCAGGGGATCGAGACCGCTTCGCCCACCGTAATGAAGATGATGAACAAAGATTTTCAGGTGCTGGGCGACATCTATCAATCCACCGAGCGCTGCATAAAAGCGGGCGTGATTCCGTCTTTTAATATTATTTTCGGTTTTCCCGGCGAAGGCGACAAAGAGCGGCGCGAGACCGTGAACTTCATGATGGACATCTGCCGGAAGTTTCCTGGGGCGGAGTTCTGGACCAACATCTTTACGCCCTATCCCGGATCGCCGATTTTCCAGCAGGCGGCGAAGCTTGGAATCGAGGCGCCAACGACGCTGGAAGGCTGGGCGGATTATTTTCCTCGCTACACCGTTCTGCCTTGGCTCAAAGGCAGTGATCACCAGCGCGTTCAGACGATGCGGGACTATCTGCGTATTGCCTTCGATCGCGAACCCATTGCCACGACCGGTCATGGACGGTTCGCCAAGGCGGTTCAACATCTCACGGCCTACCCGGCGCGCGTGCGCTTGAACTACGACTTTTACAAATTCCCGGTTGAGTTGTGGATCAATCGTCAGTTGAAGAACATTGTGAAACTGCCTAAGCCGAGCGTGGACGCCAAGAGACTTCAACCAGAGACTGCACCGAGTTGAGATTAACTTCCGACTTCGCTTCTCTGCATCCAGTGCGGCCCGTCAAACTCCCTGGGCCATGCGAAAAGACAGCATGGGAAACTTTCGTTTGGAATGATCCAGTGAGCAGAATATTCGAGCTCGGTCAGCCATGCGCGAATCTGCTCGGCGGCTTGGCCGTGGTGGATTTCGGCGATGACGAGCGGCCGTTGCTTTGTGAACAGCCTCGTTCCTCCGCGGAGAACTTCATGCTCGCCGCCCTCCACGTCAATTTTGACCAACTGCGGCACAAGCCCGGCGGCGACGATGAAATCGTCGAGCGTGATCGCGGGTACGCTGATTAATTCTCCACTGGCTAGCACGGGACGCTGCGAGTCCGTTTCCACGCCTCCGTGCGATCTTCGGATTCCGCTTTGCCGGAAGGGAATGTTGGCCGCTCCACAAGACCAGACAGCCGCGTGAACTACTTGCACTGATGCCGACAGTCGGTTGCGCAAGATATTTTCGGTCAAGCTTTCCACGTTCGCAGGATCGGCCTCGAACGCTACTACGCGGCCCGTTGGGCTGACTAGTCTTGCGACTCCAAGCGCGATGCTTCCAGCATGGGCGCCAATGTCGAAGACAACAGAGCCTGGCCCGACCGACGCAAGAATCGCCTTCTGCACCCCGACTTCCTGCTCTCCGCGCCAGAGGCGGGCCTCATCCGGAAGATGCAGACGCATCCACAGGCCCTGAGATATGCCGGACCGGACTTGCACCCATGCAGGGGTTTGCGGCAGCACAAGAATGGCCAAACGCTTGACGCCGTGCGCGAGCCAAGGCGCGCGTCGGCCCATACCTGCCCGTCCGACTTCCCTGGCCGCAAAATAGGCCCGAAGTGTGAGTGCGTTGAGGTTCATCTGGTAATCGTTTTTCAATGACTGTTGTTTAATCAACCATTCAGCGAAAGACTGTCAGTTGCGCCAGAGCGGTTAAGCCTAGGCCGCGGCCGCAATCAGTCGCGTAGACAAGATGTTTCGAGTCGTTTGCCCACATGGGACTGATTGAGTTGCAATCGGTAGAGGTCAATTGCAAATCATGGTTTCCGTCCAGATCCGTTACGTGGATTTGCGAAGATCCTCCTTGTTCGCAGCTGAACGCGATCCATCTTCCATCGGGTGAAATCGCTGGATAGCGAGCAGAACAGGTTGGCTTTCTCAACTCCTCCATGTCCCCCGATTGCGCCGTGACATAAAGTGCAAACCGCCCACTCTTTTTCGAGCTGAAGATTATCCGATCGTCGGGAAGAAAAGTGGCTTCGTGAACGTTGTAGTCTTTGGCTGCAATTTCGCGTGCCTCCCCTAATTCGCGCGTTCCGCCCGTTGTGGCGATTTTGCGAACCCATAAGCTATTTCGCCCGTTTACCGGGCGCAAGAAAGCAAGAAACTGGCCGTCTTGTGAAACCACAGGCTCCTGCGCATCTTCAGCATCGATCGCGACCCTCCCCGCGTGTCCAGCAGAGTCCAACTCCAAACGAACGACGCGTGAACCGTCCCGCGTCGATTGTTCCGCCCACGCTGAATCTGCCTGTTCTGCGACCGTTGGATGTAACCAGTCGCCGCCCATTTCAGTCATGTCGACGGCAACCCCGTTTTGTTGCCGGCGCATCGCGTACCCCGTCGGGGTCATCGTCGTGAACACAATTCCAGCTGCGGAGACTGCTGGGTTCGATGCCAGCAGGCCGCCAGGCGTCGTTGCGATTCGGGCGCTATAGTTCTCAAATTGGCCAGTGAGATGTCTTTGCGTTGAAACAAATCCGGAGACGGTTAGAACGATCAGAACAACGGCCGCCAGGAGCACGCTCTTGGAGTTGAAGCGTGCCTGAAGAGATTCTTGCGATCGTGGAATTAATATCAACAACAACAGGACTCCGAGGGCAGTCATCCACGCGAGCCGCGGGAAGAAAAATAGATTCTGCCAGCCCGTTGGCACTGCCCACGGGAATCGAATCATCGGAGCACCGATCAGCGCGTAGATCGCCACCGCGGCGCCAGCATCGACAGTTCGTTTGTGAGCAAGCAAGTAATCGACGGTCAACACCGCAGTCAATATCAACGCGACAAAATGATAAGAACCAGGCTGCGACGACAGGAACAGTAATAGAAACACGAAACTCGCCCACTCCAGTTTCGCAGCCTCCTCATGGCGCTTCCCAGAACCGATCGCCCACATGAAGGCGACGAAGATGAAAGAGTGAATCAGCGGTTGGAGAAGAGCGTAGAGCCTGGGTAAGTGGGCCACCGGAGACGGATTAAGTTCCGGTTCAGCAATGAAGAGACGCCGAAGCAATGCAGTCCATGAATTCCAGGCGGGATTGTATGGATCAAGGGTTTCTCCCCTCAGCCCTGCCGGCAGCACCTGATGGACATATAACAGGCAGGCATCCATTCCGAAAAGGTAGACTGAGATAAGAGCGACCGCGATGAGTCCAACTGCGAGACCTATGACGGCGCGCCATTGTCTCTTCCATGCAAAGTAAATCAGGAAGAGCGCGGGAAAGATTTTTAATGCGGCTGCCATCGCGAGGCTGAAGCCCGAAAGTAAGCCGCGATCTCGGAAGAAGAGCCACGCGGCTAACGTGAGTAGAAATAAGACAACGAGGTGCATTTGTCCGAAGAGGAAGTTATTGCGCAATGGAATGAACGCCAACAACATCAGCAACGCGACCCGTTCCCAACCAAGCTTCGTCATGCGGGCGAGTAAGAGTGCTATCAACGGCAAGAGCGCCAGATTCACGACAAGCCAGCGATGCTTTGCTTGCAGCGGCGGAAGCGAGGTAAAAGGGGCCACTACTAAGGCTGACGGAAGTGTCGAGGGAATGAAACTGACCAGTCCTTGGTCTATTCCCTGGTGGTCTTTCTGGCGTTGCAACCAGGTCCAGTCATAGACTCGCTCTAACGGGTACCCTGCGCGATACAAACGCGCGACCAGGTAATAGTTGGGGAAATCTGAATTGAGATGCCGCCAGGCCGGAACGAGTCCCTTGACGGCGAAAGCAGCGACAAGAGTCAAGAGAAGCAGATGCTCCGCCCATGCTAGATTCAGCCGCCGAGAGAGTCTGGATCTCGTTACAGAGTCTGCTGTCTTTGGCCCGCGGTCGTCGGCACTCTCCGCGATTGTTTCGTCGGCTGACGGTAGTCCCTGAGCAACATCCGACAGTTGTGTACGCGGCATGGATTCGTCCGGCGTTTTTAATAGATTCCGCTTTAGCAAATTCTTCAGCTAGTAAATTCCAGGTATCACCTTGGCGGTCGTTTGCGCATATGACTCGTAACGCAACCCGAATAATTTACGTAAATGTCGTTCCTCGACGGCAATCTTATTTAGAAGGAGCAGTCCCCACGCGATCGCCAGCAGCCATCCGAACAGACTTGCGAACGTGAGGGCCATTGCAACTTTGCCGACGATCGCTGCCGCATACCGTGGATGGCGGACGTACCGGTATGGTCCGTGGCTCATGGGCAGAAGCGGTTGGCCATTTTCATTGAAGTAGCGGGCGAGATAGTGATCGGTCCATATCTGCCAGAAGGTGACGGCGGAATAAAGCGCGATTCCGGCGATCTGCAACGCGGGGCGCGCTAGCCCCGGAGTGAGCTGCCATTGACCATAGTCGAGGAAGACGACGAGATCGAGAGCCATCAAGACCATCACCCATTGCGGCCCTGCGGGATCGGAATTTAACGCCCACCATTCTTCTCGCACCTGGCTGGAACGGAAGGCGCCAAGGCTCGAGACCATGGAGTGCAGGGACCCAACGAAGCGCAATGCAAAATATCCGCCCGTGAACCAGTCCAGTCGCGCCCACGGATGAGGCGAGCACCATTGGATGAGGCATGCCACGGCCACACCCAGATACGCCAGGGAACACAACAGCGTTTTCCCAAACATTTGCTTCATCTCAGCATCTCTTCAATCACTGCGGCTGCAAGCCTCGGATCCTCGCCA
>Ga0210389_10003469_pt1 | contig 12299 bp, 11 predicted proteins | sample IncBWH28OmetaG_FD_160127 | JGI IMG/M metagenome (GOLD analysis project Ga0210389, IMG submission 160127) | Forest soil microbial communities from Barre Woods Harvard Forest LTER site, Petersham, Massachusetts, United States - Inc-BW-H-28-O ... | reverse complement strand
CAGCCATGACAAGCTCTTTTGAACCATTTCGGTTCGCTGTTCGTCCTGGAGAGCCAGCAGCGCGATCGCTGTCGCCTCAACATGCGGGCGCAGCGGCACTCCGTATACAAGGCTGTTTCCCGAGTTCCACCCTCCGTCAACACATGCGCGGTCCAGAAGCATCTCCACGCCCAAATGGATGCGTTTCTCCGATTCCTCTGAGCGATTGCAGACAGTGAATTGCTCAATGGCGATGATGCTGAAGGCTGTGGGGATGACCCAGCTTGCGGAGCCCGTAACCCATGGCCAGCCGTACTTGTCGGGATCGAAGCGAACGTTGCGATCAGCCGTTTTGAACTTCCATCGCCAGAGCCAATGGCCCTCTTGGCCCTTGGTTCTCAGAAGCCAGGATTCTCCTCGTTCTCGGGCTTTTGACGGATCGCCGACTGAATTCAATGCGCAGATGGCAAGGGCCGTTGTCCACGAAGACTCCCTGTCACCAACGAAGGATGGCCAACTGCCGTCTGCGAGTTGCACGTCTGACAAAAGCTTGCCCAGTCGCGGTGCCTCAGAAGGCCTCTCCGCCTGCAGGCAGAGGATTGCCAGAGGTGTCGCTTCCAAACTGACCTGCCGTGCGCCGAAGAAACTCCACCCTCCGCCGCGTAGCTCCCGACCGCGCAATTCCTCAAGAAGACCAGAGTTGCTCATGTCGCGATTCTGCCGAAAGGTTCTTCAACGATCAAGCGAACTGCCGTCGGGAGCCCAGAACAGCGACCGTGAGGGACGAGCTCGTGGGCTACTCTCGAGATGATGAATCGGAAGGCGTGCGAATGCCCCCTCATTGTTTGCAGCCATCTTGTCCGTGCAGTTGGCGGCCCATGTACCGGTATGCGCTCTGAAAATCCTATCAAACGGGCCGCTATCCACCTATGTCGAAAGCTCATGTAATAGACAACGCTCACCTTCCTGCGAATCCTGCGCGTTGTCCTGCAATACGCCTGCACTCATCGATGAATTTTTCGACGTCGCTTGGATCGAATCTCAGAGGACTTCGACCCGGCCCCATCTTCACGGCTGGCAGATACGGCTTCCGCTTGCCGGATGCGTGCTGCACGACCCATGAAATGCTGACACCCAGTTTCCTGGCAACATCCGCAGCCTTGATGAGCTGCCGTATCGGCTTCACCTCGGCTATGACCGACGGTAAGATCTTCGCCTGTTCAATTCCATTCACATGTTGCATGTTGGCCTCGCATACACTGGTCGTTCCTTCATGTTTCTTATTTACGGAAGAAGCTGAATTGTGTCAAACGGATGCTCCGCTTCGCCGATTTTGAAGTTCCGTGATGAACCCAAGCGTCCGCGACACTTGTCAAACAAAGTGAGGTAGTGGATGGATACTATTTGCCGGCGGGCGCGTCGGGGCGCCGGGGTTTCGAAGCCCCCGTCGACCGCTTTGCAGTTGCCGCCGCCGCTTTCGGGCCATCAGGCGTTCCAGTGATCTGCGCATCCAGGGCTGCGACCGCGGCGCGCAGGCTCTCGGGAATGGATTTGGCGTAATGCTTTAGCGTCGTCTCTGGGTCCGAATGCCTCAGGTGACGCTGCATATCCTTGACCGTGCCGTGTTTTTGGATGTGCGTGGAGGATGTGCGCCGGAACGCCTGCTGTGTCAGATCTGGGATGCCGACACTCTTCGCGAGGGGCTTCAGTTGTTTCTTTAGATAATTGCCGACGCTGAAGGCTCGTCCTCTGCGATTGAGAAAGAGAAACGCCCGCAGATTGTCGCGTTGCGGATGAACTGCGATCCATTCCGCAATCTCGCGGCAGAGATCAGGTGGTACAGGCACGTAATTGTCGCTCTCATCCGTCTTCGTATCGCCAAACCGATCCTCTCCCAACTGCCGTTCCTTCAGCGCTTCATCGATGCGAAGTTGATTGCCTTCAAAGTCGTCAATTCGCAAGGCGAGAGCCTCACCCGGTCGCAGGCCACACACAGCGAGAATCCGCACCACGAGGTGTTCCCGCGGTGAAGCTGCCGTCAGGAGGGCTTGCACTTCCTCGACGCTGAGAAACCTCTCGCAAGGCTTCTTGTGGATGTTCGGCAGTGCGAGTTTCCGAGCGGGGTTCTTGGGAATAAGATCTTCGTCAATCGCGTATTCAAAGCAAGCTTTCAAGTACGTGCGAATATGCTTTACTGCGGATTTCGAGTACCCATCCTCAGCCATCTTGTTCACCAGCAATTGAAGCGGAGTCAGCGTGATCTTGCGGGGGGAGTATGGGCCGAGAACGGGAAGCACGTGCTTGTTGAACAGGTACTTCATATCCTCTCGCATCTTCTTGCCCCAGCAGCCTGCCTTTACGGCCGAGAACGCCTTCCAAAGCTCGGCAAAACTCTCGATGGATTCTCCTTGGTGGATGAGCTTGCCTGTGTACTCCTCGATATAACTGGCAAGCTTCTGCTGGGCCTCGTGCTTCGGCATCGTGGCTGGGCCCAGCGTTTTTTCCTTCTTTCTGCGAGCGGCCTTGCCGGAGGGACCCGCCACGTAGAGATGGAAAAAGCCGACCCAGACCTTGCCTTCGCGTGGCCGGTCAATCTTCTTGATCCAGCCCTCCGGAGCCTCGATTCCAGTCAGCTTCTCTGGCTGTGGAATGCGGCCGATGTGGCGAACGTTGATCTCGATGACGGGCGCGAGTGCCGGGCCAGAATCAGCGGGTTGGCTGGCGGAAGAAGGGGCCGGGGAGGAATGCGTGGCTGCGTTCTTCGCCATGCCCGCAGTATAGGAGCGAACGAATCCCGTAGCAACTTCGCGATTGGGTGGGCAGTTGGGTGGGCTGTTTGCCCCGCCACTACCTGTAAATTATTGAAAGAATTGGTCGGGGCGAGTGGATTCGAACCACCGGCCTCCTGGTCCCGAACCAGGCGCTCTACCAGGCTGAGCCACGCCCCGAACCTTCTCAGTGTAGCAACCTGTCGACTGCGGGGGCTATCATTGGCAGGGCATGACTTTACGCGACCTGCCTTCCGTCAACGACGTGCTGGAGCGCCTCGGGCCAACGGCTGACCGGCTGCCTCACGCGTTTCTGGTCGCCGAAATACGCAAGGCGCTCGATGCCGCCCGCGAATCGCTGAAAGCAGGCGCGGCACCGACGCGTTCGATTGAAGAGCTCGTGGGCGCAGCGTTGGCCGTTTGGAAAATACCATCGCTTCGGCACGTCGTCAACGCGACCGGGGTGGTGCTGCATACCAATCTCGGCCGTGCGCCGCTGGCGCCGCTTCAGCCATTGTCCGGCTACAGCAACCTCGAATACGACCTCGCCACGGGCCGTCGCGGAAAGCGTGATGTTCATGTTGCACCGCTGATCGAGGCCCTTCTCGGCCGTCCGGCAATTGCGGTGAATAATGGTGCGGCCGCGCTCTTCCTGGCCCTCAATGAATTAGCCGCCGGCGGGGAAGCGCTGGTTTCGCGCGGGGAGTTGATCGAAATTGGCGACGGCTTTCGCATTCCGGAAATCATGCAGCGCTCCGGGGCTACTTTGCGCGAGGTGGGCACTACCAATCGCACCCATATCGACGACTACCGCGATGCGATTGGCGATCGGACGCGCGTGATTCTGCGCGTCCATCCGAGCAATTTCCGGATTACCGGATTTACTGCGCGTCCCAGCCTGAACGAACTGGTTGAACTTGGCCGCGAACGCGGAATTCCTGTCTATGAAGACCTCGGCAGCGGGTGCATCATCGATCTGAGGCCTTACGGCGTCAACGAACCGCTGGCGCAGGATAGCCTTGCGGCCGGAGTCAACCTGATCTCCTTCAGCGGCGACAAACTGCTTGGCGGTCCGCAGGCTGGGATCATTGCCGGTGATCCGGAACTGGTGGCGCGGGCGCGGCGCAATCCGTTGTATCGCGCTTTGCGACAGGACAAACTCTTTCACCAGGCGATGGAAACCACTCTGCGGCATGTCCTGCTCGGCGAGATTGATTGCGTGCCCTCATTGCGCATGATCCGAATGACAGCCGATGAAGTTCGCGACCGCGCGGAAGCGCTGGTCGGACGTATCCGGGCGAAGGTGCGGATTTGCAACGGGCAATCTGTGATCGGCGGCGGCGCTACTCCCGATCAATCGCTTCCCACATGCCTGATCGTGCTTGAGGACCGGGACGCCATTGCGGAGGAACGTCGCCTGCGCTCGAATGACCCGCCGATCATCGCGCGGATTGAACGGGATCGGGTGGTGCTCGATTTAAGAACAGTTTTTCCGGAGGACGAAGAGGCGATCGTTCAGGCTCTTTCCTGATAGGTGCCTTCCGATGTGTTGACGCGGATCTTCTCACCCTGGCTGATGAAAGGTGGCACCTGGACCACAAGGCCGGTTTCCATCTTCGCGGGCTTGGTGACGTTGGAAACGGTGGCGCCCTTCAGGCCGGGCTCGGTTTCGACCACGGTCATGTCGACCGTGGCTGGTAATTCCACGCTGATCGGCTTGCCTTCGTAGAACTCGACCGTGACTTTCAACTGCGGGATCAGGTAATCCGTAGCATCGCCGAGCAGTTCCTTCGTGAGGTGCATCTGCTCGTAGTTTTCGGTGTTCATGAAATAGTAGTACTCGCCATCGTCGTACAGGTACTCCATTTCGTGCTCGTCGAGCTGAGCCTTTTCCACCTTGTCTTCCGAAGAGAATCGATGCTCGATCATCGTGCCGGAGCGGAGACCGCGCATCTTTGCCTGCACGAAACCCCGGAGGTTGCCCGGCGTTCGGTGAGTCATGCTGAACACCGAGTAAAGCTCGTTGTTGAACTTGATCACCATTCCAGGGCGCAATTGTGTTGCAGCAATCATATGTGAGGGAAAGAGGTATTATATCAGCCGCTTACAACGTGCGTGGACGGCTGTTCGGGCGCGGCGGCGAGATAACCGAGGCACATGATGGCGAGAAACATGGTGAGCACTTCGGTATCGCCCAAATTCTTCTCGGCCAAGCCGCTGATCATGGTGCCGATGAGACAGGCAGAGGCGCCCGAAAGGAGGAAACGCCGGGTGGAGCGGCCGGGCGGAAGCGCGGCGCCGGCGCGACGGAAGTCAAGTAGCGCCATAACCAGAGCGGCTGTCAGGAAAATCGCGGCAGGTAGGCCGCATTCGGCCGCGTAGTGAATGTAGATACTGTGCAGGTGCTGATAATCGCCGTCGGGGAGTGGGCGCGGGATGGTTGGCGGCAGGTAGGCGTAGAACACAGCCGGCTTGCGGATCTCCTCAGGTCCCACGCCTGTGATCGGGTGTGCCTTGATCATCTGCCAGCCGGTGAGCCACACGATCTTCCGGTGTCCGTTCGAATCCGTGGCACCGTGTGGAGCGCTGAAGGACCGCGCGCGCTCCTGAATCTCGTTCGGAGCGACCAGTAAGCCGAGTACGACCATCACCGGCATCGCGACCGCGGCCCACTTCTTCCAACCCCACAGCAGGTAAAAGCCTGCCCCGAAAGCCGCGACCCAGACCGTTCGTGTGAGGCTGAAAATCAGGGCAATGCCGACGGCTGCGCCGCAGGGTAGTGCCAGCCAGAGGTATCGCCTGAAGTTGGGCGCATACAGGAGGAATGCCAGAATCAGGAGCAGTATGTAAAGTTCCTGGCCTGAAAACGTCATCCAATGGCCCATGAAGCCCCGGATCCGGTCGGCTATGTAGAAGCGGTAAAAGTCCTGGTGCACCGCTCGTGCTCCCGCCACATCCCGTGCGAACTGCACCAGACCGCGGCCGGCCGTCAGCGTTCCGACGCCCATCCATGCCAGGGTGAGCCACCTCGCTTCTTCCAGTGTTCGGACCGAGGAATAGACAGTCAGCAACGTCAGATAGATGACCATCTTTCGCACGGATGGGAGTCCGAACGCCGGGTCGGGGGAAAAGGCAAGTGCTACAAGCGTCCACGCGAGAAATAAGGCCAGCGGGATGGAAATTTTCGGCCAGCGCAGAGGCAATCCTGAAAGCAGCAATGCCGAAAGCGCAAGCGCAAGGAAAATGGTCGAAATGGCAATTGAGAGAAGAATGGTGACTACCGACGCGCAGGCGAGCCACAGGGCCAGTCGTTTCAAAAACGGTGGGGGGACCAAATTTGAGTATCTCCCGAGTACCTGTACTTTGTTTTTTGCACCACTTTACAGTGCGGTGTACCATGAGTTGAACGCATGAAAATGCTGGAAGCGCTCGCTCCGGAGGATCGGGATCGAGAGCTGGCGCTCAGTCTGGATCCTGAGAGAATCCCTGCACACATTGCCATCATTATGGATGGCAACGGACGATGGGCGAAACGGCGGGGACTGCCTCGCGTTGCCGGGCATAAGTTTGGCGTCTCGACTGTGCGATCGGTCGTGGAAGACTGCGCAAACCTTGGCGTCAAGGCGCTCACCCTCTACGCGTTCTCGGCTGAGAACTGGAAACGGCCGCGCGCCGAAATCGACGTGCTCTGGCGGTTGCTGCGGTTCTATCTTCGGCATGAGCTGGCGGATCTGCAGAGAAATAACATCTGCCTGCAATCGATCGGGCACGTGGAAGCGCTGCCCGCGAGGGCGTATGAAGAACTCCGTGCCGTTGAGCGGGCGACAGAGCGAAATTCGGGCATGCGGTTGAACCTCGCCATTAATTACAGCGCGCGGATCGAAATCGTCGATGCGGTCAACGCGATTCTCGACGAAGCCAGAATCGAAGGGCGGCTTTCCGATCTGGTAATTGACGAGAAAACGATTTCCCGGCGGCTTTACACCGCCGACCTTCCGGAACCGGATCTGCTGATCCGCACGTCGGGGGAAATGCGCGTCAGCAACTTTCTGCTTTGGCAGATCGCCTACGCGGAGCTTTACGTCACCGACACGCTCTGGCCGGATTTCAATCGCACGGAACTGCTCCGTGCGATTCTCGATTTCCAGAAGCGCGAACGCCGGTTTGGCGGGCTCCCGGTTGCCTCGCAAGTCGAACCCGAGGCCGCTGAATACCAGATGCGGGATGAAGAGCTGGAGATTGCCGGAATCGGCGTCTCCACGCAATGAAGCGCGTCGTTACCGCACTTTTTCTCGTTCCCGTTTGTGTTTATTCGGCGCTGTTCGCGCCATGGTGGTTTTTTTTTGCAATGGTGGCGCTGGTGGCTCTGCTGTGCATGCGCGAGTGGGCGCACATCACCGGATCGTTTGCGCCACTGGGATACCTTGCTGGAATTCTGATCCTGTTTGCGCCGCAGCATGAGCTGATCCTGTTGTTCATTCTGAGCGCGCTGGCGGCCATGAGCCTCCAATTGTCCGCCTCGGATTCTGAAAAGGGTTTCGGGCGAGCTGCGGCACTGATGCTTGGGATTGTTTACATCTTTGGCTCGTGGAAAACGGGGATTCTGCTGCACGACAGCGCGGAGAAACCTGCGGCGTTCGGCGTCCCCGCGGGGCACCATTTATTGATGTTCGGCCTGATGGTCAATTGGATCGGCGACACCGGCGCCTATTACGTCGGGAAGAATTTCGGACGCCACAAAATGGCCCCGGCGGTCAGCCCGGGCAAGAGTTGGGAGGGGGCCGCGGCGTCGGCGGTTACGGGCATTCTCTTTGGGGTGATTTATCTGCCGCTCGCGATTCGCGGCACTTCGCCGATTGCCGCGGGGCTCCTTGCGCTGGTGGCAAATGCGGCGGGGCAGGTTGGCGATCTGGCGGAATCCGCGGTCAAGCGTGGAGCCGGAGTCAAAGACAGCGGCAGTCTGCTGCCGGGCCATGGTGGAATGATGGATCGCGTCGATAGCTCGATGTTCGCGCTTCCGGTCTTATACGCGCTTTCGACGCTGCTTGGTTAGCCGAATCGACTGCAGTTTTGCGGTCCGCCGCCAGGTTAGTCTCGGGTGAGTGGCCGACGATCCGGTAAAACGCTCGTTCCGCGGCTTTCTTCTCGACATCGCGCTGAACGCGTTCGTCCCATTTGTCCTTTACAAGCTTTCGAAGCGTTACATTTCGCCGTCTGAGTTGACCGCATTGATCGTGGCGACCACGTTTCCGCTGATCAAGAGCATTTTCGACGTGGCGAAGCATCGCCAACTCGATCCCGTATCGGTTATTGTCCTGCTCGGTATCGCTGCAAGCGCACTGGCGCTTGTGGCCGGGGGTAGCCCGAAAATCCTGCTGTTGAGGGAATCCCTGTTCGGGGTGGCGTTCGGAGTCGCATGTTTCGCCTCGCTGCTGCTGCCGCGGCCGATGATGTTCTACTTCGGCCGTCATTTCCTGGCCGGCAACGATACGCTGAAGCGGCGTGGCTATGAATTGAGCTGGACTCTGCCGGAAGTGCGTTTTAACAACCGGCTGATCACGGTTGTATGGGGCAGCGTTTATCTGGGTGAATGCGCCATCCGGATGGCGTTGATCTGGCTGCTTCCAGTGGCCTGGGTGCCGGTTATTTCACCTATGTTGCTCGGTGGATTGACGCTGGTGACGATCGTCTGGACATTCCGCCGCGCCCGGAGAGCCCGCGAACAGGCTCTCCCGAAGATCCGGGCGCTGCTGAACAAGGATGCGAATACGTAAGCTGGGTCAGACCTTGGCTGTACGCCAACCGGCCGCGTACTCTTCGCGCGCGACTGTGGAATACGGCACCGGACTGACGATGGCACGAATATCCAGCTGCTTGTGGCGCTCGACAGTGGTCTTCTTCGTTCCACCGCCCTCTTCGCCCCAGACCAGCGTCACTTCGTTGCCGATCTTGACGTCGGCGTCGACCATGCCCAGCGACAGCATGGAACGCTCGTTGTAGCTGTAACCGGAGAACATGGACATACCGACCGTTTTGCCGCCGACATGCACTCTGTCGTAGGACGCCGACGTGTAGTTCGAAAGCGGGAGGTCGATGTACTTGTAGTGATCCTGCCCCGGCTGCAGCATCGAGTTAAAGACCTTGGTAACGTCGTCGGAATTCCAGGCGAACGTCACTTTGCGGCGATGAGGCTTGTTGGCCATCTTCTCCAGTGCTTCCCGGCCAATGAAGTCGTGATCGAACTTTACGAAGGGCCCGTAGCCGAGCTCATAAGGAGTGGTGTAGTAGTCCTCGATGTTGTTCGAGGAGAAGCTGCCGCCGATGGAACCCGTACCCTCATAGCTGGTTGCCGGCAGCCATTCGCGATACGACTTCATTTTGTCGCCGGTGTAAACGGCGGGCAGGGGCGACGGAATCCAGCCGGATTCGAGGGTGTTCGTGGCGTACGCGCGCGATCCGACTTCCACGAGGCCGAAATCTTTGCCGGCCTCGACGATGGTGGCGCGGACTTCATCGCCTTCGCGATACGGTCCCCAGATTTCGAGTCCCGGAGCGCCGGCCATGCCGTGCCTCAAAGCCCGAACTGTGCGCCCGCCGATCTTGATGTAATCCATGCTGAAGAACGGAATCTCCGGAATCGGGCCGCCGTTCAGTTTCTGGATCAGGGCTTTCGCGTTCGGACCCTGAATCTGGAACCGGTAATGATTGCGAACCACCGGCTTTCCGGCGGGACGCGAAGGCGACCGGTCATCTTTTGAGGTCGCGACCTTCCACGGACCGGTTGTGGCATGGAATTCGATCCAGTTCGCCGTGGGGGCGCGGCCGACGAACAGCAGGCTGTTCTCTGCGAGATGAAAGAGAATTCCGTCGCCGATGACATATCCGTCGTAGCTGCACGGTACGAACTGCTTGGCCTTATCGACGGGGAACTTCGCGAAGCTGTTAATTGCCAGGTAGGATAGCATCTTGAGGGCGTCCGGCCCCTCAACGGATTGCTCCACCATGTGGTGGGACTGGTCGAAGAGAACGCAGCTTTCACGCCATGCGCGCTGTTCATCGCGCCAATTCGAGTATTCGGGTGCGACCACCGGATACACATAGGCTCCGATCCGCGAATTCCGGAGCATGGGCACCGGGTTACCGGCGCTCTTGAGCAAATCCTCCAGGCTCTTCTGACTCATGTTCGATGTATTAATCCCTTTCCAATTGCATGCATTTTTTCTGATTTCCCGAAGCGCAAAGGGTTCAGTTTATCATAGGGGTCATATCGCAGACCTGCAAATACCGACGCGTTTGCGCAGGAAGTGCGTGCGTTCATTCATTCGTTTGGCGAGGAGACGGCTGATCTCCTCATCGAGGTTTCGCTTGCTTTCCACCTTCAGGGCCTTGAGTGCTTTCTGTCTTGCGGAGAGCTTCTTCGAGGACATTGAGAGCACCCCTATCCTGTGGCCTGTTGGCCGCCTTCTTACTGGCAATGATATCAGCAAGTGCAGCCACCGCGAGCTTCGCGCCCTCAACGTCAACTTCTGCGGCTCTGCTTCTCAATCCATCGAACGATCGCATGCCGTGAATACCGGTCATGAAATCAACTGTTAGTGCGCCTTCGCTACGGATCAGACGAAACAATCCGGACGCGGGATAGTACGGCGTGAAGACCACAGTTGCGAATAAGGAAGTCCAGATCGATCGTTGTCACCGGCGCGCCTTCAAGAGCTGCGGCTGCATTACCGATGAGGACGCCGTCGAGATCCTTGCCGCGCAACGCACGAGCCCCCGGGCCAGAACCGACGAGCGTCCAAATTCACTTCTCCGCGGCCGCGCGATACGTAGCGGCCCCTTTGGCATCGCTCCAGCGGGGCGGCGCCGGATCATCCGCGATTCGCAGAACGCCGGCCGCGACTCCGCGATCCACCTTCGCCATGTTTGCGTAATCGATTTTGTCGGCTTTATCGCCTGGACCGTGATAATCGGGGAATTCGGCGGCGACGGCGATCGTGTGCGCGATCATTCCCCGCAGTGCGAATGCGTAGTTGTCGCTGCGGGAGAAGTAGGCGTCGGCGTCCTGAAGTTGCCATGTGCCGATGCCTTCGGTTTTCGCCGCTGCGCTCATGATGGCGGGCAAGTTCGAATACGATGGACCGGTAAAAGTGAATGACAAAAGACGCGTGCCGCTCTGTTCATCCGTGCGGCCCATCTGTTCGAGGTTGACATCGGCGACGGTTTTGGCGAGGGGGACCAAAGGACTATGCGCGTAGTAGTAAGACCCGAGCAATCCCTCTTCTTCGCCGAAAAACGTCATGAATAGAATGCTGCGCTTTGGACGCGGGTTCAGCGTGGCCAGGGCGCTTCCGATCTCGATCACCGAAACCGTGCCGCTGGCGTTGTCATTCGCGCCATTGAAGATGCCCCGGGTTGACCGGCCGAGGTGATCATAATGCGCCGTTAGAAGAACATATTGATCGCGCAACGCCGGGTCCGAACCGGGAAGCAGCCCAGCGACGTTCCGGAGCGAAACCTGTTTCACGGCTGGAGGCGCCAGATGGAGGCTGATAGTGAGACTACGGCCCCGCCGAAGCAGATCCGCCGCCGCGGAGTCGCGGATGCGAATTACCGGGGCGTGGTGCAGATCGAGGTCGTCGAGAAAATCGCTCGCTGGACGGTTCCTGCCGGATTTGTCCACCAGGAGTATCAATGCTGGTTTGCGGGACTGCAATTCCTCGAGCAGGGCCTCATCTCCGTAGCGATCAAACAGGCCCGCCACAGCCACTCCCGCCACTGGAGGGATGGCCCCGTTGCCAGGCAGCACGGTGACCCGAGCGTCTTCCAGGTTCAGCGCCGCGAGGGTCTGCGCCCGGATTTCCTTCACGGGAACGTCGACCTGGGCGTCGCCCGATTTCATCACCAGTTTGAAGCCGGTCAAATCGGGTGTCGAATCGTCGAACTGGGCAGTCTGGAAGTAGCTGTGTCCCGCTGCCGCTGGTTCCAGGCCGTTCTTCTGAAACTGAGACGCGATGTAATCGGCCGCGCGGTCAAGACCGGCGGATGGGGTTTTGCGTCCTTCGAGATCATCCGACGCGAGGTAGGAAAGATTGGCGCGGAGCGACTCCGCGGAGATGCGGTTGAGCGCAGCCTGTTCGGCCGGCGAGAATTCGCCTGTTCGGGCCGCAGCCAAAGCCACCGCAACCGCGAGGGCGGTAAGGAACAATACCTTCTTCAAATCGATTCCCCGTTCCTCTACCATAAGACCATCCGGAAGCCGATTTAGTTGCGTGAAGCCAGCCAGAAGGCGATACTCCGCATCTGTTCTTCGATGGATTCGCGGTCGGGAGCGCCGGGCGAAAGATCCAGATAGCGCTTGAATGCCGTAAAGGCCTCAGCAATCCGGCGCTCTTGGAGCAGAGCGGCGGCGCGCTGTTTGTGCTCATCCGCGCTGTCCGGATCGGCCTCGATCAGCAGGTCGAGCAACCGGAGCGCCTTCGCGCCATCTCGACGCGTGAAATAGATTCCCCTCAGATTGTTGATCAGCCGCATGGCGATGTGGCCATGATCCAC
>Ga0210389_10003468_pt1 | contig 12302 bp, 12 predicted proteins | sample IncBWH28OmetaG_FD_160127 | JGI IMG/M metagenome (GOLD analysis project Ga0210389, IMG submission 160127) | Forest soil microbial communities from Barre Woods Harvard Forest LTER site, Petersham, Massachusetts, United States - Inc-BW-H-28-O ... | reverse complement strand
ATCGGGAAAGACCTCGTCTTGGCGTGGCAGGAAGGCGCCCCCGGAGTCGACCAGGTAGATGCACGGCAGGAGATTCTGCAGCGCGACTTCCTGCGCACGCAGGTGTTTCTTGACCGTCATCGGGTAATAGGTGCCGCCCTTGACCGTGGCGTCGTTGGCGACGATCACGCACTCGCGCTCGGACACCCGGCCGATACCGGTGATGATGCCGGCTCCGGGAGACTCGTCGCCGTACATGCCGCCCGCGGCCAGCGGAGCCAGCTCCAAGAACGGGCTGCCCGGATCGAGGAGGCGGTCCACCCGTTCACGCGGCAGCAGCTTGCCGCGGCTGACGTGCCGTTCGCGCGCGCGTTCGTTGCCGCCCAGAGCCGCCGCCGCCAGCTTGGCGTTCAATTCACCAACCAGCCGGCGGTGCTGATCGGCGAATGACGTCGCCTGATCGAGGTTTGCCACCATCGTGTCCATCGCCGCAGCAGCCTCCTTGCCGTCCGGGGCGCTCCACATTTCGGTTAATTTTGATTAACTGAGGCGAGGGTACCATCGCGCACGCCGCCGCGTCCAGCGAGGCATGGGCACTCAATCTCGGCCACGGAGGTACTCGATCGCCCGTTGCCGCATCTCGGTTTTGCGCACCTTGCCGGTGACGGTCATCGGGAAATCGTCGACGATCCACAGATGGCGCGGGACCTTGAACCTGGCGATCCGGCCCGCGCAAAAATCGCGCAAGCCCTCGATCGTCAGTTCCGGCGCCCCGTCCCGCAGCATGACGACGGCCATGAGTTCCTCCCCGTACCGAGGGTCGGGCACCCCGATGACGTGGCCGTCGACGATGTCGGGGTGGGTGTGCAGGAATTCCTCGATCTCGCGCGGAGAGATGTTCTCACCGCCGCGAACGACGATGTCCTTGATCCGCCCGGTGATCTCGATGTACCCGCGCGCGTCCATCACGGCCAGATCGCCGGTATGCATCCACCCGTCCGCGTCGACGACCTGCGCCGTCTGCTCCGGGTCGTTCCAATAGCCGGCCATCACCGAATAGCCCCGCGTGCAGAACTCGCCGGCCACGCCGCGCGGCACGGTCTGGCCGGTCGTCGAGTCCACCACCTTGATCTCCAGATGCGGACCCACCCGGCCGACGGTTCCGACGCGCCGTACCAGAGAGTCATCCGTGCGCGTCTGGGTCGAGACCGGGCTCGTTTCGGTCATCCCGTAACAAATCGACACGCCCGGCATGTGCATGCGCTCGATCACCTTGCGCATCACCTCGACCGGACACGGGGAGCCGGCCATGATCCCGGTGCGCAGGCTGGTCAATTCGTAGTCGGCGAATTCCGGCAGGCCGAGCTCGGCGATGAACATCGTCGGGACGCCGTAGAGGCTGGTGCACCGTTCGGCCTGCACCGCGCGCAGGGTGGCGGCCGGCTCGAAGGCGGGCGACGGGATCACCATGCAGGCACCGTGGCTGGTGGCCGCGAGATTTCCCATCACCATGCCGAAGCAGTGATAGAAGGGCACCGGGATGCAGATCCGATCCTGCGCGGTGTACTCGAGCAGTTCGCCCACCAGGTAACCGTTGTTGAGGATGTTGCGGTGGCTCAGCGTGGCTGCCTTCGGGTATCCCGTTGTGCCGGAAGTGTATTGGATGTTGATCGGATCGTGCCGATCCAGCGTCGCGGCGATCTCGTCCAGCAGGGTTGGGTTGGCTTCGGTACCCGCCAGCTCGTCCCAGCGGCCGCTGTCCAAAAGCACGACGTCGCGCAGGCCGGGGCAACGCGGCGCGACCTCGCCCAATATCGCGGCATAGTCCGTGGTCTTGAATCGCGGCGCGGCGATCACCATCGAGACCCCGGATTGTCTTAGTGCATACTCCAATTCGCTCGCGCGGTACGCGGGGTTGACGGTCACCAGGATCGCGCCGATCTCCGCAGTCGCGTACTGGACGAGCACCCACTCCCATCGATTCGGCGACCAGATGCCCACCCGATCGCCCGCGCCGATGCCCGCGGACATCAACCCCGTCGCCAATCGGCGCACGGCCGCCCGCAGTTCGGCGTACGTCCACCGGCGCTCCGCGGCAATGTCGACGAGCGCGTCCCATTGCGCATACGTGGCGGCGGCGTCGGCGAAGTTGGCGCCGATCGTCGTCTCGAGAAGGGCGGGCTGGCTCGGGCCGCGATCAAAGGAGAGCGGATTGTCTGCGGCTCCGGTGGCTGCCACGGTTCCTCCGGCTTGGTTGGATACCAACTTAGACCGTCGCCGACGGCTGCTGCCATGGCGCGATGGCAAGTTGGCGGCGACCGGCCCGTGCTACGTTAGTGACGATTAACCGACCGGACGAGTTGTGGACGGAGGGCCGTCATGGCAACGTCCGGCCCGGCGAGTCAGCCCGGCCGTCCCGACCCCCCGAACCGTCGCAGCCAGTTGAAATCCGACCGACGCTTGCAGCTGCTGTCGGCCGCCGAACGGCTCTTCGCGGAGCGCGGTTTCCTGGCTGTGCGCCTGGAAGACATCGGCGCCGCCGCCGGCGTCAGCGGTCCGGCCATCTACCGCCACTTCCCCAACAAGGAGTCGTTGTTGGTCGAGTTGCTGGTGGGGATCAGCACCCGGCTGCTCACGGGCGCCCGCGATGTAAAGGCCCGCAACGGCGACGCCGCCGCCGCGCTGAACGACCTCGTCGACTTTCACCTCGACTTTGCCCTGGGAGAGCCTGACCTGATCCGGATCCAGGACCGCGACCTCGCCCACCTGCCGGAGACCGCCGCGAAGCAGGTGCGCAAAGCGCAGCGCCAATACGTCGAGATCTGGGTCGGCGTGCTGCGCGAGCTGAACCCCAAGCTGGCCGAAGCCGATGCCCGGTTGACGGCGCACGCCGCATTCGGCCTGCTGAATTCGACGCCGCACAGCATGAAGTCCCCCGACAATTCGCGCGGCAGGCCGCCCACCGCGGCGCGGTCACGCGCGGTCATGCGAGCGATGACGGTCGCTGCGCTGCGCGCGGGAGATCAGAGCCCCTGAGTCGCGGGTCTTGAGCGAAAACACCGCCAGGCTTCCGGCCCAGGTACCCTGCAAGCCATGAGGTGGGCATGAACGATCCACGTCGATCCGAGCGGTTTATTCCCCCTTACCCGGGGTCAGGACCGGAGGGCCCGCAGGGTCCCCAATATCCGCCGCCGGTTGACCCGGCATACGCCGACCAGGCTCGCTACGCTCCCACCTACGGAGGGCCCATCCCCCAATGGGCACCGAGCTTTAACGAAACCGACCAGACCAGACACCTGCCGCCGTACTGGCAGCACGACATGCCTCACTCGGGTGGGCTGCCGCCAGAGGGTTTGGCTCCCCCGCCGCCGGAAGGCCCGAAGTCTCCGCGCTGGTTGTGGATCGCTGCCGGGGCGGCGGTGCTGCTGGTCGTCGCGCTGGTGATCGCGCTGATACTGGCCAACGATGCGATCAAGACCCAAACCGCAGTCCCGCCGTTGCCCGCCATGCCCGAGCCGAGTCCAACGACACCGAGCCCCTCGACACGCACGTCACCCCTGCCGATACCACCCCTCTTCCCCCTGCCGGAGCCGCCGACCAACGGCTCAGGCACCCCCACTCAGACCACCGGCCCGGCCGCGATGCAGAGCGTCGTCTACAACGTCACCGGCGAAGGTCGCGCGATCAGCATCATGTACATCGACACCGGGGACGTCATCGAGACCGAGTTCAACGTCGCGCTGCCATGGAGCAAAGAGGTCAGCCTGTCGAAGTCCGCTCTTCACCCGGCAAACGTCACGATCGTCAACATCGGTCACAACGTCACTTGTTCGGTCACCGTCGGCGGGGTCCAGGTAAGCCAGCGCGTCGGGGTGGGTCTGACGATCTGCGACGCCCGAGGCTAAGCCTGCGACGGTTGGTCGGCGACCGCAGCGCCGTGCACGGGAACACGGACCATCAGCATCGCCACCAGTCCCGCGACCAACACCAGGCAGATCCCGCCGAGGCCGGCACGCACGGCGCCGAAGCTGTCGACGAAGACGGAGAACATCCACGGCGCCAGGAAGGCGACCGCCCGTCCCGTCATCGTGTAGAGGCCGAACGCGACGCCTTCTCTGCCGTCCTTTGCCATCCGCAGCAACAGGGCCCGCGCCGACGACTGCGACGGCCCGATGAACAGACACAGCAGCAGTCCGCACACCCAGAACGCCCGCGATCCGGAGAGCATCATCAGGGTGAGCGCCGCGGCGACGATCGCGGTCAATGACCCCACGATGACGGGCTTGGGCCCGATGCGGTGGTCGACGAAGCCGCCCAGCACCGCACCCACGGCGGCCACCACGCACGCCGCCACGCCGAAGACCAGCACATCGCCTTGCGACAGGCCGTACACGTTGACCCCGAGGACGGCGCCGAAGGCGAACGCGGCCGCCAGCCCATCCCGGAAAAGCGCGCTGGCGCCGAGGAAGTAGACCAGGTTGCGGTCGCGCCGCCATTCCGCCGAGATCTCGGTCCACAGCTTGCGATAGCCACTCAGCATGCTCGTGGGCCGGTGGACCTCTCCGGAATCGGGTAGCCCGTGCGCAACCAACAGCAACGGCAACGCCAGCACCGCCAGCCATCCGGCGGCCACCAGCATCGACTCCCGGACATAGAGCCCGTCGTGCACCGGCACCTGAAGCAGGCCACGCACGGCATCGGGGCCGGAGCCGGATCCGGAGATGAACCCCGTGTAGACCAACAGCAGCAGCATGACGCTGCCGAGGTAACCCGACGCCCAACCCAAACCGGAGATCCGGCCGACCGTCTCCCGTGTCGAGAGCTGGCGCAGCATCGCGTTATACGGGACGCTGGCCAGGTCGCCGCATGCCGCCGTCGCCCCCAGTAAAACCAGCCCGGCCCACAGGTAGCTAGGGCGATCGCGGATGAAGAACATCGAACAGGTCAGCGCCACCACAACTCCGGTCAACACCGTCAGGACCACCTGCCTGCGGTGCGGGGCCTCCACCCACACACCGACAACCGGCGCCAGCAGCGCGACCGTCAACCCGGCGATGGCCGCGGCGCGGCCCAGCCAACTCGCCGGCGTGGTCGGGCCGGGCAGGCCCGCCCCCACGCTGTTGGTTAGGTAGACGGAGAACACAAAGGTGGCCACGATCGCGTTCAGTCCGGTGGATCCGCAGTCCCACAGCGCCCACGCCGCCACCCGCGATCGCGCCACTGTGGCCGAACCCGACCCCGGCTGACTCATGCCCGGCACTCTATGTGTATAGGGGCATGTCTGCGGCGGCCGACCCGCCGCGCCCGGCTCCGCCGCGCTCGCGGGCTGTCTACGATTGGCGGATGCCGATACCTGCTCCCAGCCCCGACGCGCGCGCCGTTGTCACCGGAGCTTCGCAGAACATCGGCGAAGCGCTCGCCACCGAACTTGCCGCGCGCGGACACAACCTGATCGTCACCGCACGGCGCGAGGACCTGCTCAATGACCTGGCCACGCGGCTGGCCGAGAAGTATCGCGTCGCCGTCGAAGTGCGACCCGCCGATCTGGCCGATCCGGGCGACCGCGCCAAACTGTGCGACGAACTGGCCGGGCGTCCCATCTCGATCCTGTGCGCAAACGCCGGCACCGCGACGTTCGGCCCGGTCGCGAGCCTCGACCCGGCGGGGGAAAAGGCTCAAGTGCAGCTGAATGCCATCGCGGTGCACGACCTTACGTTGGCGGTGCTGCCGGGGATGATCGAGCGCAAGGCCGGCGGCATCCTGATTTCCGGTTCGGCAGCGGGCAATTCGCCGATTCCCTACAACGCGACCTATGCCGCGACCAAAGCATTCGCCAACACCTTCAGCGAGTCGTTGCGCGGTGAACTGCGCGGCTCCGGCGTGCACGTCACACTGCTGGCGCCGGGCCCGGTGCGCACGGACCTCCCCGGTGACGCGGAAGCATCGCTGGTCGAAAGGCTGGTGCCCGACTTCCTGTGGATCTCCACCGAGCACACTGCCACGCTGTCGCTGGATGCGTTGGAGCGCAACAAGATGCGCGTCGTACCCGGGCTGACATCGAAGGCCATGTCGGTGGCGAGCGGGTACGCACCACGCGCCATCGTCGCGCCGATCGTGGGCGCCTTCTACAAGAAGCTTGGCGGCGGCTAAGCGCTACCTCCGGCGGCGGCCGCCACCGAACATGCCGCGCACCGCCTCGCGTATCGCGGTGTTGATGCCGCTTTTCACGGTCGGGTTCTTCAGCACTTCCTCCCACACCGAAGGCCCCTTCGGCTCCATCGGAGCGGGCATCGGCGGGATCTCGAAGTCCGTTGACAGCGGCGGGTACTCAGACCCGTCCGGCTTCTGCTCGGGTGCCCCGGCGGGTGCCTCCGGCTCTGACTTCTGCTCGACGGTTTGACCGTACTTGGCCTGCAGCGGACTGGATTTGGCCGCGGCTTCGATTGAATCGGTGCCGATCGAGGCCATCAACGACCGGGGTACCCGCATGCGCGTCCACGCCACCGGCGTGGGTGCACCCTTCTCGGATAGCACGGTGACGACGGCCTCACCGATCCCCAACGACGTCAGCGCCGACTCCAGGTCGTAGACATCGGTTTTCGGATAGGTGCGCACTGTTTTGCTCAGCGCCTTCTGGTCATCGGGAGTGAACGCCCGCAATGCGTGCTGAACTCGGGCGCCGAGCTGCGAGAGCACATCGTTCGGCAGATCCGTCGGCAACTGGGTGCAGAAGAACACCCCGACGCCCTTCGACCGAATCAGCTTGACGGTCTGTTCGACCTGCTCGAGGAACGCCTTGGACGCATCGGCGAACAACAGGTGCGCCTCGTCGAAGAAGAAGACCAGCTTGGGTTTGTCAACGTCACCGACCTCGGGCAGCACGGTGAACAGGTCGGCCAACAACCACATCAGGAAGGTGGAGAAGATGACCGGGCGCAGCGACTGACCGCTGAACTCGAGCAGCGAGACGATGCCCTGGCCCTGGTCGTTGGCGCGCAGCAGGTCTTGCGGGTCGAGTTTGGGCTCGCCGAAGAACGTGTCACCGCCTTCGCCGTCGAGGTTCACCAGCGCGCGCAGGATGACGCCCGCCGTCGTCGACGACACCCCGCCCAAAGTCTTCAGGTCGGCCTTGCCTTCGTCGCTCGTCAGGTGGCTGATGGCAGCACGCAGATTGTTCAGGGTGATCAGCGGCCGGTTGTTGCCCTTCGCCCAGTGGAAGATCAGTCCCAATGTGGACTCTTGGGTGGCGTTCAGCCCCAACACTTTTGACAGCAGAACCGGCCCGAAGCTGGCAACCGTCGCCCGCACCGGGACGCCGAGTCCCCCGGTTCCCAGCGACAAGAACTCGACCGGGAATCCCGTCGCCGCCCAGTCGTCGCCGGTGTCTTTGGCGCGCGCGGCGGTCTTGTCGTTGGCCTCCCCGGGCCGCGACAGACCCGACAGGTCGCCCTTCACGTCGGCCATCAGCACGGGCACACCCGCGGCGCTGAGCTGCTCGGCAATCAGTTGCAGGGTCTTGGTCTTGCCGGTTCCCGTGGCTCCGGCCACTAGGCCGTGCCTGTTGATCGTGGCCAGCGGGATGCGAATCTGGGCGGTCGGGTCGGCCTGGCCGTCGACGACGACGGTGCCCAATGCCAGCGCCTGGCCCTCGACGGCGTAGCCGTTCGCGATCCGCTGTGCGGGCCCGTCAAGCGCACCGTCGGCTGATTCGGTGGTCATCCTGTTGCGCCCCCCTGTTCCCCAGTCGTTTCCCGTGCACTTGGACAAGGCTCACACTACTTGCCACCGGCAGGCAGGGGCAGGGCTCGCGGGAGCCTGACGTGCGCCTACGCTGATCGCTGTGCGCGACGAACTGGTGTGGATCGACTGCGAGATGACCGGCCTCGACCTGGGTTCGGACAAGCTGATCGAGATCGCCGCCCTGGTCACCGATGCCGATCTGAACGTACTCGGCGACGGAGTCGACGTGGTGATCCACGCCGACGACGTCGCACTGTCGTCGATGATCGACGTGGTCGCCGAAATGCACTCGCGCTCCGGGCTGATCGAGGAGGTCAGGGGATCCACGGTCGACCTGGCAACGGCCGAAGCGATGGTGATGGACTATGTCACCACGCACGTCAAGCAGCCCAAGTCGGCACCGCTGGCGGGCAACTCGATCGCCACCGATCGTTCGTTCATCGCCCGCGACATGCCCAAGCTGGACTCCTACCTGCACTACCGGATGATCGACGTCAGCTCGATCAAAGAGCTCTGCCGGCGCTGGTATCCGCGCATTTACTATGGTCAGCCCGCCAAAGGGCTCGCGCACCGGGCGCTGGCCGCCATCCAGGAATCCATTCGTGAACTGCGGTTCTACCGGCGGACCGCGTTCGTGCCCCCGCCAGGACCGTCTACCAGCGAAATCGAGGCCGTGGTCGCCGACCTTGAAGAGACAGAGAACGCCGCGGGAACAATCGATTCGGACACCAAGCCGTCAACCGGCTAGTATCGACGTCGCCGTTCGTTGGCTTCGACGTGGAAGCCGGCTTTCGGCCATGGTGAGTGTAGTTCAGTTGGTAGAGCACCAGGTTGTGATCCTGGGGGTCGCGGGTTCGAGTCCCGTCACTCACCCCACAGGCCAGAGGGTATTTTCGCCCTCTGGCTTTTTCATTTGGAGAGCGGCTCGTGCGATTAGCGTGCTACTTGGTATCAGCATGTGGCGGAGGGCGGGGACGCGGCGATTGCTGAGGAGTGTCCAAAGCTCGCAGGTGATCTGGTGCATCAACTCGAAGCCCGCATCGACTCATTCGTCTAACGTAACGGGGGAGTCATGTGCTGATGTGCACCCAAGGCTGTGACCTGCTCTGATCTGCTGTGACTGCGGCAATGCTCATTGGAGCCCAGTTTTCTTCAGGATCTCCCGAAACCCCGCCTGACCTGCAGTAGTGCCAGCGGCATATGCCCCGACCTGCGACGTTACGCGGCGCGACACGCCGAAGCTGCGTCACTCGCCGGTGATTACATGATGACATGACCACCTACGCAGGGACGGGGCTTGCCCCCAAGCCCACAATTAAGCAGACCGCCGTGTTCATCGGCGTCGATGAGAAGACCGTGCGCCGCTGGATCTCCCAGGGGCGGCTGACCGCGTATCGCGTTGGGCCGCGGCTGATTCGGGTTGACCGTGAGTCGATCTTGAAGCTGGCCAGCCCGATTGGCGGTGCGGCGTGACAACTCCCCGCAACTGCAAGATATGTGACGACCCCACCTTGTGCGAACGGCACGGCTTGATCAAAACAATCACGGAAAAGGGAGACTGGGCGACCACGCCGCTTATCTCGAAGACTGAATGCAAGGTCGCAGAGGACGAGCGCGCGGCATTCCTGTACACGATCCTTTTACGACTCGCCGATCAGCAAGGCGTGAACGTGTCCCAGCTGATGGGCGGTGCGGAATGAGGAAAGAAACCGCCGACTGGCTGACGCCAATGCTCGATGAAAGCGACACCGTAATTGCATCGCCGGTGACCTGCGGTTTTGGTTTTTTCGTACGGTTTTCCGGGGGGTGTGTGAAATACTCACAGTAGAAGGACAGTACGAAGTACCTTGTGTTTGTCATTGAGCGGAAGCGAGATGACGGACACCCCAGTGAGCCGGATGGCGAACGTCATTCCCACCCCGAGGAAAGCGCTTCGCGCGCATGGATGAGGACAGAGATTACAGGGACTCGCCTTTGCGAGCGTCCGTCAACAATTCACATGTTTTTCCTGGTGACATGTTCCGAACGCAACCTTGCGGCGTGTGGTGGGTGATTCGTTCCCCACTTCGGAACGTAACGGTGCGTTGGGTGCTGAGTGGAAACAAACAACAGACCAAACGCAAGGGACGTTACGAAACGTAGGTGGTTGCTTTGTGGGTTACGTTTCGTAACCAACTTACTAGGCAAACCACGAGAAGGCTTGAGACCAGCAGAGATCGTTAGACAGCAAAGAAAGTCCAAGAGAAAGAGAATTGGGACGCACAAAACTTTGGAAGCCGGTAACTGCCTGCTTCCTGCCCCCGGTGTATGAATGGCGCGCGACCGACTTAGCCATTCGCCGCGGACGGCACATCCTCTCCGACCACCCCATCGCCGGGTGGGTGAAAGCGGAGACGCGCTACGGCCGGCACATCGCATTCGCGCAACCGGCCGGCAACACCCGCGGCGTCGTGCTGACCTGCACCACCCGGATGCGGGCGCTGGCACTGCGGCGAAGATGCCCGATCTGCGGGTGCGCGCTGCCCCGCAACGCCCCCGTGTACAGGCAATTCCCCACCAGCTACGAGGGTCAGACAGGCGTGTTCGCGGCGCCGGGTGCTTCGCCGATGCATCGTTCCTGTGCCCTTTACTCCGTCCTGTGCTGTCCGTGGCTGCGCCTGCCCAGCGCGCGCGGACGCAAAGGCGGCCTGCTGCGGGGTCCGATGGTCATTCGAGGGTTCGCGACATTCGGCCTGATGCTCACGGAGCGCATGGTGACGGGCGAGGAAGGGTTCCTCACTTATGCCTATGTCGAGACCCTGGAGGTCATCGACTCCGGTAGCGGCTGGCGCGACATCCTCCCCGCCTACGAACAATCCCTCGCTGACGAGATCGACCTACGAACCCGCCTGCATTGGGACGACAGCCCCGAGGACGAACAGCGCCTAGCCGATGATGCGCGCATGGACCTGATGACGCTGAACGAGTTATGGGAGATCAGCGTGCCGTTTGCCTCCGATAACGAGTTTGCACCGGGCGAGCGCGCAGTCCTGATCTAGGGGAAGACCCCCCGCGTACGCGGTGTTAAATCGTGGCCGGATATGACCGACACGAATACGTGCCGTGGCGCTCAACGCACCCCGCTCATTTGCCCTATGCGGGATTTTGAATGCCGGTCGGTCGCGAAACCCGCGACAGCGTCTAGAAAAATACCCCTATAACCCCGCCCCTATTGCTAAGGGCAGGACGAGTAGACTCCCGACAAAAACAAAGGGCAGGATAACGGCCTCACCTGCAAGTAAAACGGGGATGTAGATAGGCAAGATTAGAGCCAGGCCCAACAATTGCTCGGGTGTCAACGGGCCGGAGCCGGGGAAACTCGTGATAGGGGTGACAAACCAGTCCGCAATCACGTTCAAACCATTTAACAACCCGGCGCTGTTGGCCTCGGCGCTGGCATACGAGAACGCACCGGCGGTCAAGTGCTGCACAAACTGCTCCTGAAACGCCGCCGCCTGACCGGCCAGCGCCTGATAGTTCGCGGCGTGCTGAGAGAACAAGTGCGCGATACCTGTCGACACCTCATCGGCGGCGGCGGGTATCACCGCGACGGTCGGGGCCGCCGCGACCATGTGGGCCGCGCTGACGTTCGAGCCGACGGCTGCCAAATCCGCTGCCGCCGCCGTCATCAGCTCCGGGTCCGCGATCACATACGCCATATCTGTCCTCCCACCCGGTCGGTAGAGAAACCATCGGGGCTAGGCAAAAGTATCGCCTCTTTATCTCTATCTGGAAAGATTCCATGACGCGGTGTTAATGCAGTCCCGATATGCGTGGACTAGCCGGATACGCGACTTGGTGCCCGTTTCCGAGGGGTCTGCCGTCTCCCGATGGCCCTCAATCGGTAGGGACTCTCTAGGCGCCATATCACGGCCAGTTTGCGATATCAGGCAGCCCGATACGGGGTTGCATCACCTGACCGCCGCACCACCCATCAGCTAGTCGCAGTCGTATTACGCTGCCCCGCAACCACATTCACGGATGGTTGCATTGTACCCATCGCCCCGGCTCGGGTCGGAAAGAACGTAGGGGGGGTCGGTCGGAATCGCTAGCGATGGCCACCCTCTGCGACCGTTCCGTAGCGACGTTGAGCGCGGACCCGGTTGCGTTTGCGTTTTGGTCAAGGTCGGATTGACTGCAACACAACGCATTTCGGCACTGGTCCGAAGCGATACTCCGTTGCGCCACAACATGTTTCGAGTATAGCAGAACAAGAGGAGCTTTCCATCGCTACTGATCTTGATGGACCACCCCGACCGCTCAGCATCGCCGCGCGCCGCGTATGGGACCGCCACGCCGCCCGCATATACAGCGAAGGACGATGGGCGGTGGTGGACCACGACCTCCTGGCCCTCTACGCCGAGACCCTAGAGATGTACCTCCGTTTCAAAGAGGACATCGACAATTACGGGACATTGGTTCAGGGCCGCTCCGCGCAGGAACGGGTGAAGAACCCCAGCGTTGTCGGGCTGTCGAACGCCCGCGCCGACATGGTGCGCTTGGCCAAGGCGATACCGCTGACAAACCCGCGGCCTGACGTGTCT
>Ga0210389_10003467_pt1 | contig 12305 bp, 10 predicted proteins | sample IncBWH28OmetaG_FD_160127 | JGI IMG/M metagenome (GOLD analysis project Ga0210389, IMG submission 160127) | Forest soil microbial communities from Barre Woods Harvard Forest LTER site, Petersham, Massachusetts, United States - Inc-BW-H-28-O ... | reverse complement strand
GATCGGGACGCCTGCATCGATCGCGGCATCGATCTGTGATTGAAAGCTGGCAGCATCCGCAACCGAGATAAGAATCCCCGCCGGCTTGGCGGCGACCGCCTGCTGCAGTGCGGTCAGTTCGGCCTGTGGATCGTATGTATCCGGGCCGACGACAAATGCTTTCACATGATACTCGGCGGCCGCCTTATTGAATCCATCGGCTGCAGTCCGCCAGTAGGCAAGCTTCAGATTGTTGGAAACCAGGTAATACCTCTCTGAATTCGAATGACGCTGGCACCCTGTGAGAGCGAGTAGCGCGATGGTCATAGACAGCAGGAGCGTTCTTTGAACCGTTTGCATAGGGACCTCGCAAATGAGATTGCGTGCTCGACCTATTTGCCCAGTTTTTAGACCCGTTCAACAACCCTGCAACGATGACCTACCACAAAGCCGGACAAGCCGCCACGCGATACGCGCACGAATTGTACTCCTGTCACACAAAGTTTGCGACGCATCTGTCTAGCTCTACACGAGATAGGCAGCCGTCCGCCATAACGACAAGGGGTCCGCGCATTGGCGGACCCCTTGTCGTCCATCAGAGAAAAAGATTGCTTAGGCTTCGACCGCTTCCAGCTCTTCGTCGAGTCCGTGGCGGCGCAGCAGATTCGGCAGGTTCTGGGAGAATGCGGAACGCGGCATCACCATATCGCACCCAGCCTCCAGCGCCTTCACCTTCAAATCGCCCTGCAGGTGCGAGAGAAATCCAATCACTGAGGTGCCACGCTTCAGTTTCGTCTTGAGTTTTGGAATCAGAGTCAGCGGCTTCGCATTCGCGTTGTTGAGATCGAAGACGATCAGCGAAGGCTTTGCGTCTTCCGGCACATTGGCCAGCTTGGCAACGATGTCCTTGTCCGCCTTCACAAAGCCGACCTTCACGCCCAGCTTGCGAGCCGTCTCCTGAATCTTGGCCAAAAAGAAAAGATCGTCGATGAAGCAGAAAATCCGTGTGGGCGCATCTTCACGCGCTGGCGCCGGCGCTTCCGCCGCAACTTCGGCGGGATGGAAGCCGTTCGGATTGCCATTGCCGTTCGGGTTGCCGTTACCATTCCGGTATTCGATCGTAGAAGGCGGCCCGTCAGCCACATTGCCATTCGCAGTGCGGTAACTGTGGTCCATGGGGCCGACAAAAACCTGCTGGCGGCGCTGCTTGTTCTTGCGCCGTCCTCCGCCCTGACCGTTGGCGCTTCCATTTTTTTGAAACGGCCGGCCCTGGTTGGAGTACTTCGGTTTTTGTCCCGGTTGTTGCTGGTTTGGCTGGCTTGCCTGGGCATTTGCCTGGGGAGTGTTCGGGCCGCCCTTGGCGCCCTTTCTTCTACGACGCCGTCGGCGATGCCCCTGGGGCTGGCCTTGCGGCGCTTGCCCCTGAGGCGGTTGTGCCTGGGGCTGGTTCTGCTCTGTTGTCATGCTTGCACTTCCTGGTGCGTTGACTTGGTTGCAGCGTGTTTTCCGGCGGAAAGCCGCTGCTGCTTTCTTCTATCGGATTTGCCGGGAGATCAGTTGATGTATAACTCCGCGCAAGATTCAGCACTCATTGGATTCAGGTTGTCGAGGGAAGGAACCAGAACCTTGCCTGCACTGTATCACGGAGTCCCAATATACGATCTTTCAACTCGCCATCACTATAGTTTGGGTGTTCACCTTTACGTCGTCGCATCCGCAAACGAGACAAACTTACTGCAAGGTGATACGCGCCAGTTGAATTCTTGACTGTCGAGAACTGCGGCGAACTTTCCGGATTTTCCTTCCGGCATCAGCCGCTCGATAGGCAAAGACGATACTACTCGTAATTGACTCGCCTGGCAAGTAATTGGTTGCAAGGAATCTCAAGTCTTCTCAAAAAAAGCAGAACGGCCGTGCGGGGCACGGCCGTTTCTGCCTTCTACGATGGCCAATCACTGGCCTCCCTGAAAACCCGTCCGCCGCAGCATCGGGGTGGCAACTACGGTTTTGGTGGGAGCCTCTTGGGCTCCCAATCTCGTCTACCGCAGTCTTTGCATCGCGCTTTCCGTTTCCTGTCCGGATAACGCGTACGTCGCTGGCACTTACCTAATAAGCAATTTTTATGCCGTATGTTCTACTTAATGGAATCAATCATTTAACAGGCGCTCAAGTGCCGGATTCTTCAGATTATGGAAGCCCATAGGACAGCGTCTTCATAAATCCATACATTTGCTGGGACGACCATACATTCTGTTGGGGCGAAATATTACTTCTGGCAGGTCGGGCAATAATGAGTTCCACGCCCCGCCAGAACCGTTCTCCGGATCGGCGTCCCGCAGGTAAGGCACGGCTGCCCGCCCCGGAGATAGACCCGATGTTCCAGCTGGAAGAAGCCGCGAACCCCATCCGCATCCACATAGTCCGAAACCGACGACCCGCCCAGCTCAATGGCATGCTTCAGCACAACCTGCAGCGCCGCGCGCAACCGCTCGAGCTCGTCTCGGGTCAGCCGCCCAGCCATCCGTTTCGGCCGGATTCCCGCCCGAAACAGGCTCTCATCGGCATAAATATTGCCCACGCCATGCAGCAGCTTCTGATTCAGGAGCGCAGCCTTAATCGGTGTCTTCCGTCCGCGAAAGAGGGAAATAAAGTCGGCAGAAGAGATGGTCAGCGGCTCCCGCCCTGTGCCTTCAAAGCCTTTGCTTTGCTCTGTCTTCGCATCACGCGCGTGAATCGCCAGCCTCCCGAAGCGCCGGGCGTCCACAAAACGTAGCTCACGCCCCGACTCGAGGCGCAAAATGGCATGCGTATGGGCTGGAACCGGCACGGCGGCATCGGAAACCAGCAGCCGTCCCGTCATGCCGAGATGCACGATCCACTGCGGCCCAGCCTTCCGCTCATCCTTCCCTTTGCCGCTCGCCAGATCCCCGCCGTGCGGCGCCAAATCGAAGACAATATGCTTCCCCACGCGATACACACGCTCAATCCGGCGGCCCGTCAACGCCTCCGCCATCTCTTCAGGGCTGGTCTTGAACGGCTCAGGCTTCGAGCTCAGCCAGACTGACTCAATCACGTCACCATGTACACGCTGGTGGACACCATTGGCGACCGTCTCGACTTCAGGAAGTTCCGGCATAGGCTCTCACTCTATTATCCAGAAGAAATGTCATTCTGAGCGAAGCGAAGAACCCATACGCATCCTGCTTACGCAGAAACATCGAAGTCTTCTTGCAGGAAAATTCGGCGCCGAAAAGAAACGCTGTTCTCGGAAGTAATCTCTGAACGCAGCATCGTGTGAGTGCCCTGTTAGAAACACGCTTTTTTCCCGAGGTCGGGAAGTTGGTCGCTCTTTCTACTAGCCTGCTCATTAAGAACCTGCATTATTAGCGCAACGAAATCTTGATTGACTTTCAATTGGTTGCGGGGAAGAATCGCTGCGAATTCAAGTTGCCCTTCGACATACCACCGGACACGGAATCAAGAAGAGCAGGCAGCGTTGTCGTGATTGCGGTTTTTCGCAGGTCCTGTTGCTGGCTTTCCTAATCTTTTTTCGTATTGCTCTTCCACAAATAGCAGTTCTGATCAAGGTTAACCGCGAGCTCGTCGTGGAGGTAATACCGTGAAGACAATCGTAACTCTTGCAATCGCGACGGTGATTGTTTTCTCTACTCCTTCTGTAGCCCAGACAGGAGACAAAGTGACTCCGGACCAAGCCCGCGAAGAGAATGCTTACACCCTCGGCGTGCAGGCTTACCTGTGGGAATATCCGTTGCGATTTTATGGCGAGTTGATATCGGGCCCTCTCAAGGCAGGGGCACCTATCTGAACGACCAGGTCAAAAGCCGCACACGGGTAGGTGCGCTCGGCGTGCGTGTTTTCGTGAATGGCACAACCGATCTACCCAAAGCCCGCGAGCCCAGAACGGCTTCTTTGCGATGCCTCTGTCGGCTTATCTGCGCTACGGCCTCGGAGCGCTTTTATGGACCGGAGACGTCGATTCTTGATGGCTCATACCGCTTGCCAGCCGTTCATCGAGTTCCATGAATCGTTCGCTTTGAGTCCGTTCTTCCGAGGAGGTATGCGAAATGCAGAAGCACCGGAATGTGTTCGTTGCGGCTTCAATTCTTATGGGTCTGCTGATGGGATGTGAGCAGCCAAAGCAGACGGAAGATATGCCACAGAAAGACGCAGGAGCTAAGACATCCATGTCACCGCAGGAGCTTTCCAATCGCACTGTCGAGCGTCGCGCTGTCGAAGCGGTGATCTGGGGCATGCCAGCGGTCAACTATGACTTGATGCTTCAGGAGATGCTCACCAAGACGACCGGCAAAGTCGGCCAGGTCATCTATTGGGGACGCCCGCTTGATTGGCACAACCAGACGCTGACACCCAATCCTGACGCCCTCTATTTCATGGTCTTCTTCAACACCAAGAATGGTCCCGTCGTCCTCGACCTTCCTCCCGGCGATGAAAACGGCTCCTTCAACGGCAACATCGTCACCGTTTGGCAGATGCCACTCGAAGACGCTGGCCTGCTCGGGTACGACAAGGGCAAAGGCGGCAAATACCTTGTCCTTCCTCCCGGCTATAAAGACAAGCCACCCGCCGGCTACATCCCACTGCAGTCCGACACTCTTGGCGGCTACATGCTCTTCCGCTCAAATCTCAAGAGCCACTCCGACGGCGATGTTCAGGCATCCATTGCTTATGGCAAGCGCATGAAGGTCTATCCGCTATCCGCCGCTGCTCATCCGCCAGAGACCGTCTTCACCGATGTCAAGGACGTCGACTTCGACTCCACCATCAAGTATGACGCCAGCTTCTTCGATCACCTCAACAACATCATCCAGTCCGAGCCCTGGCTCGATCGCGACCGCATGATGATCGACCAGCTTCAATCCCTCGGGATCGAGAAGGGCAAGCCATACCAGCCAAGCGATCAGCTTAAAACTACCTTCAAATCTGCTGCACAGGACGCTCGTGCATTTCTCTATGCAAAATACGATGCTGGATTCCCACCCTTTTTCTCGGCTACCAGCCACTGGATGTCCCCACCTATCCCGACTTCGTAAAAGCCGTGCAGGGATCCTACACCGACGTGAACACCTACCCGGTTGACGAGCGAGGCGTCGTCTACACCATGGCTTTCATAGGCCTCAAACGACTCGGCGCTGGTCAAATGTATCTCATCTCCATTAAGGACAAGGACGGCAACGACTACGACGGCTCAAAGACCTACAAACAAACTGTTCCGCCTAACGCTCCAGTCAAGCAGTACTGGTCCCTTACTGCTTATGACCGCGAACTCCATACCCTCATCAAGGGAGTGAATCGTGCCAGCCGCTCCTCGCAGATTCCCGACCTTCAGAAGAACGCCGACGGCTCTATCGATCTCTACCTCGGACCCAAGGCTCCCGATGGCAAAGAATCGAACTGGATCCCTACGGACCCCAACCGCAAATTCGAGCTCATGTTCCGTGCCTACGCTCCTACTGAAGCACTCTTTCAAAAAACATGGGTACTGCCAGATGTGGAGAAAACCCAGTAGTTTTCCTGTTTGCTGAATGATTCGAGGAGATGACAATGCAGAAGCGCAACGTACTGACCACGGTTGTCCTCGCAGCCTCGCTGATGGGATGTGAGCAGCCTAAGCAGGCTCCAGCAACCCAGAGCGCCGATAACGGATATTCCTTCGAGCGCGGGTATCCTTCAGGCGATACCGCGCAAAAAGCCTATGACGACGCCGACCTGAACCGTGCCGTCGAAGCCTATCGCTTCTTTTATCCCACCGTCTCGGGTCACGCCATTTTCAAGGGTAATGCGAAGATCGGCATCATCCCCAACAAGGTCTCGGGCACTCTCGACACGCAGCCGAAGCATGTCGGCTTCACGCTTAACTCCGACACGCCTTACGCTCCGCTGCTGATGGATCTTTCGAACGGGCCTATGGTCATTGAGCTGCCGCCTGGACCGCTGATCTGCATCGCCATGGATGTGAACCAGCTCTGGATTGCCGACCTCGGAGTTCCGGGGCCAGCACACGGCGCAGGAGATAAGGTTGTCTTTCTTCCGCCGGGCTACAAGGACAAGCCACCGGCTGGTTATCGCGTAGCACAGTCGCCTTCGAACATGATGCTCGTCGGCGTTCGATCACTGCCTGTCGGCGGCGATGTTCCTGCTGCCATTGAGCGCATCAAGACGGTAAAGGTACATCCGCTGAACGGCACGACAGAATTGAAGTGGCTCGATCTGACTCCGATACCGCAGGACACGACTCCGCTGGCATGGGAGAACAACATTCAGTACTGGCAAGAGCTGTACGAGGTGATCGACAGCGAGGTACCCAACCCGCGCTTCCATTACTTTTACGGTGAGCTCGCGGCTCTTGGCATGGAGAAAGGCAAACCATTCGATCCGGACACGCGCATGACCGCGATTCTTGAGAAGGCGGCGAAGATCGGCAATGCGCAGATGCGGGTCGAGTCCTTCGGAGACACCCGTCCTGCTCGCATCGTCTGGCTGGATCGCAAGTGGGAATGGGCCGCACTCCGATTCGAAGATGGAGATTTCAATACCGCGAACTATGGCGACCTTTACGCTCGCGACAAGTGGTTCTATCAGGCGATTGGAGCATCGCCCGCCATGTTCAAGCGCGACCCGACGGCGGGCTCACTCTACTGGCTGGGCGTGCGCGACAACAACGGCAACACGCTCGACGGCGGCAAGAGCTACAAGCTTACGGTTCCGCAACCAGTTCCCGGCAAGCTGTTCTGGTCGGTGACGGTCTATGACACCGATACGCGCAGCCAGGTGCAGACCGATCAGGGCAAGGCGGCGTTGCGTTCTATGTTTGAGTTAAAAAACATTCCGACAACGCAGCCGATCGATCTCTACTTCGGTCCTACTGCTCCGGCGGGACATGAGAACCAGTGGATCAAGACGATTCCGGGGAAGGGCTGGTTTGTCTATTTCCGCATCTACGGGCCGGAACCGGCCACTTTCGATGGAAGCTGGAAGCCGGGTGATTTCGAAGAAGTGAAGTAGCTATCGAAAGCGGACCATTACTTCCTCAGAGAAAGGATCGAATGCAAATGCGATTCATCAAGCCTGCTATCCTCCTGGCCGCACTCTTAACCGGCTGCCAGCAGCAAAAAGCCCTTGAAGAGACGCGCGCGCCGCAACCGACCAACAATCCACCAGCCGCCGCTCCGGCGGCTGCGCAGATTGCGGGTACACCTGCCGACACGGTGATGACGCCGGAGTATGTCGCCACTGTGGGCCGAGTTGCCTACATCTGGGGATGGCCGCTCGTTAACAATCTCAACCGCTCCATCGGCATGGCTTCTGGTCCATCAGCGTCTACAACGCCAAGGGTTACTTTGAGCCGAATCCTCACAACACATACTCGATAAACAACATCACCGCGCAGAAGAACGCGGATGGCTCCTTCTTAGGAGGGATCATAGCTCGTTACAGGCTATTTGCTTGACTTTCGGCCAGCTACGGCGGAAAATCGCTTCGTTTTTAAGAGTGCCTCCCGAGTTACGCCTTACCGAGGCAACTTAGTCAAGATAAGAAACAGTCAGCTTGCGTAGTTGGGCCTTGTAGCTAAATGCTGTTGCTGTTTTTTTCACTTCCGAATCTGAAGTTCATTTTGCTGTTCACTTATTAGCGCAACCGCAGTTCAGAGGCATGTCTTTCCGGGTGTTTCATCGGACGCGTTCGCGACATGCTGCAGACGAGGAGGGAGCGATCCATGGGTGCAGTCAATCCAGGCATTTCACGGCGGTTCATGCGTGGGAAGATTCGTATTTCCACGGCATGGATCATAGTTTTTCTCGCGGGCGTATTCCTGGTGCCTCAGAGTGCACGAGGTGCGGCGGGAAAACCAAATATTCTTGTGATCTTCGGCGATGACATTGGGCAGACGAACATCAGTGCCTACAGCATTGGCCTGATGGGTTACCACACGCCCAACATCGACCGCATCGCGAAGGAAGGCATGATGTTCACCGATTACTATGCGGAGAACAGCTGCACGGCAGGGCGGTCAACGTTTATCACCGGTCAGAGCGCATGGCGTACCGGGCTGTCGAAAGTAGGAATGCCCGGAGCGCCGCAGGGATTGCAGGCCCGCGACATCACCATTGCGCAGGCGCTTAAGCCGCTGGGCTACGCCACGGGCCAGTTCGGGAAAAACCACCTGGGCGACCGCGACGAATTTCTGCCCACCGCCCATGGCTTCGACGAATTCTATGGCAACCTCTACCACCTCAACGCGGAAGAGGAGCCCGAACGTCCCTATTGGTTTGGCAGTAACCCAGACTTCGTCAAGTTCTACAATCCTCGCGGTGTGATCCACTCCTACGCCGACGGCAAGATTGAGGACACCGGTCCGTTGACAGAGAAACGTATGGAGAGTGTCGACGACGAAACGACGAAAGCCTGCTCGGATTTCATCACCAAGCAAGCCAAAGCGGGAACTCCATTCTTCACGTGGATGAACTTCACCCGCATGCACATCTTTACCCACGTCCGGCCTGAGTACGAAGGAAAGGCGGGGCTGGGCAAGGGCTATTTCTACGCCGATGGCATGTGGGAGCTGGATCAAAATGTCGGCAAACTGCTCCAGTTGCTCGATGATCTGAAAATTGCCGATAACACGATCGTAGTCTTCACTACGGACAACGGGCCGAATGCTTTCACTTGGCCCGATGCTGCCACCACGCCATTCCATAGCGAGAAAGACTCCAACTGGGAAGGTGCCTTCCGCGTACCTGCGATGATTCGGTGGCCGGGTCATATCAAGGCAGGTGAAGTTTCGAATGAGCTTTTCTCCGGCCTTGACTGGTTCCCGACACTCGTTGCGGCAGCAGGCGACACAGATATCAAGGAACGGCTGCTCAAAGGAACCAGCGTCGGCGGGAAAATCTTCAAGGTCCACCTCGACGGCTTTAACCAGTTGCCATACCTTACCGGGCAGCAGCAACACGGTGCACGAGACGAGTTCTTCTATTTCAACGACGATGGCGATCTCGTAGCAATGCGGTTCGACTTTTTGCAGCCTGGAGCATCACAGAAGACTGCATGGAAGGTGACATACTGCGAACAACGCGCACCGGGCAACTTGGAGATCTGGTCCAATCCCTTTACATGCCTGCGGTTGCCCAAGGTCGAGAATCTGCGCATGGATCCTTACGAGCACGCTCAGATCTCAGGCATTGGCTACGAAAAGTGGTGGACCGATAACGCTTACATCGGCGCTGAATCTGTCAGGAGGTCAGCCATCTTCCTGCAGACGTTCATCGAATATCCACCCAGCCAGACACCGGGCACTTTCTCGGTGGAGGGAATCGCGGATGAGGTAAAGAAGAAAATCGCGGCGATGCAGACGGCAGCAGGTCGCGCTGCCCACGACTGACGTCAATCATTTTCCTGGTGAAGGAACCGGGTTCATCCGCTAACGATGGACCCGGTTTAATTTTCTTCCTTCTGTTGAGACACATCGATGGCTTTTCGGGACGCATGTGAAGCGGTCTCGAAGGTATTCAAGCTGCGCGGTGAGCATTGCCAAAACCTGTGAAGATTGACGGTGTGGAGAGACGGCAGCATCGTCCAAAATCGACCTTATAACTCGGAATCGAAGGACACCAGGACTGCATTCCCCTGATTCGAATTTCGAGGAGAAATGTTCGAAGGTGGAGGTGGCGATGAGCTCCGAAGGTTCGAACTGGAAACAGAAAGCGAAGCACGAGCTGAAGGAAATGCTTGTGTTGTCCGGTTATCTGGCTTTCTTTTTCTGCGCGCTTACAACCTACAAGATGTTTCTGTTGCGCCAGTATCAGATTGATGAGTGGAGCTATGGCTTTGCGCTGCTGAATGCGCTGGTGATCACGAAAGTGATCATGATTGGCCAGTACGCAAAGATAGGCAGGAAGCATGAAGGCAAATCTGTATTTATTTCTGCGATCTGGAAGTCGTTTATCTATTGCCTGCTTGTATTCGCCTTCCACATTGTGGAGGAGATAATCAAGCGACTCATTCATGGCGCTGACGTCGCCAAGGCTTCGCGCCAGGTTCGCTTTGAAGAGTTGGGAGCGAACTCTGTCGTCGTGTTCGCCACTTTTATTCCGCTCTTTATTTTTCTGGAGCTTCGGCGCGTGATGGGAGATGAGGCATTCATAAGTTTGTTCTTTGGGAAAAGCAAGGAAGCACAGGGACGGTTTCAACAACAACGAAGCGTTCTCAAAGAGAGTTAGCGGTGCTCTTTGATCAGCGCATGAAAACCGAGCAGTAACGCACGCACGCAAGAGATGAATGTCTACGAAGTGCAGTGAACGATACAGGAGGTCGGTTTGGCTCGTTGGATACGTAGTTCGGCGCTGAGGGTTGGGTTCCTGTTTGTGATTTCGGTTGTTGTGGGGCCTTTGCTGTTTCCTTCGCCGCTGCAGGCGCAGCAGTTAGGTCACTATATCGGAGGTTTCACGGGCCTCGAAAACGGTTCCGCAGCACCTCCCGGTTTTTATGCTGCATCGTTTGGTCTGGTTGAGCCAGTTGACTCGATCAAAGGCCCGAGCGGCAATACCGTTCTGAAGCCTGATATCAACGTTGGCGGTGCCATCGTTGCGTACAGCATGGTTCTGCCGAAGAAGATTCTCGGCGGAGAGTATGGATGGGCCTTCATGGTTCCGGTGCTCAACACACGATTCGCTGCCAACGAATTCAACGCCTCAGCCGTGTCTGCCGGAGTCTCCGATGTTCTCTTCCAACCTATCGCACTCGGCTGGGCAAAGGGCAAGGCTAATTACACCGTCAACTACAGCTTCTACGCGCCCAGCGGAGACTTCGATCCGAACTCGCCTCTCAATCCCGGTCTCGGTTTCTGGGAGCACCAGATTCAGGCGGGCCTGACTTACAACATCGACAAGAAGAAGCTCTGGAACACCTCCGGCCTCACGACCTGGGAGATTAACCAGAGCAAACTGGGCACCGACATTAAGCCAGGGCCTATCTTCACCGGCGAATACGGTCTTGGACACCGCTTCTTCAAATATCAGATGAACGCCGGTATTGTCGGCTACGCCTCGCAAAAACTCTCGCCCGACTCTGGCAGCAGCATCAGCCCGCTGATCAAAGGCGATCTCGACCGCGGCTTCGGGGCGGGAGGCGAGTGGAAGTACACCGACATCAAGCACAAGCTTGCCTTCGATGTTCGCTACGAGCAGCAGTTTGGAGTCGAGCTTCGCACGTCGGGCAAGATTCTCATCTTCAGCGTTACGTATCTCAAGCTCTTTCCGCCACCGGCCGCTCCACATAAATAATGAGAGCTGAGGCACTGAACGAGACTGCACTCCTGCTTCATAATGGACGCGTCCTGTTTTCGGAGTTTTTGTGATGCCAGTGGTCAAACCTGCCTCTACAACTCGGAAATCGACAGATCATTCCGCGGTGCATGCGTACGAGGCGGAGCGCATGTCACGAGACGGCGGGAAGTCGCTGCTCTTTGGCTTGCTTCTTTTCTGTTCGGGCGTAGCAGCGTTAACTTTTCAGGTGCTGTGGATACGGCAGCTCTCGCTGGTGGTCGGGGTCGAGGTGTATTCGATCACGATTGCGGTGAGCGCCTTCTTTGCGGGACTGGCTGCTGGAGGTGCGCTGCTGGGGCGCGTGGCGGATGAATGGAAGCGTCCACTGCGGCTCTATTTTGTGCTGGAAGTTTGTGTGGCGCTTGCCGGAGTGTTGGCGACTGTGGCGCTGGGGCACGTAACCGAGTTATTTGTCGCGATGCAGGCTCATGCTGGTGTTCTGGCGTGGGCGATGCCCTTTCTGCTGGTGGGAGCACCCGCGTTTTTGATGGGTGGGACTTTGCCGGTCGCGGTGCGATGGCAGGCGCGAAGAGTTGAGTCCGTAGCCAAGGGCGGAGGCTGGGTCTATGCCGCGAATACTGCCGGCGGCATTGCGGGCGCTCTGCTGAGCTCGTTTGTTTTTCTGCCGTGGCTGGGCGTGCGCGGCACGGCTTTGGCGGCGGCGGTGTTCAACATGGCTGCGGGGTGTGTTGCGCTGGTGCTTGACCGGCGCGATGTTGCTGAAGTGGACGGGATTGAAGGAGCGGGGCCGGCTGTAGCGAAGTCGTATACGGCGCTGGCGCTCTACGCGGTTGCGGGTGGCATTGCGCTTGGGTATGAAGTGGTGTGGTCACAGGCGATGGCGCAGTTTCTGAGCACACGGGTGTTTGCCTTTTCGGTGGTGCTGGCGACGTATCTTGCGGGGCTGGTGGTGGGGAGCGCGTTGTATGTGCGCTTTGCGGCGCGGCTGCGCGATGCGTGGGG
>Ga0210389_10003466_pt1 | contig 12307 bp, 15 predicted proteins | sample IncBWH28OmetaG_FD_160127 | JGI IMG/M metagenome (GOLD analysis project Ga0210389, IMG submission 160127) | Forest soil microbial communities from Barre Woods Harvard Forest LTER site, Petersham, Massachusetts, United States - Inc-BW-H-28-O ... | reverse complement strand
GGTCGGTTGTCAAAGGGATGCCCGGATGAACCGGCATTTCGTATCTTTGGCGGCGACCAGGAACAGCGCGATCAAGAGCGCCTAGATATACCGCTCGGCGCTGTTATTGATGATCTAGCTAAGAAGCTGCCGGAAGGTGCGCTAGAGTTCCGCGATGTCATCGCGGCTCATCCAGTAGGCCGTGTCGCTGCCGTCAGGCAGTATCAGAACCCGGTCACCCTCCTCTTTTAGCATGGTCACTTCTTGACCTTCTTCCAATACGATCATTTTACCCTCAGCTATTGCCTTAGCAAAAGCGACGGGCGTCACGGTCGCTTGGTTGTTTCATTTGTTGAGGTATGAGTGCTTCGACTTCTTTGTATTTTTTTATTGGTAACTCATTCTCTCTCATAAAGTTCCTCCTAGAAAAACCTCAACGTTGAACTTTTTTACACATTGAAATCAGGTTATGATTTATCGAACCGGCAAGATAAGCACGGCGGTGTTAGCGCTCGCAACTTGGTTTGCATCATGATTGAAAAAAACTTTAAGCATCCGGTATGCTTAAACGATGGGAAAGGGGCACTCTTATCTGTATGTGAGCAATTAATCACCATCATTTGCCTTGACGGTGGCTATGGCGGTTTGGGAAAGTCGTTCCGTGAAAAGCTGGGCAACGATAGTTTGGATGTCAAAGAATGCCCATTGGGTCGTAGTCGAGCTAGACGGTGGCGCGGGCTCAGTCTTCGAGAACGAGGAAAGCGAGTTAGAGGTCGGCGAGCAATTGTTTGCGGACTGGACCGTGTACGGTGGTTGGGAACAGGTTTACCATAAAAGCGCGAGCTTCCCGTTCGATGTGCATATCCACAGCCGGTTCCCTTCTTTGCAAGGCGTGGTCAACGCTGCAAAAAAGTGGGCAGGCGAGGACTAGCGCCTGTGGTTAAAGGACACTCATATCTTTGGCGACGGCCAGGACGGCGGGATGAAGAGCGGCCGGAGATTCTCGGCGCTGATGCGTAAAGTCGAGGCCCGCAGACTGAAGTGTGGACTGAGCAAGGTCGAGCTAGCCGCAGAACTCGGAACAACCGATGATGCGGTCCGGGCTCGGCAGCTTCTCGTACAGTTCCGGGCTGATCTCTTTCTACCTCAAAGTCGGTGCGCTATTGACCCTTGGTTTTTGCTTTGTCAGAATCCGCTCTCGTTCTCCCAATGCCTCAGCTTTTCTTAATGGTGATCGTGGCGGTGACGCTGCACCTGATCTTAGGCTGGCCGCTGCTTATCGGGCTCTTAATCGGCACAGCGATCTTGGTCGTACCAGGACTGATCAAACTTTTATCTCAAGCCAACAACGAGAATAGAAACGTTGTCTTCGGAATCGCGCTACAGGTGATCGGCGGCACCATCATTGCCGCAATCATCGCGTACGTCGTGGTGGTCCTAGGAACTTTCGGGACCGGCCATCCGAGCTGGTAAGATCAAAAACATGAGCTGGGATTGGTTTGAGGCAATCTTAGATATCCGGATTTGGTTGATTATCGGCAAGATAATCGAAGTAGGTTCACAAACAGTCACTTTGATTGCGGGCCTAGTCGGGCTGTACGCTCTGATATTTCACGGCAAGCGAGTAACCCTTTTGCTAAATGCACTTTCGTACCAATTTGTTAGCGCCAGAGCACAAAAAGTGCGAGATCTCTTAAGCAAACTTAGCGCTCGAAATTATGATGATAAAGAGAGCCGCAAGGAGATTTTCGCTTTGCTGGGTGAACTTACTGGTCGATTAAAGCCATTCGCGAATATGACGCCTTCGCTCGAAAAATGCTATCAAGACCTAGAGGTGCTGTTGACCGCCAAAACAAAGGTTACTGAGCCGTCCAAACGACGCTTATTGACCGAAATCGAGGTAGCACTCGATTCGATTGGATTCGAAACTGTAAAGGAATTCTTGTCGCTGAAAGATGAACGAAAAGATTCTTGAGGTAGTCGAGCGATTTATCAAAACGCCGGATCTAATAGAGGAAACGGCTGCTGCGTCGGGAGAGTATTACTTTAGATCCAAGGGGCACTACTTTTCAATTCTTAAGAGAAACGAGCGTACCTTAGGGAAGTCTAAGTATGGGACGTACACTTTTTATATATATCCGAAATGGGACAACTCGCTGCAACATCTGGCCGAGGTAGCATCCGTAGACGAAGAGGGCATCACATCCGTCGCCTTTCACGAATCAGAATTGCCAGTTGGGTTGACGGATCCCTTGCAAGACCTTTACGAAACCGTCAAGGGTAAGTACGCAAATATTGATCACATCCTTGACGATATCCTCGACGAACCCTCTTTCTAAATAGGTCCAATCATCAGGAGATCGTGAGCACCCGCCAGCCCTAACAGGTAAGCGGGCGAACAACTCAACGCGCATTGGCGGCTACGATGAGCCAGTCCGAGACATTGAGCTGGCCCGCAGTGACCTTAATGAGATCACCAGCGCCCACTCATTCAAGGCTCACGTTGCAGTCGGTGAGCGTGTGGGCGCGATGCCGGGGAGGTTGGTGAAGGAGTGACGGGAGGTTTTCAGCCATTTCCTTTCGATGTACATTTCGGACCCATGGAACAAAAAGCCATGACAATTGAGCAGGCCGAAGAGCGTAAAGAATGCTGTAAGCTAGATCCTATCTTAAGTGAGGCTGAGGTGGAGATAAAACGGCACCCCGAGCAGATCGGATATCGTTTGAAGATAACGCTTCCCGAAGAAGATGCGCGCTGGGCCAACAGTATCCAGGATTTCCAGGATATCCTGGATATGGTTAAGCGCCGAATGGGCAAATTTTAGTGCAACTATTCTGCAACTGGTTGGTGTCTCGATCTGAATGTTAGGGTAGACTAAGTTCTCGCGAATCCTTTACCAGAGCCACGGAAGGGGTGGGATTTGAACCCACGGAAGGCTTTCACCTTCGCCTGATTTCGAGTCAGGTGCCTTCAACCGCTCAGCCACCCTTCCTGTGCGAGGCGGAGGAACATAGCGAGAAAGTCACGGTTGTCGAGGGAAAGGGGGAACGAAGCGAGTGGGCGAGAAGCCATTTCCGAGATTAGACCGCTACCCGTGCGCTAGCGTGCAACTACTCCAGTACTCCAAGACTCCATACTCCGGCTCTCAGTACACCTTTTCCCGCTGCGGGTCAGCCTTGCGTTGGCCGAGGAATTCGTAGTTATCGGAGAGCTTGTACATCAGCATCCTGATGAGTCCGATCACATTTGGGCGCATCGCGTCGAACCATTGAGCAGCTTTGATGAACAGGATACTGGCGCTCAAAAATCGGCTGGCGGCTATGATACCGACACCCGCATTCATCCATCCAATGATCGAGTCGCCATCTAATGCCCCGGATGCGGGCAACCAACTTGCGTTCGACCAGCCGGCCACCGCGACGGTGCCGGACCAGAGCATCGCGCATTGAAGACGGTTTCGGTTGATCTCCCAATAGAATCGTTCTGGCGGCACCGGTGATCTCCGGCTGCGCAGTCCTTGAAGATGAAACCGGCCTTGCAACCGGCGATAGTCTCGCAACGCACAAATCGGAATCAGAACGGTACCGGATACGATCGCAGGAAATACTTGCAGGCTACTGAGCCATTCGTACGAAACGAGGATCAGCCAGCTTAGAAAGCCGAAGATACCCAGTACTTCGACCATGATGAGAGTATACAACGTGCTGGGTAAGAAGGAAAGCTAAACGGTCTAAGAGTTCAACGTTTGGCGTTTTCCGTTCGGCGTTCGGCGTTATCGTTCCCGTCCTCCATTGACGAGCAATACTAACGCACTAGACTAGTCCACCGGTCGAACCCATTGGTCCCATTTGTCCCATAGGTCCTATCCGTCGCGCGTCTGAACGTGTTATTCCTTCTGGGCCTGTACTGGGAACCGCGCGTCTCAAACTCGAGGACGAGGACCGCGAACGCCAAACGCTCATCACTTTTTCCTCTTTTTGCTCAGATACTCCTGCATGTCGCTGTGCTTGCCCTTGAAGGCGACGACAAAACAACAGTCTTCAACGGCGGTCACAGCGCCCTCCCAGGTCTCACCATCCACAATTGCCCATTTTCCCTTTTTGATCTTCACGCCAAGATCGGCCGGGTGGAAAAAGAACATAAGGACTTCTCTCTCGTCCTTCGCGAGAATCTCTCCGATATCGACACCTTTAAACTTAGATAGGCGGCAACCAAGGGTCGGGGTGTCGGCGAATTCTTTTGGCACTGCGAACCAGTGCATGTCGCTCTTCAGAAAGAACCAATCCTTGACGTTGGCGGTGGTGGTATTAACCGGCTCGAACTCGTCCCCATTCAATGTGTTCGCGGTTTCTAATAGCTCCGCTACCTGGTCGCGTCCGCTGAAGCCGTTCGTCATCTGGTCCCAAACCATATAAGCGACCAATGCAATCGTGGCGATGATGCCGATGCCGACGGCTGCCATAATGGTGACCGTCCGAGCCCGGGGCGGTTCTTCTTCTTTTTCCTCTTCCTCCGTTTCTTCCGCTGCTTTCGCGTTAGCTTCTTTGGCTTCGGCTGAGGCGGCCGGCTGTTCTGTCTTCGCCTCTTCCTTAATCTCGCTTGGTGGTGGCGGCGGCTCGTGAGGGGTTAGGATTTCCGGGACCACCGTAGCGGCCACCGCCGCAGGAACCACAAGGGGGATTGGACCCGGCGCCGGTGGTGGTACCCCGACTGGTTGGATGATGGGATCAATTGGGAGCGGAGCTTCGACCGATTCCGTGCCCGAGTTGTCCACGAGCAAATTTTCGAGCTGCTCGATCTGTCGATCGCTGAGCGCGATCGTTTGCAGCGCGGTCACAAGCTGATCGTCAAATTGCGTCTGATGCTCTAATTGGCTCCGGAGATCAGGGCTCTCGCTAATGACCCTTTTAGCATCCGCGATCTCCCCTTGAGTTTCATAGATTGGCCTAACCAAAGGAAGCAACCGTTCGGACATGGCTACGATAAATTGAAATTGAGCTCTCTGCGGGCCTTTGCGACTCGGTCTGCGAGGGTATCTAGTGTGGTTTCAGTGATCTCCGCAATGGTCGCAGGCGGAAGTATCTCAAGACAAAACAGCGTGATCGAGAATCGCTCGGGCTCAGGTAACTGATGAAGTTTACGCGCCCAACCATTCAGTTCAGGCTCAGCTTTTCTCGGGTACGAATCCCGGCTGCGAAACGCCGTCCGAAACAAGCCGTCAAAGTCGAGGCGTTCCAGTTGTTTGTCGGCTTCCTCGAATGCTTGTATGAAGATTTCTTTCATGGCTGATTCTGCCGTCGAGGATGATCCGGATTGAACGGCAAGCAAGCGATAGAGGGCTTGCACATAGTCGTAAGCAGTCGGCGCATTCAATCCCGGCATGCTATCGGAGGAGTTCGAGGAGTTCAAGGAGTAGGAGGAGCTAGGAGCCAGAATCGTTGCGAATGAGGATGGGAGAGTGGCCGAAATGGCGATGGGGCGATTCGGTGTGGCTGAAGCTACGACTGCTAGGGCGAAAAACTCGGCGCGCAGATGGCGTTGTTGTTGTTTGCGATGTTCCGCGCCGGTTTTGAGCCGTTGTTGTGGCGCCGCGATCACGGACCTTCGTTAAGAATCCACGGCCGTTCGGTTTTCTTGGGCGGAATCACAACTAACGCCGCAGCTCGAACCCGGCGCGGATGGGGGTGGCAAAGGAACCGAACCTTGGGCGCACCGAATTTTTCGCCCTGCCGTTCCCGGGTTCCTGCGCCGTTTGGTCCATGCGCCCATATGCACCGCTCCTAGCTCCTCTTCCTTGAACTCCTACCTCTACCATGGCAGTTTGGCGGACCTTGAACCGTCAAAAGACCGTACTGTTCGTTGGTACCGGGAATGTTTGCAGGAGTCCGATGGCAGAAGGCCTTTTTGGACGGATGATCGCAGAACGTCCGGATCTGCGTGTCCTATCGGCAGGTGTGAGCACTTATCCGGGCCAACCGCCAAGCGCGCACGCTGTCGAAGTCCTGGCGGAGCTGGGCGTCGATATCTCTCAACATCGGAGCAGGCCACTGAGTGAGAAAGTGATCGACGAGGCGGATTGGATCATCGCCATGACGCGCAGCCATTTGGACTCGATCATCTATCTTTTCCCGCGAGCGGCGGAAAAAGTTTATCTGCTGCGTGAGTTTGAGCCGGGAGCAACCTCCCTGGATGTTGCCGACCCGATCGGCATGGGCTTGGAAGCCTATCGAGCGGCCCGTGACATAATCCGAAACGGTCTGCCTGGCCTCATGCAGTTTATCGATCAAGCCCGCTCCGGAGCGTTTTCCAATATGAACCGAAACCCGCATAACCGTTCCCTAGAAGAAGTCGATCCCGAGATTTTTCACGCCATCGAGGCGGAACGCATCCGCCAGTTTGAAAATATCGAGCTGATCGCTTCGGAGAACTTTACGAGTCGAGCGGTTATGGAAGCTCAGGGATCAGTCCTGACTAACAAATACGCGGAAGGTTATCCGGGAAAGCGCTGGTATGGCGGTTGCGAAAATGTGGACACGGCTGAGCTACTGGCTATAGCTCGGGCCAAACAGCTCTTTGGAGCCGAGCACGTCAACGTTCAAGCCCATAGCGGTAGCCAGGCGAACATGGCGGTCTATTTCAGCGTTCTAAATCCTGGGGATCGCATTTTGACCATGGATCTGTCGCACGGGGGTCATCTTACCCATGGTAACAAAGCGAATTTTTCCGGGCGTTTCTATTCGGTGGTTCACTATGGAGTAGACCGCGAGACCGAGCGTATCGATTACGACAATCTAGCGCGGCAAGCGGAAGAGCATAAGCCGAGGATGATCACTGCTGGCGCGTCCGCCTATCCGCGGATCATCGATTTCCAGAAGATGCGAGAGATCGCGGATTCGGTCGGCGCCTATCTATTTGTGGATATCGCCCACATCGCGGGGCTGGTGGCAGCTGGCATCCATCCGACACCAGTCGGTATAGCGGACTTTGTTACCACCACGACGCATAAGAGCCTACGCGGTCCACGTGGCGGCATCATCATGTGCAAACCGGATCATGCCAAGGCGATCGACAGCGTGATGTTCCCCGGGGTGCAAGGCGGGCCGCTCATGCATGTGATAGCAGCGAAGGCGGTCTGTTTTCATGAAGCGTTACAGCCAGGATTCAAAGAATACCAAGTTCAGATTACGAACAATGCCAAGGCGCTGGCTGCCAGCCTGCACATGAAGGGCTACCGTTTAGTATCAGGTGGAACCGACAATCATTTGATGCTGGTTGATCTGCGGCCCAAAGGTTTAAACGGGCGCCAAGCACAAGAGACGTTGGATCTGGCCGGGATAACCGTGAACAAGAATTCTATTCCGTTTGATACCGAATCGGTTGTCAAAGGCGGAGGTATCAGGATAGGAACGCCTGCTGTCACCACACGCGGCCTGAAGGAAGAGGAGATGATGGAAATCGCCGACCTTATGGACGAAGCGCTCAATTCTAAAGGCGAAGCGACGGCTCTGGACAAGGTACGCCAACAAGTAAGAGCCCTGACCTCAAAATACCCGTTGCCGGGATAGTGGAGTTGGGGAGCCGGGATCGTCCTCGTCGTCGTCCTCGTCCTCGAACTGGTGGCGCGAGGCTCCCGAACCTGAAAGCTTCGCCGGAGAACATTGACGCACCTCAATTGATTTGATTCGGCTATGGCCATAACGCGCCGAGCCGTGGTGTAGCGCTGGGCCACGGCTCGGCGCGTCTATAGGCGTAACCATAGTGTACACGATTGGTATCCGCCGGTTTTCACTGGTGAAATTGTGTGGCCTTTTGGGAGCCTCGCCCGACCAATCGAGGACGAGAACGACGACGAGTACGAGGCGTGCTAACCGCCAACCTACCTCTGATACAGCCTCGCGAACTGCTTGAGCTGTTCTCCTCGTTCCGCCCAAACCCGGTCCAATTGCTCCGAGGCGAAACGCCAACGCCAATTGCCGACCGCTTGACCCGGCGTATTCATACGGGCGTCACTTCCTAAGCCGAGAAAATCTTGTAGTGGCGCGATGAAAATGCGCGATGTCGACGCGTACCCGGCACGGATCATTTCCCAAGGAACATCTTCAGCGTCGGTCCTGAGGTATTCGCGGAAGAACTGTTTTACATGATCGGGTTGGATTCTGAACCAGCCCCAGCTCGTGTCATTATCGTGCGTTCCAGGGTAAAGAACCGAGTAAGGAATCGTGCTGTGCGGCAAGTATTCGGTCGCCCCTTCAAAAGCGAACTGCAGCACTTTCATTCCCGGTAAACCGACCTGCTGCATTAACCGCCGGACAGAATCAGTTATGATCCCCAAATCCTCAGCCACGAGCTTCGCATCCGGGAACCGACGCCGGACGGCCTCGAAGAGTTTAAGAGCAGGCCCTGGCTCCCAAGTGTATTGGCGAGCATTCTTCGCATCCGGCGGAATCCGACAATACTCCTCGAACCCGCGGAAATGGTCGATCCGGACAACATCGTAAAGCTCGAACGCTTTCCGTAACCGGGCACACCACCAGGCATAGTCGTCAATTTCGTGGCGCTCCCAAGCATAAAGCGGATTACCCCAGAGTTGGCCGTCGGCCGCGAAATAGTCGGGTGGAACCCCTGCGACCCCAGTCGGCCGCAGTTCTGGATCCATTTGAAATAAGGAAGGATGTCTCCAAACATCCGCACTATCCATCGCGACGAAAATCGGAATATCGCCAAAGATGGAAATACCGCGCTGATTGGCATACGACTTCAACGCAGCCCACTGCTGGAAGAATTTGAATTGATAGAAGGCGTGCGCCAAACCTGGTTCGGTCTTATCCGCCCGCTTTATCAGTGTCCGATGCTTTCGGTAAGATCTTGGCCATTCCTGCCAGGATCGATGACCAAATTGACCCTTAACCGCCATGAACAGCACGTAGGATTCCAGCCAATCGGAATTGTTTTGCTGAAACTGATGAAAGGCATCATGCGTTTGCCCTTCTTCTATTGCCAGAAACTTGTCGGACGCTTTTTGGAGAATGTTCCATCGCAGCTCCCATTGGGCGCCGTAATCTACGTAACCGGTTGGTAAAGCTCTTAACGGCTCAAGATCGGCTTCCTCGAGCAGTCCTTCGTTCTTAAGATCATCGAGATCAATCAGGTAAGGATTGCCCGCAAACGCCGAAAAACATTGGTAAGGCGAGTCGCCGAAGCCAGTCGGGCCCAGAGGACAAACCTGCCAGTATTTCATCCCGACATCAGCCAGAAAATCGACGAAGCGACGAGCCCAATGACCAAGTGTGCCGATCCCGGTATCTCCGGGTAAAGAAGTGGGATGGAGAAGAACCCCGGCGCCGCGGGACGTTAGCCAATTGTACAGGGGATCAGGCACTTGGTAAGTGAGAGGTGGCAGTGAGGAGTGAAACGTGATTGGTGATTAGTGATTGGTCGGAGGCTCGCCATGAGCAAGCGGAAAGCGTGTCGAATTACTTTCTGGTGGGCGAGGCTTCCTAAAAACCCGAAAAGCGTCGGAGCCTTAGCAACTCCTGCCTATTCAGTCCACGACTGTTCCTGAGAACGTGTCGAGCCGTGACCCTGCGCGGGCCACGGCTCGGCGCGATTTTAAATGTTTCTGGTGAAATTGTCAGTGACCCCACCCAAACCGATGGCGTTGCCGAACGCCACCGATCACGAATCACCAATCACTTCTCACTTTTGTTCGGTTTCCGGGAACGTCATCGTATCCAGCAGGAACTCCTCGTACTTCGCGCGATGCTTATCCATCCATTCGTTACGGGCTTCTTCCCACGTTAGTTTCCTGCCTTTTTCCCCTTCGATCCATTTGTACTTCCTGATTTCCTCTTTGATCAGGTAAGTGATCCGATAAAAGGGATCGGATAACATCATGGGTGGCACTTGTACGTACTGCTCGGTGTCGAGGATTTGGCGCATAAGTAGATCCGTTAACGAATCACGCTCTCAGTCTCGGCATCGAATAGCGCCACTTTATCCAGATTTACGTAAACGGTAATAGGCTGGCCCATGTGATACAACGCTTCCCCGTGGATGCGGGCAATGAGATTCCCGGTGCCGGCTTTCATATAAACAAGTGACTCGGAACCCATCGGTTCCGCAATATCGATCGTAGAAGAAACTGGGGCGGTAGAACCATTCTTAGATTCTTCAGTGAGATGTTCCGGGCGAACCCCAAGCACGACCGGTTTGCCCACGACCTTGGCCGCTAGCGCTTCTACCGGTCCTTTTAAGGGAATATTAACGGCGTTTTCATCCGCTGCTTCTTTGAAGATCAAACCGCCATCGCCTTTCTCGACTTTACCTTTCAGCAAGTTCATGGGCGGGCTGCCAATAAATCCGGCCACAAACAGATTCTCGGGCTGCCGATAAAGTGTTAACGGATCAGCTACCTGCATGATCAAGCCGTCTTTCATGACGCAAATCCGGTCACCCATGGTCATGGCCTCGACCTGGTCGTGGGTGACATAGATCATGGTGTTGCCCAACTGTCCATGTAGTCGCGAAATCTCTGACCGCATCTGTACTCGCATCTTCGCATCAAGGTTCGATAACGGTTCGTCGAAAAGGAACACTTGCGGATTTCGCACAATTGCTCGACCGAGAGCCACTCGCTGACGTTGACCACCCGAGAGCGCCTGCGGTTTACGCTCCAGCATGTGATCTAGCCCCAGTGCTTTCGAAGTTCTGGAGACGGTCTCGGTAATAAAATCTTTTTTCTTCTTCGCCAGCTGTAGGCCGAACGCCATGTTATTGAAAATCGACATGTGCGGATACAGCGCGTAGTTCTGGAACACCATCGCGATCCCGCGATCCTTTGGTTCCAGATCGTTCACGACGCGGTCACCAATGGAGATCGACCCACTGGTGATCTTTTCCAGCCCGGCAACCATGCGTAAGGTCGTCGTCTTGCCGCAGCCGGAAGGCCCGACCAGGACCATGAATTCGCCGTTGTTGATTTCTAGGTTGATTTTTTTTACCGCAGTAAATGTCGGCCGACCACGATCGTCGGTATAGGTTTTTACCAGGTCTGTGATGTGTACGGCTCCATCGTTCATGTCTGTTCGGGGGTTTGGGTTATTCTTTAGCACCACCTGAGGTTAATCCTCCGATGATGAATCGCTGGCATAATAAGAACATTATTGTGATCGGTACGCCACTCAAGACTGCAAGTGCAGAGAAATGACCCCAAAGTTTTTCATGCTCATCCAGAAGGGAATACGCACCGACGGCTAGGGTTCGGTTTGAGCTCTCCTGAAGCACTACTGACGCAGTAGGGTATTCCGAAATCATACTAATAAACGACAAAATGAAGACGACCGCAAAAATGGGGGCGCTCATCGGCAGCAAAATTCTGGTGAAGGCCTGAAACCGCGACGCGCCGTCGATCCGCGCCGAATCTTCCATCGAAGGCGATATCGTGTCGAAATAGCCTTTGATCATCCAGATATTGATCGAGATGCCGCTTAGATAAATGAGGATCAATCCCGCAAAGGTGTTAAGGCCGAGCCATGGAATCCGCTCCCCAACGTAATTCAGGATCCGATAATACGCCGTCAGGGTCAGTATTTGCGGAAACATCTGCAGAACCAATAACCCGGTCAGAATCTGGTTTCGGAACCGGAATTTTAGCCTGGCAAAAGCATAAGCTGCGGATCCTGACAGCAGAATGATCCCGAAAGAGGCGATCGACGAGACAACGAGTGAGTTCAGGAACCAATGCAGGGGAGCTACCGTCGGACTGACCATCTTGGTTTCGCCGGTGGTCGCATTTAAAACTTCGCGAAAAGGGATCCCCAGAACATATTTCCAGTGGTCCAACGTCCATTGGTCGAGGTTTAGCCAAAGCGTGCTCGGCGGAAAGTTACCCTTCCGAAACGACGCCAACACCACCATCGCGAACGGAATCAGAATCAACGCACATGACGCAATGAGCACCAAATGCGCGATGACCTGCTTAATCAATAGGCGCTGGTTGTGCATGGAAACTGGGGGGCGGGGGATGAGGGGGAAGGTGAAAGGTGATTGGTATGAAGGGCGTCAGTACTCAGTAATCGCTAAGACTAACAATATCACAATGTTACGCAGCGTCTCCCATTGGTCTCATAAGTCCCATCTGATTCGGCAACCCGCACGCCGAAACACCCCATCGCCCATTCGCCGCTTCACTCCATCATCTTCTCGCATAACGTTTCAGAGTAAATCGCAGGTTGATCCATGACAGTGTTCCCACAATAAAAAACAATAGGGTGGCGATGGCGCTGGCTAAGCCGTAGTTCGCGCCCGCATCACGGAAAGCTAGATTGT
>Ga0210389_10003463_pt1 | contig 12312 bp, 11 predicted proteins | sample IncBWH28OmetaG_FD_160127 | JGI IMG/M metagenome (GOLD analysis project Ga0210389, IMG submission 160127) | Forest soil microbial communities from Barre Woods Harvard Forest LTER site, Petersham, Massachusetts, United States - Inc-BW-H-28-O ... | reverse complement strand
GACCCTTCTCACCGCGATCTTTGCGACCAGCTACGCAAGCTTCTGTGGTTTGAGATTCCTCACCGGCCTTGGCCTCGGCGTGTTGCTGCCGCTCGGCACCACTTACATCAACGAACTCGCGCCACAACGGGTCAGCAACAGCTTTTCGCTATGGGGTGTGACGTTCGGCTGGTCGCTGGGGGGCGTTTTTGCAGGTCTGGTCGGGGTTTTTCTGACGCCTACCTATGGCTGGCAAATCCTCTATTTCGTCGGGACCATGTCCATTCTGCTGACGCTGGTGGTGCATGCGGTGTTGCCTGAGAGCCCGAAGTTTCTGGCTACCCGTGGGCGTCTTGAGGAATTGCGCGCGCTGATGTCGAGGCTGCGTCCGGAACGTCGTGCCGCGTACGAAAGCGCCGTGTTTCGTACTACCGAGCACGCCGTGTCGCAAAACACCATCGCGGCTCTGCTCGCGCCGCGCTACCGCCGGGTCTCCTTGACGATCTGGATCACGGCATTCCTTACGCTGTTTGCCATTTTCGGACTGGTTGGATGGATTCCGACCGTCATGATCCAGCGGGGCGAGACCTTTGCGTCGGGCTTCAGCTATGGCGCGTTGATGCAGGCCACGTCATTCGTCGGCGGCCTTACGCTGGCCATGCTGGCCGACCGCGGATTTGCCGCAACGCCGCGGCTACTGGGCATCTGGTGGATCGTGGGCGGCATCGCCGTTGGTACGCTGGTGTTTGTCAACGGTCACATTTTCAACTTCGCGATCGTGGCGATCGCCGGCTTTTGCGTGATCGGAGCCCAGCACGTCCTCAATAATTTCACGGCGAACTCCTATGAGACCGGCTTTCGCGCGAGCGGCGTCGGCATGGAATTGGGAGTAGGACGCGTCGGTGGCATTCTCGGGCCTTATGTGATCGGTCTGTTGCAGCAGGTGACGGGAGGGCCGGATGCCGTGTTCTGGGCCATCGGCGGGGCCGCAATCGTGGCAGCCCTGGTGATTGGCTCGTTGACGGTGCAGGGTAAGACGGCCCAGGCCGGCGTTGCGCCTGCGGAGTGATTTCAAGAATTCGACAGGGGAGAAAACGATGACGAGTCTAGATGCGACTTCCGCAACCACTGCAATGCAGGACAAGGTTTTGTTGGCGGCTCGATTGTTCGTCGTGCCGCTCTTTATTTACAGCGGGATTGGAAAGATCCTTGCCTTCAGCGTCACCGCCTCGCGGCTGCCGGGTGGCGAGGGCGGTTTCGGCAGCTTTTTGGCCGCGGGATCGATCGTCGTCGAGCTCGGCTGTTCGCTGGCGCTGATCCTGGGCATCTGGTCGCGCTATGCGGCGCTGATCCTGATTGCATTCACGATTGCAGCGACGCTGATGTTTCATAACTTCTGGGCGTCGCCGGCCGCACAAGTGACGGCACAGACCATCAACTTCCTCAAGAACCTCGGGCTGATCGGCCTGTTTGCCATGATCGCGACGTTCGGCCCAGGCGCCTATTCGATCGAAAAAAAGTAGCGGCGGCGCGCCGTGGCGACGATCAACTGCGATATGGGTGAGGCCTTCGGCCTCTACCGGATGGGCGATGACGACGCGCTGATGCCGCTGATTTCGGTGGCCAATGTGGCCTGCGGCTTCCACGCGTCCGATTTCAATCACATGCGCAAGACGGTTCGGTTGGCCAGGCGCCACGGCGTCAAGGTGGGCGCGCATCCTTCGCTTCCCGATCTGCAGGGCTTTGGCCGCCGGGAAATGAAGATGCCGCGCGAGGAACTCGCCAATTGCATCATCTATCAGGTTGGCGCGCTCAAGGGTTTCCTTGAAGCCGAAGGCATGTCGCTCAACCATATCAAGCCGCACGGCTCTCTCTATGCCATGGCGGCGCGGGATGAAGCCGTGGCCCACGCCATCTGCGATGCGGCCGATATCTTCCGGACACCGGTCATGGGAATGATCGGAACGTGCCACGAGATCGTCTGCGGAGTGCGCGGCCACGCCTTGATCGCCGAATTCTACGCCGACCTCGAATATGAAGATGACGGCAGGCTGATTATCACCCGCGAGCATGACGCCGTCGATCCCGTACGGGCGGCGTCCCGCTGCCTGCGCGCCATCGCGGAAGGCAAGGCGGAAAGCATCAACGGCAAGGATGTCGCCGTGCGGGCCGATTCAATTTGTGTCCATTCCGATACGCCGAACGCGGTTGATGTCGCTCAAGCGGTTCGCGCTGCCCTGATGTCGATACGTGCCTGAACAGGCAAGGCAGCCAACCGGGCCTACTTGGTCCCGTACATCCGGTCACCGGCATCGCCAAGACCAGGTACGATATAGCCGTGATCGTTCAGCCGCTCGTCGATCGCGGCGGTCCAGATCGGGATCTCGCCGTGCTGCTTCTGGAAATGCGCTATTCCTTCCGGAGCCGCGAGTAGACAGACGAACCTGATATCGCTGGCGCCGCGGGCTTTCAGCAAGTCTGCCGCCGCGCAGGCCGAGTTTCCTGTCGCCAGCATGGGGTCCATCAAGATCACCGTCCGGTCAGATAGATCGTGAGGAGCCTTGAAATAGTATTCGACGGCTTCCAGCGTTGCTGGATCCCGGTAGAGGCCGATATGGGCGACGCGGGCGGACGGAACGAGCGCGAGCATGCCGTCAAGAAAGCCGACGCCGGCGCGCAGGATCGGGGCGAATGTCAGTTTTTTTCCGGCGATCTTCGGCGCCTGCATGGGAGAGAGCGGAGTCTCGATGTCGACGAGCTCGATCGGGAGGTCCCGCGTTACCTCATAGCAGAGCAACATTCCGACTTCGTTGAGAAGCTCCCGAAATCCCTTGGTCGAGAGATTGCGTTCGCGCATAAGCGACAGCTTGTGTTGAACGAGAGGGTGATTCACGAGCTGAACGTCGTCGGCCGCCATGGAACTGACCTGTGTGCTGTGGGTTGGAGGAAGCCGGGAGGCGCCCTGAGCCCGAGTTTCAAGAGGCCTGATAGTACATGCCTGCCGAGCCGGAGCCTATTCGGGTTTTCAAGGGAGGTTCGCGGAGGGGAAGGACGGGCTGGAAACCCGTCCTTCAATCCAGTCTTACTTCTTCATCGCGTCGTAGATGGCGAATGAATAGGCGCCTTCGGGCTTTTTGGTGATCACGGGATCGGAGCCGCCCGCCATCAGCGTGGCCACGGTGCGATCGTAGTCCTTGACGTCGAGCTTGCCTTCGGAATCGCCGAGCAGCTTGCCGACTTCGCCCATCATCCGCTTCTGATCCTTCTCGGTCTTTGCGCCGGTCGAGTCGGCCGCGAGAATGATCTTCACTGCCTCGTCCGGATGGTTCTTGGCGTAATCCCAGCCCTTCATCGACGCCCTGACGAACTTCGCCATCTTGGCGACGAAGACGGGGTCCTTCAGGTTCTTCTCGATCACGTAGAGGCCGTCTTCCAGCGTCGCGACTCCTTCGTCTTCATACTTGAAGACGACGAGCTGGCTCGGCTTATACCCGCCATCGATCACCTGCCAATATTCGTTGTAGGTCATCGTCGAGACGCAGTCGGCCTGCTTCTGCAGCAGGGGATCGACGTTGAAGCCTTGCTTGATGACCTTGACGCCGGTGGGCGAGCTGTCGGTCTTGAAGCCCAGCTTCGACATCCAGGAGAGGAATGGATATTCGTTGCCGCCATACCAGACGCCGATGGTCTTGCCCTTGAAGTCCGTGGGTTTCTTGATGCCGGTTTCCGCGCGGCAGGTCAGCTCGAGGCCGGATCGCTTGAAGGTCTGGGAAATGTTGACAAGCGGCACGCCTTTCTCGCGCGAGGCGAGCGCCGACGGCATCCAGTCGACGACCACGTCCGCACCGCCACCTGCGATCACCTGCGGAGGAGCAACATCCGGGCCGCCCGGCTTGATGGTGACGTCGAGGCCGGCTTCCTTGTAGAAGCCTTTTTCCTTCGCGACGAAGTAGCCTGCGAATTGGGCCTGCGCGACCCATTTCAGTTGAATGGTGACGGAATCGGCGGCATGGGCACTGGAAAGAAAGCTCATCGTCAAACCGGCGGCGATTGCCAAACTGCGCTTCATGAAAAAACTCCAAAATTTGGACCTAGCCGATCTAGGTCCGATACGACGGGTGCCAGAAAGTTGCCGCGCGGTCGGCCAGCGCGACGAGGCCGTAAAAAGCCATGCCGGCGAGGGCGGCGAGTGCGATTTCCGCCCAGACCATGTCGATCGACATGCGTCCGGCCTCCGTTGAGATGCGGAAACCGATGCCCTGCGTCGGCGTGCCGAAAAACTCTGCAACGATCGCGCCAATCAGCGCCAAGGTGGTGTTGATCTTGAGCGCGTTGAAGATGAAAGGCAACGCGGCCGGTAAATAGAGTTTGGTCAGGCTTTGCCGGTGGCTGGCGGCATAGGAGCGCATCAGGTCACGTTCGATGTGGCCTGCGGCCGACAACCCCGCGATCGCGTTCACGAGCATCGGGAAAAATGTCACGAGCGCGACTACGGCCGCCTTCGAGGGCCAGTCGAAACCGAACCACATCACCATGATCGGCGCGATGCCGACGAGCGGCAGCGCCGAAAAGAAATCACCCAGCGGCAATAGGCCCCGGCCAAGGAAGGAAAACCGATGGGCCAGGATGGCCACGGCCAAACCGGCGCCACAGCCGATCACATAGCCAATCAGGACCCCGCGGATGAAGGTCTGGGTGAAGTCACCGGCGAGGACCGGAAGCGAGCCGGCAAAGCGTGCCGCGGCGGCGCTCGGCGGAGGCAGCAGCACCGCCGGCACGCCGAAACCGCGAACGCCGACTTCCCAGAGATAGAACACGGTGGCGCCAAACAGCAGCGGCACCAAAACGTCGAACACCCGTTGCCGTTCGCGCCGCAGGTGGCGCACGGCGGCGAGGTTGACGACGCACAGCGCTGCTGCCAGCCAGCAAGCAAGAACGATCATCCAGAAGCCGATGCGGGCCGATCCGGCGACGTTGGGGTCCTGGAGCAGCAGCAGTGAAGCGGCGCCAGCGGCCAGCGCACCGGCCAGGCCGAGTGCCGTCGCACGCTGGCCGGCGAGTCCGGCGGCGAGCAGGAAAAAGAGGCCCGCGCCAACGCAAAGCGACGAAATCAGGAATTGCGAAAAGAGCGGCGGCGATTCCGCGGTAATCGGCCCTACGAAGGCAAACGCGATTGCGCCTGCCGCCACCAGGAAGCCGAGCCGCAGTTTGCGCTGGTCCATCAGTGCGCCCCCATGCGACGTGCCACGCCGCGCTCGATCAGGCCGATGATCCCGATCAGCCCTGAGGATAGCACGGCGGCGGCGACCAGCGCCGCCCAGAGCTGGATGGTTTGGCCATAATAGGAGCCTGCGAGGAGGCGCGCGCCGATGCCGGCCTCTCCGCCGGTTGGCAGCTCCGCGACGATGGCGCCGATGAGCGAGATCGCGATCGCGACTTTCAGGCTGGCGAACAGATAAGGCATCGCTGCCGGCCAGCGCAGCTTCCACAGGACCTGCCGCGGGGTCGCCGACCAGGTCCGCATCAATTCGAGTTGCAGCACCTCGGGTGAGGTGAGGCCCTTCACCATGCCGATGGCGACTGGAAAAAAGCAGAGATAGGCCGAGATGATCGACTTTGGCAGCAGGCCCTGCAGGCCAAGTGCTCCCAGCACGACAATGAAGATCGGGGCGAGCGCGAGGATCGGAACCATCTGCGAGCAGATGATCCAGGGCATCAGGCTTCGCTCCATCACCCGGCTCTGTACGATCATCAAGGCAAGCGCGATCCCGAACGCTGTGCCGAGCAGGAAACCGAGCACCGTCGCCGACAGCGTGACCAGCGAATGGAAGACCAGGCTGCGCGGCGCCAGCGGCGGGTAACCGAACACCAGATCAAGGAACGTGGATGCAATCTGATGCGGCGCCGGCAGCAGCGGGCGTTCGGCGTCCATGGTTCCCGAAAGGAGGTCAGCGAAGGTGTACGGCGTTTCCTCACGTTCGAAACCGTCGCGAACCAACGACCAGTTCATGGCGACTGCGGCGAGGTACCAGATCGCGATCAGCGCCAGAACGACCGTTATGAGCGGCGCGTATCGCGCGACGAGCGGATGGCTCCAGAAGGTGGCCGAGCGGCGCCGGGGGAGGGCAAGCGCACTACTCGTCATAGGAGTGCCCCGCCCGCAACCCGGTGCGAACCCGCTGCGCTATCTTGAGGAATTCCGGCGTTTCCCGAACCTCGAGCGACCGGTCGGCCGGGAGGTCGCAATCGATGACGTCGATGATGCGGCCCGGGCGTGGCGACATCACCACGATCTTGCTGGAGAGGAATACGGCCTCGGGGATCGAGTGGGTGACGAACAGAACCGTTTTTCCGGTCGATTTCCACAACTGAAGCAATTGCTCGTTGAGATGGTCGCGCACGATTTCGTCTAGCGCGCCGAACGGCTCGTCCATCAGAAGCACCGTCGGATCGAATGACAATGCGCGGGCAATCGACACGCGCTGCTGCATGCCGCCCGATAGCTGCCAGGGAAACTTGCGCTCGAATCCGGTCAGGTTGACGAGAGCCAGGTAGCGCTTGGCTCGCTGCTGCTGTTCGGCTTCGGAAAAGCCCATGACCTCCAGCGGAAGCTTGAGATTTTTCTCGATGGTGCGCCACGGAAACAGCGCCGGCGCCTGGAACACATAGCCATAGCTGCGCGCGAGGCGGGCCTGCTCGGGGCTCAAGCCGTTGACAAGCAACGTTCCCGAGGAGGGCTTTTGGAGATCGGCAACGACCCGCAACATGGTAGTCTTGCCGCAGCCGGATGGCCCGATAAAGGAAACAAATTCGCCCTCGGCAATCTGGAGGCTGACATCGGAGAGCGCATCGACCTTGCCGTCGGCCGTCTCAAACGTCAGGGAAATGTGCTGCGCATCGACGACGAGTCGCCGCGGCGCGTTTCCTGTCACGCTAGACGCGGACAAAGAAGCGGAGGCCGCCTCGCCGGGGCGAGGACTGGGCTCTGGTTCAGGGACGACGGACATTTTGGCTATTTGAGATGCCATGCCGCGAATAGTGGCAAAAGCGGAATGCAGAGGCGCGCACAATGTTTTAGCACGCCGAGAGAATATTGAGCAGGGTTTAGGCGTATTTTCATGCAATCCCGCCACTGAATCGGAGGAGGGCCTTTTGACTTGCCACTTGGAGCGGCGGATACTTTTTGCGGTCGATGCCGGCAAAACCACAGACGGGCATTTCAGCGGCAGCCTATGAAGCCTGCTCCATTCAAATATATCAGGGCTTCTTCCCTTGATCACGCGCTCTCCGTCAAGGCTGAATATGGCGACGAGGCCAGGTTCCTCGCTGGCGGCCAGAGCCTCATTCCTTCGATGAACTTCCGGCTAGCGCGGCCGGCCGTTCTGATCGACATCAACGGCCTGGCGGAACTGGCCTCGGTCGATCTTTCGGGGGAGACCCGCCTTGGCGCCTTGACGCGCTACGCCTCGCTCGAACGCAACGGCGCGTTTCTCAAGGCGTGTCCGCTCATCGCCGAAGCGCTGCCACATATCGCGCACCCACAGATTCGCAACCGGGGAACCATTGGTGGCAACCTGTCCCATGCCGATCCGGCATCCGAATTGCCGGCGGTCGCTCTCGCCATGCAGGCCCGGATCAGGCTCAAATCGAGCCGCGGCGAGCGCGAACTTGGCGCAAGCGAGTTCTTCGTCGGGATTCTCACAACCGATATCGGGCCGGACGAGATGCTGGCCGAGATCGTCTTTCCGCCTCCGCCTCCCTCGACCGGGACCTGTTTCATGGAAGTCGCGCGTCGGCGCGGCGATTTTGCGCTTGCGGGCGTTGTGGCGATCGTTTCGCTGGACGAGGAGGGGTGTTGCACGAGCATTCGCGTAGCCCTTTGCGGCGTCGGTGATACGCCGGTCGATGCCAGTGCCGCTGCAGCCTCCCTGATTAGGCAGCGTTGCACGGATCAGGCGATCGAGGCGGTCGCCGCCGATGTTCAGCGGGCGATTGCGCCGCCAGGCAATGTCCATGCGAGTGCCGACTACCAGCGGCATGTGGCGGGTGTGCTGACCCGCCGGACCATCGCCGCCGCGCACCAGCGGGCTGCCCATGCAGCCTGATCGGCATGAGCTCGCGCTTTGCGTCAACGGCACGCCGTATCAGCGCACGGTCGAAGCGCGGATGCTGCTCAGCGATTTCCTGCGTCACGAACTGCGGCTCGCCGGCACGCATGTCGGTTGTGAACATGGCGTTTGCGGCGCTTGCACGATCCTCATTGACGGCGCGCCGGTGCGCTCCTGCCTGATGTTCGCGGTGCAGGCGAATGGCTGCGAGCTCTCGACCATTGAGGGGCTGGCTGCAGCGTCGGGCGATCTCGATCCGCTTCAACAGGCGATGCACGAGCATCACGGTCTGCAATGCGGCTATTGCACGCCCGGTATCCTGATGACCATGACCGCGTTCCTTAAGGAGAACCCCGCGCCGACAGAAGACGAGGTGCGCGAAGCCCTGTCCGGCAATCTCTGCCGCTGCACCGGCTATCAGAATATCGTCGATGCCGTGCTTGCGGCGGCGGCAAACCTGCGAGCGGCAGCGCCATGACCACTCGCTTTTTCGGCGCTCCCGTCAAACGGAATGAGGACCGGAAGCTCCTGACCGGGCAGGCCCTGTTCATCGACGATGTCGAGCTGCCGGGCCTGTTGCACGCGGCCTTCCTGCGCAGCCAGGTCGCGCATGCGAAAATCCGAGGGATCGATGTATCGGAAGTTCTCAAACGTCCCGGCGTTGTCGCCGCCTATACGGCGGAGGACCTTGGTGGCTATTGGCGGCCCGGCCCGCTTCTGGTGTCGCCGCCGCCGATTCCCGGCATCGTCTTCAACGAGCGCACCCATGTGCCGCTGGCCAAGGAAGTGATCCGCTGCGCAGGCGAACCGCTCGCAATCGTCGTGGCTGAAAGCCGCTACATCGCCGAGGACGCGCTCGACGACATCGTGGTCGATCTGGAAATGCTGCCGGCGGTCGTCGATCTCGAAAAGGCGCTGAAAACGGGCACGGCCTACGTTCACGACGATCTCGGCAACAACGTCGCCGCGCATGTTCATCAGGCCAAGGGTGACTATGCGAAGGCGGCTGCCAAAGCCCACCTCACGCTGAAGCGCCGCTTTCGCTATGAGCACGGCATATCTTCACCGATCGAGACCCGCGGCGTTGTCGCGCAATGGGATGCCCGCGCCGAACACATGACGTTGTGGGACACCACCCAGGCACCGGTCTTTGTGCGCAACGTGCTCGCCGGCGCGCTCGGCCTCGGCGAAGGCCAGGTGCGGGTGATCGCGCCCTTTGTCGGTGGCGGTTTCGGCCCGAAGATCATGATGCTTTATCCGGAAGAGGCGACGTTGCCGTGGATCGCCATGCGGCTCAACCGGCCGGTGAAATGGATCGAGGATCGGTTCGAGCATTTTGTCGCGACCACCCAGGAGCGCGGCCAGATTCATGACGCCGAGATCGCGCTCGACAAGGACGGCCGCATCCTCGGTGTCAGAGATGTCTTTCTGCATGATAACGGCGCGTACAACCCGTATGGGCTGACCGTGCCGATCAACAGTCAATGCACGATGCTCGGGCCTTACGTGATTCCGGCCTATGACAGCACGTTCACCTCTGTCTTCACCAACCTGCCGATCGTCACGCCCTATCGCGGCGCGGGCCGCCAGCATGGCGTGTTTGTGATTGAGCGGCTGCTCGACCTTGCCGCGCATGCGCTCGACATCGATCGGGCCGAAATCCGCCGCCGTAACTTCATCCCCAAGGATGCATTCCCTTATCAGAACGAGCTCATCTACCAGGACTTCGCGCCGCTCCAATATGACAGCGGCAACTACGAGCCGGTGCTGGACAAGGCGCTCAAGGCGATCGGCTACGACAATTTCATCAGGGAAGAGCAACCAAAACTGCGCGCACAGGGCCGCTGCGTCGGCATGGGCATTGCCTGCTATGTCGAGGGCACCGGTATTGGCCCTTACGAGGGAGCCAAGGTGCAGGTGCGGGCCAATGGCAAGGTCAGCGTTGCAACCGGCATCGGCACGCAAGGGCAGGGGCATTTCACGAGTTTTGCGCAGATCGTTGCCGATCAGCTCGGCGTCGACGTAACCGACGTCGATATCGTCACCGGCGATACCGACCGCTTTTATTGGGGCGCCGGCACCTTTGCCAGCCGCGGCGCTGTTGTCGCCGGTAATGCCGTGAATGAGGCCTCGCTGGCCGTGCGAAAGAAAGCCCTGAAACTGGCCAGCGATGCGTTCGAATGCTCCGAGGACGATCTTGTATTCGCCGACGGAAAGGTTTCGATCGTCGGCGTCCCCGGGAAATTCATCCGCCTTGGCGATTTGGCCCAACGCGCCAACCCGATGCGCGGCGCGGTCAAACCCGGCACCGAGCCGGGGCTTGAATCGACGCAGTATTTCGGGCCACCGAGCGGCGCCACGGCCAACGGCGTGCATGCCATGATTGTCGAGATCGATCCCGAGACCTTCGATTTGAAGGTCTTGAAGTATGTTGTTGTCCATGACTGCGGCACGGTGATCAATCCGATGATCGTGGAAGGTCAGATCCATGGCGGGGTCGCGCAAGGCATCGGCAACGCCTTTTACGAAAAGCTGTCGTTTGACGATCAGGGGCAACTGCTCAATGCTTCTTTGGCGGATTATCTCTTGCCGACCGCGCTCGATGTGCCGCGCATGGAGCTCGACCACACTGTCACGCCGTCGCCGCTCAACCCGCTCGGCATCAAGGGGGCGGGGGAGGCTGGCGCCATTCCGGTCGGGGCACTGTTCGCCCAGGCGATCGAAGACGCATTGGAACTCAAACGGAAGAGCATTGAACTCCTCGAAATTCCCTTGAGCCCCAGCCGGGTGTTCGAGTTGATCAGGGAGGGCGAGCGATGAGAACGGCGAGCATTCACCGGCTTTCGATGGCCCATCCGGGTGACCTGTCCGAACTGGAGCGTCTCATTAAAGCCGGCACCGTCCGCGCCGTCGATATCGTCGCGATCATCGGCAAGACCGAAGGCAATGGCGGGGTCAACGATTTTACCCGCGGGTATTTTACACAAACCCTGATGGCGCTGCTGTCGCAGCATCGGGGCAGGCCTGCGGCGGAGCTGATCCATGAGGTTCCCTGCGTCCTCTCCGGCGGCACCGAAGGCGTGATGAGCCCGCATTACAGCGTGTTTTGCGTCAGCGACACGGCTGCCGCAACGCCGCAGCATGCTTCGGCGCTTGCGATCGGTACCGCCTTCAGCCCGAAGGTTTCGGCAGAAGATGTCGGCCGGCGCGCCCAGGTCGAGAGTGTCGCAACCGCCGTGCGCCAGGCGATCGCCAATGCCGGAATCGAGAAACCTGAAGACGTCCATTTCGTGCAGGTCAAATGTCCCTGTGTGACGGTGGCGCGCGCATCCGCCGCGATCGCAGCCGGCAGGCCGCCGCGCACCAGCGATCCCAACCGCTCGATGGGCTTTGCCCGTGCTGCCGGCGCCTTCGGCGTTGCGCTAGGGTTGAACGAGATCGCGTCCAACAGCTTTGACGACGACTCGCTGCTTGCCGATTTTGCCATTCAGTCGCCACGCGCCAGCATTTCCTCCGGCGTCGAGGTCGAAAGCAACGAAGTCGTGGTGCTCGGCAACAGCGCCGGATGGGGAGGGGGGCTGCGTATCGCGCACCGGCCGATGACCGATGCGCTCGATATCGGCGGCGTCGTCGATGTGTTGGCCGATCTCGGTATTGCGGCTAGCCCGCAGGTCTCCGCGCGCGATGCCGGCCGCATCAGTTGCGTGCTGGTGAAATGCGAGCCCGACCGGCGCGGCAACGTGCGCGGGCATCGGCACACGATGCTTGACGACACCGACATCAATGCACAGCGCCACATCCGCGGCGCCGTCGCAGGCCTCGTGGCGGGCGTGGTCGGCGACGGACGCATTTTTGTTTCCGGCGGCGCCGAGCATCAAGGGCCTGATGGCGGCGGCCTGATCGCGGTCATTGCCTCGCAAGGCCTTGGCGGTTCCTGATGCGTATCGTGATTGTCGGTGCCGGCGTGGCGGGTTGCGTGATGGCGCGCAAGCTTTCGCGGCTCGACGGCGTGGAGGTCATTTGCCTGGAGCGCGTCGCGCGCGATGACCACTCTGAAGCCGGCACCGGGCTGAACATCGGGCCAAACGCGGTCAAAGCGCTCACGGCCGTCGACCCGGAACTGACGGGTCTGATCACTCGAGCGAGCTTTGTCTGGTCGAACTGGCGGATTTCGCTCACCGACGGCACGGTGCTGTTTGACCTGCCGCTTGCTGAAGTCGCTGAT
>Ga0210389_10003459_pt1 | contig 12320 bp, 9 predicted proteins | sample IncBWH28OmetaG_FD_160127 | JGI IMG/M metagenome (GOLD analysis project Ga0210389, IMG submission 160127) | Forest soil microbial communities from Barre Woods Harvard Forest LTER site, Petersham, Massachusetts, United States - Inc-BW-H-28-O ... | reverse complement strand
TACTACCGCGGCGGCGGCTGGGTGGTCGGATCACTCGACGGGTGGGACGCCTCGGTGCGGGCCCTGGCGGTCGCCTCCGGGTGCGACGTGGTGAGCGTGGACTACCGGCTAGCGCCCGAGCACGTGTTCCCCGCCGCGGCCGACGACGCGTACGACGCGCTCGTATGGGCCGCCTCACCGGCCGGGCCCGCTCAGGGACGGCCCATCATCGTCGCCGGAGACAGCGCGGGCGGAAACCTGGCGGCGGTGGCCGCGTTGCGGGCGCGGGACTTCGGCGGGCCGCCGGTCGCCTTGCAGGTCCTCGTCTACCCCGTCGTCGACTGCGACCTGGACCGGCGCTCCTACCGGGAGTACGACGGCGACGAGTACATCTTGAACCGGCGGGACATGGTCTGGTTCTGGGACCAGTACGCACCCGATCCCGCCGCGCGGGTGAACCCGTACGCCGCACCGCTGCGGGCGTCCAGCCTGTCGGGGCTACCGCCCGCCTATCTGGTGACCGCCGAGCATGACCCGCTGCGGGACGAGGGGTTCGCCTATGCGGACCGGTTGCGGGCGGCGCGGGTCCCGGTGGAACACCGGCACTTCGGGTCGCAGATTCACGCGTTCTTCACGTTCACCGGCGTGCTCGACGACGCCGACAAGGCGGTGAGCGAGGTCGGAGCGGCCATCCGGTCGGCCGTCGACGCTGGTGACAAAAAGTAAGTCTTGCCGAGAACCAGGAAACGGGTACGGATGCGCGTTAACGCGGCGGTCTTCGAGAAGCAGTTCACGCCACTGTCTGTGACTGAAGTGGAGATTGATGCGCCAGGGCCGGGTGAGGCACTGGTGCGGGTCGTCGCATCGGGGGTCTGCCACACTGACGCGCTCGCGCGGGACGGGGACATGCCGTTCCCCGCGCCCGGTGTTCTCGGGCACGAGGGCGCGGGCGTCGTGGCGGCCGTCGGTGACGGCGTGACCAATGTATCCGTCGGCGACAAAGTGGTCATCGGATGGCCGTGGTGCGGTGCGTGCAGGAACTGCCTGGACGGACAGCCGCGGTACTGCCTGCAACTCGGGCCGCTTGTCATCGCCGGCTGCCGCGCCGACGGGTCGACCGCGCTGCGGCGACTTGACGGATCGCCGCTGCACAGCCACTTCTTCGGCCAGTCGTCGTTCGCGTCGTATGCGATCTGCGCCGCCAGTGCCCTCGTGCCCGTGCCCGCCGACGCGGACGTGTCGCTGCTCGGCCCCCTCGCCTGCGGGATCTCGACCGGGGCCGGGGCGGTGCTCAACGTGCTGCGGCCCTTTGCCGGGTCGTCGATCGTCGTTTACGGGTCGGGGGCCGTCGGACTGTCGGCGATCATGGCCGCGCGACTGACCGCGACGACACACATCATCGCGGTCGACAAACTCGCCTCCCGGCTGGCGCTGGCCACCGAACTCGGCGCGACCGAGACGATCAACGTATCTTCTCCCGACGTTGACCCCGTCGCGGCGGTGCAGGAAATCTGCGGCGGGCCCGCGGACTTCGCCATGGACTGCGCGGGAAATGTCAACGTGCTGCGGCAGGCCGCCGACTCGGTGGGCATGCGCGGCACGGTCGCCCTGATTGGCGGCGCGCCGGCCGGCGCATCGTTCTCTCTCGACCATATGTCCACCCTGTGGGGCAAGAAGGTCATCGGCATCCTCGGCGGCGAGGGCCGCTCGGTATCGCTGATCAACACGCTGATCACGCTGAACGCCCAAGGCAGATTCCCCTATGACCGGCTCATTCAGAAGTTCCCTCTTGACCAGGTCAACGAGGCCCTAGAGGCCTCACACCACGGCGACGTGATCAAGCCGGTGCTAACCATGCCGGAGTAACGCCTCCGACGCTGAGCCCTATTGGGTGCCTTTTCTTGCGGATAACGCCGGATAAGGCACCCAATTTTATATTGGCTTCACCGGCCTTCTTTCAAGTGTTCAAGTGCATTCGATTGCGTCTTTTATTCGCGGTTCTCGCAGGTTAGAGCCGGGTAGGCTGCGTGCCGGGCCGAATACGGCCAGCGCTGTTTAATGCACGGCGCCCTTTTAGTCCAGGAAAGGGAAATCTTTAGTGTCAGTAGAAACCGAGCGGACCATGCCGGGCGCGGGGGCCGCCAACGGACAGTCATCGCTGAGCCTGAGCACCGCCGCGGCACGCAACCTAGCCACCACGACCAAGTCGGTCCCGCAGATGCAGGGCATCACCACCAGGTGGCTGCTGCGGCTGCTCCCGTGGGTCGAGGCCTCGGGCGGCACCTACCGGGTCAACCGGCGCCTGAGCTACACCGTCGGCGACGGGCGGATCGACTTCGCGAGCAACGGCGAGCGCGTCCAGGTCATCCCCGCCGAACTCGGTGAGCTCCCGGCGCTGCGCGACTTCGATGACGAGGCGGTGCTCGCGGCGCTCGCGGGTCGGTTTGAGCAGCGCCAGTTCGCACCTGGTGAGGTGATCGCCGAGTTCGGTCACGAGGCGGACCGGGTTTACCTCATCGCGCACGGCCGGATCAACAAGATCGGCGCGGGCAAGTACGGGAACGACACGATGACCGGTGTCCTCGCCGACGGCCAGTACTTCGGCGAGCAGATGCTGCTGCAGCCCGACGCCATCTGGGAGTTCACCGCCAAGGCCGCCACCGTCTGCACAGTCCTCGCGCTGCCGAAGCAGGCGTTCCATGAGATGGCCGGCCAGTCGCCGACGCTGGCCTCGCACCTGGAGAACGTCCGCGAGCGCAAGTCGCGCCCGCAGGACCAGCACGGCGAGGCGGAGGTCGCGGTCGCCGCCGGACACGCCGGCGAGCCGGACCTGCCCGGCACTTTTGTCGATTATGAGACCAGCCCCCGCGAGTACGAGCTGTCCGTCGCACAAACCGTGCTCCGGGTGCACAGTCGGGTTGCCGACCTCTACAACAAGCCGATGGACCAAATCGAGCAGCAGCTGCGGCTCACCATCGAGGCGCTGCGGGAGCGGCAGGAGGCGGAACTGCTCAACAACTCCGACTTCGGCCTGCTGCACAACGCCGCCCCAGCCCAGCACATCCAGACCCGCAGCGGCCCGCCCACGCCCGATGACATGGATGAGCTGCTCGCGACGGTCTGGAAGGACCCGTCGTTCTTCCTGGCGCATCCGCGGACGATCGCCGCCTTCGGCCGGGAGTGCAGCAAGCGCGGCATCTACCCGGCAACCGTCGACTTCGGCGGGCACCAGATCCCCGCGTGGCGCGGCTTGCCGCTGTTCCCGTGCAGCAAGATCCCCATCGCCCAGGGAAACACTAGCTCGATCCTGCTCATGCGCACCGGCGAGGACAACCAGGGCGTGGTGGGCCTGCGGCAAACCGGGCTCCCCGACGAGTACGAGCCAGGCCTGAACGTCCGTTTCATGAACATCAGCGAGAAGGGCATCATCTCCTACCTCGTCTCCACCTACTACTCCGCGGCGATCCTGGTCCCCGACGCGATCGGCGTGCTGGAGAACGCGGAGCTCGGCCAGGAAGCCGACTAGCGCCTCGTTTAGCTACCTCATCGGCTTCTCCGACTTCATCGGCTTCTCCGACAAGGAGTTCTTGCTCAATGACCACCACGCCACCGGATACCGAATCCCTCTTCGCAGGGCAGCCCGTGCTGCGCACCGCCTACCAGCAGTCGGTCGCCGCCTACTGGAACGCCGAGCGCGACCCGGTCAACATCAGGCTCGGCGAGGTCGACGGGTTCTACCACCATCACTACGGCGTTGGTGACTATGACGCGACCGTGCTCGAGGTGCCCGCCGGTGTCAGGGACCAGGCCATCATCGCCGAGATGCACCGGCTGGAAAGCGCGCAGGCGGACCTGCTGCTCGACCAGTTCGGTACCGTCCGGCCCACCGACCTCCTGCTTGACGGGGGGTCAGGGCGCGGCGGCACGAGCTTCATGGCGAACCGGCGGTTCGGCTGCCGGGTCGACGGCGTCAGCATCTCCGAGGCCCAGGTCGAGTTCGCCAATGCGCAGGCGCTCGAGCGCGGCGTCGCGGACCAGGTACGGTTCCACTACCGCAACATGCTCGACACCGGTTTCGAGAGCGGATCACGGCAGGTGATCTGGACGAACGAGACCACGATGTACGTCGACCTGCACGAGCTGTACCGGGAGTTCTCACGGCTGCTGCGCGGCGGCGGGCGCTATGTCTGCATCACCGGCTGCTACAACGACGTCACCGGCGGGCGGTCTCGGGCGGTCAGCCAGATCGACCAGCACTACACGTGCAACATCCATCCGCGCAGCGAGTACTTCAGGGCCCTCGCCGCGAACGACTTCGTGCCGATCACCGTCATCGACCTCACCCCGGACACCATCCCGTACTGGGAGCTGCGCGCCCGGTCTTCCGTCGCCACCGGGATCGAAGACGCGTTCCTCACCGCGTACCGTGAGGGGAGCTTCCACTACCTGCTCATCGTCGCTGACTACGTTGGATGGTGACGGACGTGACCTTGTCGGCACCCGCCCCGGCGGCCGTTGACCGCGAGCAGTTGCTTGTCGAACTGGTGGACCGTGCGGGCAGGCCGCTTGGCACCTCCCCGGTCCGGGAGGCGCACATCGCGCCTGGCCGCCTGCACCGCGCGTTCTCCGTGCTGCTTTATGACCCAGCCGGCCGCGTGCTGCTGCAACAGCGCGCGGCCGTCAAGAAGCGCTTCGCGCTGCGCTGGTCAAACGCCTGCTGCGGGCACCCCGCACCCGGCCAGGACATCGCGGCGGCCGCCACGACGCGGCTGGCCGAAGAACTGGGAATCACCGCGGGGCAGATCACGCCGCTCGTGGAGGTCGGCGTGTTCCGCTACCGCGCCGACGATGCCACGTCGCGGTATGTCGAGTACGAGTGGGATCACGTCCTCGTCGGCACGCTGACCCACGGCGTCCCGGCGCCCGACGGCAGCGAGGTGCGCGAGGTCCGGTGGGCGAGCCCAGGCCCGCTCGCCGCGGAGATCGCCGCACAGTCCGCCGACTTCACCCCGTGGCTAGCGGGCGTGCTCAACCTCGCCAGCAAGGCCATGGAGGCCGCCAAGGCGGGGGAGGCCGGGGAGGCGGGCAAGGCCGCTGGGGAGGCGCAGAGCCGTGATGCGTAAGCCGCTCGGGCCTACCGGGCTCGGCACCGCAGGGCTGCGCGTCCGGCGGACCGCGACGGCACCCGCCGTCGCGGCCGCCGCGGCGGCGCCGGCACCCGCGGTCGTACGAGAGATCGCGACAGCCCCGGCAGCCGTCCTCGCCCCGGCGGCGCGGGCACTGCGCGGCCCTTCCGGTCCTGGGACCTCCGGACTGCGGATCTCTTCGCCGCCCGAGGCCGACTTGCCCGGCTCCGGCTCCGGCCTCGTGGTCGGGCCGGGTCCGGTGGCCGGGCTAGGCCTCGCGGCAGGCCATCCCGAGGCCAGCCTGCCGCTGCCGTACCTGGAACGCGAGTGGGGCGACGGAACTTATCCCCCGCTCTACGCCCCGGCGACGGCACGAATCGACGAGCGGCTCGGCGGTATCGTCAACGACCGCCTCGTCGCCTGGGCTCGCGAAGTCGGGATCTACGCCGACCAGCTGGACAAGTTCCGTGACACCGGTTTCGGCCGGCTGGCGATGCTTACCCACGCCGACACCGACGACCCCGACATGCTGCTCGTAGCGGCACGGATGAACGCCGCCTGGTGGGCCGCGGACGACTACTACGCCGACGAGACCTCGCTCGGCGCCACCCCAACGGAACTGCCACCGCGCCTGGCGCTTGTGATGTCCGCCATGGACCCGCCACCGCCTGCCGGGCCGTACACCCGTCAGCTTGAGGAGGTCATCGAGGCCGACCCGGTGCTTGTCGCGCTCCGCTCCGCGGTGTCTTACCTGACGGAACGCGCAACCCCGGCCCAGGTCATGCGGGCGTGCGGTACCACGTTCCAGATGTACGTAAGCTGGTCCGCCTACGCGGCCTGGCGGTATCTCCAGACGCTGCCACCAGTGTGGCGGTACCTGGCGGCACGCCAGCACGACAGCTTTTACACCTCGATGACGCTCATCGACGTCGTCGGCGGCTATGAGCTACCGCCGAACATCTTTTACGAGCACCGGTTCCACCAGGCTCTTATGCAGGCGGGTACGGCATCGGTTCTGGTCAACGACCTGTACTCGGTCGCCAGGGAAGCGGCAGACGAGCTGCCCGACTCCAACCTGGTCCTGCTGATCGCCGCCGAGGAGAAGATCCCGGTCAGGGACGCGACCGCACGAGCCGTCGCGCTGCACAACGACTTCGTCCACGCCTTCGAGGCCAGCCAGCGCGAACTGATGACGGTTCCCTCGGCCGAGTTGCACCGTTTCCTGCGCGGCGCCCAGGCGTGGATGGCGGGCGGCATCGAATGGCACGGCAGCAGTGACCGCTACCAGTGACTTCGCAGAAATGATCAAAACATGACAATAAATACCGAACGAGTTCAGGTTTCACCGAACGGCCAACACCCTCCCGGCCCCGACCTCAGCCTGAGCACGGGCGCCGCGCGCCAGCTCGCCACGACGACCAAGTCCGGGCCCCAGACCCAGGGCAGCACGCCGCGCTGGCTGCTGCGCATGCTTCCCTGGGTGGAGGCCCCTGGCGGGACCTACCGGGTCAACCGCCGCCTGACCTATACCGTCGGCGACGGCGTCATCACCTTCGCGGGCAGCGGCGACCAGCTCCGGGTGATCCCTGCCGAACTGCGCGAGCTGCCCGCCTTGCGTGAGTTCACGGATGAGGCCGTGCTCACCGAGCTGGCCGAGCGATGCTCACGGCGCGATTACCAGCCCGGCGAGGTGATCGCCACGCTCGGCGACAGCGCCGACCGGATATGCCTGATCGCGCACGGCAAGGTCACGAAGGCGGCGGCCGGCCCCTTCGGGGAACCGACGGTCCTTGGCGTTCTCGCCGACGGCCAGTTCTTCGGCGACCAGGTGCTCACCGAACCTGACGCCCGCTGGGAGTTCACCGCCACGGCCGCGACCGCGTGCACGGTGCTGTCGCTGCCCCAGGGAGCAGTGGCAGCGATAGCGGCTCGCGCACCCGGTCTGGCCAACCAGCTGCGGCATTACCAGGCTCTGCGATCACGTCCGTCGAACCACCGCGGCGAGGCCGACATCGCGCTTGCCGCCGGCCACCTGGGTGAGCCCGAGCTGCCCGGCACGTTCGTGGATTACGACGCCAGCCCTCGTGAATACGAGCTGTCCCTCGCACAGACGATCCTGCGGGTCCACACGCGCGTCGCCGACCTGTACAACGACCCCATGGATCAGGCCGAGCAGCAGCTGCGGCTCGCCGTCTGCGAGCTGCGGGAGCGCCAGGAAAGCGAACTGCTGACCAACCCGTCCTTCGGCCTTCTCACCAACGCCGCCGCCAGCCAGCGGCTGCACACAAGAAGCGGACCGCCCACCCCTGCCGACCTAGACGAACTGCTCTGCCGCCGGCGCAAGACCCGGTTCTTCCTCGCCCATCCCCGAGCCATCGCCGCGTTCGGCCGTGAGTGCTCGCGGTGCGGCGTCTACCCGGAGAGCGTCATTGTCGACGGTGCTACGGTCCGTGCCTGGCGGGGTGTCCCGCTGCTTCCCTGCCCCAAGATCCCGCTCAGTTCCCACGGTGTGACCTCGATCCTCGCGATGCGCACCGGCGAACAGGATGCTGGGGTCATCGGCCTGTACCAGACCGGCCTCCCCGACGAGCGCGAGCCGGGCCTCAGCGTCCGCCCGCGTGGGATCGACCACAAGGGCATCATGTCCTACCTGATATCGGCCTACTATTCCGCCGCGATCCTCGTCCCCGACGCTTTGGGCGTGCTGGACAACGTAGAGGTCAGCCGCTGGCCCTCGCCGACCTGAAGGGTTTCACCTGCCGTCTGCAGAAAAGCGAAGAGGCGTCCCCGGATCCCCGGGAACGCCTCTTCGCTTATGCCCGCACAGGACCTTGGGGCTGACCCACCATTATGGGCCTCCGCAGCCGCCAACGCTGGACCGTCAGGCCGCCGTCTTGAAAGCGGCCCCGTCTAGCCTCATACGCAGGAGACTCAGCAGTCCTGCGTCCCCCACCAGTAACAAAGATCTTGGAAACTTTTTTCTAGATGGAAACTAAGCGCGTGTCACGCACGCTTAGTTTCCGCCCAGCGCAAAGTTTCCAGGATCTTGAGCGTGCTGGGCGCGCATCGCGGTGCCACTTCTATCGCCTTGTAGCGGGTATGGGCGATTTGTGCGCGCTCAGTGACGGAGTGAGGTCAGGAAAACCCGGGATCGCGGCTGTCGTCGCGGGCTCGAGGTCGTTCGCCGCGATCGGGCAGTGGGCCGCCGACGCGCCGTCAGCTGACCTGCTCGTCTTTGGTGAACAGTTGGTCCATGCGGGCGTCGTAGCCGGTGGCGGGGTTGACGACGCGCCCGTGGGCCCACCAGTTCGACCGGCCCGTCTCGACTATGGCGATGGCGATGTCCTCCTTTGGGACATTGGCGGACGCCTGCAGGTTCGCCGCGATCGCGGCGTACAGGGCGTCCTTCTGATCGTCGGGGCGCTCGTTGAAGAACAGCTGAATGAACATGAAGCGCTCGCCGCGTTCGATGCCGAAAGATACCGGCTGGTAGATCATGTTGTCCGGGCTGAGCTCGTGGATGACGTGGAACTGGTCGTCGTTGGGGATGTGCAGGACATCCACCATGGACTGGTGGATGGCCTGCGAGATGCTCCGGCGGTATTCCGGGGTGGTTCCCTTGCGGAGGTAGACGTTTACGAACGGCATGATGCCTGTCCTTTCGTGGTGCTGCCCTGCGGAGCTTTCCGTGGTGCGGCAGGAGGGGCGGTAGGGGTGGTGGCGGTCTTACCGCGCGGGCGGGGCTGGTACCTGGAAGCAGGCCAGCACGGCTGAGGTGGTGAGGTACTGTCCGGCCAGGTGCAGCACGGTGATCATGGTCTGCGTGCCGAGGATCGCGATGGCCTGGCCGTAGAGGCCGTCCGGCACCTCGTGGTCGTGGATGACCGCCCGGGCCAGCCGGTGGGCAGCGTCCGCCTCGGCCCGCAGGCCACGCGGGGTTTCCCCCCGGCGGAGGGCGCCGATCGCGGCGTCGGGTACGCCGGCCCGCGCGGCCGCCGCCATGTGGGCGTACAGCACGTACTCGGAGTGCCAGAGGCCGCCGACGGTGAGGATGACGACCTCGCGGACATCGGCGGGCAGGCCGGCCGAGGCGATCGCCTGGGCCCAGTCCAGCATGGGCCCGGCGATCTGCGGGGCGCGGATCATCGCGTTGAACGGCCCGATGAGGCGCCCGTCGCCCAGCATGGCGGTATAGCCGCCGTCCTGGGCGCTGCGGATCCGGGTGGCCTGCAGCCGGGTGTAGAGGGCGTGCTGCGGGTCGTCGAGGGATCCGGGCCACAGAAGCGGCAGGCGGCCGCCCAGTTGCTCCGGCCCGGGTGCGGTGCTCTCGTCCATGACCTGAACGTTAAGAGCCCGCGAGCCCATGCGGCAAAAGGATGGGCAGCATACCGCCTATGATTTTTCCTCATGGAGTTCTCTCTGGCCGGGCTGCGGATCCTGCGCGAGGTCGCTGAGCGTGGCACCTTCACCGCCGCGGCGCAGGCGCTGGGGTGCACCCAGTCGGCCATCTCGCGGCAAGTGGCCGCCCTGGAGCAGGCCACCGGCGCGCAACTGTTCGACCGCCAGCCCGGTGGCGTGCGGCTCACCACGGCGGGACATGCCCTGCTGCGGCACGCGCATGTCGCCCTGGACGCCCTCAACGCGGCCGAGCAGGAGCTGCGCGGAGTGACGGCCGAGCGAGGCAAGGTAAGCTTCGGCGCCCTCCCGTCCGCGGGAGCGGTCATCGTGCCGCACGTCCTGGCCACCCTGCGGCGGGAGCGTCCCGACGTCGAGGTAATCACCAGGGAGGGCACCACCCCGGCGCTGGTGCGGGCACTGCGCGCCGGCTCCCTCGACGTCGCGATCGTGTCCTCCAGGCCCCCGCACCGGTCGCCCGACACCGAGGATCCGCCGTTGCACGTGGAGCCGCTACTGGAAACGCAACTCGTCCTGGCGGTATCCGGGAAAGGCCGGTTCGGCGGGCGCGACCGGGTCACGGCCGGCGAGATCGCAGGCGAGCCGTGGATCACCAGCCCCTCGCACCGGGATGAACCGCTGCTCGGCGTCTGGCCGGGCCTGCCCGGGCGGCCCCAGATCCGCCACACCGCCAACGACTGGCTGACCAAGCTGCACCTGGTCGCCGCCGACGCGGGCATCACCACGGTGCCGGCGGTGCTGGCTCCCATCCTGCCCGCGGGCGTGCGTCTCGTCGCCGTCGACGGCATCGCCGAGGAAGTGCGCCGGGTCAGCCTGGTGCGGATGCCCGGCCCGGCCACCGCGCCAACCCACGCCCTAATACAGGCCCTGCGCGATGCGGCTAGCGCCCTGGCAGACCGGTACGGCCCCTAGCCAGGGGCCACCCGGCCGCGGCGATCGCCGCCCTGAGCTGGGTCGCCGGAGCCGGCAAGACCATCGCCGGGGTCATCGCCGAGTTCGACAGCGCCTGCGCGGCATCCCGGCGGATCGCGGCGGGCTTCGCGCTGGACCAGACGGTGCCGCACGACCAGCTGGGCCAGGTGTGTCTGCGCTGGATCCACGTGCACATCATCAGGGAGCACGCCCGGCACGCTGACATCCTCCGGGAGCAAATCGACGGCGCAACCGGCGACTGAATTCGCTCGCACCGCACGCCGTTCACGACTTTGCCGGGTCCCTGGGGTCGCAGCGAAGTTTCGGTTTGCAGTGGTTGGCCTTCTGTGGTGTCGGTTGGGGCAAAGATAAGGGCGAACTTCCGGGTACCTGGTACGCGGGACTTCGATCCGCGCATCTGACTGCTGCGGGGAGAGGCCGGCACTGGGCCTGCACCGCATCGCCCTGAGGGGTGACGGTTTCGGCTTGAGTGAGCCAATTCCGACCTGGTTAGGCTTCGCGAATCTGCAATAGATGGATCACCTTTGCGAGTTTCCCGGCGCGCCAAGGGCAACAGCGGAGCTTGGCGAGGAGCTTCATGCCTTGAGGTGCGCGTTCGCGCCCGCCGGGGCGTGGGGGTTCGCGTGGGCGGTTGGCCTCTGCTCGAACCCGGGCTACAAGCAGGTTGGAATTAGCTCAGTGGATCGTTTAGGAGTATCTGGGTCCTCTTAAACGATCCACTATGACCAGCAGCTGGTCGCTCCAGCACCGACTAAGGTCCGTCGACCTTTGAACAGAAGGCCGTGAGTAATCCTCTGTGGCATTCGTGGCGGTCCAGGGCGGCCTGAGTGACTGGCTGTAGCTGGGTTCAGATTGATCTCGGCGTTGGTTAGAGCCGGGGGCTGAGGTCTGGAGGGAAGCGGCCCTGGGCCTGGCACAGGGGGCTACGTGCGGGGTGAACACGCCGGATCTGGCCTACACGTCGTGATGGTAACGACGCGGTCGACGGGGATGGGTAGTGATCGTGGGTCAAAACGGGGAACCGCCGCTGCAGCGAAGAGAAAAATACCCTTCTGCCCACTTTCCGAGCCCCATTTTTCGGGGCGTTTTTGTGATCGTGGGTCATCTGCGGCGAATATAGCCGCAGATGACCCACGATCGTGAGCTGGGCTGCCGTAATCGTGGCCTGGGCTGCTGTGGGCCAGCCTTTGCTGTCACGTTATTTTGGCCAGAACCAACACGCCTGCGCGGTTGCAGTGGGGTGAGCGTGGGGCTTAGCGGAGCCGTCGGTACCGCGTGACTGCGGCGGCGGCGCATGGGATGAGTACCACGATCATGAGCACGGCCACGCTGACTACCGGGGTCAACTTGCTTCGGTTAGGCAGGAACGTGCTGGCCTGGGGGCGGAAAAGTGCGGATCCTGGTCGTGGCGCGGACCGGCGCGGCGCCGGCCGACGGTGCGATGCTGGCGGGCGATGCGAGTGAGCGGCAGCGGCGTGGTGGCCTCGAGCGGTCATGGCCAGCTTCGCTGGCGACGGTTTCGCTGTCACCACAGCGGGAGGTGGCGCGGCCGCGATTCCGCCTGGGTTCTGCCCAGGTACGGACCGCGGGGAGGTTGAGGACGAAGCGTGGCTAGGCGCTGAGGGTGGCGCCGCAGTTGGGGTTCTGGTGGGGGCCAGTGTCGGGCTCGGCGCTGGCGCCCTCGTGGCGGTGGGCACAGGGGTCGGCGTCCCCGCGGGGGCCGGAGTGGGCGTCGGCGTGAGGGTAGGCGTCGGGGTCGGGGTCGGCGTCGGCGTGAGGGTGGGGGTCGGCGTCGGCGTGAGCGTCGGAGTCGGCGTGGGCGTCGGCGTCGGCGTCGGCGTCGGCGTGGGGGTCGGGATCGGCGTG
>Ga0210389_10003457_pt1 | contig 12323 bp, 8 predicted proteins | sample IncBWH28OmetaG_FD_160127 | JGI IMG/M metagenome (GOLD analysis project Ga0210389, IMG submission 160127) | Forest soil microbial communities from Barre Woods Harvard Forest LTER site, Petersham, Massachusetts, United States - Inc-BW-H-28-O ... | reverse complement strand
CGGCACCGAGCACACCGACGGTCTGCGCCTCGCCTACCTGCCCAAGTACTGCGACGCCGACAGCCCCGAGTTCGCCGAGGACGACGACACCGTCTACCGCCGCTACACCGAGATGCTCGCCAAGCTCGCCCCCGACTTCCGCCACGAGGACGTCGTCGACTGGACCGTCCAGCGCGCGCCGCTCGTCGAGCCCGTCCACGCACTCGGGCACGAACCGCGCACCGCGCCGATCTGGCCCGGGATCGACGGGCTCGCGCTCGCCTCCGCCAGTCAGATCTACCCGCGGCTGCTCAACGGTGAGTCCGTCGTCGGGCTCGCCGAGCGCGTCGCCGGTGAGGCGCTCGCCCGCGTGCAGGTTGATGCGCGCGCGGGTGATGGACGTGCGGTTGCCGCGCTCGCCGCGTAGGTTGCGCTAGCTCCTCCCCTGATCGCCACCGTGAGGGGTCGCATGACGGCTAGGGTGCCGTCAGAGACGCTCGGTCTAATAGGCCCGTCTAGTGTCGCGCTCGAAATGCCTTTGGACACCTCATCCATTAGAATTGTTCCTAACTCTACATGGCCAAACACGACTCGACAGCATCACTTGCGAGTACTCTCGCGCCAACCTGTGTCATAGGCCTCACAGGGGCCTTCGGCAGCGGATGCTCGACTATCGCATCGCTCTTGCGAGAGGAGATGACACAGAAGTTCAAGGGTGCGAGCCTCTCGACGGCCCTGCGCAAGGCATGGCTCGCAAAGAACGGGGCCGCGCCAATTCCCCGGCGAGCGTTGCAGGAGATGGGAAATCAATGGCGCAAGGAAGAGCGCGGACGGCTGGCACGCCTTGCAATAGAGAGCGTTGTTGCGGAGTCCGAGGCAGATGAGTCGATTGGGTACGTCGTGCTTGATGGTATTCGCAACACCGGTGAGATTGACTATCTACGAGAGCGATTCGGTGGGCGCTTCTTCCTTTTTGCAATCGATGCTCCCGCTAGCGAGCGCTGGGACCGTATTCGCAAAGAGCAATATGAACCCTACGGTCTAGATTACGACACGTTTGTTGACGACGACCGCCACGACCGTGACGAGGAGATTATCGAGGGACAGCAGGTAGAGCGTTGCGTCGACCTTGCCGATGTCTTTATTAACAATACCGAAGATCGTTCTCCTAGGCAACTGGTCAGAAGTTTCGTGCCCAAGCTTGAGGAATACGTCGGTCTGCTCACCGGGGACAGACCCCGGTACCCCTCGTCGAGAGAGCTGCTGATGAATATGGCTTACTCAGCGGCGAACAGCTCGAAGTGCATTAAGCGGCAGGTCGGAGCGGTCATTGCCTCCAGGGATGGTGAGATCATCTCCGTTGGCTACAACGAGAATCCTGACGGAATACTTCCATGCGTCGACAATCCGGAGTTCGATAGACGCTGCTATCGCGATAACGTTCGCGACGATCATTTTCGCCGGCTTGCCGCAGCCGACGTACTGTGTCCGAAGTGCAAGACGCCGGTTGAGGCCGAAGCGATCCCCGCGTGGACTTGTGGCGTGTGTCGCACCAATCTGGCAAATGACTTCTTTTTCCCGGACCGTGCGATGAATTGGTGCACAGCGCTTCACGCTGAGCAGCGTGCGATCATCAATGCGCGAGGTGAAGATCTAAGGGATGTCGTGCTCTATACGACGGCATTTCCCTGCTTTCTATGTGCAGAGAAGATCATCCAAGCGGGCATTAAGCATATTGTCTTCACCGAGGCCTACCCGGATCCTCACAGTGCTGCCCTACTCAATCAAGTGAAAGACATCACCATCGAGAAGTTCGACGGTGTTCGGTCCGGAAGCTTCGACCGAATCTTCGGTCGGGTACGGGCAGAGGTAGAGACCAGGTTAGGCGCCGAGCGCAGCGCCCGATTGGAGTCAAATAGGGGAAAGTAACTTGCTGACCGACTTACTTAGCTGAAGCTTTGCTTTTTGTTCCTGACCGACTGCGTTGTTTGGAGCTTTTGATGGAAGTTACCCCTGTGCCTGCTCGTGCGGCGCTTGTGTCCTTCCTCTCAAGCGACGCAGGTTTGGGGTATGCGCGCAGGTTGCCCGAAGAGCCCATCCAGCCAATGACCTCGCTCGGTCGTCCAGAACTCTTCATCACCATACCTCCAGATTATAGACCTGTAGTCGAAGCGCAGAACCGTAGTGGCAGGCTCGGACGGAAGGAGTCTGGCGTCAGAGCCCGCGGATGTTCGAGGTCAGTGGGCACGCCGCGCCGCAGTGAGCTCGTCCACAAGACTCAAATACCGCTCGCGCTGGCGCGTCCACGCGATGTCCGCCAGGCGCTCCGTCGCCCGCGCCGCGCGCCTGCGCGCCTCCTCAGGGTTCGCACACACCGACTCGATCGCCCGCGCCAGTGACTCCGGATCGCCCGCCGTGTACTCGTGCAGGTCCGCCTCGGAGAAGTAGCTCGCGATGCCCGGCAGCCGCGACGCGACGACGGGAAGGCCCATGTGCACGTACTCCAACAGCTTCACCGGCAGCAACAGCTCCGTGAAGCGATCGTGCAGCGTCGGCACGACGCCGATGTGCGCCGCTCGCAGCTCATCCGGGATCCGCTCGAACGGCACCGGCTCCGGGGTCACATGGATGCGCTCTGAATCGATTTGCGCTGCCAGCGCCGCCAGGCGATCGCGATCTTCGCCCGAGCCGCACACGCGCAGCTCCAGTCGCGGCGCGCGCTCGCGCAGCCTGCTCCACGCGCGGATCGCGCTCTCCACGCCGAAGCGCGGCGCGAGCCCGCCGTGGTAGAGCACCCGCAGCGGCCCCTCCGCCGGCCACCGCACCGGCTCGCGCGGCGGGCCGAAGACCTGCTCGTCGGGGGAGTTCATCACGACCGTCGTACGTCCCACACCGACGCCGCGACCTTCCAGGCGCAGCCGCGCCTGGTCGGTCACGACCACCACGTTGCTCGCCAGCGCTGCGCTGAGGCGCTCCTCTGCCTTCAGCAGCAGTTCGAGTCGATCACCCGGCGGGCGACCGTACTTCGTCGCGAACAGCTCCGGGAAAGTGTCGTGCACGTTGAGGATCACCGGCACTCCCCGCAGGCGCGGCCCGAGCGCCGCCGCCGTCAGCAGGTCCGGCATGTTGTGCGCCTCCACCAGGTCGAAGCGCCGCTGTCGGTCCAGCGCGCTCACGCGCCGCAGCGCCCGCGCCAGGAAGCTGCCATAGCCGCGCAGGTACGCGCTCGCGCCGCCCGCCGCCTTGGACTGCGCGATCGGGTGCACGCGGATCACGCCGTCGCCCACCCGCAGCTCCTCACGCTCGCCCACGCACACCAGATCGACTTCGTCGCCCCGCTCCGCAAGCGCGCGCGCCTGGCGCTGGATGCGCGAGTCCAGACGGAAATCCGAGATGTGAATCATCGCGATCCGCAGGCCCCGGCCGCGTGACCGGCGAGTGCTCAGTACGCCGCCTCCGTCGGCCACAACCCCGCTGCTCGCTGGCGCCTCCTCCTCGATCACCAAGCCACCACTCACCATCGACTCTCCACTCAGCACAGCGCCACCTCGCCACCGTCGCCGACATTCACGCGCAGCGCGCGCGGCAGTGAGAAGTCGCGAAAGACCCGCGCGTCGCGGCCCACCACGCTGCCGACCAGGCGCCCGCCGATATGGGTGACGCTCGCTCCGCGCAAGATGATCGAGCGCTCGATTTCCGCGCCCTCGATGCGCACGTCCGCGCCGATCGACGTATACGGTCCGATGTACGAGTCGATGACCTGCGCGCCCGGGCCCAGCGTCGCCGGTCCGACGATCACGCTAGAGCGCACGCACGCCGTCGCGTGTGCCTCCACGTAGCCCTCGATCCTGTTGCCCTCCGACCCCGTTCCCTGCATCTCCGTCGCGAGCTCGATCGGCTCGCGGGAGAGTGCGTCGAATGCGATTCGGTTGCACTCCAGCAGATCCGTCGCCTCACCCGAATAGCTGCGCCAGCCGTTGACACGCTCGATGCTCACGCCCGCGCCGCCGTCGACGAGTCGTTCCGCCAGTGCCACTAGATCGAGCTCGTCGCTGTGCCACGTGTGCATCGCGATCGCTTCGCGCAGCGCTCCCGGACCGAACAGGCACGCGCCGGCTAGATCGAGTGCGCGATCCTCCTCGCGCACGCCCGTCAGGCGCAGCATGCGTCGCGCCGCAAGTCCGATCGAACCGCTCGCCGCGGGTTGGCGGTGCACGAAGGCCACGAAGTCGCGTCCGTCTTGGTCGAGCGCTCCGATCAGCGGCGCAAGTGGCTGCGTCAGCAGGCCGTTGGCCGCGTGCACCACGCACGGCGCATCCGCAACCAAGCCGCCCACGCTCGCCAGCGCCCGATCGAGCGCGCCGTCCTCATAAGGCACGTACTCGATCGCCAGACCCGCCGGTCCGTCGGCCGCCACGCAGGCGCGTAACCGCTCGCTCATCGCCGCCGGCACCAGCAGCGCCACTTCCGCGACTTGCGCTTGGAGCATCGCGTCCAGCACGTGGCAGACGATCGGCCGGTTCGCTACCCGCGCCAGCGCCATGCCCGTCGCTCCGTTGCCCATCGACGAGCCCATCGCGGGCGCTATCAAACCCCTAACGACCATATGACCAAATAACGCACCGCGTCCAGCGTTGCTCGCGGACAGCGATCGCCGCGATGATCAACCCGCCTGGCCCAGGTGCGCGCCCAGCATGCGGCGACGCAGCTCGCGCCGAGTGAAACGGCGGTACTCGACGTCCGGCACTCGCTCTACCCGTCGCGCCGCCGCTCGCGCGTACCCGTAGAGAAACGCCGCTCCGGATAGGCCCGCAGGAGCGCGCCGCGCCACCTTGAGCGAGCGCAGCGTCACCCAGAACGGGTCGTAGTGCGCGATATACGCGCACTCGCCGTGGCGCGCGTGTCCACGCAGCGCGCCGTCCGCGCTCGCCACCGGCCGATGGTGCACCGAGACCAGATCGGGAAAGCTGCGCGTGCTGAATCCACGCATACGCGCGTAGGTCTCATCGATCGTGTCCCATCCCAGGCACTCCCGCACCCCGCCGATTGCCTCCCAGCAGGCACGCGAATAGCACTTCAAGGCGCCGTGCACGTGATAGTCGGGGATCTTGATCCGACGCATCTCGCCGTCCTGGCGCGGCTCGACCAAGACGCCTCCCGCCAGTCCCAGGCGCGGATCGCGCGCGAAGCGCTCAAAAAGCACGCGCAGATACTGCGCAGGCAGCTCGATGTCGCCGTCGAGCTTCATCACATGCGTGTATTCGCTCAGGTCCACCTGGGCCAGCGCGCAGTTGAAGTTACGGACCTCCACCGCCTGCGCGAGTCGGTCGCGCGCTCCCGCCGCCGCGGCGTTTGCCGGCGCTTGCAGCACCGTCAGGAACGGAATCTCGTGCTCCTGCTCGCGCAGCAGTCGTAGGGTCTCATCGGTCGATCCGTCGTCGATCGCGATCCAGCGCGCCGGTGCTAACTCCTGGGCCGCGACGGCTTGCGCAACCCGCTCGATATGCCGTGCCTCATTGCGCACGGGCGAGATAATCAAGACCCTCGGTTGAGATGCGCTCACGAGCAAGGAACGGATCAGGACCCCCGTTGTTTCACCGTGGATCTCGCAGTCGTCATCGTCTCCGCCAACGACGCCCAGTGGTTGGAGCCTTGTCTGTCGAGCGTTCTTGCCCACGCCGGCGACCTGCGGCTCGAGCTGATCGTCGTCGACAACGCGTCGACCGACGGAACCCGCGAGCTGGTCGAAGCTCGCTTTCCCCAGGCACGCGTCGTGAGTTCTCCCAATCGCGGCTTCGCCTACGGAAACAATCGCGGACTCGAACACACCTCTGCGCGCTACGTGCTGCTGCTGAACCCCGACACCGTCATCCTGCAAGGCACTTTCGCGGAGCTGCTCGCCACGCTCGACGCCTCGCCCGAGATCGGACTCGCCGGCGTGCGCCAGGTCGATGCCGATGGAGCGCTCCTGCCCACGATCCGTCGTTTCCCCAGCGCCTCGCGCGCGCTCGGGGAGGCACTTGCCTCCGAGCGCTGGCCGCTGCGACCACGCTGGGCCGGGGAGCGCGAGATCGACCCCGTCGCATACACACGCGCGCACGACTGCGACTGGACCGCCGGCTCTTTCATGCTGATCCGGCGCGAGGCGCTCCTCAGCGCCGGCGTGCTCGACGAGCGCTTCTTCCTCTACTCCGAGGAGACCGACCTCTGCCTGCGCATCAAGCGCGCCGGCTGGCGTGTTCACCACCTGCCGCTGATGACGATTCGCCACCACGCCGGCAAGGCCGGAGCGCGTCCCGCGCTCGTCGCGCAGGACGCGCTCTCGCGCAAGCTCTACGCACGCAAGCACCTCCCACCGCTGCATCGCGGCCTCTACCTCGGGGCCGTCGCTATGCGCCACGCGCTGCGCAGCGCCGGCGCGCGCGCCTACGAACTGACCGGCGCACGCGCTCCCGCACAGCTTGCCGCCAAGGGCGAGAGCGCGCGCCTGGCGCTGCGCACGTTGGTCGGTCGCGCCGATGCCCCGTTCATCCTCCCGCCGCCCACCGCACTCGGGTCTACCGCGACCCAGTCCGCTGCCGCCGACTCCGCTGCCGCAGAGCCCACCGGCCCGCCGCCCGCCTCCTATCGCCGCGCAGGACACGACGACGCGCTTGCAAGTCGGCGTGAGCACGACACGTTGTTCGTTTGACCCCACCTCGACGGAGACGCTCGCCATGGAACTCGCCGAAATTTTCAAGATCATCGCCTCACGCAAGCTCGTCACGCTCGTGATCGTCGCGCTGGCGATCGCCGCAGCCGTCGGCGTCAAGCTCGCCACGCGCTCCGCGCCCAAAGGCGCCGCGACCGTACAGATCCTCGTCGACTCGCCCAACTCCGCGCTCGCGAACCTCGTGCAGAACACCGTCCCGCTGACAGCGCGCGCCGCCGTCTTCGCGCAGGTCATGGCCAGCCAGGCCGTCATCGAAGAGATCGGCAAATCTGCCGCGATCCCCGCGAGCCTGATCACCGCCGAAGGTCCCTACAGCGGCACCGGTGAGAAGCTCGACGTCGTCACCCCCTCCGAGGCACGCGGCAACCAGCTACTCGCGCAGAACGTCCCCTACAAGCTCACATTTCTCGCTCAGGAAAACGAGCCCGTGATCACCGCCTCCGTGCAGGCGCCCAACATCACCGCCGCCGCGCGGCTCGCGGGTGGCGTCTACCCCGGGATCACCGCCTACGTCGCGAGCCTGCAGAAGACCATGAATACGCCGAGCGCCCAGCGCGTCACGATTCGCGAGCTCGGACCGCCGCAGGCCGGTACCGTCAACACCAGCGCCGGCATGAGCGTCGCGGTCGCCGCCGCATTCGGGGTGTTGTTGCTCGGCGGGCTCCTGCTGGTCGGCTTCGAAGGCGCTCGCCGCAAAGCGCTCGCCTCCGAAGGGCTGCTCGAGCGCAGCCGCAGCGTCGAGCTCGATGACGCCGTGCTGGCTCACAACTTCGAGAGTGTCGCCGCCGCCCGCAGCGGCACCGGTGGCGGCGTCCGCAACGGCAACGGCAATAGCGGCAACAATGGTCACGGCAACGGTCTCCCGAGGACCGGCGCCCCAGGCGCCGCGCAGTCCGCCCGTGCGACGCAGCGCGACCCCGACAGGCCCGCACCGTTGCCCGTCGGGGAGCGTGACTGAGCGCGGGTCGCGACCTCGGGAACCGCTGAATGCTCCCCCGCAGCCTCCAGCCGCGCCCTCGGACCGTCGTCCTGCTCGTCCTGCTCGCCGCGCTAGCGGCGCTGCTGTCCGCCTACAGCCCGTCGCTCTCGCCGCCCGGGCTGCACCCGCGCGGCCTCACGATGGGGGCCGCCAAAGCGAAGGTGCTGCTCTACACCTCTGCGATCGGCTCCGCGCCGACCACGATCTCCGCCGAGACCAAGGCCGATACCTATCTCGCGGCGCAGAACGCGGTCCAGTACGACCTCTATCTACAGAGCAACGAAGCGACGAGCACGATCGCCCGCGATCTCGGTCTGCGCGACCAGCGCGTCGTCGCCTCGGGACCGTTCACGTTGTTGCTCGGGCTCGGCAACCTACCCCACCCCCAGCCCCCCGATCCGCGGAGCCTGAACCACGCCTATCGGCTGCTGCTCGACGTCGACGGCGCCACGCCCGTGCTCACGATCTACGGTCAGGCGCCCAGCGCGCACGCCGCGATCGAGCTCGTCGACACCGCGCGCAACGTGCTAACCAGGCACGTCTTGAACCAGGAGACCGCCCAGCGCCAGGCCGAGGGCGAAGCGGCGATCGTCCGTCCACTCGGCCCGACCGTCGGCGGCCTCGTCGATCCCGGGGTCCAGTGGCAGCTGATGGCCTTCGTGTTCGACCTCATCCTCGCCGTCGGCGGCAGCCTCTTGTACGCCCTGCGGCTGCGCGGCAGGCGCGCGGCGCGCAGCGCGGATGTCCTCGACATGCTCGACGACGAGTCCTTCGCCAGTGACGACTGGCCCCACACCAACCGCATCCTGCCGTGGGGGCTGGCCGGCTTCATGGCGATGCTGTTCCTCGTGCCCTTCCAGTCGATCTCACTGCCCGGCGGCGCCAACCTCGACCGACCGCTGCTCGTCGCACTAGCGCTGCTCTGGTTTTGCGCCCTCGCGCTCGTCAGCGGTGCCGCTCGTCCCCGCGTGAAGCTAACCGGCGTCCATTTCGCGGCACTCGCCTTCTTTGCGCTCTGCTGCCTCGGCGTCGCACTCAATGCCGGGGCGCTCGCCAACATGGACGAGGTCGGACTCGCCGCCAAGAAGCTCGCGCTGCTGTTCTCCTACATCCTCTTCTTCGTGATCGTCGCCTCCGTCGTGCGCCCGCGCGAGGTGCCGCGCTACGTCGCGCTGATGGTCGGTCTCGGGGCCGTGCTCGCCGTCGCCACGATCGTCGAGTACCGCACGCACTACAACATTTTCTATTCAGTCTGGGCGCGACTGCTGCCGGTTACGACCCCCAGCGAACTCGACACGTCCGACTCGATCGGCCGCCTCAACGTCCTCGGGCCCACCGATCAGCCGCTTGAGCTCGCCGCGATGCTCGCGATGGTGCTGCCGTTCGCGCTGATGGGCTCGATCGAAGCCGCCACGCGCCGGCGCCGCGTGCTCTACGCCGTCGCCGTCGGCCTGCTGCTCGCCGCCGGCGTCGCGACCTCGCGCAAGACCAGCCTCGTCGCGCCCGCCGCCGCGATCCTGCTGCTCGCCGTCTACCGCCCCCGCACCGTGATCCGCTCGCTGCTCGGACTGGCGCTCGTGCTGGGCGTGCTCGTCCACGCCACCTCGCCCGGCGCGCTCGGATCCGTCTTCGAACAGCTCGAGCCCGGGCACGTCAACACCGTGTCCACCACCACCGATCGCGTCGCGCGCTACGACGCCGTGATGCCCGACATCATGAGCCACCTGCTGATCGGCCGCGGCTACGGCAGCTACGACCCGCACAAGTACCGCATCCTCGACAACGAATACCTCGGCGTCGTAATCGCCGTCGGGCTGCTCGGACTCGTCGGCTACGCCGCGATCCTGCTCGCGATGATGCTGCTCGCGCACCGCACCATTCGCGGTCCCGATCCCCGCCGCGCCAGCCTCGCGCTCGCCAGCCTCGCCTCCGTCGGGGTGATCCTCGTCGTCAGCGCCCTGTTCGACGTCTTCTCCTTCCCGCACGTCCCCTACCTGTTGTTCTTCGTCGGCGGCCTGATCGTCGCGTTGCGCAACCCCTCGCCGGTCAGTCCCCCCGCGCCGGAGCCCGCGCGGGTCCTGCACACGCCGCTGAGCCAGTCGCCGCGCGGGTCGCTCGGCGGCGAGCCGTTTCCGCCGCCGTCAGATGCCGGTGAGGGGATCGGCCGGCCGCGGCGCCAGCCGGTGCCGGTGGGGTAGGGTCGCGAGCGGCCGCGAGGACGAGCTCTACCTGCTCGCGCGCGACCCATGCCGGCTATCCGCTACAGGGCGGGTTGTGCGCGGGTTGCGGTCGCTGCGTGTCGCGCTAGGCGTCACGGCCCGAGCAGCGCCGCGGGCACGACCGCGATGCCGTCGCGGCGTCGGTAGGCGGCCTTGCCACTCGTCACGACGAGGGCGTCGGCGAGGTTCTCGCCGAGCTCGTCGCGTAGCCAGTGCAGGTGGCGCACGTCGCGCTCATCGGGTAGCTGGCCGAGCTTGACCTCGATCGCGAGGATCTTTTGCCCGCGCTCGACAATGAGGTCGATCTCGCGGTCGCCGCTCCAGGTGCGCAGATGCGCGGTGCGCGCCTCTGCGGCCTGCGCGTAGACGCGAACGCAGAGCGTGACGAGCGACTCGAAGAGCCCTCCCAAGAGCGTCCCGTCGCGGGGAATCCGGGGTCCCGTCGGCTGTGCACGCAGCAGTGCCGTCGCATCGACGTCAAGCAAGCGGGCCGCGAGTGCGGGGTCCGCAAGATGGTGCTTCGGCGGCGCCGAGAGGCGCGCGAGCCGGTTACGCGTCGGAAGCCACGCCGGCAGCGGGTCGAGGATCCACAGCCGCTCCAGCAAGTCGCGGTAGGGCGCGGTGGTCGCCCTCGACGGCTGCTCGCCGCGCGCGCTGCTCGCCGCCGCTCTGATCTTCTCGTAGGATGCGCACGTCGCGGTCGCCGCCGCGTACGCCTGCATCCAGCGCCTGAGGGTCGCCGGGCGGCGCACCTCGCGGCCCAGATCCTCGAAGTCGCGGTCGACGATGCGATCGACGTAACTGTCGAGCTGCGCGCGCAAGAGTCGTCCCGACAAGCCTCTGACGCCTGGGAATCCCGACGCGAGGATCTCCTCGACATAGCGCTCCAGATCGACGTCCGTCTCCCCGCCGACGGGTGGGCGGTCGCCCGCGAGCAGCCGTCCGAGGCTGACGGTGGGGGAGCCCACATCGCGCTCGGCGAGCGTCATCGGTCGCAGGCGCACACGCACGATTCGCCCCGCACCCGAATGCGTAGGCGGATCGGTCGGTGATGCCGAGCCCGTGAGCAGGAAGCTTCCCGGCCCCGCGCCAGCATCGACCGCGCGGCGCACGCGGTCAAAGGACTCCGGCAGGCGCTGCCACTCGTCGATCAGCACCGGCCGCTCGCCCGCCACGAGTCGCGCGGAGTCAGCCTCGGCGATCGCGCGCTCCGCGTCGTCGTCGAGGCTGTAGACGGTCTTTGCGCGGCGCAGCGCCATCGCGGTCTTGCCGACCGCCTTCGGCCCCTCGAGCGCGATTGCGGGCAGACCAACGAGCAGCTCGTCGAGCTCATCGTCGACTACGCGTCGCCGATAGCCCCCTGCGGAAGTACTGGGATCTGGGGCCACATCGGTCACCACAAGGCTACTATACCATTTCGCTGCCTGCTATTGAACAGTTACGCACCACCCTACGATACATATCCGCGCATGAGCGCCACGGGGGGCTGACCGCCAGCGACGCGAAGCCGAGGTAGGTTTGCGCAGACAATAAGCTGTTGATATTTTTCTCGTCGAGTGACTATCTTTGCTCATGTCATGTTGGCCACGGAGTGGTCGCAGACAGACATATGGTCTGGTTTAGGGTCTGCCTTTTGTGGTCGACCCGTGTAGTGCATACGAGGGGTTTTTGGGAGAGGGGCCGGGTCGGTTTTCTGATGAGGGAGCTTGGTTAGCGTGATTTCTGAGGGGAGATACATGATGGGGGTCTGCGCGGTTCGCGAAGAGACCCTCCCTAGATGCCCCAGCATTTTGCTGGGTCATCTCTCTCTCTCTCTCTCTCTCTTCGGGGCCGAGGCTAAAACCTAGCTTCAACTCATATAGTCCAAGCCCCACGGCAGCGGGGGTTTTGGTTTCCCCAGCTCTCATGCGCGCGTCTCGCGTTGGCGCGATGCCGCGGCGGGCGGCGATGCCGCAGTGGGGGGCGATGTAAATGGCGCGGCGGGTGCGCTCACGCGTTGGAGCGTCCGGCTCCGGCTCCGCCTCTGCGTCGGCGCCCTCTTCCACATCCGCGACACGCCGGCGTGCTCGGGGAGAGAGTCTCCATGCCACAGGCGCACGTGGTGGCATGCTGCTATCCGCGCGTAGCGGCCTGCCGCGTGATCAGGTAAGCGAGATCCAGCGCTCGCGGTTGCTGGTGGGTGCGGTCGGCGCGATCGAGGAGTACGGGTATGCGCGGACGACGGTCGCGCAGATCACCTCCCGCGCGCGGGTCTCGCGGCGCACGTTCTACGAGCTGTTCGAGGATCGCGACGCGTGCCTGGCGGCGCTGCTGGAGGACGTCATAGGGATTCTCGAAGGCGAGCTCGCCCAGGCAGGCCTGGATGGTCTGCCGTGGCGTGAGCGGGTCCGCGGGGGCCTTGAGGTGATCCTCTCATTCTTGACCGCGAGCCCGC
>Ga0210389_10003455_pt1 | contig 12325 bp, 8 predicted proteins | sample IncBWH28OmetaG_FD_160127 | JGI IMG/M metagenome (GOLD analysis project Ga0210389, IMG submission 160127) | Forest soil microbial communities from Barre Woods Harvard Forest LTER site, Petersham, Massachusetts, United States - Inc-BW-H-28-O ... | reverse complement strand
GTGGCGCTCAATACATCCCGTAACCGGGCAGCCACTGCGGTTACCACGGCATCTGCGTCTACGTCAGTTAGAGTGCGGGAAGAGTCCTGTAAAATCAAGCCTAAAGCGATACTTTTTCGTCCAGTTTCTATGGTGGGGCCTCGATAGACATCGAACACCCGCAACTCGCTTAATAGACCCGAAGCGCTAACAGTAACATTTTCCTGCAAAACTGCGAGAGGGACGCTCTCGTCGACGACGATGGCCAAATCGCGCCGCACACTGGGGAATTTAGATATCTTTTGATATTTCAGTTGCTTACATGCAAATGCTGACTTTATGTCTAGTTCAAATAAAAATGCCGTGGTCGAGAAATTGAGGGCCTTGACGAGCTGAGGGTGCATCTCACCCAGCCAACCGATCGGCGTTGCATTGCGGTAGATGCGCGCGCTGCGACCTGGGCGCAAGGCCGCCAGCTCTTCCGGGACAAATCGTACGCTCGCTATGTCGCCCGTCAGGGTGAGCAGTTCCGTCACGTCGGATTTGACGTCGTAGAAATCCACCGGCTCGGCGGCACTGCCCCACTGTTGCGGCCATCGCGAACCGGTTGCGATTCCAGCGAGCGATTCGACTTCCTCGAGCTCCTTGCTCCCAGAATGCTGCGACAGCGTGAATCTGCTGCCGATCTCGAATAGACGCACTCGGGATTGCTGCCGCCGCAAATTTTCCCGGCAGCTATGCACGAGACCGGTCCAGAGCGACACGCGCATCTCGCCAAGTTCCGCGGAAATCGGATTCGCGAGCGCAAGGCTGGGCGTATCGGGAAACAACTGTTGCTGCAGGATCGGATCGACAAAGGCATAGCTGATCATCTCGCGGTAGCCGCGATCGACCATGGCCATCAGCAGTCGCTCGCTCGAGACCTGTGCCTCGGTGGCAGTGCCCGCGATCTGCGGTGCGATCGCGTGAATCTCGACGATTTTGTCGAAACCTCTCAAGCGCGCCACCTCTTCTATGAGATCCGCTTCAATGCGGATATCGAAGCGATGCGAAGGCTTGCGCACGCGCCAGCCGCCGGACATGGCCTCGACCCGCTCGCTGATGGCGCTGATGACGGCGTGCACCTCGTTGTCGGGAACCGGCGCGCCGAGCAATCGAGTCACACGATCGCGTCGCAGAGTGACCCACGAATCTTCAGCCGCAAGCGTTCCCGGCGCACGGCTGACCTGCGTTGGGCCCGGCGCGCCGCCCGCGCACTCCAGCAGCAATGCCGTTGCGCGCTCGATCGCAATCGCCGTCAAGTTGGGATCGACGCCGCGTTCAAAGCGCTGCGCGGCATCGGTGAACAATCCCAAGCGCCGGGCGCGGCCCGAAACCGCATCGGGCAGGAAATGCGCGGACTCCAGCAGCACATCCGTCGTGGAGTCGGAAATCGCCGTGCCCCGCCCGCCCATGATCCCCGCCAAGCCGACCGCACCGGCCGCATCGGCGATGACCATGAAATCAGGATCGAGCTCGTACTCCTTGTCGTCGAGCAAAGTTATGCGCTCTTTAGATCTGGCCGCACGCACTGAAATGCCTTTGGCCAACTTGGCCAGATCATAGGCATGCATCGGTTGACCCAACTCGGTCATGACGTAGTTGGTGACATCCACGATGGCGGAAATGCTGTTGATTCCCACGCGACGCAGGCGCTCGCGCAGCCACGCGGGTGATTGCGCGTTCGGTTTGACACCCTGGATGACACGTGAAGCAAACACCGGGCACCCCGGCGACTCCAGCAGAATCGGGAAGGTCGCCGGCTGCCGCGCGATGATCGGGGCGGTCTCGTATTTGAGATGACGGCGCGCGTTCGCGGCCGCGTAATCGCGGGCGATGCCGAACACGCTCATGCAATCGCCGCGATTCGGCGTCGCATTCACCTCCAGTACCCAGTCATCAAGATCCAAGGCTTCGCGCAAATTCTGGTTCAGCGGCAGTGCAGCGTCGAGTTCCATGATGCCGTCTTGGCTCTCGCCCAAGCCCAGTTCGCGTGCCGAACAGAGCATGCCGTTGGACTCCTGACCACGCAGCGTCGCGCGCTTGATGAGCACATCGTTCGGCAGCCGTGCCCCGACCGTCGCCACCGCTACCTTGAGGCCTTTGCGGACATTTTTTGCGCCACAGACGATTTGCAAGCGATTCGCCCCATCCGTGGTGACCTGGCACAGCGACAATTTCTCGGCGTCCGGATGCCGGCCTGATTCCAGCACTTCGCCAACCACCACGCCCGAAAACGGCGGCGCGACCGGAGCCAGTGATTCCACTTCCAGGCCCGCCATGGTCAGCTGCGCCGCCAGCTCGGCAGGCGCCGCCTCGATCGGTGTAAATTGCTGCAGCCAGCGATAAGTAACTTTCACGGCAGGTAATTCACATTCATGGGAATTGTCTCAGGAAAGCCAGGTCGTTCTCGAAGAACAGGCGCAGATCATCGACGCCATAACGCAGCATGGCGAGACGGTCGATGCCCATGCCAAAGGCATACCCCTGCCATTGCTCGCTATCGATCCCGGCGGCGTTCAAGACATTGGGATGAATCATTCCGCAGCCCAGGATTTCGAGCCAGCCGGTTTGTTTACAGACGCGGCAGCCCTTGCCGTCGCAGAAGACGCATTCGATGTCGGCTTCCGCGGAAGGTTCGGTGAAAGGAAAATAGGACGGCCGCAACCGCATCCCCAAAGGGCGCTCGAAAAACTTCTCGAAGAAGGTGTGCAACATGGCCTTCAAATTGGCGAAGCTGATGTTCTCGCCAATGACCATGCCCTCGACCTGATGAAACATGGGCGTGTGTGTCATGTCCGAGTCGATGCGGTAAACCCGGCCCGGCGCGATGATCGCCAACGGCGGCGGCTGGGCGCGCATGGTTCTGATCTGCACCGGCGAGGTATGCGTGCGCAACAGCCGGCCGTCCGGGAAATAAAACGTGTCGTGCATGGCGCGCGCCGGATGATTCTTCGGGATGTTCAGGGCCTCAAAATTATGGAAGTCATCTTCCACCTCCGGCCCGGTGAGCACCTCGAATCCCGCTTGCCCGAAGATTTTCTCGATCCGCAAGCGCGTGCGCGTCACCGGATGCAGGCTGCCCGCCTCCTGGCCGCGGCCCGGCAAGGTGACATCGATCTTGCCCTTGCCAAGCTCCCGGTCCATCGCGGACTGCTCGAGCCGGATGCGATGCATTTCCAGCGCGGCATGGATGGCCGCCTTGGCATCGTTGATGCGCTGGCCGGCCGCCGGACGTTCGGCGGCCGACAAGCTGCCCAAGCCTTTGAGCCGCTCGGTCAGCAGTCCCTTCTTGCCGAGCAGCCGCACGCGCACCTCATCGAGCGCGCTCAAGTCGGTCGACGCGTCGACATCGGCAAGCGCCCGGCTCACGAGCGCTGACAGGGATTCCGCTGCGTCCACGACTTACGCCGCGAGGCTGGCTTTGGCTTTTTCCGCGATCGCTGTAAAGGCCGGCATGTCATGCATCGCCAGATCCGCAAGCACCTTGCGGTCGATCGCAAGTCCCGCCTTGTTGAGCCCGTCGATGAGCGTGCTGTAGGTCATGCCGCAGAGACGCGACGCCGCGTTGATGCGCGTGATCCACAACGCGCGGTACTCGCGCTTTTTCTCGCGCCGGCCGCGATAAGCATACTGACCGGCCTTGATGACCGCCTGCTTGGCGGTCCGGAATACTTTGCGGCGGGCATTGAAGTAGCCCTTCGCTTTCTTGAGAATTTTCTTGTGCCGCCGACCTGCGACGACACCGCGTTTTACTCGTGCCATGGTTTATCTCCTGACTTTAGGCGTGGGGCAGCAATTGTTTGATGCGATTGACGTCGGTTTTGTCGACGTGCATCTCACGGCGCAGTTGCCGCTTACGCTTGCTCGGTTTCTTCGTCAGGATATGACGACGGTAGGCTTGACCGCGCTTGAAGCCATTCGCTGTTTTGCGAAAACGCTTCGCCGCAGCCCGCTTAGTTTTCAACTTGGGCATGATCGACTCCTGGTTTTATAGCCCTGCTCGCAAGCGCCCTCGACATTGAGGTCGCCGCTACAGGCGGGACGGCAGATTTTTAAGGTCCGCCGCTCACTTCTTTTTGGGCCCGAACACCATGACCATCTGCTTGCCTTCCATCAGCGGGTTCTGCTCCACCACCGAATACGGTGCGAGGTCTTCAGAAATCCGCGTGAGTAGCCGGCGGCCGATGTCTTGATGCACGAGCTCACGGCCGCGGTAACGCAATGTCACCTTGGCCTTATCACCCTCGGTCAGGAAGCGGATGATGCTACGCAGTTTGACCTGGTAGTCCGCCTCTTCCGTCCCGGGACGAAACTTTACTTCCTTGACTTGGATCTGCTTCTGCTTACGCTTCGCCGCGTGCGCCTTCTTGTTTTGTTCGAACAAGAACTTGCCGAAATCCATGACTCTTACCACCGGCGGCTCCGCCATCGGCGAGACCTCGACGAGGTCCAGAGTTTGCGAGAGGGCCATTTGCAGCGCTTCCGCGCGTGTCATCACCCCTGCTTGGCTTCCATCGGCTGCGATCACGCGCACCGATGGTGCCGAGATCTCTTCATTGCGCCTAACCCGCTTCGACGTTGCGATACACGATCCTCCTAAACAGTATGTCCACGGCTTGCGACTTCCTCGCGAAGAAAGGCATAGAGCTTCGGAAGCTCCATGGTGCCTAGGTCTTCGCCGGCGCGCGTGCGAACGGACAGGGTGCGCCCCTCAACTTCCCGCTCACCCGCGACCAGAAGGAAAGGGACACGCTTAATTGTGTGCTCGCGGATTTTAAAGCCTACCTTCTCATACCTCAAGTCCGTTTCGACCCGAAGCCCCTGATTTTTCAGGTTTTCCGCGACTTCCAGGCAATATTTGTCCTGAGTGTTGGTAATTCCCATCACCACGGCCTGTACCGGGGCCAGCCAGGTGGGCAGCTTGCCGGCATGGTGCTCGATCAAAATGCCGATAAACCGCTCCAGCGACCCGAACATCGCCCGATGCAGCATGACCGGGGTGTGCTTCTGGCTGTCCTCGCCGATGTAGCTCGCGCCGAGGCGCACGGGAAGATTGAAGTCCACTTGCAGGGTTCCGCACTGCCAGTCGCGTCCGATGGCATCCCTCAAGACGAACTCCAGCTTGGGTCCGTAAAAGGCGCCCTCGCCCGGGTTCAGGATGGTTTCGATGCCCGCGGCGGTCGAGGCATGCCGCAAGGCGGCTTCCGCCTGGTCCCAGATCTCATCCGACCCGACCCGTTTTGGGGGCCGGTCCGAAAACTTGATGCGCACATCGGTGAAGCCGAAATCCCGATAAATGCTCAAGATCAAATCCGTGATCTTGACCGACTCGGACGTTATTTGCTCCGGCGTGCAGAATACATGCGCATCATCTTGAGTGAACGAGCGCACCCGCATGAGCCCGTGCAGCGCACCCGACGGCTCGTAGCGATTTACCGCGCCAAACTCTGCCAAGCGCAGCGGCAATTCACGGTAGCTGCGCAATCCCTGCTTGAATACCTGAATGTGGCCCGGGCAGTTCATGGGCTTCAAGGCAAACACCCGGTCATCGGGCGTCTGCGTGAAAAACATGTTTTCCCCGAAGGTCTCGATGTGCCCGGACTTGACCCACAGCTCGCGGTCCATCACTTGCGGCGTGTTGACCTCCTGATAGCCCGCGTCGGTTTGACGCTGGCGCATATAGGCGATCAGCTGTTGAAACAGCGCCCAACCCTTGGGATGCCAGAACACCGCGCCCGGGGCTTCTTCCTGCAAATGGAACAGGTCCAGTTCCTTGCCGATGCGCCGATGATCGCGTTTCTCGGCTTCTTCCAATCGGGTCAGATATTCCTTGAGCTGTTTTTCATTGGCCCAGGCGGTACCGTAAATCCGCTGCAGCATTTCGTTGTTCGAATCGCCGCGCCAATAGGCGCCGGCGACTTTCATCAATTTGAAGGCCTTGAGCTTGCCGGTGCTCGGGACGTGCGGGCCCCGGCACAGGTCCTCCCAATCGCCCTGGCCATACAGGCTGATCGATTCCCCGGGCGGAATGGCCGCAATGATCTCGGCTTTGTAGTGCTCGCCGATTTTCTTGAAATGCGCGACCGCTTCATCGCGCGGCAGCACCCGGCGGTGCACTTTCAAGTCCTTGGCGGAGATCTCGGCCATGCGCTTCTCGATCGACGCCAAGTCCTCGGTGGAGAAGGGACGCTTGTAGGCGAAATCATAGTAGAAGCCGTTTTCGATCACCGGACCGATGGTGACTTGCGCCTCGGGGAAGAGTTCCTGCACCGCATTCGCCAACAAGTGCGCGGTGGAATGGCGGATGATCTCCAGCCCTTCTGGATCCTTGTCGGTGACGATGCTCAAGGTGGCATCCTGATCGATCGCAGCGGAGGTATCGACCAGCTTGCCGTTGACCTTGCCGGCCAGTGCCGCTTTGGCAAGGCCGGGACCAATGCTCGTCGCCACCTCGGCCACCGAGACCGGGTGATCGAAATGTTTCTGGCTACCGTCGGGAAGAGTAATCGCTGGCATAAAGCATCTTAACAAAGGGGGCCGGCACCCCTCTTCGAGGGATGGTGCGCGCTAGTGGGATCGAACCACTGACCCCCACCATGTCAAGGTGATGCTCTACCGCTGAGCTAAGCGCGCGTAAGGGCGCGAAAGATACCGGATTCGCCCGCCCCAATAAAGCAAAACTCGCTGGAATCGTCGAAAATCATCCCTTCGGGGGCGATTGCACCGGTTTTGCCACGTAGCGGAATTGAATATCGCCGATGGTCAGGATATCGCCGTCGCTCAGGACCTGGCGCGTCACCTTGCGGCCGTTCACGATCACCCCGTTGGTGCTGTTCAAGTCCTCGATAATGGCTTCGCGCGTGCCGGCAAGGATCAGCGCGTGGTGGCGGCTCACGGACGAGGAGTCGATGTGCAGCTCGCACCCCGCCGCTCGCCCGATGCGCGTGCGACGCCCCAAGGTGTGGCAGACGCTTCGATCCCCGTCGATTCGGATCAGTTCCGGCGACCATTCCGGCGCCGGCACTCCGCCGGCGCCGGGCGCCACCGATGAACCCAGTCTCTCCATGCTGGTCTGGATCCGGCCGAGCACATTGGCATTGTTGCTCTCGCTGCGCTCCAGGCGGCGGATGAGGAACTCGCGTTCCTCCAGCTGGCCGCGCGTGCGCTCCAGCGCCGCTCGTAGTTTATCGCCCTCCCCCATGAGCTCATTGACGGCCAAGCTCTTCTGGGCGAGCTCCTCTTTCAGGCGCTTCACCTCGGCCTCGATCGTTTCTATGGGTCGCCGCGCTTCCTGCAGATGAGCCATCAGCACCGTCATCTCCTGGTCCTGCGTTTCCGCGTCAGCCTCGAGTTCCGCGATTTTGGCGGCGTGCTCGGACTGCATTTGCTCGATGCGCTGCTGACTTGAATCCACCTTCGCCTGCGCTTCCAGGAGCGATTGGTCGCGGGCCGCCAGATCGGCCTGCAGGCGTGTCCGATCGGCCTCCAGGCCTGAGAGCTTGGCGGTCCACTCAGCCCGCTGCCGCTCGGCTTCTTCCACGCGTTTGGCATGTTCCGCCGCCGAGCCGGCCTGCGCCGCCGCGGCGCTTTGCAATTTCCCAATGGTTGCGTCGTGGGCCGAAATCGTCGCTTCATGCGCCGCCACCTGCGCCTGCATCCGGTCGCGCTCGGCTTTGAGCACCTCGCGCGCCGCATCCGCGGCGCCGACGTTCGCGTCCATGTCGCGAAACAGATTCTGCTGGAAATTGCTGCGCCAATCCCGCGTTCGCAACAATTCCAGGTAGGAGCTGGCTTGGGTCTTGGTCAACGCCAGCTCAGCGCGCGCAGCATTGATTTCGGATTCGTGGCGCTTGGCCTGTGCGCTGAGCGCGTCGGCCTGCTGCTGCTTGCGTTTGAGCTCCGCGGAGACGGTACTGAGCTGCGTCCGCACGGCGGCCAGATCATCCTCCAACTGCGTGCTGCTCTTCGCGCGGGCTTCGAGGGCCGGCAAGACCTTTGCGTGCTCCGACTGCAATGCAGACAGCTGCGCATCGCGCTCGCCCAAGGAGTGCAGCACTTGAACGATGGTGGCTTCGCGGGCCGCCAGGGAATCGCGCAAGGTGCGCGCATCCGACTGGTAACGCTCCGATTCTCGCGCGGCTTCCTCGGCACGAGCGCGCGCAGCTTCCATCGAGCCGCCCTTTTCGGCCAAGGACCTCTCAAATTCACGCGCGCGGATTTGCTCCGATTCGAGCGCCGTGCGGACCGCGGCGAGCTCTTTTTCGAGATTGCCCGCGCGGGCGAGGGCTGTCGACTCGGCGTCGCGGGCGCGTTCATGTGAACGAGTCAGCGCCTCGTATTCATGATTCTGCCGGGCGATGCGCTCCTCGACGGTGCGCAAGCTCTCCGCGAGCGAGGGCAGGTCGACGGGCGACGGCCGGACGAAGTCGTTTTGCGCACCGCCCGACAACAACGAAGGGCCGGACGCGGAACGGTCCATGCGCACCGCGTCGTCCGCGACGTCCTCATCGAATAGCACGCCCTCGAGTATCGGGAGCCTGTCGGTTTTATCGAGATCCGTCTCTTGGGGCTGACCGTGTTCCGTCGCCATAGGTGCCTACCCTGCCCGGGTGCTCGGCAAGCCGAATGCCGAAGCCCGCAGTTTTTGTATTTCATCGCGCACTCGCGCGGCCTGTTCGAACTCAAGATTGCGCGCCAATTTTGTCATTTCGGCCTCGAGCTTCTTGATGCGCTTCACGGCCTGCTCGGGCGCCAACACGGCGACATCGCCGCTCGAGCCATAGCGTTCGTCTTGAACGTCGCGCGCGCCTTCCATGACATCGGCGACCGCCTTGACGATGCTGCGCGGCGTAATGCCATGTTCGGCATTGAATTGAATCTGCTTGTTGCGGCGGCGGTCGGTTTCGGCGATGGCGCGCTCAATCGAGCCGGTGCGCACATCCGCGTAGAGAATCGCCTTGCCGGAAAGATTTCGCGCCGCGCGCCCGATGGTCTGGATCAAAGACCCTTCGGACCGTAGGAAGCCTTCCTTGTCCGCATCGAGAATCGCGACCAAGGAGACCTCGGGCATGTCGAGTCCTTCGCGCAGCAGATTGATGCCGACGATGACGTCGAACTTGCCCAGGCGCAAATCGCGAATGATTTCCGAGCGCTCAACCGTTTCGATATCGGCATGCAGGTAGCGCACCCTCACGCCATGCTCGTTTAAATATTCGGTCAGATCCTCAGCCATGCGCTTGGTGAGCGTCGTGACCAGCACGCGCTCATTGGCCGCCGCCCGGATGCGGATCTCAGACAAGAGATCATCCACCTGGGCGCGAACCGGCCGGATTTCCACCGCCGGATCGGTAAGCCCCGTCGGGCGTACGACTTGCTCGATGACCTGGGCCGAAACACGCTTCTCGTAGGCAGCCGGGGTTGCCGACACGTAGATCGCCTGCGGCGCCAGATGCTCGAATTCCTCGAATCTCAAAGGCCGATTGTCCAGCGCCGAGGGCAGGCGAAAGCCGTACTCGACTAGGGTCTCCTTGCGCGATCGATCGCCCTTGTACATGGCGCCGAGCTGCGGAATGGTCTGGTGGCTTTCATCGATCACCATCAAGGCATCCTTGGGCAGGTAATCGAATAGACAGGGCGGCGGCTCTCCCGCGGCGCGTCCCGACAAATATCGGGAGTAGTTCTCGATGCCGGCGCAGTAGCCCACTTCATGCATCATTTCCAAATCAAAGAGCGTGCGCTGCTGCAGGCGCTGCGCTTCCACCAGCTTGCCGGCCGCATTGAGCTCGAGCAGCCGGGTTCGCAGCTCGTCGCGGATTTGATCGACCGCCGAGTGCACCCGCTCCTTGGGGGTCACATAGTGCGACGACGGATAGATCGTCAGGCGCGGCACTTTGCGCATCAGCTCGCCGGTGAGCGGGTCGAAGAAGCTCAAGGCTTCGATGCGATCGTCGAACAATTCCACCCGCACCGCCTCACGTTCGGATTCAGCGGGAAAGATGTCGATGACGTCGCCGCGCACGCGATACGTGCCCTGCTGCAGATCGATTTCATTGCGCGTGTACTGCATGTCGGCGAGCCTCCGCAGCAGCTTGCGCTGGTCGAGCATGTCGCCGCGCGACATGTGCAAAACCATGCTCAAGTAAGCGTTTGGATCGCCCAAGCCGTAAATCGCCGACACCGTCGCCACGATGATGGAGTCCGGCCGTTCCAGCAAAGCCTTCGTAGCCGACAAACGCATCTGCTCGATGTGCTCGTTGATCGAGGCATCCTTTTCGATGAACGTATCGGATGCGGGGACGTAGGCCTCGGGCTGATAGTAATCGTAGTACGAAACGAAATACTCGACCGCGTTCTTCGGAAAGAAAATCTTGAACTCGCCGTACAGCTGCGCGGCCAAGGTCTTGTTGTGCGCCAACACCAGCGTGGGGCGCTGCACCTGCTGGATGACGTTGGCGATGGTGAAGGTTTTGCCCGATCCGGTCACACCCAAGAGAGTCTGGTGCGCAAGACCGCTGCTCAGGCCGTCGACCAGCTTTTCAATGGCTTGCGGCTGATCGCCCGCCGGCAGGTAATCCGAAAAGAGTTCGAAGGTCATTGCACCATATTCTCTCACGTTGCAAGGATTCACGGCATTCACAGCTTTCCGCAGTGCACCCGTGCGCATTGTCGAAGGCTATATGTCATACGTTGAAGCCTCAGTTGCCTGGCGTGGGTTGGTCTTTTTTCGTACACTGAAAACCCACCGGCATTTAACATAGGAATATCCCCTTGGCCCTGTCCCTTTCCAAGCGCGTTCAGAAGGTTAAGCCCTCCCCGACCCTCGCCATGACCGCCCGGGCCGCCAAGCTCAAAGCCGACGGTAAAGACGTCATCGGGTTGGCCGCGGGCGAACCGGATTTCGACACGCCGGCGCATATCGCAGATGCGGGCATCGAGGCCATTCGCAAGGGCATGACGCGCTACACGGCGGTGGACGGCACGGCGGAATTGAAGGACGCCATCATTGCCAAGTTCAAGCGGGACAACGCGCTCAGCTATGACCGCAGCCAGATTTTGGTGTCCTCGGGAGCCAAGCAGACCTGTTTCAATGCCTGCGCCGCCCTGCTCGACCCGGGCGATGAATGTGTGATTCCGGCCCCCTACTGGGTGTCCTATCCGGATATGGCGTTGTTGGCCGACGGCGTGCCCGTCAGCGTGTATGCGGGCCCCGCCCAGGGCTATAAAATGACCGCGGCGCAGCTGGCGGCGGCGATCACGCCGCGCACGAAGCTGTTCATCATCAACAGCCCGAGCAATCCGACGGGCGCCGCCTACACCAAAGCGGAACTGCAAGCCCTAGGGTCGGTGCTGACCAAGCACCCGCAAATCGTGATTGCCTCGGACGAGATGTACGAGCACATCTACTGGGCGCCGGAGCCCTTTACCAGCTTCGTCCAGGCCAATCCGCATCTCTACGATCGCACCATCACCATCAACGGCGTCTCGAAGGCCTACGCCATGACCGGCTGGCGCATCGGCTACTGCGGCGGACCGAAGGAGATCGTCGCCGCCATGGCCACGGTTCAAGGCCAATCGACCTCCAATGCGTCCAGTATTTCCCAGCGCGCCGCGACGGTCGCCCTCAATGGCGACCAAACCTGCGTGGGTGAGATGAACAAGGCCTTCAAGGCGAGGCATGATTTTGTCGTGGCGGGCTTGAATGCCATTCCAGGCATTTCGTGTTTGCCCGGAGCCGGCACCTTCTATGCGTTCGCGAACGTCGAAGGCGCCATGCACGCTCTGGGACTCAAGGACGACAACGCATTCGCCGAGTATCTCCTGGCGAATGCCCTGGTTGCCGTGGTTCCGGGATCCGGCTTTGGCGCGCCCAATCACATGCGCATCTCCTTTGCCTGCAGCATGGAGACGCTCAAAGAGGCGTTGAAGCGCATCGAACTCGCCATCTCCCCGCCGGTCGCAAAGCGCGCCTGAGGGCGGCCACGCCGCATGGGTTTGGCGAAACTGCGCGGTTGAAGGCCCTTGGTCTCGGCATACCTTTGACGGAGCGCGGCTGATTGAGGGTTAGTTTCTTGACTTAAATGCCCGGCTTCCCGACAATCCGCGCCTCTTCCGATTCCCCGGTAGCTCAGTGGTAGAGCGACGGACTGTTAATCCGTTGGTCGGCGGTTCGAATCCGTCCCGGGGAGCCACATTTCAATTTTTTTGCAAATGATCGCCGGCCGGCCATGGTTTGGCGCGTTAATTCGAACCGCCGACAGACAAAAAGACGGTTCGACAACTTGGCCGGAGGCCAAGTTGATCGCCG
>Ga0210389_10003452_pt1 | contig 12331 bp, 10 predicted proteins | sample IncBWH28OmetaG_FD_160127 | JGI IMG/M metagenome (GOLD analysis project Ga0210389, IMG submission 160127) | Forest soil microbial communities from Barre Woods Harvard Forest LTER site, Petersham, Massachusetts, United States - Inc-BW-H-28-O ... | reverse complement strand
TTAAACAGATGCGCAAACGGATCGAGTGATAGTCCGGAAGGGATGAGCTCCCGCTCATCCGGGTAACTCGGGATGCGGTCATCCTGATAAGAAACAGATGCGCAGGAGCTCATCCCTACCAAAAAGCCCCACCATGGAAAACTTACTTTGGACTAACTCCAAGAAAGGATCGAAGGCCGTGATCATGGTGATCGCCTGTTTGGCGAGCATCTGGGTAGTGATTCCTTTTCTCTGGGCGATTGACAACTCGTTCAAGACCCCAGCCGACATATTCAAGTCCGGCGCTCTAATTCCATTTCTGCAGTTCACACCGACCTTGGACACCTGGAGTGTGGTTCTGGGAGATCCACAAGCGTTGAACTGTCTATTCAGTAGTGCCCTGGTCGGGTTGGGCACCACTTTGCTCGTACTGCTGTTAGGAACCCCGGCGGCGTACAGTTTGGCCCGCTTTGAGTTCAAGATGAAAAGCCGGGACATCACGCTCTGGTTTTTGTCGCAGCGCGTTTTACCTCCAGTAGTCGTCTTAACCCCGTTCTATATCTTTTTGGCATGGGCGGGCCTGATCGACACCTGGATCGGCCTGATCCTGCTTTATTCCACATTTAATCTGGCCTTTTGCGTGGTCATCATGAGGGATATTTTCCGCGACGTTAGTAAAGAGGTCGAAGAAGCAGCCAGAATCGAAGGCGCTTCCCTTTGGCAAATCTTTTGGATGATCGCTCTGCCGCTGTCGCTGGATGGCCTCATTGTAACGGCGTTTATCGTCTTCGCGTTTTGTTGGAACGAAGCCTTATTTGCGTCCGCCGTCACTTCACAGCACGCCGCCACCATGCCTGCCTTTATCTTGGCTTCGCGGAGCACTCGCGGAGTGGATTTTAATTTGGCGGCTGTAAATAGCATTCTGGCGATCGCTCCGCCGGTAATTATGTCGTTGTTCGTCCAACGCTACCTGGCGCGAGGGTTATCGTTTGGAGCTGTTAAAGGCTGAGGAGCTAGGAGCTAGAAGCTAGGATCTAGAATGGGACCCATTTTCGATATGAATATTTGGAAGATACACCACGAAATTGCGGTGAAAATTGATCGAAGTCTGTTCAGCTGAAGCGACTGCCGATTGCTGCCAGATGTCCCCTAGCTCCTAGATTCTAGCTCCTAGCTCCTAGCTCCTTAAAAAATGGCCATTGTCGAACTAACCAACGTAGTAAAGAAATACGGTGACGTTTTAGCCGTTGAAAGCTTTAACCTCACTACGACCGAGGGTGAATTCGTGGTGCTTGTCGGGCCTTCGGGTTGTGGAAAAACCACGACCATGCGGATGATCGCGGGTCTGGAAACGGTAACCGACGGTGAAATCAAGATCAGCGGGAAAAATGTGGTCGGGATGATCCCGCGCGAGCGCGATGTCGCCATGGTGTTTCAGAACTATGCGCTCTTCCCGCATATGAATGTTTTCGGGAATATGTCTTTTGGGCTCAAACTCCGGAAACTTCCTCGAGAGAAGATCGAGAGCCGGGTGCGCGAGGCGGCTAGTATCCTCGGCATCGAACGCTTGTTGGACCGCAAACCGAAAGAGCTTTCTGGTGGTGAACGGCAACGCGTCGCGCTGGGAAGGGCGATCGTCAGAGAACCTCAAGTCTTTCTGATGGACGAACCTCTATCGAACATTGATGCGAAGCTGCGGGTAGAGATGCGCGCGGAGATAATTAAGCTCCAACGCCGCCTCGGAGTCACAACTTTCTACGTTACCCATGACCAAGTCGAAGCTCTAAGCATGGGCGACCGCATTGTGGTGATGTCTAAAGGCAAGGTGCAACAAGTCGGAACGCCCAAAGAGCTGTACCAAAATCCGAATAATCTTTTTGTGGCAGGCTTTATCGGGAGCCCCTCGATGAATTTTATTCGGGTACGAGTGACCGAAAAAGGTACGCTCTCGGCCGGCGAAAATTTCAACGTCGCTCTGCCTGCGCAACTAGCAGACGCGGTCCGCTCGAAACAGCTGCGGGAAGTGATTTTAGGTGTGCGACCGGAACACCTCCGGTTGGTCGCAAACGGACAAGCCGAAAATCCTATCCCGGGTGTCGTCGATGTTGTGGAACCACAAGGCTCGACAACGATTCTTCAGGTGAGTGTTGGCGCTGACACCAAGATCATCGCCCAGGTCAACGAACAATGGGGCCGTCAACCCGGGGAACGGTTACAACTCTCCATCCCGCCTGACGCAATCCATCTGTTCGATCCCAGCACCGACGAACGGGTCGCGGCTTAGTGACAGCAACGAAGTTTCAGGGCCGACAACGAAAGTAAGCAGTAATCAGTGAAGCAGTCATCAGTAGTTAGCACCTTTCCTTTAGAGACCATCAGAAACTGATTACTGACCTACTGATTACTGCTTACTTATTATTTCGGCGCCGTCTCAGGCACTGCACGCTGCGGTGCGTATTTCTCTTGGTAAAGCTGTTCCAGCACCTTCAGGGTGTCGGCCACGTTCCGTTCGATTGTGTATTCGTGGCCTCTCTCAGCACAAGCAGTGCGAATCTCAGGTTTTTGGGAAAGCGTGGTCCATCGAGTAATGGCGTCCACCAAAGCCGGGACGTCTTCCGGGTCCTTCAAAATTTCTCCATGTACGCCTGGTTCAATGATCTCCGAGAAACCGTTGTTAACTGTTGTGATCACCGGTACACCAGCAGCGAGTGCTTCCAAACAGGCATTCGAAAATGGATCATATAATGTCGGCAACACGAAAATGTCGGCTGCAACCGACAACGAATGCATATCCTCGACCGCACCCAAAAACCGGATCGATTTTGGAGTGAACGGTGGTTTTTTGCCTTCTCCAGCGACCAAGAGCTTAATGTGCCGGTTGTTCAGCTTCAGAACCGCGTCGATAGCGAAACGCAGCCCTTTGCGTTCCCAGCCTGAGCCGGCAAAGAGGATTCCAACATCCAGGTCGGTTAGACCCCAGTCATAGCGATGATCCCAACGGGACCCGGGCTTCTTTTTAAAATGGGTGTCAGCGATTCCGTTGTAGATGACGGAGATATGAGTTTCTGGATAATTAAATTCTGAGATGATCTGACGCTTAATCATCTCCGAATTCGTGATTACGCGATTAGCTTTCTTTTCCCCGAGAAGGCCTTGTTCCAGTTCCACCAATTCGTTGTGTTTCCCATTCATGAAACGGAGCGATTTACGCCACTTGGGCTCAAATGCTTCTCGTTTCTCGAGCCATACCCGATGCACGCCGTCTCCGGCGCGATAGCAATCGCATTCGAGAATCCGTTCAAGGCTGAACAAGATTTCGACCGAGTGGCGAGCTGCTGCCACTGCGTTAGCAAAACCCACGGGAGAATTTTCTTTGAAGCGGACCAGCTGACCGTAAGGCCATTCGGCAGCCGGCCATTCTTCAGTCGCAAAGAGAGTCAATTGATGCCCGGCATCTGATAATGCACGCCCCAACCGCTTCAGGTAGCTCTCGGCGCCGCCGGTGCGGGAGAAACCCCTACGTACTAGTCCGATCTTCATTTATGTCTGCTGGAAGGAACTCTACAGCATATTTTCAGGCGAATAAAGAGAAACGCAGGAGGAAGCGACACAACTAAGCGACAGGGCGACGCGGCGAAACGACGGACTCGGTAATAGCGCCGCAGGGCTATGGTAGGTTAGCTTCGGCCCACAAATAGTAATTATTTAAATTATGTAAATTATCGTAACTATTAACCGACCGACCTAACCAAATTAGTCCTCGACAGCGTTTGGTGGGGCGAGGCTCCAGAATCCGGCAAGCCGCCCGCATTATTCCTCTCGGGTGCTCACCTCGTCCAATACATGAAGCAGCATGGCCGAGCCGGGGATTGGATGCGGCAAACTCGCTAGGTGTGCTCTTGTTCCTCAAGCTTGGATTGGGCTGCTTGTTCGATAGGGGTAGAAACCATCCCAGCCTTGGAGGAAAAAATGGTCTCGTCCGTTTGCGGCGCCCCCTGTCCGGCTCGGCCCTGCTCGGTTCAATCGTTAGGCGGGCGTACTCCTAATTCAGATTATGCCGGCGGCTGGTTGCGATTTGGAGCCTCGCCCCACCAACGCCCACCCATCCCACCCCCGCCGTTGACGCCGTCCACCCCAGGGTTGACCTTTCGCCCCGATTGATGGACCAGGCTTATCTAGCGAAGAGTGTTCTCTATGCGACATCTGCTCGCATCGGAGGCGTTGGCCTCGATGCGGTCGCGCTGGAAACATTGCGCGGCCTACAAGACCAACTGGGACTCGCCATCGCGTACGGTTTGCGAACACCGTCGGTCGGCGACCACCTCTCTGATGCCGATGCCTGGCTCAGGCAACGCCATTTAGTGAAGAATCTGAGCTGGCACCCGGTGCGCCTGCTTTCGAACCTCCAAAGCCGTTATTATTATGCGGCCAAGAAACGAGCGGTCGACAGCGTTGCGGCCAAATATCTTCGCACCGGGCGGTTCGACCTTTTCCATGGTTGGTCCGGTGAAGCTTTAAAGTCGTTGCAGGCCGCAAAATCGCTCGGGATTCCGACCCTGTTGGAAGTTCCCACTTGGCATCGGCAAAAGGGCAAGACGCTACCGCCGAAGACAGAGCAGGAGCTGGCTATGGAAAACGCTCCGGTGCCTCAGCGGTGGCTCAATCGGTTATTGATCAGCCGCCAGGAAAGCCTCGTGGAGTACGAGACAGCCGATCTACTGCTTGTGCTTTCCGCCAAAGCCGCCGAAACATTCACGGTTTTGGGTACACCAAAAGAGAAGCTGTACCCGATTTCGCGTGGAGTGGACGTTAACCGTTTTGTCCCGGGTCCTAAGCCTTCAATTTTCCGGGCAGTGTTCGTGGGTGCGCTAATCAAGCGAAAAGGGGTTCACTGGTTGATTGAGGCCTGGCGCCGGCTAAAACTCCCCTCTGCAGAGCTGTGGTTGGCCGGACATCCGCACGCCGAGATCCAACCTTTTTTGAAGGACCTGCCTGAGAGCGTAAAACTCCTCGGTTTCACCAAAGACATTGTAAAAGTGTATCAGGCTTGCTCGCTTCACATTTTCCCATCCGAATGTGAGGGGAGCGCCAAATCAACTTACGAGGCTTCTGCGTGCGGGCTCCCCCAGATTACCACTCGTGAGTCTGGAGACGTGGTGGTACATGGAGAGAACGGATTGCTCGTGCCACCCAACAATGTGGAGGCGTTGATGACGGCAATCACCGGCCTCTATGAAAACCAAAAGTTGAGCGAAGAACTAGGGCAACGAGGTCGCGAACGCGTGGTTCAGCATTTTACCTGGGACCATTTCCGAGAGCGGCTCCAAGGTGCCTACCGGACCGCTCTGAAACTGAAATCCGACGAGGTTGCAGCTGCGAGATGATTTCACCACAGAGACGCAGAGGACACGGAGAGAAAACCAACCGCGAATGGACACGAATGAAGACGAATAAAAGCCAAGACACAGATGCAGGCAGATAAGGCGCACCAAAATCAGGCAGAGGGTTCAAGAAAATCAATCTGCGTTCCTCTGCGGTTGGATGTGCCCTCTTATTTTCGCGTCCATTCGTGTCCATTCGTGGTTTGTTTTCGTTTTTTCTCCGTGTTCTCTGTGTCTCTGTGGTGAAATCCGGATGAAATCGATCCTTATCGTACAGCTCAAACGGCTAGGTGATTTGATCCTCACCACGCCGGCGCTGGCGGCCTTGCGAAAAGAACATCCGGGATCGCAAGTCACACTTTTGATCGATCAATACAGCCGGGATTTGGTGCCCGCTCTTCAACACATCGATGAGGTTTTAGTCTATGACCGGAAACGTTCGTTTCCGGTCTGGTTTCAACTGCTTCGGAGAGACTTCGATCTTTGTATTGATTGTACCGGGACCGATCGGTCGGCGCTGATCTCGTTCTTATCGAAAGCGTCACATCGCGTGATTTCCCGCTCGGTCACCCGACACCGTTTGCGTTCTTGGGTGTACACAGAGTTGGTCGATGTTTCCGTGCGCAACTGTCACACGATCGATCTTTATTTGAGCCTGGTTGGCTCGGGAAAAGAGACGCCGAAGCCCGGGTTGGAACTGTCTTTGCCGGCAGCAACCGTTAGCTCCGCTCAAAAAGTGAAGTCAAAGCTGGGCGTCCCCGGACCTTTTTTTGTGGTGCATCCAGGAACCGCTCGACGGGAAAAGTACTGGTTGCCGGAACGTTGGGCCGAGGTCGTTCGCTATCTTCAGGATCGCTTACAGCTTCCCGCTGTTATCACCGGCGGCGCAGATGCCGAAGAGTCCAAGCATATCGAGGCAATAAAAAACTTTCTCGGTCCCAAATCTTCAGTGGCGAATGTAGCCGGCCGCCTCGATTTTCTGCTGACAGCGGCGTTGATTCGTGAAGCTGCCTTTTTTATCGGGGTGGACACCGCGGCCGCCCATGTCGCCTCGGCTTTTGAGCGCCCACAAGTCGTTCTTTTCGGACCAACCAATCCGTATCATTGGCATCCCACTCATGCACGGAGCCGGGTCGTGAGAGCCGGATATGGGCCGGATTACGAGCCTCGCAATCCGCGCGAGAATGGCGAACCCATGACTGCGCTATCGACCGGCACAGTGATCAATGCTATTGAAAGCGTGCTGGGAGAGGGCGCTGCGGCCCGCTGAATGAATTTCACCACAAAGACACAGAGGACACGGAGAGAAGACAGACATCTTCACAGCGAGGCCACGAAGGCCGCTAAGATGGGAGCCAAAAATACCCCTCTTTGTGGCCTTTGCGATCTCGCCGTGAACATCGAGTCTTCGGTGCCTTCGTGATCTTGTTGTATAAAATCAGTCTCCGTGTCCTCTGTGTCTCTGTGGTGAATTTTTGATTGAATGAGTAAACCGAAATTTTCGCTTCGCGAATTCATCCGCAACGGGATAGGTCCGTACCGGGAGCTTTATCCGTTTCTCAAGCCGTACCGGACTCAGTTTATCCTGGCCCTAGTCTTTGGGGCATTGTTCGGATCGGCCACCGGTCTGTTCCCCTTGGTGATGAACCAGGTGAATAAGTACGTGTTTCCACAGGGGCATGATAGGGCAGCGATTTTGTCTGGAACGGATACGACCACCGGCGCCGACGTGAATGTCGCTATCCTTTATTGTTCGGTCATCCCGTTCATCTTTATCCTGCGCAGCGCATTCGATTTCCTGAACAGCTACCTGATGGCCTGGGTTTCGCTGCGCGTGCTGACCGACCTCCGCTGCAAACTGTACCAGCACATCCTTTCTCAATCGCTCGAGTTTTTTAATAGAGAGCGTGCGGGTAACCTGATGTCCCGGGTTATCAACGACACGCAAAAGGCACAAGCAGCACTCACCGGCGTTAGCAGTGATCTAATTAAGCAACCGATCACCATTGTCACCGCCGCAGGTACGCTGCTCTATCTCGATTGGAAATTTACGATCGGCAGCTTGGTATTATTCCCGGCCTGTCTAGTTCCGATTCTGTTGTTCGGGAAGCGGGTCAAGAAACAGGGGAAGCTTGAGGAGCAAAAAGTCGGGATCATGATGACGGCGCTCCAGGAAACGTTTTCCGGGATTCGCGTGATCAAAGCGTTTGCCCGTGAGGACCGGGAATCGAAGCAGTTCAATCAATTGAGCGAGGAGAATTTTCGCAATGCCACCAAAGTGCGCAAAGCAATTGAGATCGTCAGTCCGCTCGTTGAAGCGGTCGGCGCCCTTGGCGTTGGACTCGCGCTGTTCTACGTATGGTACTTTCACCTCAGCGCTGCCAGGCTGATCGCTTTATTGATGGCCATGTACTTCCTGTACGATCCGGCCAAAAAACTGAGCCGTATTCATCTGGTGATGCAGCAATGTTTCGTGGCCACGACGAACGTGTTTGAAATCCTGCGGATGAAACCCGCAATCGAAGATCGGCCGGGCTCAATATCGATTTCTGAGAGCAAAGGAGATATCCGCTTCGAGAACGTCACTTTCCGTTACCGTCCCGAGTTGCCCTTGGCGCTCTGCAACCTCAATCTTCACATTGAGCCGGGGAAATATTTTGCCTTAGTTGGCGCCAGTGGCGCAGGGAAAAGCACAATCCTGTCGCTATTGCTTCGCTTCTATGAACCGGATTCCGGCGCCATCCTGCTAGATGGCAGAGATACTCGAACGATCGCCCAAGAATCATTGCGCAACCAGATCGGAATCGTGTCACAGGATACGTTCCTCTTCCACGATAGCATCTTAAATAATATTCGTTATGGCCGGTTCAATGCGACCGAGGAAGAAGTGATTACCGCGGCGAAGAGTGCCTTTGCTCATAATTTCATCATGCAACAACCCAATGGCTATCACACGGTCATTGGGGATAAAGGTTGTCTTCTGTCCGGCGGCCAGCAGCAGCGGGTCTCAATCGCTCGCGCCTTGCTGAAGAACGCTCCTGTTCTCTTGCTCGACGAGGCAATGTCTGCGCTGGATTCTGAGGCCGAACGCGAAATTCAGGCGGCGTTGGAGCGGCTAAGCGAAGGCCGAACCGTGATCGCCATCGCCCATCGACTTTCCACCGTGTTAAAGGCTGATCAAATCGTCGTGATGGATCGCGGCGAGATCCGTGAGATGGGAACCCATCGGCAATTGCTGGAGACCTCAACGCTGTATCGCCGGCTTTACGACTTGCAATTTAATGTCCAGGCCGAAGAGCTGGCCAGTGTTGCCTAAGCCTGGTAAGCGGCTGCTAACCCATGCGTGGGCTGGAACGACCAGCACACCGTGAAGCGTCGCGATTTTTGCACTTACGGAGGTCCGACCCATTGAATCGCAACTTTCGTAAACGATCGAAAGCTTGTTGTACCTCCGGATCCGAAATGTATTTCTTTGCTTGCTCGGCAAATTTTGTGCCGATGGCATTTAACTCGGGTGCAAAAGCAACCAGTTTCTCTTGGGCCCGGTCGCACGTGGGTAGGGAAGCGGTACCATGGCTTTGATAAAAGGTAGTCACTTGTGGGCCGAGGTCTCGCAGCGTGGCAGTTAACTCTTCGGTGGCCGAAGTGAAAACGGTCACCGCATCGGCGAACTGATGCGCGTCGGCGGCTTGGTCGAGCTTCTGGCTGGCTTGCCGGATTGCCTCGATGTATTTGTCGACAGCGCGGGCGTAGTCGTCGCAGGGATCAGCCACGACCGACCCTCCCATCAGTCCGCAGGCAATAAATAACATTACTCGATTCATGTTATGATTACGCCCATTCTGTTACCAGCGCTCAAGCGGTCGGTCAACCACAAATTCCCTCACTGCCCTGTTCAATTACAGATCTGTCATTTGCGATCACATCGAAATTCCGCCACCCGCCAGGCCGGGACAGTTCGCGTCCGGTGCCGTTTCCAGTCGTTCGCAAGGTTTTCGCTCGTCTAAGCCTGCGTTACCAAGTCCGGATGATGTTTTCGCCAATACCTGGTCAACCCGGTAACGCTCATGCCAGCTGGGTCCGCCTGTTCGTAAGCCAGAAGGTCTGAGGGAGAAGCCCCCGCCGCTAACAACTGACCCTCAGTAAAACGTTGGAACTCGGGCACGATCTCCTCGTCAGATTTGCCTTCCAACATCCGCTCCTTCATCCAAATCGCCCAATCCATAAGCCGAGTCTCTAATTCTGCCAGGTGGACCTTTGGGTTCGTTAGCAAGCCGAAGTGGGTCAGAAGTAGCTGCACCGGGCTAAGTGCACGAATCCGGTTCAATGATTCTTTCCATTTGTTAATGTTTACATCCGGCGGAGGACAAGGAGGAATTATCGGTCCTTTCCCGATGAGGACGCCGGCGACGTCTCCGGCAAATAGGATCTTATCGGCTTCGAGCCAATAGGCGTTATGGTGTTGCGCGTGCCCGGGTGTTTCCAAGACGCTAAGTTTTAAATCTGAAACATTGATCTCTTGATTGTCAGCTGTGACTGCAACGGAGCTCGCTGGGAGTCCCTGAATATCACCCCAAAGATAACCCATGCGCTCCCCATAGATCCGAGTCGCGCTCGCCACCAATTTACCCGGATCGATCATATGAGGCGCCCCGATTGGATGAACGTGGACGGTTGTTCCGAACTCCCGCTGCCATCGCCAAGCGCCGCCGTTATGATCGAGATGAATGTGAGTTGCTAATAGGTGTTTCACATTCTTTGCGCCTAATCCGCGCTGATTCAGTTCGCGGACCACGTTTTCAAAGACGGTTTCCGGCCCGCAATCGATCATAATCAAGGTGCCGTCTCCCGTCTCGAGTACCGCGACGCAAATCACGTTTGGGGTATTTAAGTGAAGCGCATCAATCAGGTGAAGCATGAGCCATCGTCGCCAAGAGAAACGACGGCGTCAACGCCGGGAGCAATGGGAATCCGTGGGCGTAGAGCCGGCTAGAGGTAAGGGTGTGCGCTGGGCGCTGGTGGTAGATGGGACGCATAGGTCCTATGGGTCAGCTCACATAAGTCCTATAAGTCCCATCCGTGACCAGCGCCCAGTGCAAATCACTACCCCTAGCGGGTGCTACGCCACCACGTTCTCCTGCCTTTCCGCTTGCCTCCCGGCTCAGACCGCCAAAAATCAGAAAATGGATTTCAGTGCGAAAACCGTCCTTGTCACCGGCGCCGGAAGTGGAATTGGTCGAGCCATTGCTGAGACCTTTTCACGCCTGCAGGCTCGAGTGCTTCTTCATGATATCAATCCGGCCGCCTCGGATTTGGCCGGTAAGATAGGCGCAGAGTTCTTCGCCGGGGACCTTGGCGACCCATCCGCGGTTCGCCAGCTTGCCGCGGCCGCCCTCAAAAAGGGCGGGGGAAGAATCGATATCCTGATCAATAATGCCGGATTCCAACACATCGCGAAAGTTGAGGAGTTCCCCGAAGAAACTTTTACCACCATGATTCAAGTGATGCTGATAGCGCCCTTTCAGCTCATTCGGGCGGTTTTGCCGGGTATGAAACAGAACGGCTGGGGGCGAATTATCAACGTGGCTAGTATCCACGCGGTTGTCGCCAGCCCCTTTAAGTCCGCCTACATCAGCGCCAAGCACGGTCTACTGGGCTTGACGCGTACGGTTGCCTTAGAGGCGGCGCCGTTCGGAGTCACAGTCAATGCCCTTTGTCCTGCCTATGTGCGGACGCCGCTGGTCGAGAAGCAGATTGCGGATCAAGCCCAGGCCCATGGACTGACAGCGGAGGACGTCGTGCAAAAGATCATGCTAGAACCGGCGGCTATAAAACGCTTGATCGAGCCCTCCGAAATCGCTGATTTCGTAGTTTACCTGGCTTCGGAGCCCGGGGCGATTATCACTGGGAGCGCACAGATGCTCGATCTGGGATGGACAGCGAGATGAGCGTGCGCCCTGGAAAATGCGTATGCATTTGCCAGGGCGCATGCTATTGCAGCAGAATATTCCTGCTAGGCCGGACTATTCTGCTATTTAACCAAAAGAGGGATTATTGAATCGACCCGTTTTTCAAACCGAGGTATTAAAGCCGTTCTTGTCAGGGAAGAATCGGATGACGTGAATTCAGTTGTAAATTTACCGCGAACTCGTAGGCAAATGATCCGTCCCCGCGGCATAGCGGGGACGGATCATTTGCCTGCCATAGCCTGCATCGCTCGCAAAGGCGTAAGCATTTGCGAGCGATGCAGGCTTGCGTAACGAGGGGCAAATCCTTTATCGATAGCCAGTACCACCAGATGAAAAACTTATTTCGCGGCCGGAGCACTTGCCGTTTTTGTCTTTGTTCAGCCCTTCTAGTACTTGGTTGGGTGCCAGCGCACGCGGATTTTCTTTGGTTTAAGCAGCAACAAAAGGCTCAGGTTACCGCTCCCGGCCAGTTGCTGAGTAAGCAACAGCCGGCCGTCTTCAATCGCGAAGTGTATGACCGGATGAACCCCGAGAATATCAACATTCTCGTGTCCCTCTCGCGCCAGCGGCTGTACGCGACGGTCGGGAATGATGTCGCCATTGATAGCCCGATCTCTTCCGGCAAAGCTGCCCGCAGGACCCCGAGCGGCAATTTTACCGTCCTCCAAAAGGATCCCGACCATCGCTCGAGCGTGTACGGCAACTTTGTTGACCCGAGCGGGCGGATTGTGCGCGGCGGGGTGAGCGCACTGATCGATGCGGCGCCCAGCGGCAGCCACTTTGAAGGCGCGCCGATGAAATGGTTTATGCGGTTAACCTGGGAAGGTGTCGGGATGCATGTAGGAATACTACCAGGCTATGCCGCTTCGCACGGTTGTATCCGGCTGCCAGCCGAGGTCGCACAGGCGTTATATACCAAAGTTAAGATCGGCACTCCTGTAAAGGTAGTGGACTAGCCTTCTCTCTTGGCCAAGATTGCCCCCCCGCATTGTTTTGTGATGC
>Ga0210389_10003451_pt1 | contig 12333 bp, 9 predicted proteins | sample IncBWH28OmetaG_FD_160127 | JGI IMG/M metagenome (GOLD analysis project Ga0210389, IMG submission 160127) | Forest soil microbial communities from Barre Woods Harvard Forest LTER site, Petersham, Massachusetts, United States - Inc-BW-H-28-O ... | reverse complement strand
CTGGGCAGTCTCCATCTCACAGTAAATCGTCTGCTCGCTCTTGGGCGGAAGTTCCTGCGCCACTTGCTGCTTGGTCCGGCGCAGAATGAATGGCCGCAGGGCCTGAGCCAGCAAGCGGCGCGTGTCTTCCGTGGGATTGCGCCATGTGCTGCCTGCAACCTTGAAAATGCTGGCGGCGCCAAGCATTCCGGGATTGAGAAACTCAAATAAGCTCCAGAGGTCGCCGAGATGATTCTCGACCGGAGTGCCACTCAGCCCCAGACGATATCGTCCACGCAAAAGGCGTACTGCCTTCGAGGATTCAGTGTCGGCATTCTTGACCGCCTGGGCCTCGTCGAGGATGACGTAATCAAATTCGAGATCCTTAAGAGAAAGGATATCCCGGCGCAGCGTACCATAGGTGGTGAGAACCACGTCACAAGCCGCGAAGTCGTTGCGATCGCGGGCCATACCGGTGTGGTCCAGAACCCGCAGTTGAGGCGTGAAGCGCTCCGCCTCTTGCTTCCAGTTAAACACCAGGGATTTCGGCACCACGATGAGGGACGGTGCGACTGGCTGGCCGGCGCACCGCAACTCGCGACGCATTTCGAGAAGAGCCAGCACCTGCGCCGTCTTGCCCACACCCATATCATCGGCCAGGCAACCGCCGAAAGAGAATCGTTGCAGAAAAAGGATCCACGCCAATCCTTCGCACTGATAATCGCGCAAACGACCCACGAATCCCTCAGGCTGTGCAGTGGTCTCCACCGTGCTGAATTGGTGCAGTTCGGCCCGGACGCGCGCGAACGTCTGGTCCCATTGTGCTTCGGGCTGTGTGGCCAGCAGGGCGTCGAGAAGTCCTGCCTGGGAACGGGTAAAGTGAATGTGTCCGTTCTCGGGAGAACCCATTCCGGCTAGGGGACCGATCCGGCGCAGCCATTCCTCTGGCAGCATTCCGTAGGTTCCGTCATCGAGCTGTACCATGTTGTTGCCGCGACGCAGGGCCGCGAGCAATTCTGGCAGTCGCGCCTTGGTGTTGCCGTAATCCACTTCGCCGTGTAATTCGAACCAGTCCACACCGCTGGACACTTCGAGCCGGTACGATCCCGGCCGACGGAAGATTTTTCCCTCGGCGTCAATGTGCCATCCCGCCTCGACCAGCGACCGCACGACCCGTGGCAGCTTACTCGCCGCAAACCCGCGGGCAGGTTCGGGTTCCCAGTAACTCGCTTGGCCTCGTTTCACGCCCAGTTGATCGAGCAATGCATTAGCCGCTGCTTCGGCGTCGAAATCGCGGCTCAGAAACCGCCGGCTGGCAGCATCAAAGACGCCCCGCGAGGGATCGAACTCCGGCACAATCCGGTCCTCGTAGGCAAACGAGAGCTCCGCTTGCAGGCGCCCTGGTCCATAGCGGGTCGGCGCTTGGGAAATTTTCAGACGCGGAGCGGGAATTGACGCCAATTCCTCGTACCGCATTTCCTTCGGCACAGTCAGTGGCGGCAGGTTCCGCGAGCAGAGCAAGGCGGCCAGGAATTGATCTTTTTCGCTCTCGGGGGCCACAATCGAGCATTTCTTGCGAAGAGCTAAAATCCACTCAAACGAAGCTTCCTGGGCGCATCGTGCCACTCGGTCCCGGGTAAGTAGAAGGCCAGGAGCGACGAGAACCGGGGCCGTCAGTTTCATTCGCTCTTCACCACGGTGGAAAAATCCGGTGAGCGCACACTGTCCGTCCTCCGCCTTGCCCAACTCAAGCCCAAAACTCCAAGCCTCGCCGTCATCCCAGGACAGCGGTAGCAAAGCTTCGGGCTCGTTCTGAGGCCGCAAGTAGCAGCGGCCGGTTCGGACTATGAGAGGCACGAGCATAGCGCTCAGTGCAGGCGGAAGCATTGACAATTCGGGAAGACGTTCATAAGGATCCAGGTATCCATAGTCGTACGTCTGTGTTCCAGCGAGCATCGACAGTACTTGTTGGTCTTCGGTTACAGGGAGACGCTGAATCTGGCTGCGCTTCATCGCGAGCGCCTTGGGGCGTGTCCAGCTGCCGTCTTTCTTGCGATCACGAGATTCCAGCGTGAGGCACAGTCCGCCGCCCGAGAGACCCGTTGCAATGTCCACGATGTATAGAACCTCCCGCTTAGCCGGCCACGTGGACTCTGGCGCGGCCGGCCGCGATCCGGGGGCGACAATCTCGCTGAATTGCTTTTGCCACGATGGCGGTTTCGGCACCCGCGGTCGAGTAGTGACAGACACGCGCGAGCGGGCAACCGAGTCTCGCCATCTGGCCTTTAGCGTCTTGAGATCAGCGTCGTCAAAGGGCAATTCAGAATCGTCGCTCAACACCAGTTGCGGCGCGGAAGTAGCCACAGAGAGGCCGCCCTGTGCCTCGGCTGCCAGAATCGTCGCCCAGAGATGCTTGCATGGGACGCCATTGTCCACGAAGTAGGGGCAGTCACACCACACCGACAGGATTCCGTCTCTGAAGTTCAGCTTTACGTCATAAGTCTGCGAACCGCGCACCCGGGCGTGCAATTCGGTTTCAGAAGCCCGCTCAATAGAGACTTGGTCGCGCCAATAATATTCTTCGCCCCGATGCCGGACGTTCCTGGTGAATTGCGGTGCCAGTAGAGTGGAAAGACTCAAGGACATGGTTCAGGCCTGACGGCATTTTATCGAATAGAAGAAGTGGAGCATAAGCGCGAGCATCTGGATCGAGAGGGGTGTGATTATTTCATCGACAGGTTGAAATTTCCTGGCGTCGTCTGAATACCAATTGCGTACTACGAACTTTGAGAATACTCTTACAAAGCGTAGTAGAGGGAACTCTATCGCTATACATCGGTATATGCCATCGCAGGGCTTTGGACAACTGCTCGCACTCGGCTTCGCCGCCATCTTGCTTCTGCACCTGCCAAACAGTTTCTAACTATCTGATTCCACAAGGAATGTGGGATCATAGATTCCCTAGAGATTCGCTTCGTGAAGACCCTAACCAACCGGCTTCATTCGTTCTCTTTCCAAGTCCTTCGCGCCTGGACCGAGGCAATACTAAAGCGGACGCCCTGATTATCCGCCGGGTTGAGCCACAGCAACCGGTCAAAAACAAGCTCGGCCTCCTCGAACCGTTCCAGTCTCCACAGGCACAGCCCGAAGCCGCGCAGGCAGCGCAAGAACGGGCGGTTGTCGAGCCGTCCCCAGGGCAACAGCCCATCGGCGAGGCTGCCCAGCGAGAGTTCGCCGATCCGCAGTCCCACCTCGTAGTGGCGCATCGCATCGCCGGGGATGTGGTCGAAGATGAGGTTACCGAGGTGAGCATGGGCGTCGAGGCAGCGGAGGTCGGACTCGCAAAGTTCCATGAGGATTTGGCATGCGGCCTCGTAATCACCCGCGCTCTCCAGGTCGTTGGAGCGGATAATGGGATCGCCATCCGGATCGTCGGGGTCATCCGTCGGAAGCAACTGCTCCATTTCGAATGACGGACGCGGTCCCCAGGCGATGATCGCCTTGGCTCGATCGTCGAGAACTTCGCCTTCTTCACCCCAGTGTTGGATGGGGGACGTCAGATCCAGATCGCCGGTCTTCGCTTTATATCACCGATTGCCGCGCGAGGGTGCGACACCACCGGCTGGATAAGGATCGAGGCCCATCCACTTACGGTAGGCGGCCAAATAGCGAGACAGATTTGTGTTCGCGGGAAACGCTACTTCCACAAGCCTGGCGAAACGCCCAGAGTTGCTCGTCCTCCCCTTTTGCGTCAACGATGAGTTCGTAGATCAGCGCGTCCAGTTCCATCAAATTCATCCTATGGCCTCACCAGTGTTGGGCAAGAATTGCGAGGTCTGAGCCAGGTCAGTCAAAACGGTATCTCCCAGTCTTCTTGCGCGGACAAATCTGTCGCCTCCCAATCCTCTGGGACGAAGACTTCCGCTTCTTCCGAATTGGATTGGGCGAAGACTTCCCTAGTCTCCCAGTCCCAGGTATGGGCAAAAACCAAGCCCGTGTCCTCCAACCTGCGCAGCAGTTCCGGATGCTTCTGCGCAAGGAATTTGAGTCTCCTGGTTTTGTAGGGCTTTATCCGGGCTACTTCCAGGACAATCTCGGCGAGACTGGCGACCTGCGGATTGCCCGACTTCGCCATTTGTCCCAGGCGAATCACATTCTTTTCGGAGATGTGCGACTGTTTGAGAAACCCGAAGATATCGTTCTGATCCTCGATGGCTCGACGCTCGGTCTTCGGCTTGCCCTGGCAGCGCTTGCACACATGAGTCTTGTGACCTTTGCCCGAGAACTGCTCGTTCGGCCGCTCACGCCCGCAGATCCTGCAGTAATGTCCCATGCCGATCCCTTATGACTGAAACTACTCGACCGTATGCGCTTTGTGAGAGGGTATGGTGTGTTGCGCGACGGTGAAATGTTGTTTTTCAGCGCCAACCTCGCGGAGGACGTACAACTCGCCGCAACCCTTACACCTGACGGCCCAGTCCAGCTCATCATCGATTTTGTCGCCCCCAAGATCAACCGTTTTCTGTCGCACCTTCTCTCCCTCTTTTTCCACCTTCCGGTCCAATCATCCCCTCTCAGCAGTCTCCGATCAAGAAGTGAGCTTCCAAGCGCCGTCGTCGCCCGGTCTCGTGCGCTTGTCCGTCACCGTCTCACAGCGTGATGTGTCCTGCAGTGCGGAAGCATTGATCACTGTCACTGATAGCCTGGATGCGGCGGTGGGCCCTTCTCTCTTCAATGCGCGCGGCTTACCGGGCTACACGTTTGAACGGGGCGCGATTCGATGCCGAGCGGAACCTGTTCGTCGTGAATAGCGGGCATCGCGATTTTGTCTTCGCCACGCGGCCGCACCCTGCAGTTGCGGTATCTTGTGCGGCTCTTTGTCAAGGAGTTGGTGCTCAAAAAACTTTATTATAGGGGACTGCCAGCCGAACGATTGATGGAGCGCCTGATTCAGCTCTCACTCTATGTGGAGGAGAAATTGAAAACTGCCTGAAGGGTTGGAACTGACTCAAGCGCCACTGCTTCGGGGCGGCAGTTCCTGTTCCACCCACCGCATGTCGGTACGACAACTTCGCCTCCCGTCACCGCCCCTTGTGGTTGCACTGTCAGCACCTCGGACCGCAGCGCCGCCAGTATCGCGGACGTCGCTCACCGTGCTTCAGGTGCTGTCTCGCGTACGCTGCTGCCTGGCGGCACGGCTCGCTTCTCTTTTGCGCCCTTCGACTCGACATCGCTCCTCGATAGACACGACGTTGTCGGGAGTAGTTTTGCCAAAACGCTCGAAATAGAGTTGCTCGATGAACTGGGTTCCACGGCTCCTGCTTGTGGTTGTCGATCTTGCCCAGTTTCGCCGGGTTCAACCCAAGCTCTCGGGCCATCTATACCTGGCTGTGAGACAAATGGCGGCGTCTTCGCGCATCGATCCATTCTTGCACTTGCTGATTTGTTTTTATTTTCTTCGCCATACGCTATCGTATTCCTCGGGTAAAATCAGCTCATGAAACGGTCGAGCGAGGCAAGCTCTGCTCTCTAGTTTCTGCCAAGTCCGACGGTGTTTGCAAGAATCAAAATGGGGAGAATCCAATCGAGTGGGCCCGGCAAACACGACAAAAGGACTTCCACCTTTCTAGACTTGCAGCCTTGTCGGCCGCTACCCGGGAGTTGCACCCGCTGAAGTCCAGCGCCTTTCACGGCGCACTATTACGCCAGTTGAACCAAAACCTGCCCAAGTAGATTGTCCGTCCTGCGTTGCTCGCGCAAGGAAGTCCACTCTCCAAGCACCTGATGTATTCTCAATCTGTGCTGGCCGTCGAAGAATATAGGCAGCGCCTCAGAGATCGCGAAGGTCGTGTCGCTGCGTGCGAGGCAGTTCATATTCGTCTTGGGAACATTCGCTTAGTGTTGGCCCTAGCGGCAGCAGGCGTGGCCTGGGAGTCTCTCAGAAAGCACGAACTCTCGCCTTGGTGGGTGGTTCTGCCGCTGATCCTGCTCGTGTTTATCGCGGTGTATCATGCGCGCACTTTGCGAGCCCGAGACCTAGCCCAGCGTGGAGTTTTCTGTTATCGGAACGGACTGGCGCGAATCGAAGACCGCTGGGTGGGTACGGGGCAGACGGGCGAACGCTTCAACGATCCCCATCATGCTTATGCAACCGATCTAGACCTATTTGGGCGAAGTGGTTTGTTCGAGCTTCTCTCAACCGCTCGCACCCGCATGGGCGAGGAGACGCTGGCGAGATGGTTGCTCTCGCCTTCACCGGTTGAGCAAATTGGAGAGCGGCACACCGCGGTCCTCGAATTGCGCGATCAACTCGATCTCAAGGAAGATTTAGCGATACTTGGCGAAGATGCCAGGGTGGGTGTGCGTCCCGAAGCATTGTTGCGTTGGGCTGAAGCGTCGAACCAGATGAAGCCGGAGTGGATTCAGTGGTTGGCGCTGCTGCTTGGCACTTCTGCTGTTGCGGGCGCCGTGCTTTGGGGGTACCTGGGACTTGCCACGCCATTCATCACGATTGTTCTGATTGAGGCCACACTGACTTACAGCCTGCGCAAGCCGCTGAAAGATGCGCTGCAGGGCTGCGAGCAAACTTTGCGTGACCTGGACTTGCTCTCAGACACCCTGGCGCGTGTCGAACAGCACAGTTTTCATGCGTTCCGGTTGCGTTCGCTGCAATCCGAACTTTCGTCGTACCAACTCACAAGCTCCCGGGCTATCGCCCGTCTGAGAACCGTCGTTGATTTGAGCGACTCCCGCAGAAATGTGATTACAGCCATATTGGATATCCCACTCATGTATTCGGTGCAGGTGGCGTTTGCGGCCGAACGCTGGAGGCGTGCTCACGGCGCTGCGGTGCGGTCGTGGTTGAGGGTAATTGGGGAAATCGAAGCACTTCTCTGTTTCGCCACATACAGTTATGAGCATCGCGACGATCCATTTCCCGAGTTTGTCGAAGGTGCGGCGTGTTTCGACGGCACGGAGATCGGACATCCTTTGATCCCAGCGGGAACCAGTATTCGTAACAATGTCCGCCTGACCGATGGAAGGCAGGTCTTCCTGGTAAGTGGTTCGAATATGTCTGGGAAGAGTACGCTGCTGCGTACGATCGGGGTCAATGCTGTGCTCGCGATGGCTGGCGCGCCGGTGCGGGCGCAGCGCCTTCGGCTCACACCGATGCAAGTGGGCGCCAGCATCCGGGTGAACGATTCTTTGCAGGAGGGAAGCTCGCGTTTTTATGCGGAGATCAAACGACTGCGCAAACTCTTTGACCTCGCGAGTGGCGGCGTGCCACTCCTATTTCTGCTGGATGAGCTTCTGCAAGGCACAAACTCAAACGATCGCCGCGTTGGAGCCGAGGGCGTTGTCCGCGCCCTGCTGAATCGCGGGGCTATCGGATTGGTGAGCACTCACGATTTAGCGCTGGTCAACATTGGTGACTCACTGCACGGTCATCTCTACAACGTCCATTTTCAGGAAGAGTTTGAAAATGGAAAGATGCACTTCGATTACAAGCTGCTAGAGGGCGTGGTCACGAAAAGCAATGGGCTGGCTTTAATGAGATCAATCGGGCTGGACGTGTGACGGTTCCGCCCAGCATCTGGTTCGCCGGTCCAGGCTTCGACCAGCCAACTGTTGCAACCATGACACTCAGAACCCACGTCCAGATTCTGGTCGAATGGCAGTCGAGACCTGAGGTCAGCGAGTCTTAGCTGTCACACTTATTCCACTTGTGGTGGTTTGGCGTGCAACGGCGTATCGACTACCTCCAAGCCGCCGCCGCTTTCCATGATATGCCGCACGCGCTTGCGCAACGCCGGCACGAACGGCGCATAGTGCTTTTCGACGGTCTCCAGGGTATCGCCTGGCAGAACGATTTCGTGTAATGGCTTGAGCGCCCCGTATGGTCGTCGGTCAGACTGCGATTATCCTGCTCGGAGAGCCGATGAATTCCTCTGCGAATGGCTATCCCAACCATTGCGGGTTCTGATAGGTACCATCAAAATGGTGACTGGTCTTATAGAGTTCATACTCTCCGGATTGGGCGGCTTTGGCGGTCTTGGCAAGCAGAGCGGCCACCTGTTCCTTACTCAATGCTCGAAAACTGCTGGCCGCATCCACGGCCTGTTGCAGGATGGAAAGCGAATCGCATCCAGTAATAACTACGCTGGTCGGCAGGTTCATGGCATAGTGCAGGCACTCGACCGCAGTCACCGTATTGCTTCGAAGAATGAAGGGATCTCCCATAGGCTTCATCCCTAACACGCCGATATCTTCCTTTAGCAAAACGGGAAGCACCTTGGCCTCGAAGCTATCGAAGTGGTGGTCCATTACGTTGAGTGGCATTTGCACTGTGTCGAAGGTAAACTGATGAGCCGACGCCGTGGCCAACATCTTCAAGTGGATATCGGGACTTTTGTGACCAGTGAATCCGATGTAGCGTACCTTCCCCGCTTTTCGTGCTTGCAGCGCGGCCTCCAGCCCACCTCCGGGCGCAAATATACGGTCCGGGTCGGAATCGCGAATGATCTCGTGGAATTGCAAGAGATCGATGCGATCGGTCTGGAGCCTTTTCAATGACTCGTTAATCTGGTTTGTCGCCGTCGCCTTATCCCGGCCGTCTATTTTAGTCATCAGGAATGCTTTCTGGCGATAGCCGTCGCGCAGCGCCTTGCCCATCCGGATTTCGCTTTCTCCACCGTTGTAGTCCCAACAGTTGTCAAGAAAGTTGATGCCTTCGTCGAGGGCTCTGCGCAGGATACGAATGCTTTCCTCTGCTTCCAGATCTGGCTTGCCGAGGTGATAGCCGCCCATGCCCACCAGGGAAACTTTTTCATCGGTTCGTCCGAGGGTGCGATACGGAATAGTATTCTTCGTCTGGGCGCCGAGTGTTTGTTGGCCAAGGCGCGCATTGATAACGGCAGCCGCTGCTAATTCCAGAAATTTTCGCCTGGTTGACATAGTTCCAGCCCTTCTCTGGGACAGGTGTGTTCCGCCTCTAAGAGCTCTTGCCTAAATTTGTTCTACTGAGAGGCAATTCGCGAATCCGTTTCCCGGTTGCTGCGAAAACTGCATTGCACAATGCCGGGATGAACGGCGGGACGCCGGGCTCTCCGACACCTGCCGGTGGAGCGTCGCTATCAACGATGTACACGTTGGTTTGATACGGCGCTTCGTTGATCCGCGCCACGGCGTAGTCGGCAAAGTTGGATTGCTCAATGATTCCGTTCTTGGCAGTGATCTCGCCGCTGCGAGCAACACTGGTTCCGAATACCGCAGCGCCTTCAAACTGGGCTCGGGTAATTTCGGGGTTCACTACGAGCCCTGCATCCACGACGGTGTCAACCCTCGGAATCTTGATCGTGCCATCGTCAGACACTTCCACTTCCACCACGGTGGCGACGTAGGTCAAGAAACTGCGGTGCGCGGCGATGCCGATTCCCGCCCCCTTGCGCAGCTTGCGTTTCTTCCACCCGGATTTTTCCGCTACCATCTCAGTAACCTGGCGTAAGCGCCGGGTTTCCCAAGGATAAGTGTCAAGAGAAGCTCCGTAGTTCGGGTAGTTGACACCTTTGAAATCGAGCCTGCGATCCGGCCCGATCAATTCAAGTAAGTACTCCACCGGATCGCGGCCGGCTCGATGCGCCAGTTCGTCGGTGAAGGTCTGGACGGCAAAACCGTGATAGATATTTGCTACTGATCGCAGCCATCCGATTCGGACGTGTGCCTTGGCGGCTCCATTCTCTACGCGAAGATTAGGAATATCGTATGGCACGTCGGTCCAACCCTGCTGCAAGTGCCCGGGATCTCCATAGACAGCGTTCACGTCGAAGATGGAAGTGATGGGCGGAAAGACCGACCTCTGCAACCAGGCGGTAGGCTTCCCCTTCGCGTCCAGGGATGCTTTGATGTACATTGCGGCTACAGCGTTGTAATAGTCGAACTTGATGTCATCTTCACGGGTCCAGACTACCTTTACCGGGCGTCCAACTTTTTTCGAGAGCACGGCTGCCTCGGCAACATAGTCAGGTTTGGATTTTCTCCCGAAGCCGCCGCCCAAGAGAGTCACGTGGCAAATCACATTTTCTTTGGGGATGCCAAGTTCCTTCGAAATGATGTCTTGGGCTGCCTGTGGATTCTGGCTTGGCGCCCATGCTGTGACTTTGCCGTCTTTGAATTCCGCCAGCGCTACCATCGGCTCCATGCTGGCGTGCGCCAGAAGCGGAACGTAATAGTCGGCTTCGTAAATCTGGCCACCCTGGGCAAAGGCAAGATCTACATCGCCGTGAGTGCGAATGACCTTGCTCGGCTGACGCGCCGCTTTCCATAATTCCTTCTCATATTCGTCGGAGTTGTAGCTTTCGTTGGGTCCGTTGTCCCAGCTGACATTCAATTTCTTGCGGCCCTGGAATGCAGCCCACGTATTGTCAGCGATTACAGCTACACCGCCCAGTGGCTGGAAAGCGCAAGGCGGCTGAAACGGATCAATAGCGATAGTCTGGTGCACTCCGGCTACCTGCAGTGGCGCCTGCGCGTCGTAAGACTTTACCTTCCCGCCAAAAACTGGAGGATGCTCAATGGACGCAAAGACCATGCCCTGCACATGCGCATCCATTCCATAGACTGCTCTGCCGGTACAGATGTCCGCGAGATCATAGCTATCCATTCCCTTTCCAATGTACCGCCAGGCGGTCTTTGATTTTAGTTGGACGTCTTCTTTCTTGGGTACTGGCAATTTCGATGCCGCCATGGCAAGTTCGCCGTAACCTAGTCGGCGACCGGTCGCAGGATGCACAACCGCGTGGAGGCCGGTGTTGCATTGCGATGGAGCCACACCCCATTGTTCGGCGGCAGCCTGAATCAGCATGAGACGCGCGGTCGCCCCAGCCAGCCGCATCACGTCGTAAAAGCTGCGAATTGAATGCGAGCCGTCCGTGTTCTGATCGCCATAGCGGGGATCGCCGATAGCTTGATCAATCTTCACCCGCTTCCAGTCCGCATCGAGCTCGTCGGCAACCACCAACGGAAGCGTACTTCGAATCACCGTCCCCATTTCCGAGCGGTGCGCGACCATGAACACAGTTCCGTCGGTGTTGAGGCCCAGAAAAACGCTGGGATGCAGTGTGGCAAGATCCGCGTCCGTACGGTATGCCGGCAAGTCCTCCGGCACCGCCATCCCCGGCAAGTACCGCACTCCTAATACAAAAGCTCCCGTTCCAGCCAGTCCTTTCAGAAAGCCGCGGCGGCTGGCATTCGTGATCGGGTTCATGCGCGCTCCTCGGCCGCAACTTTGATTGCAGCACGGATCCGCTGGTAGGTTCCGCAGCGGCAAATGTTCGCTGCCATGCCGTCGTCGATCTGCTCATCGGTCGGCTTGGGTGTAGCCGCCAATAAAGCGATGGCTTGCATCATCTGGCCGGGTTGGCAATAGCCACACTGAGGGACATTGATCTGCATCCACGCCTTTTGGACAGAATGAAGCCCATGCGCCCCAATGCCCTCTATCGTCGTGATCTGACCTCCCGCCGCGGCACTCATCGGCGTGATACAAGCTCGAATAGCCTGGCCGTTTTTGTGCACGGTACAAGAACCGCACAGTCCAATGCCGCATCCGAACTTTGTTCCCGTCAGTCCCAGAATGTCGCGTAGGTACCACAAGAGCGGCATGTCCGGATTACCGTCGAACGACCGGTCAATGTCGTTCACTCTCAGCTGAATCATAGAAGCCTCGGATGTCTGTTATGGATGCATTTCGTAGTCCATCCGTTTCCGGAAATCGTTGGCTTTTCGTACGGTTTCCTGCGCGGCGTGCGCTAACAGAATGACTCCCGGACCAATCCCCACTGCGACAATCAAATAGCAAGACTGTCTCCAAACCGTGCATTTGCCAGCATGCAACTGGTGCTAGCGCTCGTTTTCGCTCTAATATATGCTGTGCGGCAGGTTTGCGGCGCGCGCTTCCGTCGACGGGGTGACATCGTGTCAAAATCCCGTCGGTGATTCGGTGCGCCGAGCATTCACTATCAACTGTTTTTCGCCCGCGGACCTTCGCGGCGCGGGATGGCATGACAATTGCCAAGAAAGATAAAGCGGTTGGTCCGATGACAAGAATCCCAACGAAGTTTGCGAGCCGCACGATTTGTTCAGCCCTGACGATTGCAGTGGCGGGACTCTTGGTTGTGTTTCAGCCTGTAACGGCTCTAGCGGCGCCGCCTGACCCGGCTACGCAAAGTCTGTTCAACCAATCTTGCGCGTCGTGCCATGGTAAAAACGGTGCCGCGACACCGGTTGGGAAGAGCCTGAACGCACCTGATTTGGGTTCTGCGGCCGTGCAGAGCAAGCCCGACGCACAACTCCGCC
>Ga0210389_10003449_pt1 | contig 12338 bp, 14 predicted proteins | sample IncBWH28OmetaG_FD_160127 | JGI IMG/M metagenome (GOLD analysis project Ga0210389, IMG submission 160127) | Forest soil microbial communities from Barre Woods Harvard Forest LTER site, Petersham, Massachusetts, United States - Inc-BW-H-28-O ... | reverse complement strand
ACGTCCGCGGGATACAGCTGGCTCGGCGCTCGGCCTGCCAACCGAGCTTCCGTTTGGCGTGATGACGATGGGTGTGCGCTCCTATGTGCTCTGGGTCGGATGCTTCCTGCAGCCCGACCCCGTCGGAGGATGGTCAGCCGACCGCTACGCCTACACCGATCACGACCCGATCGAGACCCCCGACCCTACCGGCGACCAGGTCTTCGAAGGCGCCTACGCAGTCGGCGCCGAGAACGCGAGCGTCGCGTCGTCGGCGTACTCCCCGGCGACCGCTCGTCCAGCTCAGAGGCTCTGACGCGATATGGCCATGTCGCTTCCAAACGCTTCCTTACGGCGTCCAGGGACGATCTCAGAGCGACGGAAAGCCATCCCGTCACGCCTCGCTAAAGCCTGTATTACAGGTCTTTAGCGACAACGGGGAGATCGGGACAAAGTGCGAACCTCGCGACGGCCCTGGAGCTTGTCCTGGAGGCGCTGCTGGAGCCGACATGTCGCGAGCTGTGCCGTCGGGCTGCTGAGGTGATTAGACGAGACGACTGAGGTGTGTCGTCTCGGAGGTCGTTCGTCGTGGAGCACGCCTCGATCATGCACTTCCGCCAGCCTCCCGGTCAAGGGGTTCGACTCTTCCATTCGCCTCGGCCTAAAGAAGTCATGGATGGGGTTCCGAGAACCGGCCGGATATCCTTGCGTGCATGGCCCCTGTCTCGCAGACTAAGCCTGGTGATTTGGCGGAGAGGATTGCGCGCATGGAAGACCAGATGCGCGCGATGCAGCACGACCTCGATACCCGACTGGACGCGCTCGCTGAGGACTTTCGCGCGAGCCGCGCAGACGAAGAGGCCGAGACACTGGCCGCCGAGCGCATCCGTAGCGGCGCTGCGGAGCGCACGCGGGATGGCGCAGATGTCCTCGCCGAGCTCGGCATCCATACCGCCTGAACGCGATGAGCCAAGAGCGCGATCGCGAGGTGCAAGTCACCTTCGCGGATGGAGTGCGTGATGACGTGGCGAGCCTCGTGGCGAGCTCGCCAGCGGTAAGCAACACCGAAGTCGAGGCGCTGGGGCGTCGCATCGCGGAGTTACTTGTCGAATGCAAGGCCAACCCCTATGTGGGTGAGGTGATGGGCTCGGGACGCCACCCGGAGCTGTCTGGTTGCCGGCGGGTTCGCTTCGACCTCCCCACCCACGAGGGCAAGCCCCGGTTCCGGCTCATCTACCGCAACGAGCCCTCAGACGGCGCTCCCGCCGAATGCCGGTGGCTCGCCGTCGCGCCCCGTGCCGGCCTGCGGGCACACCGTCAAGCCAGCCAGCGCTCGCGCCGCGGCGGCTGACGACTTCCCTGGGACTGCTGATCGACAGCACGCATTGGGATCAATCGGAACGACCGCATCTCCAGAGCCACGTCAGGGAGGGTTCGTACAAGCGCCACACGGCCCCGTCCTATCGGCCGCATGTTTTAGGCTTGCCCAAGCCAAAAACGGGCCGCAAAAGGCCGACAACGGAGAGGGCGGGATTCGAACCCGCGATGGAGTTTAACCCCCATACTCGCTTAGCAGGCGAGTGCCTTCAGCCACTCGGCCACCTCTCCTGGAGATGGACGAGCCAGTGTAAAGCCTCGCGTCGTGTTGAGGTGTCCGCAGCCCGGCGCGCCGGCGCAAGGGGCGAGGAACGCGAGCCGGTGGAGTACTGTTTGCATCTCTGGTGCTCCACGCTCTGCTTTGTCTGCTGCCGGCTGTCGCGCTTGCGATCCCGCTGCTTGTGCGGCGCTATCCGGGTGAGCGTGCCCTGCTCGCGCTGCGTCGCGTGGAGTCCGCCCGGTGGCCGCGCCCGCGCTCGTCTGCGGCTCCGCGCCGGAGCGTGTTGCCGTGGGCGGTGCACGGAGGTCGCCTGATGGGCTTCGCCCTCGCCGTGCGCCCGCCGCCGGCGTCGGTCTCGACGAGTTAGACCACTTCCGCCCCTGCCCATGGGGCGACGGCTGCTCGTCCCACGAGGTCCCGCGTACGAACGGACAAGGTTCGTCCTTGCGGAAGACCTCGGTGAGTCCATACAGGCACGTACGCGAGGAGCTTCTATGTCCCGTCGTCTCATCGCCGCCGCGCTCGGTGCCCTGCTGATGGGGGTCCCGGCCGTGGCGCGCGCGCAGAGCAGCACACCGACTCCTGTGACTGAGAGCGGCAACCCGATCAATGATCAGGGCAGCAACTACGACTACCGCTCGAATATCACCAAGGTAGTGCCGAGCGTCCGCGGCCTGAGCCTGGAAGTGCTCGAGTTCGCCGATCGCCTGGTGCTGACCAATCGCACGGGCAAGACGGTCACGGTGTACGGCTATCAGGGCGAACCGTATGCGCGTGTGATGGCCAATGGCACGGTGCAGGTCAACACGCGCTCGCCCGCGTACTACCTCAACCAGAACTTCTACGGCGACGTGAGCGTGCCGGCGGCGGCATCGGCGACCGCGACACCCAACTGGACCGTGATCGATCGCACGGGGCAGCTCGAATGGCACGACCATCGCATCCACTGGATGTCTCCGGTGCCGCCTCCGCAGGTCAAGAACAAGGGCAAGCGCACCAAGATCTTCAACTGGCAGGTGCCGATCAAGGTCGGAGCCACGCCGGGAACCGTGGACGGCCAGTTGTTCTGGGTGCCCGAGGAAGGCACCAAGACACCTCTCGGCGCGATCGTCGCGCTGGTCGTGGTCGTGCTCGCCGGACTCGCGCTGGTGTTCGTCGTGCGCCGTCGCCGGCGGGCGGGCGGCCCCCCCGGTGGGACTCCGATGCCGGACGGCGCGCCCGAGCCCGATCGTGCCGAGCGAGAAGCGTGGTGAGTGTCTCCACCAACCGCGGCTACGTGGCAGCCGCACAGCCGCGCCGCGGTCGGTGTCTCGCAGGCTCATTGGCGCTCGTGCTCGCTGTCGCCGCTCTGCTCGGGAGCGCGCCGGCGGCGTCGGCGCACGCGCAGTTGCTCGGCACCTCGCCGGCGGCGGGCTCGACGGTCAAGGTCCAGCCGAGAGAGGTGATCTTCGAGTTCAATCAGGACGTCGGCGGGACGCTAGGCGCCGTCCGGGTCTATGACGCCCAGGGCAACGAGGTCGACGATCTCGACGTCTCGCACCCCGACGGCAACGAGCACTGGATGGGCGTCGGGTTGAAGGCGCACCTGCCCGATGGCACCTACACGGGCACCTATCGGGTGATCTCGGCCGACACCCACATCGTCTACGGCGGGCTCGTGTTCAGCATCGGACATCCCGGAGCGGCGCCGAAGTTCACGGTCGCCGGGCTGATCGGCAAGAACGAGAGCGGCAAAGTCACCGAGGTCGCCTTTGGCGTGGTGCGCGGGCTGAACTACCTAACGCTCGCGCTGATGGTCGGTGGCCTGATCTTCCTGTTCTGCGCCTGGATGCCGGGTCTCACGGCTGTCGCGGGCTCCGAGTCGCGTTGGTCCTCAGCCTCACGTGCGTTCGCATCGCGCCTGGGGCGACTGTTGGCCGTCGCGATCGTGCTCGGCGTGATCGTGAGCGTGCTCGGTGTCCTCTTGCAGGGCGCCAGCGCGGCGGGGGTCTCGCTGTGGACCTCCCTGAAAGGCTCGATTGTCGAAAACACACTGGAAAGCCGGTTCGGCAGGGTATGGGGCCTGCGTGCGATCGATTGGGTGCTGCTCGGTGCGCTGCTGCTGAGCGCCCGGGCCATGGGTAGGGGCGTGATCGGTGAGTTGAGCGCGGGGGATGCCGACAGGATGATGCTGACTCGACGTCCCCCCCGCGCGATTCTCGTGCTGCTCGCGATCGGTGGTGCGTATCTCGCGATCACGCCGGCGTTGGCGGGACACGCGAGCATCGAGAGCCCGGTTGCTGTGTTTTTCCCTTCCGATGTGCTGCACGTGTTGGCGGGCAGCGTGTGGGTCGGCGGGATCGCCTGCCTGCTGTTCGCGTTGCCCGGCGCCACGCGCAAGCTCGAAGGCGGCGAGCGCAGCCGTCTGCTGCTCACGTGTCTCACACGGTTCTCCCCGATCGCACTCGGCGCGGTGCTCATAATCGCAGTGACCGGTGTGATTCAGGCCTACATCGACGTGCGCAGCTTTCATGGCCTCTTTCACACGACCTATGGTGCGCTGATCATCGTCAAGATCGTGTTGCTTGCCTGTCTGATCGGCTTTGGCTGGGTCAACCGCGAACGTGTGATCCCCGCATTGGAGCGTCTGGTGGGGGACGGGCGCGCGCCCGGCGGGATCGGGGCGTTGGCTCGTCGTACGATGCGCGGCGAGTTTGCGCTGATGCTGTGTGTCTTTGGTGTGACCGCCGCGCTGATCAGCTACGCGCCGCCGATCGACGCCGCATCGGGGCCGTTTTCCACCAACACCTCGATTGGTCCGGCAGAGCTCGAGATGACCGTCGAACCGGCAAAAGTCGGGTTGAATACCGTGCATCTCTACCTGATCGACGCCAAGACCGGCAGTCAGTTCACTGCCACAAAGGAACTCACGGCCACCGCAAAGCTGCCCGCCAAGGGGATTGGCCCGTTGGTGCTCAAGCCGATTGTCGCGGGTCCAGGTCACTACGTGCTGAACTCCACGGTGCTCAGCCCCGGTGGCACCTGGGAAATCGAAATCACCGACCGCGTCTCCGAATTTGAACAGTTCAGTCGCATCATCAAGGTACCCATCGGGTGAGCTCGCCGCCACGCGGGCCTTGCCCATCGTGCGATTTATGTTGCTGCTTTTCAGTCGCTCTACTCAGGAGGTGCATCAAGTATGAGACTCAAGAAGGTCGCTGTGTTGTTCGCGGCGGGAGCGCTGTTTGTTCCGGCCAGCGCCCAGGCGCACATCAGCCTGCATCCCAACACGATCCCCGCTGGAGCGTTCGCAACCCTCGACGTGCGGGTTCCCGGCGAGCAAGAAGGCGCCTACGTCAAGAAGGTCGATGTGCTCTTCCCGCAGGGATTCACGGGCGTTGACTACGAAAACGTGCCTGGGTGGAGCACCAGGATCATCGAAACCAAACTCGCGACGCCGATCAAAGAAGATGGTGAAACGATCGACACCGAGGTCTCCCAGATCGTGTGGACGTGGGCCGGCCCGCTCGGAAAGGTGAGCAACGGTCAGTTCATCCAGTTCCCGCTATCACTAGCGATCCCTGATGACGCGACCGGCAAGGCGCTCGAATTTCGGACGGTGCAGACCTACAGCAACGGTCAGGTCGTCCACTGGATCTCATCCTCGCTGACCGCCGAACATCCCTCGCCGAGGATCAATATCACGGCAAAAGGTGGCGTTATTCAAGACATCGCGGGTGACGAGGCGGGTCCGGAAGCGGGGCAGGTAGCCGCAAGTCCATCAACGCCGGCCCCAGCTACCGCCACGCAAGCGAGCAGCGGCGCGAGTAAGGGCCTTGGCATCACCGCCCTGATCCTCGGCGCTCTAGGCTTGATCGCGGGCCTTGGCGCGCTTGTCATGTCGCGTAGCCGGACAGCTCGTACTTCAGGACGCAGCCCCAAATGACTATGAACCGCGTGTCGTCCCAGCCGAACCTGAAACTGGCAGCAGTGCGACGGTTCAGAGGAGGGCTGCTTGTGCTGCTCGCCACCAGCGGGGTCTGTATCGCGGGTGGGTGCGGCAACCCCTCCGTGTCCACATCGGCCGGTGTCTCGAATACAGGCGGTCCGCTCGTCGCGCGCGGCAGCACGCTCTACCAGGCGGACGGCTGCGTTGGCTGTCACTCGCTAGACGGCACGCGCTTGACCGGACCGTCATGGAAGGGGCTCGCCGACAGTCGCGTCGAGCTGAGCAACGGCAAGACCGTCATCGCCAGCGACGCCTATCTCACCAGACACATCGTCGAACCCAACGCACTGACCGTACAGGGATATCCAAGCCAGGTAATGGCGCAGGCAATCGAATCCCTCGCCCTGAAGCGCAGGCCAGCCGATGTTCGCGCCCTCGTCGCGTTCATCGACTCGCTCAGGTAGAGATACCGCCATGTCGGGACTCCTGTGCAACGGACCGCCGCTCGCCCGCTCCCGGCAAGTTGCGGGGTCACTGCTCGCGGCTACGATGCTGCTGTTGCTCGTCGGCTGCGGCGCGAGCAGGGGGACGAGCAGTCAGGGCTCGCCCGTCGCGACCGAGCCCGCGTACATCGCCGAACCCTTCACACACCAGCAGCGGCTCGTCGAACAGGGCGCCCGCCTGATTGTCTCCGATGGCTGCTCCGCGTGTCACCTGGAGTCCGTCAGACGGCGCCTCGCCCCGAGCTTTACGAGCTTTGCCGGGCACCGCCTCACGCTCACCAACGGGCGCCGCGTCCTCGTGGACGAACACTTCATCCGCGAAGCCCTACTACACCCCGGTGATGCGCAGATCCGGGGGTATGACCCCCTACCGATGCTCAGAGCGATCATGCGGTTGCGCCTGAGCAGCCACCCACAACAAGTCGCGGCGCTCGCCGCGTTCATCGAGCAAATCGGACCCGAACCCGGCTAGCAATTCCCCGCTGCGGCGAGCGCTCGCTGTCCCGCCGTACTGATCCAAGCGAGCAGGGTCAACGGAAGGGGGGGGATTCGAACCCCCGAGACGGTCACCCGTCTGCTGGTTTTCAAGACCAGTGCATTCAACCGCTCTGCCACCCTTCCCGGCGCGGATCTATGGGAAGGCTAGTCGATCCGCCAGCCGCTGCAAACGGATTCCCCGCCTCAGAGCATGCGTTCGTAGACGCGGTAGCGGCGCTTGATCTCGCCGCCCATGCCTTCCATTGCGCGGTTCATCGACGTGTTCGTCTCAAGGATCCAGCCCATCTCGCCGCCCTTCTGCGGGGTGCGCTGGGCGGCGTCGAAGTGCATTTGGTAAAAGCGCGCGGCGACGCCGGTGTGCTGGTAGGCGGGCTTGACGCCGAGCGCGAACACGCGAACCGCGTCGATCTGCTGTTTCGCGCGCAGCGCCGTGATCCAGCCGAACGGCAGCAGTCGCCCGTTGAGTCTTGCGAGGACCTGGTTGAAGTCGGGGAGCGTGAGTGCGGCGCCGACGATCTCACCGGTGGTCTTGTGTTCGGCGACCATCGCCCAGTTCTCATCGAGGACGGGCTTCAGGTCTTTGGCGTAGTGGCGGACCTCCTCCTCGTTGAGCGGCACGAAGCCCCAGTTGCGCTCCCACGAGGCGTTGTAGACCTCCAGGAACCGCGTGACCTCCTGCTGCAGGTCGCGCTTGCGGAACTGACGGCAGACGATCCCGTGCTCAGCCTCTAGCTGATCGGCGGCCTGCCAGATCGCGGGGTGGACGTGCTCGCGGCCGGTGACGTGCAGGCTCCACATGTAGAGGTCCATCGCCTTGACCATGCCGGCGTCCTGCAGGAGCTGCTGGTAGTAGTGGTGGTGCCAGGGGCAGAGGATGATCGGCCGGTGCTCGTGGCCGGCGATCAGCACGCCGATCTCGTCGTTGGTCGTGAAGTCCATCGGGCCGACCATCCGGTCGCGACCGCGCTCTCCTAGCCAGCCCGCCGCGGCGTCCAGCAACGCGCGCGCCGCCTCGGGGTCGTTCTCGCACTCAAACCAGCCGAACAGCCCCCACTCGTTGCCCTGAAACTCGTTGAAGTTCCGGTCGATATGCGCGCTGATCCGGCCGACCGGCCGCCCATCGCGATAGGCTAGGAAATACTGTGCCTGCGCGTGCTTGAAGAACGGATTTTTGCGCTGGTCCAGACGTTTCTTGACGTCCATTAGCAGCGGCGCTACCCACCGCGGCTCCCCGCGATAGAGCCGCCACGGCAGCTTGACGAACACGCTTAGCTCGCGCGGGGTCCTCACGGGCCGGATCTCGAGAGTCATCGCGCCGTGAAACGTATACGGCCGGCTCGACTCAAGCGTCGCCAGTGGCCCTAGCTGGCGAGCTACGCGGCTAGCAGGTCCACCACGTAGATCAATGTCGAGTTTGGCGGTATCGACGGTGGGCTTCCCTTGCGGCCGTAGGCAAGGGCTGCGGGGATGATCAATTCGCGTCGTTCACCAACACGCATACCCTTGAGGCCTCGTTCCCAGCCTTCGATGACCTCTTCTTGACCGAGCCGGAAGGTAAATGGTTCATCGCGACGCCACGAACTATCGAAGACCTTACTGTTGCGGTAGAGGCCGCCAACGTAGTTGACCGTAAGTACCTCTCCGTTCTTTGCCTTTGGGCCAGTGCCTTTGATGAGGCCCTTGATGGTTAATCTCTTCGGCGGCGGCTTGTGGTGTGCTTTGATCGTGGGCCGCTTGGAAAGCGGCCCGCTGGAAGGTGTCCTTGAGAGCCCTTGAGCAACTACAGGTAACCCGAGCGCCAAGAGCAAAGCTAGAAGTCCACCGACCAGCACTGAGTAGCGCTTGACGACGCGACGGGCAGGCCGTCTACTTAACCTTCCATTCTTCCTCACGGACGGGAAGTGTACAGAGAGGTAGTTCACGATTCACCGGATGCGCAAGAAGTGCGACCCTGCAGGCGCTCGTCGATCTCTGTGTGGACGAAGGCGATCAGGCGGGGGCGCGCGCGATAGATGGTGAAGCCGACTACCTCGCCGTCAATCGTCAGCTCGTAGCGATCACGCTCAGGCGCGTCAGCTACCTCGATACGCTCCGCCGCAGTCATGTCCGGAACATTAAAACGCAAACGGCAACTACGAAATACGGTGTGCGAGCTGGGTACGTGACTGCACGTCGAGCATCCGCTAGCGCTGGCAGCCCGGACACCAGAACGTCATGCGATTGTTCTCTCCCTGGTCGCGCTGGCGGATCGTCGAGCCGCAGCGTGCGCACGGCAGGCCGGCGCGCTTGTAGACCGCGCGTGGACGCGCCTGGAACCCTGCGCGCGCGGATTCGCGCATGTGCTCGCGCGCAAAGCGCACCAGGGCCGCGGCCTCCTCGTCGCGCACGTCGGCCAGCGCGCGCCACGGGTCGACGCCGACCGCGAAGCATGTCTCGGCCTTCCAGACGTTGCCGATGCCCGCCACGGTCTGCTGGTCGAGCAGCGCATCACCGATCGCGCGCCGCGGGTCGTCGGCACGCAGCCGGCGCAGGAAACGCTCCAGATCGAAGTGCTCGCCGAGGATGTCCTGCCCGAGCGCCGCGAGTCGCCGGTCAAAACGCGTGCGCGACTCGCGCATCAGCTCAAGCACCGGACCGTCGAACTGGACGACCTCCCATTCCCCGCTGCGCAGCACCAGCCATGCCCGCCCGGCGGCGCGCTTCCAGCGCTGGCCTCGGGGCGAGACGCTCCATGCGCCGGTCATACGCAGATGCGAGTGCAGCGTGAGGTCTCCCTCGAAGCGCATGAACAGGTGCTTGCCGTGGGCATCGACCGCGCGCACAGCGCGCCCCGCGAGCTGCTGCGGCCAGCGATCGAGTGCGTGGCGCGGGTGCGGAGTGAGGATCTCCTCGGGGACGCGACTCGCGAGCACCGTGCGGATGCGCGCCGCGGCGTAGTGAATCGTGTCGCCCTCGGGCATCGCGACTCACGATGGCAGAATCCCGTTGGTGTCCCCGCGAGCGCGCATCATCGCGTTTGGGTCAGCCGCCGCGCTGGTCCTCGCCGGTGGCCTGTGCGGGGTCCTGGTCGCGGGCCTCGCCGGTCAGATCCTCGCGGTCGCGCTGATCTCAGTCGGGCTCGGAGGCGCCGTATTGCTCGTGTTCCTAGAAGTCGGCCTCAGCGAGGATCGCGATCGCGCCACGCTCGAAGCGCGCCGGCGCCGGCGCGCCAGTGGACCGGCCGATGCGCGCCGGCGGCCGTGGCTGCGACGCCCACCGCGACGCCCGAAGTAAATGGCGCGATAATGACCGCTATGAATGCCCGCCGAGCAGGAGCCCTTTACGCGGTCTTGCCAGCGGTTGCGGAGCGCAGGATCATGAAGCCACTGGGAGCCAGCTCGTGATGTACATGGGCGGCGCCGCGCCCTCACCGGCCGGTCCGGCAGAGCCCGGCGACGCCTTGCACGCCCCTCCCGCGATCGGTCTGCCGCGCGCGCTGCAGTCCGTGCGCTTCACCCAGCGCCAGATCGAGTTCGTGTTTCGCGCGCGGCGCGAACTCGGCGAAGTCTTTCGTATGGACGCCGGGATCGCCGGCGGAACGGTCGTCAGCAGCCACCCCGATCACGTTCGCTCGCTGTTCACCGCCAAGCCCGAGCACGTGCCCTCGCTGACCGCGGAGTCGCCGCTGCGGCCGATCGTCGGGCCGAACTCGGTGCTGACCGCCAACGGCGCGAGTCATCTGCGCCAGCGCAAACTGTTGCTACCGCCGTTTCACGGCGACGCGATCGAGCGCTACACGCAGATGATCTCCGCGGCGACCGAACGCGAGCTCGATCGCTGGACGATCGGCCGTCCGTTCGCGCTCGCGCCGCGCATGCAGGCGATCACGCTAGACGTGATCATGTCCGGCATCTTCGGCATCGAGGATCGGCCCGCTCGCGGGACGCCGGAGCGCCGCCTGCGTGCGACGATCAAGTACCTGACCGCGGCTTCGACGTCCGTAGTCGCCCAGGTCGCCGAGCTCGTGAGCTCCAGTCGCGAGGAGCCCGTCGGTCTCGTGCGCCAAGGCGTCGCGCTGCTCGATCGCGCGACCTATCCCGTGATCGCCGCGCGCCGCCGCGACGAGAACCTGCAGGAGCGCGGCGACATCCTCTCGCTGCTGCTCTGCGCTCGCACCGAAGACGACGAGCCGCTCTCCGATCACGAGTTGCGCGACGAGTTGCTCACGCTCGTCCTCGCCGGCTTCGAGACGACCGCGAACTCGCTGGCCTGGACCTGGGAGCGACTGCTGCGCACGCCGCACGCCTACGAGCGGTTGCGCGAGGCCGCGCGCTCGGGCGAGCAGGCCGAGGAGCTCGTCGAGGCGACGATCATCGAGGGCATGCGCTCACGGCCGGTGATACCGATCATTGGCCGCCGCGTCAGCGTGCCGTGGCGGCTGGGAGAGTACGTCCTGCCGGCCGGCTCCGCGGTCAGCGCGAGCATCCTGCTGGTTCACCACCGCGAGGATCTCTACCCCGACCCGTTCGCGTTCTGCCCCGAGCGCTGGTTGGATCGCAAGCCCGGAACGTACGAGTGGATCCCCTTCGGCGGCGGCACGCGTCGCTGTCTGGGGGCCGCGCTCGCGATGGCCGAGCAGCGCGTCGTGCTCGCCGCGATGGCTCGCCGGCTGGACCTCGAGCCCGATCGACCCGAGCCCGAGCATGCACTACATCGCAACGTCACCATGATTCCCGCGCGCGGCGCCCGCGCGATCGTGCGCGCGCGGCGCGTCTAACAGTCGCACGGCTGTCCCAGCGGATCGTACGGGCGGCCCAGCGGATCGTACGGAGATCTAGCGGGCTGGTGGCTTGCGCGGGCGGCCGGGTCGACTGGCGCCAGGACGCGGCGGGTTCTCAGCGCGTTCCTTAGCAGTCATTTTGCGAATGCGCAGGGTGCCCTGCGCGACCTGCTCGCGAATGTCGGCGAGCTTCTCTGCGCGGCGCTCTTCTTGGCGTTCCCAGAGGGTCTTCACGGGATCCACCAAACTCGTACGCGTCCAGAGGTCGCGAGTCGCGCGAGCGGGTGATGCAGTACGTCGGTTGCAGAGGAGGGGGCCCCTCGCATTGAGGGCCCCCTCTCGCTGCGGGAAGCGCTAGACCAGTGAGACGTTGACTGCCTTGGGGCCTTTGTCGCCGCTCTCGGCGTCATAGCTCACCTTTGCGCCTTCAGGCAGCGAGTGATAGCCGCTCCCATTGATGCCGGTGTGATGGACGAACAGATCCTTCGACCCGTCCTCGGGCGTGATGAATCCGAAGCCCTTCTCATCGCTGAACCACTTCACGGTGCCAGATGGCATACGTACGTCCTCCGTATCTCTGTGCTGGAAAACTCGGAGGATGCCAAGGCAGCAACCGGCGACCTGCACGATTTATCGCCGCGAACTATTCGCGACACCTTCGTCGAGGATAGCTACTCCTGCGGCTCCTCGACGGGACTCACCGCGAACACGATGTGTCGGCGTGCGACGACGAGGAACGGATGGCTCTCCATCGCGCCCCCCTCAAGTGACTCGACCGTCACCTCGGTGAGCGTCAGGAAGTCGCGCTCAGACGCGTTCAAGACATCCGAAACACGGCTGCGATAGCCCTCGCGCGAGAGCGTCAGCAGCCCTTCGATCCGGTGCGCCGCGGTCTCGATCCGGACGCGCTCCTGGCGGTGCTCCACGCGCCCGCTATCCGATGATGCGCTCGGGCACGCGCGCCGGTAGCCCAGCGCGCGCGATCGGGGCCAATGGGCCGTTCTGCCCGGTGGGGCGATTGCGCTCCTCGCGCACGATGTACAGCGGCCGGTGCTTGACCTCGTCGTAGATGCG
>Ga0210389_10003448_pt1 | contig 12338 bp, 10 predicted proteins | sample IncBWH28OmetaG_FD_160127 | JGI IMG/M metagenome (GOLD analysis project Ga0210389, IMG submission 160127) | Forest soil microbial communities from Barre Woods Harvard Forest LTER site, Petersham, Massachusetts, United States - Inc-BW-H-28-O ... | reverse complement strand
AAGCACGCAGCTTTGCCCCTCGACCAGGGCGCGGCTGATGTCGGAGTTTTGTCGGAATTCGCTGTCGACCCGGCGACGGGCGGCATGCGCACCACGGACCTGCTCGGCCCCCGGCTGATGCCTGCGTTGAGCATCACGCTGATCGGCTGCGGCGGCCGCGAGCTCCGCCTTGTTCGGTTCCGGTGCCGGAATGCGGCCTTGGTAGGTGCCGGGCGGGAACGGAACCCGCGCTGACCGCCGCAAAGTCGCAGAGGAGAGCACATTGACCGCGACACTCACTGAATCAGCACCTGCCATCAGCGCACCGCCGAGGCAGGTGCGCCTGGACGCCGGCACAGCCGATGTCCAGGCGCTCAACCGCATGGTCGCCGATGGCGCGCAGGCTGGGAACGAGCAGCCCGCCGACGGGGGACGGCTGGATGGGGTGATCCCGAAGCCCTGGGGATATGAGTTCAGGGCCTTCGCCGATGAGTACTTCGACATGTGGAGCCTGCATATCGGCCCCGGCCACGCCACCTCCATGCACGTCCACCCGCGCAAGCTGACCTACCTGATGTGCCTCGACGGCAGCGGCCTGATTACGGGGCTGAGCAGCGAGGCCCAGGTCGGGCCGGGAACCATTGTGCGGATCGCGCCTGGTGCCTTCCACTCGACCCGGAACCCCGCCGATGCCCCGCTGCTGCTGGTCGAGGTGGAGGTCCCCAGGAACAAGCTCGACCTGCTGCGCCTGAGCGACGGCTACCGCAGGGCGGGCACCGGGTACGAGACGCGCTTCCAGTCGCTGCCCGGCCTGCCGATGCGCGAGGTCCGCCACCGGCGCAACACCCGGATGCGGGACCGGACCCCGGACGGCCTCTACCGGTTCGAGCTGCGAACCGGGATGGATGTCTTCTACCGGCGGCTGCCAGCCGACATCTGCCACGTCCCGCTGTGCATGTCCGGCGTGGTCGGCGACGACGTGGAGATCCTTGCCGCCGCGAGCAGACAGGCACCGGACCTCACCCGGACCTACCTCAGCATCTCCCGGGCCGCATGAGCGGCCGGGCCAAGGCAACGGACGAGGAAGGAACTTGCAAGATGCCGAAGAGCGCCGTCATCATCACCGGCCCGGGATTCCAGGACCACGATGTCATTTACACCTACTACCGGCTGGCCGAAGAAGGCTGGGCTGCCGAAGTGGCCACGAGGGACGGGGCGGCCGTGACTGGCAAGTTCGGCGTGCCGCTCCCGATGGACAAGACTGCCTCTCAGCTGATCAGCTTCGACGAGCTCGATCCCGCCGATTACGACGCGGTCATCCTCACCGGCGGGCATGAGGCCCCTGACCGGATCCGCCAGGACCGGCGCGTGCTGGACTTCGTCCGCGCCATGGCGGACGGCGGGAAGGTCGTGGCCGGCCTGTGCCACGGCCCCTGGATCATGGTCAGCGCCGGGGTGCTGCGCGGCCGCAGGGCCTGCGCCTACATCGGGCTCCGCGATGACGTGATCAACGCCGGCGCGCAGGTCATCGACAGCGACGTCGTCATCGACGGCAACATCATCACCTGTTCCTACTACGCCTACGTGGGGACATTCATGCGGGCGGTCTTCGAGACCGCCGACGTGCTCGCCGCCGGGCAGGTACCCGCGTGAGCCCCGCCGCTGCGCCCGAGGTCCTCGTCCTGGACTTCGACGGGGTCTTGTGCAACCCAGACGATGAGTGCAGGCTCGTCACGTGGCTCGCGGCGCACCCCCCGGCCCGCTCCACCCCGATCAGCTCGTACCTGACGGCGGTCGATCCGGGCTTCGCCTCCCGGTTCAGGCGCATCCGGGGCTATGCGCGGCTGCTGGAGCACTTGATGGTCGCGCACCAGCCCGAGGCGGAGCTGATCCAGAGCCACGCGGACTTCGCCGCGGTCTTCGAGTCGATCCCGGCCAGCGAGGTCGCTGCGTTCACCAGCGCAGCTAGCGCGGCTCGCAACCGGTTCCGCGCTGAGGAGCCGGGATGCTGGCTGGGGCTGCACCCGCTGTACCCGGGCGTCGCCGAGGCGCTCCGGGACGGTACCCGCGCGGTGGCCGTGGCGACTGCCAGGGACGCCGAGTCGGCCTGGACGGTCCTGGATTACCACGGGCTGCGCGGGAGGGTGATCGACGTCGCTGGCGACTGCCTCGACAAGGCGGGCTTCATCGCGAGCCTGTGCGAGCAGTTCGACATCGAGGCCGGCGACGTGGCCTTCGCGGACGACAGCATCCACAATGTCCTGGCCGTCGCGGCCACCGGAGCACGGGCCTACTGGGCGATGTGGGGCCACCGAGTCCCGGAGGACCTCGCCACAGCTCGCGAGGCGGGGACCACAAGGCTCGAGCTCGGCGAGCTTGCCTGGCTTGCTGGCTCCTGATCCTCGCCCCGGAACCCGCCGCTCCCGGGCACCAGCCCCTCCCCCGCCAGCCGGCATGTCGTCCCCCAGCCGACGGCGGGGGAGGGCCGACACCACAGCACGGAAAGGCCCTTCAATGCCATCGATATTGCTCGCGCTGACCAGCCACGCGGACCTAGGCGAGACCGGCCTCAGGACCGGCTTCTACGTGCCGGAGGCCGCCCACGCGCACCGGGTGTTCACTAGTGCCGGGTACGACGTGGACTTCGTCTCGGTCCTTGGCGGCGACCCGCCTCGCGACGGGGTCGAGCCCGGCGACCACGAGGCGACCGCGTTCCTGCGCGACCACGCCGACGAGCTCGCGGACACCGCCGCGCCTGGCGACCTGGACGCTGGGGACTACGCAGCGATCTTCTACGTCGGCGGCCACGGCGCCATGTGGGACTTCCCGGACGCCGGGGGCCTGGCCGCGCTCGCCGCGCAGATCTACGAGGCCGACGGAGTGATCGGGGCCGTGTGCCATGGCCAGGCCGCCCTCGTCAACCTCGTGCTCAACGACGGCCGCTACCTGGTCAGCGGCAAGCTCCTGACGTCGTTCACGAACGCCGAGGAAGCCCATGTCGGCATGTCCGGCGTCGTCCCGTTCTCCCTGCAGGATCGGCTTACCGAGCGCGGTGCGCACTTCACCGGGATGACGCAATTCACCGACCACGCGGTCGCTGACGGCCGCCTGGTCACTGGGCAGAACCCGGCGTCGGCTGCCTCGACGGCGACCCAGGTGGTCCGGGTCCTGGCCCGCGTGTCCCGCCGCCCGGATCGCGACTGACCGGCACCTATCAGGACGCGCAGCGACCAAGTGCGCGTGCTGCCTACAGGGCCGTCGTGCCCGGCCCCTTCCTGCAGGGCCGGGCACGACGGCCCACTTGCTTGGCAGCGCAATTCGTCCCCGCCTGTTCGGTCTGGCCACGGATTCCGGACTTGGTCGGTGCCGGGAAGCACCGGAGGCCCGCGACGGGGCGGACAAGCTGCCTGACTCCCGCACCCGATGTCCGGAATGGAGGTGAGCCGCCCCTTACCCAGTCGTCCCTCCGGTCGCCCGGCACCCACGAAGGCACGGCATCCCGCAGATCGCGGGCAGGAGATGCAGGCACACGATGCGCCACAACACCATCACCGCACTACTAGCGGTATCCATCACCACGGCAGCCCTGACAGCAGGGACCGCGCTCACCGCGACGGCAGCGGCACCCGCTGGACCGGCCCTGGCCGCGGTTACCACGCTGAACCAGGTGATCACCAACATCACCGTGTGGATCGGTGGCCTGCTCGGGGGGCTGGCGACCCTGCTGGCGACGATTGGCGGCGTCAGGTACCTGATCGCGAACGGCGATCCCGCCGAGGTGATGAGGCCAAGGAAACCCTCAAGTACGCGGCCATCGGCTACGGGGTGGCAGTCCTCGCACCCGTCCTGCTGACCATCCTCAAGGGCTTCGTGGGATGACGCTGAACTTCCCCCGCCGCCGCGCGGCCACGCTCGCCGCCATCCTGGCGCTCTGCCTCCTAGCCGCATGGAGCGCGCTGTCTGTCCAACGGACCCCAGCGCCGGCCTGGGCGTCGGCGCCCAGGCCGGGGGCGGCCTCACCGCTCACCCGCCCCGGCGCTCCATCCTGGGCGGTCCTGACAGGTGCCCGCCAGCCCGCCGGCTCCCCCTCCGCGCCAGGCAGGCCCAGCCTCGCCGCGGCCAGGGTTCCCTCAGCCCCGGCTGGCTGCCTGCCCTTTGACATTTCTTGCCAGATCAACACGTACTTCGCCAGCATTGACGTGTCGTTCATCCAGTCGATGCTCAGGCTGATCGGAGGCACTGAGCTGACGACTAGCGATGTGACCGCCCTTCCGGCCGTCCAGGCAATGTCGCTGGTGGTGCTTGGCGTATCTGATGCCCTCTTCTTGCTGTTGATCCTCGCCGGCGGGGGCCTCCTGATGGGCTACCACACCTATCAGGGCTCATACACGGTCAAGGAAGTCGCGCCCCGGCTGGTCATCGCGATGGTGGCATCCAATAGCTCACTGTTGCTGGTCTCGAAGGCGATCGGACTATCCAACGCGGTCAGCAGAGCGATCTCCGGCGGCGCGCTGCCCAGCGATGCCGCCAACCAGCTATCCCAGACGCTGGTCAACGATTCCGCGCAGGGCAACATCGCGGTCCTCCTGCTCATCCTCGTCGCCGCCATCCTGGCCGTGGTCATCGCGATCACCTACGTGATCCGGCTGATGGGACTGGTCTTGCTGGTCGCGATGGCACCGCTGGCCCTGAGCGGTTACGCGCTGCCGCACACATCCTGGGCACCCCGGTGGTGGTGGCACGCCCTTGCTGTCGTCCTGGTCATCCCGCCGGCCCAGGCGCTCACCCTGAACGCCGCCATGCACGTCTTCTTCTTGCCCAGCTGGCCCGGCCTCAGCGCGAGTCCCGCTCCGTCCGCCGCCACCGTCGTGGCAACCCGGGCGACGGCCGGCGTGAGCGCGGCGCACGCCCTCACGAGCCCGGACCTGTACCTGATCAACGTGCTGACAGCCATCTGCTTGCTGTACATCCTGGCCCGGATCCCCTTCTGGCTCTCGCGCCCGTTGCTGAACCCGTTCGGGCGCAGCCCGATCCGGTCCGCGCTGCGGTTCGCCTTTGGCGCCGCTGTCTTGTCCCGAGTCGGCCGTGGCCTGCGTCCGGCCAGCCGCAAGGGGAGCACTGCCGACGGCGACACGCGGCGCCGCAGGGCGGGTGGCGGCACGGGCAGGGCCGGAGGCGGCGGCACACGCCCGGCAGGGCACCGCAACTCCGCCGGGGGCACAACCACCGGCTCAGGGAACGGAGCCGGCGCGGCGACACGCAGGGCGCCCCTGCCCACCGGCAGCGGGACCGGAACCAGCGGACCGGCAGCAGGCGGGACCCCGTCCCGGCCGTCAGGTCAGTCAGGCCCACCCGGCACAGGCCGCCACGCGGCGCCGCCCGCACTGCCCGACGGCAGCCGACCCTACACCGCGCGGCACGCCGCACCGCCGCCCCTGCCCGCAGGCAGCAATCCCGTTCCGAGGGTGCCTGGCAACATCAGCCCCGCTGGCAGGCACCGGAGGATCCCCCCGCTGCCCGCCGCTAGCGCCGGCGCGTCGGGCAGGCACGCAACCCCGCCGCCGCCACCGGCAGGCCAGACACGGCTGGAACGGGGCACCGGGCTACCCGCCGACCAGGTGCTGCGAGCGCGACCGGCCTCTCCCCCCGTACCCCGGCCGCCGCGAGGCAGGCAGCGCGCCCAGCGCGGTCAGCCACGCGGATCAGGTCGCCAGCCGCGACAGGGCCCTCGGTCATGACGTCGGTTAGTCGCCACCTCGCCAACCCGAGACAAAGCCAAGGTGAAGCACAGTGAGCTTTGACCACCACGACAGCGCACGGATCCCGGCCGACATTGAACGACCGGACAAGATCGTGTTCGGGCTGACTGCCAGGCAGACCGGGATCCTCGCGGCAGTGGCGCTCGCGCTGTGGCTGGCCTTCCTCGCCCTCCGGCAGCATGTTTCCACGCTCGCCTACTTCGCCATCGCGGCCCCGATAGCCGCTGCGTCCGCGGGCGCTGTGCTGGCCTCGCGTGACGGACTGAGCCTCGACCGGCTGGCGGCAGCGGCGATCCGTCAAGCCCGTGCACCCCGCCACCTGGTCACCGCGCCCGGCGGCGTCTTCCCGCCACCGGAATGGGCGCCGGCCGCCCCGCCTGCGCTGCCGGCGCCGCTCCGGCTGCCCGCTGGCCGGGTAGCCCCCGACGGCAGCATCGACCTGGGTGCTGACGGGACCGCCGTGCTGGTGGAATGCACAACCGTGTCCTTCGCGCTGGCCACCCCGGGGGAGCAGGAAGCGCTGACCGGGGCACTCGGCCGGTTCCTGAACAGCCTCACCGGGCCGGTCCAGATCCTGATTCGCGCGGAGGCCATCGACTTGACCGCGTCGATCGCCCGGCTGGAGGAGAGCGCGCCGCTGCTTCCGCATCAGGCACTGGAGGACGCGGCTCTTGAGCACGCGGCGTTCCTCGCGGGCCTGGCCGCGTCCCGGGACCTGTTGCGCCGCCAGGTGATCCTCGTCATCCGCGAGCCGTCCTATCGCGGCCAGGGCGAGGCGTCAGCATCCAGGGCGCTGCGCCGTGCGGATGACGCCGCCCGTGCTCTGGCCGCTGCCGGGGTATGGGCGACCACCCTGGACGGCTACCAGGCCGCCACGGTGATCGCCGCCGCCTGTGACCCGTGGCAGCTTGTGCCATCCGGGTCTCCGGATGCCGTGATCACTAGGGAGGCATCGTGACCGGGCATGGCAGCCTCCGCCAGCCACGGCCGCCAGGCCCGTTCGGCCCGGACGCTGTTGAGGTGCGGGCCCGCACCCTGCGCGTGGGTGATGGCGTGTGCATGACGTTCGCGGTCACCGGGTACCCGGCGGAGGTGCCGCTTGGCTGGCTGGAGCCGCTGATCGCGGACCCCGGCCGGCTCGACCTCGCGCTGCACGTCGAGCCGATCCCCCCGCAGGTGGCCGCCACCCGGCTCCGGCAGCAGCTCGGGCGGCTGGAGGCGTCATCACGGTCAACCCGCGAGCACGGCCGGCTGGCCGACTTTGAGGGCGAGGCCGCCGCCGACGACGCGACAGAGCTGGCCTCCCAGCTCGCTCGCGGGCAGAGCAAGCTTTTCCGGACCGGGCTTTATTTCACGGTGCACGCTCGCGACGACGAGGAACTGGCGGCCGAGGCTGAGCGCATACGCGCCGTCGCGGCGTCGCTGTTGCTCGACGCCAAGCCCGCATCCTGGCGAAGCATGCAAGGGTGGGTGACAACCTTGCCGTTCGCCACGGACGCACTGCAGCTGCGCCGCACGATGGACACCGAGGCGCTGGCGGCTAGCTTCCCGTTCAGCTCGCCCGACCTGTCCGCCGACTCGGCCAGCCCGACGGCGGTCCTGTACGGGCTGAACACGGCGTCGTCGTCACTGGTTATGTGGGACCGGTGGGTACTGGACAACTACAACTCAGTCGTCTTGGCCCGCTCGGGCTCAGGGAAGAGCTACCTGGCCAAGCTGGAGCTGCTCAGGAGCATGTACGCCGGGATCGAGGCGATCGTCATCGACCCGGAGGACGAGTACTCCCGGCTCTGTGAGGCCGTCGGCGGCGTTCTCATCCGCCCTGGTCAGGCCGGCGTGCGAATCAACCCGCTTGAGCTGCCGCCAGTCCCGGACGGGCACGATGCCCTCGTCCGCCGTGCCCTGTTTGCCCACACGGTAGTGGCCGTGCTGCTGGGCGAGCAGCCCGCCCCTGGGGAGCGGGCGGCCCTGGACGTCGCCGTCACCGCCACGTACGGCAACGCGGGGATTACCGCAGACCCCGCGACCTGGACCCGCCCGGCACCGCTGATGCGCGACCTCGCCGAAACCCTCGCAGAAAGCGGGGACCAGGCGGGCCGGGACCTCAGCGCGCGGCTGGCGCCGTTCGTGACGGGAAGCTGGCGCGGCCTGTTCGACGGCCCGTCCACCGCCCGCCCCGCAGGCCACCTCACCGTCTACTCCCTGCGTGACCTGCCCGAGGAACTCCGGCCGCTCGGCACCCTGCTCACCCTCGACGCGACCTGGCAACGTGTCTCCAACCCCCGGGACCGCCGGCCCCGGCTGGTCACCGTTGACGAGGGCTGGCTGCTCATGCAGCAGCCAGAGGGAGCAAGGTGGCTGTTCCGGCTCGCCAAGTCGGCCCGCAAGCACTGGGCCGGGCTCACGGTCATCACGCAAGACGCGGCCGACGTGCTCGGCTCCCCACTGGGCCAGGCAGTGGTCGCCAACGCCGCCACCCAGATCCTCATGCGCCAGGCACCACAGGCGATCGCCCAGGTCACCGAGGCATTCGGCTTGTCCGCCGGCGAACGGGCCTTCCTGCTGTCCGCCGGTCGCGGCCAGGCACTGCTCGCAGCGGGCTCAAGCCGCGCAGGATTCGAGGCAGTGGCCTCGCCCGCCGAGCACCGGCTGATCACGACTGACCCAGCCGAACTCGCGCAGCTCGGTGACGACTCCAGCAACGAGGACCCGTGGTGAGCGCCACCTCGCCACGGGCCATTACACCGATCCCTGGCGCCTTCAGTGCGAAGGCCCAGCCCGGGCCGCGGGCGAATGCAGCTGAAAGGAGCGTGCAATTGTGCTGCGGCACCTGCTGCTAGACCCCTCTGGCTCCCTCGGGCGGCTCCTCCACAGTGCCCTCCGCGCCCTGCAAGCCTACGGGCTCCCTGGCGGGGTCGCCGTCGTCGCGCTAATCACGCTGCTCGTCGCAGCACGGGCGCAGGTCACCCGGCGCCGGAACGCCCTGATGGCCGACGGCGCGCGCCAAGTCACGATCCTCGCCCCGCCGCAGGCAAGCCCGGAGGGCGGGCGGGTGCTGTGGGCCAACCTGACCGGACTGCTGCGCTCGCCGTGGCGGCGACTGCTGTCCGGACAGCCCCACGTGGCGTGGCAGTACCGGTGGACCCCGGACGGCGCCGTGATCAGCCTGTGGCTGCCGTCCACCATCCCGCCGGGCCTGGCCGAGCACGCTATCACCGCCGCATGGCCCGGAGCTGTCACGACCACGGCGCCCGCCCGGCCGCCGCTGCCGGAGGGCTTGGCTGCCGAGGCCGGCTCGCTCATGCTGGGGCGGCCCGATCACTACCCGATCCGCTCCGAGCACGACGCGGACCCGTTGCGCGCCCTGTTCGCAGCGGCGGAAGGGCTGTCTGCCGGCGACGTCGCGGCGTGGCAGGTGCTGGCCCGGCCGGTGGCCGGGCCCCGGCTGCTGGCTGCCCGCCGGGCCGCTGCACGGCTGTCCGGCGGCGGCCCAGCGAGCATGGCCTGCAAAGTGCTCGACCTCCTCACCCCAGGGCCGACGCGCCGGGCCCACCACCCGGCTGCGAGCGGGGGCAGCTTCCCGGACCGGCCCGCGGAGATCCGCGCCATCCTCGGCAAGGCATCCGGCCCGCGCTGGGCCGTCGCCATCCGCTACGCCGTCGCCAGCCCGGGCCAGGCCACGCCAGCCGAGCGCGCCCGGCTGCGCGGGCGGGCCCACGCCCTGGCCAGCTCCGCCGCCCTGTACAGCAGCGGCCACAACTACCTGGCCCGGCACCGGCTCCGGCACCCGGCGCAGGTACTGGCCTCCCGGCGGCTGGGCCGCGGGCACCTCCTGTCCATCGCGGAGCTGGCATCTCTGGCTCACCTGCCCGTGGACGCGGCAGTGCCCGGGCTTTCCCGGGCCGGGGCACGCGCGCTGCCCCCGCCGCCGGGCATCCCCGGCCCCGGCCCTGGCATGCGCACGCTCGGCCAGTCCGACTCCGGCGCTCCCCGACGGGTGGCGATCAGCGTCCCGGACGGGCGGCATCACCTGCACGTCCTCGGCGAGACGGGGGTGGGGAAGTCGACCCTGATCGCCAACCTGGTGCTGGCCGACGCCGCCGCCGGGCGCGGTGCCCTGGTCATCGACCCGAAGGGCGACCTGGTGAACGACCTCCTGGACCGGCTCCCCGAGGAAGTCGGGCCGAGGACCGTCCTGTTCGACCCGGAGGACGACGGGCCGCCCCCGTCGCTGAATGTCCTCAGCGGGGACGACGCCGACCTGACCGTCGATCACCTCACCGGCATCTTCCGCAAGATCTTCGTCGAGTTCTGGGGACCCAGGACTGATGACCTACTGCGCTCGGTGTGCCTGACCCTCGCCGCGCAGCCCGGGGCGACCCTCGCGAACATCCCCCAGCTGCTGGGCGACGCCGCCTACCGCAGGCAAGCCACCGCCGGCGTGCAGGACGAGATCCTGCGCGGCTTCTGGGACTGGTATGAGAGCCTCAGCGACGCGCACCGCGGGTTCATCACCGCCCCCTTGCAGAACAAGATGCGCGCGTTCCTGCTGCGGCGGTTCGTCCGCGACATCGTCGGCTCGCCGGCCAGCAGCTTCAGCATGTCCGACGTGCTGGACGGCGGCCTGTGCCTGGTCCGCCTTCCCAAGGGGCTGCTGGGCGAGGACACGACCCGGCTGCTCGGCTCGGTGATTCTGGCCCGCGCCTGGCAGGCAGCGACCAGCCGCGCGCGGGCCGGGCAGGCGCAGCGGCGGGACTGCTGCCTGTACATCGACGAGTGCCATAACTTCCTGTCCCTGCCGCATGGCATGGAGGACATGCTCGCCGAGGCCAGGGCCTATGCGGTATCGCTGTGCCTGGTCAATCAGAACCTCGCCCAGCTCGGACGCGAGCTCCGCGAGGGCATCAGCGCCAACGCCCGCAACAAGGTCATCTTCACGGTTAGCCCCGAAGACGGCCGCGCGCTGGAACGCCACGTCATGCCCAGCCTGTCCGGCCACGACCTGTCCCACCTCGGCGCCTACCAGGCTGCCGCACGGCTGGCCGCCGGGTCGGCCGAGCAGCCCGCGTTCACCATGCGCACCCTCCCGCTGCCCCCGCCCATCCCGGGCAGGGCCGCCGCCATCCGGGCGGCGGCACGCTGCAGGGCGGGCGCGCCCGGCCGACAGGTCTCGGACCGCCCGGCGGCCGTGGCATTCGACCCGCGGCTCGCCCCCGGTGGCTTGTAATGAGCAAGATCATGATCACCGCGGTCCCGGCCGCGCCGGGGCCGGGCCCACCGCTGCGCAGCAGCGGCCAGGCCCGGCCCCGGCTGTCGGCGGACGTCATCGCGGAGCTCGCCGCCAGGGCCACCCCCCGGGACGTGTGGCTGCTGCGGATGCTGGCCGAGCACCGGGTCCTGACCAGCCTCCAGGTCACCCAGCTCGCCTTCAGCAGCCCGTCAACCGCCCGGCACCGACTGGTCCAGCTGTGGCGGCTGCGCGCGATCGACCGGGTCCAGCCGTTCACCGCCAGCGGCTCAGCCCCGATGCACTACGTCCTCGGAGACGCCGGCGCCGCCGTCCTGGCGTCCAGGTCGGGCACCACGCCCAGGGACGCTGGCTACCGTCGCGAGCGGGCCATGGCGGTGTGCGCGTCGGCCGGCCTCTCCCACGCCGTGGGGGCCAACGGGGTGATGACCGCCCTGGTCGCGACGGCCCGGGCCCGCCCCGGCAGCGCCCTGGTCACCTGGTGGCCCGAGCAGCGCTGTGCGCAGCAATGGGGCACCATGGCCCGCCCTGACGCCTATGGCCGGTGGCATGAGGACGGCCACTCCGACGCCGACTTCTTCCTTGAGTACGACAACGCGACCGAGCCAGACGAGCGCGTCGCGGGGAAGCTGGCCGGGTACGCTGCGCTCGCCGCCGCGACCGGGATCATCACGCCGGTGCTGTTCTGGTTTCGCGGTGCCGGCCGGGAGGCTGCCGTCCGCCCCTACCTGTCCAGCCAGCGTGTCCCCGTCGCGACGGCTAGCGCCGCCAGCAGCGCAAGCCCCGCCGACGACGTGTGGCTGCCTGCGGGCAGGGACGGCCCGCGCCTTCGCCTCGCGGCACTTGCCATCCCCGCGCCGAGCACTGGGGCCATCCCGGCGCCGGCCGCGCAGCCGCCGAGCGCGCCCTCGCTGACTGGCGGCCCCGTGCCTCCCATGCCGCCACCGTAACAAGGAGAAGCCATGCAGGACGACGTCCGCAGGCGCGCGCGAAGCCGCCTGCCTGACCTGCCCGCGCGACCGGCGCAACGGGCTTCCCGGACGCGACTGCTGCCCCTGGCCGTCTTGGCGTGCGTGCTCGGTGCCGCGATCGCGCTGCACCTGCTCCCCCGCACGGCCAGCACGCCCGTGCAGCCGCAAGCTAGGGCAACGGCCAGCGATGCCTCCCCAAGCCCGGCCAGCAGCGGAACGGCAGGCAGCGTGCATGCCGTTAGCCCATACCGGCTACTTCCGGTCACTGCCGCCCAGATCAGCGCTGCGGCCAGCGCAACCGCGTCGTTCACGGCCGCGTATGGCACCTACTCCTATGCCCAGCGCCCGGCCGGCTACCTGGCCACCCTGCGCCAGTACGCG
>Ga0210389_10003444_pt1 | contig 12344 bp, 9 predicted proteins | sample IncBWH28OmetaG_FD_160127 | JGI IMG/M metagenome (GOLD analysis project Ga0210389, IMG submission 160127) | Forest soil microbial communities from Barre Woods Harvard Forest LTER site, Petersham, Massachusetts, United States - Inc-BW-H-28-O ... | reverse complement strand
GGCCAGGTCGGGACGCGACATCGTGGTCGACGAATTCGCCAGGTGCACGACCTCGAACCGCGGCCCCTGGTTGCGCGCCTGCGCCACCATGTCGGTGAACCGTTGCGCCTGAACATTATTGATCGGACTGTCGGGCCGATCCGCGTGCACCATGTGCGACATCAGCCCGCGCGGCCGGACCGCGTCCTCGGCGACGGCCTGGCGCAGGGCGGCCAGCATCGACGGGTACTGCGCCGGCGGGACACCGTTGCGGTTGAGCCCTGTGTCGACCTTGACGGTCACCGTCGCGGTTCGACCGGTGCGGCGCACCGCATCCAGCAACTCGTCGAGCTGACGCACCGAGGACACGGCGATCTGCACGTCGGCCAGCAACGCCGGACCGAAGTCGATGCCGGGCGGGTGCAGCCAGGCCAGCACCGGTGCGCTGATTCCGTCAGCGCGCAGTGCCAGCGCCTCGTCGACGGTGGCGACACCCAGTTCGGCCGCTCCAGCGGCCAGCGACGCGCGGGCGACCTGGGTGGCCCCGTGGCCGTAGCCGTCGGCCTTGACGACGGCCATCACCTGCGCACGGCCGGCATGCTCGCGCAGCAGCCGAACGTTGTGCTCGATGGCACCCAGGTCCACCACGGCCTCGGCGAGGACGCCCGGAGTCAGGGATAGCGGTGTAACGGCCAACGAAGTTTTGCTCCCGTGTGTCGGTTCGTGCCGACATTCTCCCAGAACCGTTCGGGCACGGGATCGAAGAGGCACACCCCTAGTCCAACTTTGTTCCATGCGTCGCGGTTGCCACATCAGCCGGAGGCGGGGACAACGAGGACCCTTCCCGGAGGTGACCGATGTCACGGATGGGACAAGACGCCGCCGGCCCCTCAGTGCGCGAAGTGCTGCGCTTCGTAGTGCCCGGCCGGCTTGACCTTGTCCAGCGACGCCAGCGCGGTGCGGGCGTCGTCGTGCAGCGCCCGGGCCAGGTCGGCGGAGAGCCCTTCCCGCACCACGACGCGCAGCACGGAGACGTTGGTGGCGTTGTCGGGCATGGTGTAGGCGGGCACCTGCCAGCCGAAGGTGCGCAGCTCGTGGGAAAGGTCGAACTCGGTGAATCCCCGGTTTTTGGCCAGCCGGAAGCTGACCACCGGGATCGCCGAACCGTCCGAGATCAGCTCGCACTGGTCCGCGTCGCGCAGCTGGTCACCCAGCCAGCGCGCGGTCGACGACAGACTATGCATGACCTGCGTGTAGCCCTGGCGGCCCAGCCGCAGGAAGTTGTAGTACTGGCCGATCACCTGGTTGCCCGGGCGGGAGAAGTTCAGCGTGAAGGTCGGCATGTCCCCGCCGAGGTAGTTGACGTGGAAGACCAGGTCCTCGGGCAGGTACTCCTTGCTGCGCCATACGACGAAGCCGACGCCGGGATAGGTCAGCCCGTATTTGTGTCCGCTGACATTGATCGACACCACGCGCGGCAGCCGGAAATCCCATCTCAGTTCGGGATGCAGGAATGGCACCACAAAGCCGCCGCTGGCCGCATCGACGTGCACCGGGACGTCCACACCCCCGCCGGCGGCCAGTTTGTCCAGTGCGGCGCAGATCTCCGCGATCGGTTCGAGTTCACCGGTGTAGGTGGTGCCCAAGATCCCCACCACCCCGATGGTGTTCTCGTCGACGGCGTCGACAACCTGCTCGGGCGTGATGACATAGCGCCCCTCCTCCATCGGCAGGTAGCGGGGTTCGACGTCGAAGTAGCGGCAGAACTTCTCCCAGACCACCTGGACGTTGGAGCCCATCACCAGGTTGGGGGTGCGCGTTTGCCAGCCGTCTTCTTTTCCGGAGCCGACCTTGGCCCGCCAGCGCCACTTAAGCGCCAGCCCGCCGAGCATGACCGCCTCGCTGGAGCCGATGGTGGACACCCCGATAGCACTCGAGGGGTCGTCGTCGCGCAGGTCGTCGGCATGAAACAGGTCGGCCACCATGCACACGCATCGCTGCTCGATGGCCGCGGTCGCCGGATACTCGTCCTTGTCGATCATGTTCTTGTCGAACGTCTCGGCCATCAGCATGCCGGCCTGGGGGTCCATCCAGGTGGTCACGAACGTCGCCAAGTTCAGCCGCGAGCTGCCGTCCAGCATCAGCTCGTCGTGGATGAAGCGGTGGGCCGCGTCGGGATCCATCGACTCCTCAGGGAGCCGCAGCGCGGGGACCGGCGCGGTGAACAGGCGGCCGGTGTAGGCGGGCGCGATCGAATGCGAAGGCAAAGACGGGTGTCGGGCCACGAGAAATCCTTTCGTTGGGGGAGCTAGAGGGCGGCCAGGGCGGCCCGGATGTGCGGAACCATCCGTGACGACGACGTCGGCGCATCGCCGGGGCCAGGGTCGGCGGCCGACAGCGCCGCCGTACGCGCGTGCACGAACGCCGCGGCCGCGGCGGCCTCGGCCGGCGGCAACCCTGACGCCAGCAGCGCGCCGATCATCCCGGACAGCACATCGCCGGAGCCGGCGGTGGCCGCCCAGGACTGTCCGGCGGGATTGAGATAGACCGGGCCGCCGGGGTCGGCGATGACGGTGACATTGCCCTTGAGCAGCACGGTGGCGCCGAACGCGTCGGCCAGCTTGCGACAGGCGCCGACCCGGTCGTCGCCGGGCGGATGCCCGGCCAGCCGGGCGAATTCACCCGCATGCGGAGTCAGCACCGTCGGGGCGCCGCGCTTGGCGCGATTTTTTAGCAGCTCGGGGTGGGCGGCCAGGATGGTGAGCGCGTCGGCGTCCACGATCACCGGAAGATCGGTCTCCAGCGCGAACCACAACGCCGCGGCCCCGGTGTCGTCGGTGCCCAGGCCCGGCCCGACGACCCAGGCCTGCACCCGTCCGGCCGCCGCCGGGGTGGGTGAGGCGATGACCTCGGGCCACCGGGCCAGCACCTCGGCATGTGCGCCACCGGCGTAGCGGACCATGCCGGAGTGGGCCGCGACGGCGGCACCTGTGCACAACACGGCCGCCCCCGGGTACGTCGACGAGCCCGCCAGCACACCGGTGACGCCCTGGGAGTACTTGTCGTCGTGGGGGCCGGGCACCGGCCAGCGCGCGGCCACGTCGGCGGCCTCGAAACCCAGGACATCCGTGTCCGGCAGGCTCAGCCCGATATCGATCAGCTCGACGCGGCCGCAATCGGCCAGGGCGTGCACGGGTTTGAGTCCGCCGAAGGTGACGGTCAGCGCGGCGCGCACCGCGGGCCCGGTGATCGCCCCGGTCGCCACGTCGACGCCGCTGGGGATGTCGACGGCGACCACCGGGATCCCGGCGTCGCGAACACCGGCGAATACCTCGGCCGCCGCCGGTCGCAGCGGACCCGAGCCGGAGATGCCCACCACTCCGTCGATGACGAGATCGGTTGCGGGCAAAACGTTCTCCACAATGCGACCGCCGGCTTTGCGAAACGCGGCCAGCCCGTCGCGGTGGGTGCGCTCGGCGTTGAGCAGCACCGCGTCGGCGGCTGCGCCCCGACGGCGCAGAAAGGTGGCCGCCCACAGCGCGTCGCCACCGTTATCTCCCGAGCCGACGACCGCGCACACCCGGCGGCCGGCGACTCCGCCCGTGCGGGCGGTCAGCTCCCCGATGATCTCAGTGGCCAGCCCGAACGCCGCGCGCCGCATCAAAGCACCGTCGGGCAGGCTGGCCAGCAGCGGTGCCTCGGCGTCGCGGATAGCGTCCACACAGTAGTAATGCCGCATCCGAGTCAGCGTTCCATGCTCGCGTCAGCTCCTCTGCTCGCGGCCGATCCTGTCCGCGCTCACCAACATTACGTGTCACCATCGAGGCGTACAGTCGCGCTCGGCTCGATTCAATCGGCACACAGGGGGCGCAGATGGCACGAACCGATAACGACAGCTGGGATCTGGCGACCAGCGTGGGGGCCACGGCCACCGGCGTCGCTGTGGGGCGCGCGCTGGCCAGCCGCGGCGCGGACGCTCTGATCAATGACCCGTTCGCCGAGCCGCTGGTGCGCGCGGTGGGGGTCGACTTTTTCACCAGGCTGGCCAGCGGCGAATTGGATCCCTCCGAGGTCGACGACGGCGCCGAGTTCGGCATGGCGCGAATGCGGGACATGATGGCGGTGCGAACACGCTTCTTCGACGACTTCTTCATCGAGGCGACGAACGCGGGAATCCGCCAGGCGGTGATCCTGGCGTCAGGCCTCGATGCCCGCGCCTACCGGTTGCCGTGGCCGCCCGGCACCACCGTCTACGAGGTCGACCAGCCGCGGGTCATCGAGTTCAAGACCGCCACGCTGCAGGAGCTGGGCGCCGCGCCGACCGCCGATCGCCGCACCGTCGCAATCGACCTGCGCCACGACTGGCCCGCCGCGCTGCGCGAGGCCGGATTGGACCCCACCAAACCGACCGCGTGGAGCGCTGAAGGCCTGCTGCCATTCCTGCCGCCGGACGCCCAGGACGCGCTGCTGGACAACATCGGCTTGCTCAGCGCGGCGGGCAGCCGATTGGCGACCGAGAACCTGCCGGACGCCAGCCGTTCGGTGCCGATGATGGCCGATCGGATGCGCGAGGCCACCGATCGCTGGCGCGACCACGGCTTCGACGTGGAGATGACGGACCTGTGGTATGCCGGCGACCGCAACGATGTGCTCGAGTACCTGAACGCCCACGGCTGGCAGGCCGCTGCCACCAGCGCCATGGATCTGTTTGCCGCCCACGGCTTTACGTTGCCAGCAGCCGCCGAAGAAGGGGAAGCGGCGTTCGCCTCGCTAGGCTACGTTACCGCTAGCCGAACCTAGCCAGGCGGTGTCGAATACGCTTGCCGGACGGCGACTTTCCTCGACGACCCCGTCAGGTTGATGCCTCGTGGGATCGGAGCCGCCGCACGGTCTGCTTGAACCGCGCGGGATTCCACTGCGGCTTCTTGTTCGCCCGGGCCATCGGATAGAAGCACAAACCGATCAGGATCGCGGTGAAGTGTCCGATGGCGGTGAAGTTCAGCTCGACGCGGTCCATGGTGAGCAATGGAAAACCGAAGATGACCAGCAGTACCCCGAGGTAACCCCAGCACCACGGTCGCGCGATGTGATAGGTCAGCATGGCCATCACGCCGACGAGAAAATAGCTGACCCCGATGTCGCGGGCGTGCACCAGCCGCTGCGCGGCATTGTGTTCCTCGATCGCGAAGTAGAGCAGGCCTTCGCTGACGTAGGTGGCAAGGACGTGGGCGGTCAATCCGACGGTGAGCCAACGCAGTTGGCCCAGCCAGTGTTCGGCCGGCGCGAGAAACAGCGTGAATAGCAGCAGATAGGGTTCCAGATTCTTGCCGTCGATCCACAGCAGGCTGGAAAACAGCACGTCCAGCGGATCCGTCCCCAGCGCGTGAATGTTGGTGGAGCGGTGCAGCAGCACCGCATGCAGTTGCCGACCGGGGAGCTCGTTTTGGATGATCGTCGTGATCATCAGCACGAACAGCCACGCGTACGTCAACGGCGCGCCGCTGACGAAACGCCACACGGCGAGCCCCATCATTCGCAGGCGGCTACCCACCGATGCGTCCGCCACGAGTTCCACGCTCTATTCGACGGTGACAGACTTGGCCAGGTTCCGCGGTTTGTCGACGTCGTAACCGCGGGCCTGCGCGACCGACGCGGCGAACACCTGAAGCGGGATGGTCGACAGCAGCGGTTGCAAAAGAGTTGACACCGAAGGGATTTCGATCAAGTGGTCGGCGAAAGGGCGTACGGTGTCGTCGCCTTCTTCGGCGATCACGATGGTCACCGCGCCGCGGCTCTGGATCTCCCGGATATTGGACATCAGCTTGGAGTGCAGCATGGCCGACCCCTTGGGCGAGGGCATCACGACGATGACCGGCAGACCGTCTTCGATCAGCGCGATCGGGCCGTGCTTGAGCTCGCCGGCGGCGAACCCCTCGGCGTGCATGTAGGCAAGTTCCTTGAGTTTGAGCGCGCCCTCCAGCGCCACCGGGTAGCCGACATGGCGACCCACGAACAATACCGTCGAGGATTGGGCGAACTGACGCGCTAAATCGGCCACCGGCCCGACGGTCGCAAGCACCCGCGCCACCAGATTCGGCATCGCCTCCAGCTCTTGGTATTCGCGCTCGACCTCATCGGGGTACTTGGTGCCGCGGGCCTGCGCCAGCGCCAGGCCGACGAGGTAGTTGGCGGTGACCTGGGCCAGGAAGGTCTTGGTTGAGGCCACACCGATCTCCGGTCCGGCGCGGGTGTAGAGCACCGCATCGCATTCGCGCGGGATCTGCGAGCCGTTGGTGTTGCAGATCGCCAGCACCTTGGCCTTCTGCTCCTTGGCATGCCGGACCGCTTCCAGGGTGTCCGCGGTCTCACCGGATTGCGAGATGGCGACGACCAGAGTGCTGCGGTCCAGCACGGGGTCTCGGTACCGGAATTCGCTGGCGAGCTCGGCTTCGACCGGAAGCCGCGTCCAGTGCTCGATCGCATATTTCGCGAGCAAGCCGGAGTGATAGGCGGTACCGCACGCGACCACGAAAACTTTGTCGATCTCGCGAAGCTCCTGGTCGCTCAATCGCTGTTCGTCGAGCACGATGCGGCCGTCGACGAAATGCCCCAGCAGCGTGTCGGCCACCGCGGTGGGCTGCTCGGCGATCTCCTTGAGCATGAAGTACTCGTAGCCGCCCTTTTCGGCGGCGGCCAGGTCCCAGTCGATATGGAACTCGCGGTACTCCCCGGGTTCCAAGTCGTCGTTGCCGTCGAAGTCGGTGACCCGGTAGCCGTCCGCGGTGATCACCACGGCCTGGTCCTGGCCGAGTTCGACGGCGTCGCGGGTGTGTTCGATGAACGCCGCCACGTCGGAGCCGACGAACATCTCGCCGTCGCCGATTCCGAGCACCAGAGGCGTGGAGCGGCGCGCGGCGACGATGGTGCCCGGCTCGTCGGCGTTGGCGAACACCAGGGTGAAGTGGCCCTCCAGCCGGCGCAGCACCGCCAGCACCGAGGCGACGAAATCGCCCGCGGTCTCGCCCTCGCGGTAGGCCTGTGCCACCAGATGGACCGCGACCTCGGTGTCGGTGTCGCTGGCGAACTCCACCCCGGCCGCCTCCAGCTCGTGGCGCAGGGCCGAAAAGTTCTCGATGATGCCGTTGTGGACGACGGCGATCTTTCCGGCGGCGTCGCGGTGCGGGTGCGCGTTGCGGTCGGTGGGGCGGCCGTGGGTGGCCCAGCGGGTGTGGCCCAGGCCGGTGGTGCCGGCCAGCGACGCCGGGTCCATTTCGGCCAGCGCCTCCTCCAAGTTGGCCAGCCGGCCGGCGCGACGCCGGACAGTGAGTTTGCCCGACTCGCCCGTGCCGTCGACCAGTGCGATTCCGGATGAGTCGTAGCCGCGGTACTCCATTCGGCGAAGCGCGTCCATGACGACCTGGCAGGCCGGACGCGGTCCGACGTAGCCGACGATTCCGCACATTCTGACCAGGGTAGTGCAGAGGGGCGCCGCACCGGACGTGCACGACTGACCGGGCGGCGCCGCGGCCGCAGCCACGCTCGTGGATCCATTTCAATTCATGCCATATTCATAAAACAGCAACTCTTTTCACCTGATGTGCTTGTGACGTTTTCGATTGCGACATCGCGCCAACTGGGTTCGCATTTAGACTTCGAAAATATCGGCTGGGCTGGCAACCACCGACGGGTCTCATGTTCTGCGAATTCGCCCCAGGAGGCTACGCATTACTACCGGTAGGAAGACGGCATCGGGAGCCAGCGGGAAGGACGACGGTGTTGGCGCCAGACTTACCCGAATACGCGGGGTTTGTGAGCAACTGGTGAAGACAAATCATGCTGCCGCACAACAGATTAACTGCGACGCGAGATCGCCGCATAATCACGCAAATCGTCATTCGCCGTCAGTTTTATGCAGCAGGTATCAATTCCATAGTCGAGCTTGCCGACAACCGCGGCGCGGCACTGAACCAGGGATTCACGCGTGCGGATATTCGCACCGCCGCGCAAACCTAAATATTGAGCGCAATCCGGTAGTACGCCACGGATGAAAGAACGGTCTTAGGGCCTGTACCCCACGCACCACCTCCCAGGAGGGAACCATGACTGCAGTGCTGCGCGACGATGCGGTGGCGATCCCGCCCGAACCACCGCCGACGGCATCGTCCGGGGCAGAGCCCACGGCAGAACGGGCAACGAAGCGGCTGCTGCGCTCGCCGATCGGCGCTGGGAGCGACCCCTTGGCCAACGCTGCGAGCCATTTGCTGGCCGTACCGCTACGCCAGGTCTACGCGGTGCTCTGGCGGATGGGTCTGATCGAGGTCAAGGCCTAAATCAGGCCGGTCACCGTTCTGCCGACCCGGCGGACCAGTGTGATGCGCTAACGTCGACGGGTGCCCCGCATTCGGAAGCTCGTCGCCAAGCTGAGTCACCGTGGCCCGCATCGTGTTTTGCACGGGGATCTCGCCTTTGCCGGCCTGCCGGGGGTGGTCTACACCCCCGAGGCGGGGCTGAACCTGCCTGGTGTCGCGTTCGGCCACGATTGGCTCACCGGTACCGCCCGCTATTCGGGCCTGCTGGAGCACCTGGCGTCGTGGGGCATCGTGGCCGGCGCGCCCAACACCCAACGCGGGCTGGCTCCCTCGGTGCTCAACCTGGCCTTTGACCTGGGCACGGCGCTGGACATCGTATGCGGTGTGCGCCTCGGACCCGGCAACATCAGCGTGCATCCGGCCAAGTTGGGGGTCGCGGGACACGGCTTCGGCGCCTCGGCCGCGGTGTTCACCGCGGCCGGCATGCCGGGCAAGCTCGCCGCGGTTGCGGCGCTCTTTCCTACCGTGAGCGATCCGCCCGCCGAGCAGCCCGCCGCAACGCTGAAGACGCCGGGTCTGATCCTGAGCGCCCCCGGGGATCCCACGACGTTGAATTCCAACGCCCTGCAGCTATCCCAGGTCTGGGACGCCGCCACGTTGCGCATTGTCAGCAAAGCCGAAGTCAGTGGTCTGGCCGAGGGCCGGCGACTGACCGAGCTGGTCGGGCTGGCCGGACCGCACCGCCGCACGCAGCGCTCCGTCCGCGCTTTGCTGACCGGATACCTGCTCTACACGCTCGGCGGCGACAAGGAATATCGCGACTTCGCCGATCCGAACGTGCGGCTGCCCAGGACGGATCTGGTGGACCCCGACGCGCCACCTGTCACGCCCGAGGAGAAAATCGTCGCGCTGCTGAAATGACTCGGCGCCGGCCAAACCGAACGAACCCGGCGAGCCCGCACGAGCCTGGCGAAGCCATCTGTTTTGTCGAAGACGTACTCTAACCGCTGTCTGCCTGAGCCCTCACTCCCCCGCCTGCGGAAGCTGGTCTGCCGCGATTTCGCATGGCGTTGATCCCTCGGTCGGTGCGTCGGCGGCTGGGGCGGGCGCGTCAACCGGTGCCGGCCGCGCGTCCACCGGCGGCGAGTCCAGCGGCGGCGGGTCCAGCGGCGGCGGCGCGTCAACCGGTCCAGGCTGTACAGTGGGCATGGCCGCTGCGTTGTCGTCGACCCCGGTGGCCTGTGCCGGGACGCCGACGTTACCGGCGTCGTCGTGCTCGGCGTCGTCGTGCTCGGCGTCGTCGTGCTCGTCGTCAGCGCGGAAGGGATCCACGTCGGAATCATCAAGCGCCGACGAGTCGCCGAGCCGGTCAGCCGCCGAACCCAGCAGCGAACCCATCGCATCGACAATCCGGCTCGCCAGCCCGCCAAGGCCACTCAGTCCGCCGCCCAGGTCACCCGCCGGCATCGCCGACGCGTCACCAAGCGCGGTGCCCAGTTCCGGTAACGCCGTCGGCGGGACGGCGGGCGCCGGGGCCGGTGCGGCGGTCGTCACGGTCGGCGCCCGCGCGGAATCCACCGGCAGGCTGGGAAATACCGACGGCGCGACCGCCGCTGCCGCCGCTGGTGCCCTTGGCGGAGCCGGCGGGAGCGGCCGATAGCCAGGCCCGAGATCGCCAGGAAACTCGAAACGCGCCGCGGGCACGGCGGCCATCTTGTCCGTGACCATGTTGTAGGACGTCGCGATCCCGGCCACCGTCGACCGCATCGTGGTCAGCCAGTCGTTGCGAATGTCGTTGTCCACGTAGGGATTTACCTGCTGCCGGATCACCTCTTCAGCGGTCGGGCGATCCCCCGCCCCGGTCGTGACCGTGGCGGCGGCTGCCAGCCACGTCTGACGCTGTGCCTGCGTGCGATCGTCGATGGCGATGGCGGTCGCGACCTTGGAGTCGACCAGATACCAGAGGTTGTGACCCAGTGACTCACATCGTTGGGCCGTCGCGCGCACTTCGGTGGCCACCGTGTAGGCGGCGTCGCAATGACGCTCCAGGAACCCAACGGCGGCGTCGCCACCCGGACCCGTCCACGCCGCGGCCAGCTCGGCGACCTGGGCACGCTGGATCCGCAACGCTTCCATGACCGCAGCACCCGCTTCGCGCAGTTCGTCGCAGTCGCGATCGAGGGCGCGCAGATCGAGACCGTCTTCGGTGTCCAACCAGTCGCGGATCTGGGACGGGCGCGACGTCAGGTCGGGTTGCCAGTAGCCGACCGCATGGCAAGCCTGCACGTAACTCTGGGTGTGCTCGATGGCGGGCCGGCCCTCGGCAAGGCGCGCGGCGACGTCCAATCGGTCGACGGCCATCAGGCGATCCGCGCCGCGGCATACATTTCGGCATCGGCGTAGCGCTCCGCGCCAGTCCGCAGCGCACCGGCGATCTCGACGGCCGCCCGCGACCACTGCGACACATCGGACACCAGTCGCTCCAGCTGGGCGCGCAGCACATCGCCCCGCGCGGCGTGTGCCCGGCCGGCAGTGGCGCCGCTGAAAGTCAACCTCGTCAGGTGATCTCCCACCACACGCTCGATGATTTCGGCGGCGGTAACCATCTGGTCGGCGACCCGGTGGACTGCCGCGACGTCGACCTCGGTGCGGGCAAAAGTGGCTCGGCTATCGAATCTCATGCCTAATCCGACGCCCGACGCGGCGCCGGGGTTCCGTTATCGGCGCATCAGCGCGCGGCGCTCACCACTTCGGCGACCCCAGTGGCGATCCGCTGCGCGAGACCTTCCTCGGGCGCCTCCACCATGACTCGGATCATCGGTTCAGTTCCCGAGGGACGCAACAGGATTCGGCCGGTGTCGCCCAATTCGGCCTCGGCCTGCTCCACCGCGTTCTGCACCGACGGCGCCGCGGCCGCGGTGGCCTTGTCGGCGACTTTGACGTTGATCAGCACCTGCGGCAGCGCCCGCATCGCCGAGGCGAGGTCGGCCAGCGACGAACCGGTCTGCACCATCCTGGTCATCAAGCGAAGCCCGGTGACGATGCCGTCGCCGGTGGAGCCCACCGCGGGCATCACGATGTGACCGGATTGCTCGCCGCCGAGGCTGTACTTGCCGGCCCGCAACTCCTCCAAAACGTAGCGGTCACCGACGCCGGTCGTGCGCACGGCGATGCCGGCCGAGCGCATGGCCAGATGCAGCCCGAGGTTGCTCATCACGGTGGTCACCAGCGTGTCGGAAGCCAGTTCGCCGGCCTGTTGCATCGCCAGCGCCAGCACGACCATGATCGCGTCGCCGTCGACGAGTTGCCCGTCGGCGTCCACGGCCAGGCAGCGGTCGGCGTCCCCGTCGTGCGCCAGGCCCAGATCGGCACGGTGGGCAACGACCGCTGCACGCACCGCGTCGAGGTGCGTCGAGCCACACCCGTCGTTGATGTTGAGCCCGTTGGGGTCGGCGTTGATCGGGATCACCCGCGCACCGGCCGCGCGGTAGGCGCGCGGTGCCACCGACGACGCGGCGCCATGGGCGCAGTCGACCACCACGGTAAGCCCGTCCAGCTGCAGGGTGCCGGTCTTACTGAGATGGCGCAGGTAGCGATCGGCCGCATCCTCGGCGTCGACGGCGCGGCCGATCCCCGCGCCGACCGGACGCAACCCCGGTCCGGCGGCGACCAGTTCCTCGATTTGATCCTCGGTGTCGTCGTCCAGTTTGTGGCCGCCGGGGCCGAAGACCTTGATGCCGTTGTCCGGCATCGGGTTGTGCGAAGCCGAGATCATCACCCCGAAATCGGCGTCATAAGCACCGGTCAAGTACGCCACCGCTGGTGTCGGAAGAACCCCGACCCCCAGCGCGTCGACACCCTGACTCGTCAACCCCGCGATGACCGCCGCTTCCAGCATCTCGCCGCTGGCCCGCGGATCGCGACCGATCACCGCGACCCGCCGGCCCGCTCCGCCCGAAGTCGCCAAGCGCCGCGCCGCCGCCGCGCCCAGCGCCAGCGCCAGCTCGGCGGTCAACTCGCGATTGGCGACCCCGCGAACACCGTCGGCGCCGAATA
>Ga0210389_10003442_pt1 | contig 12347 bp, 24 predicted proteins | sample IncBWH28OmetaG_FD_160127 | JGI IMG/M metagenome (GOLD analysis project Ga0210389, IMG submission 160127) | Forest soil microbial communities from Barre Woods Harvard Forest LTER site, Petersham, Massachusetts, United States - Inc-BW-H-28-O ... | reverse complement strand
TCGTGGGCGCCATTTAAACCTGCCCTCGCGATCGCAACAAGTCCACAAGCCAGCGAAAGCCAACCGGAGTGGAAGCTGAAACTCAACCTCCGCATCATAGAGTCCCGAATGCTTAAAGAATTCTGGCTTCACTGTTCTAATCCTTCCCACAGGACACTCCTTCTCCGACTTGTGGAAGGTACTCGTCCATGCACTTTAATGCCTGCTCTCTGCATATTTCTGGATCTCTCCCAAGTGAAGTAACAGCCAACATGAGGAGATATTTTCCGATGGTTAAATTCTGTTGTTCCCCGCCTGGCAACGACAAGTTCGCTAGGGCGTAGATATTTTTAGGCTCAAGAAGACTCGTACACGATGAGCAGTATGGGCTATAACAATTCCAATGCTCAATGCTGCACAACTCGCACAGCGTACTTTTTGGAGCACGCAAATTGCTCCGACCGAACTTGTCAATTTCGTGACAGCGGCGACAGAGCGGCTCAAGTTCTTCCGGACACTCGGAACCTAAATTGGCATAGCTTCTATGATGGCAATTTAAGTCCTGGCTGTAGGCGATCTCTGCCAGCCAACGCGGTAGGCTGCATCGTTGACAGCAGACATTCGGAGATCTCAATCGATCGGATCGCAATGCCTTCCAATGATCCGAATTCAAATAGACCGCATATTCTTCTTTGGTCACAAGAACGCGCACCTTCCCCAAATAGGCTGGCGGGGATGCTTTGGGGACATCCCCGCGCACTTATCGGCTCAGGTGATCTGCCTGAGCGCCATTCCAAACCTGATGGATTGGACCCGTTCACTATTTCACAGAGTAGGCGAGTCGGCAACCCCGCTTTTCCCACAAAATTATCCACAAGTTCCACTCTAAGCAACACATGACCGTTCCTCCCCATTTTCAGCCACTTCCATCCACTTATGGTTTTCGCTAGACAATTTCCTTGACACGTCAAGATCGTTTACCGTACATTTCTTATATGGGAGGGACACAAACACATGGCACAGTTGCGTAAACTTGGGAAAAAGATTTGGGAAGCCTATGGCATCGATCCTCGCAAGATAACCGTACGGCCTGGCTTCAATTGCCGCGATTTTTCCAATCCAAAAGTTCTGGCTCACATTGCGTGGCTCAAGACTTCCATTGCCGAACGCGGCGTTGACGAGCCCATCTGGATTGAGAATACCGGCGAGAAGATCTTCCTGATCGACGGCGAGTGCCGTCTCCGCGCTCTTTGCGAACTCTGGAATGAAGGCAAGAAAATCTTTGTTCCTACAATCAGCTACAAAGGCGACGAAGCCGCGGTTCTGGCAAAGAGCCTCGCGACCAACAATGGTCTCGCTCTCACTGTTCTGGAAATAGGCAAAGCTGCAGACCGGCTTTTCGCTTACGGCTGGACCGACAACCAAGTTGCCGATCTCCTGGCGCCTCATCTCGGCTATTCGCCGAAGAAAGCAAAGCGTCACATTGACGATGCGGTTGAACTCCATCATGCCCCGCTCGAAGTGAAAGAGCAAGTCTCCAAGGGCGTCGATGGAGTGAAAATCTCACCCGCTCTGGCAGTACAGAAGGTGCGAGAGAATCGCGAGACCGCCCCGAAAAAGATTCGCGAGGCTGCCGTCAAAGCCAAGAGCGCAGGCAAAACGGAAGCCAAGCGAGAGAAAGCGGCCGGGCCTGCGACCATCAAGCGGACCGATGAACAGTCCGCCATGAAAGCGGCCGAAAAGCTAGCAGAGGCCGTCGATCTCTGGATTGAAGATGCTACCGAACCTGCAGAGAAAGCGCTGATCGCCGCTCATGGCGCCTATCGCAAAATCGTGGCAAGAAAGTTGCTCTGAGGTAAACCATGACTGTTCAAAAGAATCACGCAGAGCAGCCGACGAACCGGCTGCTTCGCGACATCATTCTTGATGCGATTCTGAAAGCTATCGACCGGACTGGCAGCAAGAACGAAGCCGCCAGAGAACTCGGCATCACCAAACCAACCGTGCTGTTTCACCTGAAGCGCGGATTCAGTGATCAACGCAAATTCAAAATCAAGCAGATCAGCCATTTCAAATGTGAAGTGGTCTGGCCAGGAGCGAAGAAGTGACCAATCCACTGCGCTGTCCACATGAAAACATGCTGATCGATCTCGATGGCAACCTCTGTGAGCCCAAATGCGGGTGCAAACTAATCATTGGAAAGAACGAACCACCCCATCCGTTACCGTGGATACACCGAACCCTTCTGATCACCGATGCAAATGGTGATCCGGTTATCCATCTCGGCGATCAAACCTTTGCAGGCAAGGCACGCGAAGGCGCCCAACTCGCCGCGATCGCTGGCCGCATCGTTGAAGCTGTCAACGCGCAACCGCGCATAGTGCAAGCGCTGTCGCTTGCAAAACAATTCGGCCAAATCGACGGGGCTCACCATAAAGCATGGGTGATCGATCAGATTGTTCAAATACTTACCAGGCCGGACTACGAACAGTTCCTCCGCGAATATCGATGTGAAGACGGAGAAACCTATACCTGGGATCAAGGGATCGCGCCATGATTGAGACGCTTCGGAAACTTCTCAAACTTCGCGAAGACATCGCCGAGATTGTGATGGATCTTGACAAGTACGGATATCTCGAACAGTGCTTGGAGATTCGGCAAATGCAGAAGTTGGAACAAAAGCTATTTCGCAAACTCAACAAATGGAGCACAGAATGATTGAGAAAGCTATCGCAGTTGCCTTGGACGCTCACCGTTCGCAAGTAGATCTTGCAGGCTATCCGTATATCCTTCATCCGTTGCGCCTGGCTGCCAAGCATGAAGACAGCGAACTACTCTATACCGTCGCCATCCTTCATGATGTTGTAGAAGACACGTTTGGAAAGCCGAACATGATCACACTTGATGAACTCTTCGCCGAGTTTGGTCTCAATGTGACGGCCTCGGTGGACGCTCTAACCAGACGCGAAGCGGGAATGCGACTTTGGTATCCATTCAGAGAATCCGAAGTGGTCTACCAGAAGCACGAAGAAGATTACCTCAACGAATACATTCCGCGATGCGCAAAAGATCCAGCCGCTAGGATCATCAAGAGAGATGATCTGATTGATCACTTTGCAATCGAACGCATGAAAGTAATGGAGGATAAAGATCTCGCACGCCTGAGTCGTTATCATCAGGCGCTGAAGATCCTATAAACCAAATGAGTGAGATCGAGCTATCCATCGCTGAAGCCACGGCGCAAATCCACGCCGTTGGTGATCCCGTCTCATACCGCGGCTGTCTGTGGTATCTGATTCGCCGCAAGGAAGAACGTACCGAGGCCGCGATCAAGATCCTTGATGAAGCTGGATTGTTGGAGCGCTGGTCAAAGAAAACCCCAAACTTGGTAAGAGTAGATGAAAGGCCATCCGATGAATCTGAATCTCGCGAAGAACCTCAACCCGCCTCTTGATATCGTCACGCAGCGCCTTGGGTGTATGGGCAAGAGTGGCAGCGGCAAAACCTACCTGGCCGGTCTGATCGCCGAGCAGATGCTCGATCGTCACGCGCAGGTTCTTGTCATTGATCCCGTTGGAAACTGGTACGGACTCCGCGTAGCTCCCGATGGGAAAGGCCGCGGCAAAGACATCTTCATCATCGGAGGCGATCACGGCGATGTTCCCATCCTGCCCGATGCTGGCAGCCGCATAGCGCATCTGTTGGTCGAAAAGCGGATCTCAGCGATTCTCGACATCTCCTCGTTCCGCCAGGGAGAGCGGAAAAAATTTGCGACTGACTTCGCCGAAGAATTCTTCCACCTGAAGAAAAAGCAGAAGTCCGCCGTGCATATCTTCGTTGAAGAATCCCAACTTTTCGCTCCACAGCGCTGTGGTCCGGATGAGGCCCGGATGTTAGGCGCCTTCGAGCAGTTGATTCGTCTCGGCCGTAACTACGGCATCGGATCAACCTTGATTTCTCAGAGACCGCAGAGCGTGAATAAAGAGGTGCTGAATCAAATCGAATGCCTCTTCGTGCTTCAAGTGAACGGCCGCCAAGAACGCAAGGCCCTTGAAGAATGGGTACAGGAAGCTGGCGCCGATCGTTCGTTGGTTGGAGAACTACCCGGACTCGAACAAGGGGAAGGCTATGTGTGGTCTCCATCCTGGCTCCGAATCTATGCCCGTTTCCGATTCGGCAAGAAGACAACGTTTGATTCTTCAGCGACGCCAAAGGTTGGCCAGGTTGTCAAAGCCGCAACCCTCACCCCGGTTGACATCGAAGCGCTTCGAGAAGATCTCAAACATGTAATAGAAAAGGTCGAGGCCGACGATCCGGCTGTATTGCGCAGAAAGATTGTCGAGCTTCAAAAACAATTAGGCAAGCCAGTACAACAGATCGACATTGCGAAAACCGGCATGGTGCAGAGCTACAAGCTGAGGATTGCCGAACTTGAAAAGCGACTCAAGCAAACTGATGTACTTTTCGGAAAAATCGATACAATGGCACGCGGAATCATCGAAACCGCCGAGTCGATCCGAATTGCAACCGGCAATATGAAAGTTCTCATCGGGAAGCAGCCTGTACCAATTATGCCGAAGCTGAAGCCGGTTGCAGAATGGCCAAAGCCGGATGATGGCGGCCATGCCCTAACTAATTTGCGGCCAGTGAAGCCGCACACAGTCGATGACAAACTCACTGGCCCGGAACGTCGCATTTTGGACGCGATGGCCAGGCTGAGATCCGCGGGGATTTATCCGTGTCCACGCGTACAAGTGGCGCTTCTGGCTAACTACTCCAACCAAGCTAGTACCGGCTTTGCCAAGGGCATCTCACAGCTTTCTAGCGATGCCCTCATTCGCTACCCGTCCGCAGGCTATGTCGAATTCACTGAAGAAGGCGAACGCCATGTTTCGCTGGATGAATCCCCTGTGACCAACGAAGAACTCCATCGGCGAATCTTCGAACTCATGCCCGGCCCGGAGCGGAGGATTCTCACGCCTTTGATTGATGCCTATCCAAAAGCTATTTCTCGTCAAGATGCCGCAGAGAAGTCCGGGTATGGCAACGTCGCCAGTACCGGGTTTGCCAAGGGAATCAGCCGCCTTAGTTCGCTCGGCCTGATTGAGTATCCCCAATCTGGTATGGTGAGAGCCAACGACCTATTGTTCCCTGTTTCATGATTCATGGAGTGCGAATGTCAATACATCTGAAGACGCCAGTCTGCCCCAGGCACGAAAGATTATTCGGCATTCCCATCCCGATCCAATGCGGAACTCCGATGGAAGAGCAGATTTTCCACACTCGCACCGCTTTGGTCTGTCCGAAATGTGGCTATACTGATGATCTCGAATTGCAGATCGAACGGCTGGAAGCAGATCGCGAACGATTGTTGATCGCGCATGTTCGCGATGGCCAATGGTCGCATATCCGAAAGTCGGATCGCCTCGCAGCGAAGATCGGAAAGCTTAAAGCTAGACGCGACCTGTGACCATGGAAACCAACATCGAAGAAGATCGGCCCTCAGCCGGGACCGCATGTGCGAAGTGCCAGAGCGCTGGTCATTTCTGCCAGGCCAAACATTATTCAAGTGATGACGTTCCGATCTGCACCTCATGTATGAGACATGAAGAATGCGATGTGATCCGCTCACGCAGGTATAAGCCTTCTTTCTTCGAACCTGAAGTCGAACTTTCTCCGGCCCGGTCGATCCCTCCCGAAGAGTTCCCTCGCGAAATACCCGCCGATATTCCACGCAAATTTCCGCCCCATTCAAAGATCACCATGACGACAAGCAAACCAATTCCAGACACGATAGAGCCTCTCGGATCACGGATCACTGGCCCGGCAACCGACTCGAACGGCGCCGAGCCAAAACCAACCAAGTGGGGCAAGATTTTGGATTCCCTTGTGGCTTTGTCTATCGGCGGCTCGCTCGTTCTTCCCGTTCCTGAAGATGATGAGATCAAGCATTACCACAATGGCTTGAATTCGATCCTGGCTCAGACTAAGCGGACCTATGTTTTCAGGTGGCAGCTTCTCGCCGATCCTCCGAACAACCGCATTACGGTAACAAAACTTGCGCCACGTTCGTCACCATTCGAAGCTACCAGGAATGGAAACAATAAGAAGCCGGAACAAAGAAACGAAGCCGCTGCTCTATTGAAGAACGGCGCCAGCATCCGCGAAACCAGTCTGGCTACGGGACTATCCAAAAATACCGTCGCATCGGTACGGAACGAAGTCGAACCATCTTTACCGGAGAAATGCGAATGCGGAGCGCCTCTCGGCCATCGTGGTTGGTGCTCTGTGCGCTACTCGAAAAGTGCAAAGCGCCAGGAAACCATAAAACGGATGCACAATCCGCCCGATCGACTCGCAGGCGCCTACTCGACCGTCATTGAGGATTTGGAAGAGACCGCTCGCCTCATGCGTGAGGATCTCGAATCACTGCAGGCGTCTCTAAGAGAAACCGAAGAGATGATAGCCACGCTCAGGGCAAGACAACCTATCAATGCACCGGCCGAGTGAAGTCGCATCTCTGTATCCGGCAGAATCTAGTATGTTCCCGCATCTCGGCCGATGTAGCTACCATTTTACCCCAAGGTTCAGCTTGTAATAGCCAATAAAGCTTTTATGCGGTATAGGTTAAGTGCCTTCATTTTTCTCTTGACTTCATCAATCAGATTGCTGTACTCTATATTTGTAGTTGAGAGGTGATGGACATGAGAGTTTACGGAAACCTGATTAACCGGATCATGGAAGAAGCTGGATCTCCCGCTCCGACCGTTGGAATGGGCGCCACGATGTATTGCTTCTCCGATCGCAGGCCCTTCACTGTAATCGAAGTTCGCGGAAGAACGATCGTGAAGATTCAGGAAGATAACGCGGTTCGAATCGACAAAAACGGCATGAGCGAATGCCAGGACTACGAATTCTCTCTCGACCCTAACGGCTCAGTCAGCGAAGTTCGCAAGGGAAGAGATGGAACCTGGCGTGTCAAGGGCGGCGGATCAGTGGTTCGCTTCGGCAAGCGTGACAAGTATTACGATTACAGTTTCTAACGGAGACGACAATGAACCTCGAATCCTCAGCAATCAAATCCGTTTCCTTCTACATAGCGACTGGCCCGGTCGAATGCTGCGATCGGTGCTCGGCCGGAATTCGGAATGTGTTCGCCGTCTCCTACCGCGACGGTGAGATCCAGAAGTACGGTTCCGAATGCATCAACAAAATCCTGGGCGCCGAGCCCACCCTTCGGAAGCTGTTCAACAAGAACATCAAGCTTCTGAAGCTGTATAAAGATTATCTGGCCATCTTCTCCGGCCCGATCAATCAGATGCCTAGGGGCCGCGAATACTTCAATTCTGGCCTGTACTTCATCGGTGACTCGCACGGCGAAGACATTTTCTTCAATGGCCATTGGTTCTTTCATCCGCTCTTCGATCAAGACAAGAATGCAATCGGACCGCATTACATAGTCAACGACTCTCCGGAAGAGTACGCAAACAAGCAACTCGCCGAATACGAGCGCCGAGATAAAGCGAAATTGGTATCCGAGATCGCAAGACTCGAAGCGTTCCTGGCGAAGATCCTCCGCGCAGTCAAAAAAGAGGCAGCGTGATTTCTGATAGTGATCGCAAACTCAGCAGGCTGAATGCCATCAAGAACCGCTCTACGCGCTATGAAGTGATTCTTACCAACGGCACGCTCAAGTATCGCGCAGGCTATACCGGCCGCCATTCTCAAGCCGGAGTCCGCAGCATCGCCACGAAGAACTTCGATGATATCAAGCGCCTGGCAGGCACCCCGGATATTTGGTGGATCAAGCCGAAGCCAGGATTCCACGAAGGCGAATGGTGGATTGGCTTTTCCGGCCGTACTGAACGCGAGTCCATCCTTGAAGGCGAGTTGGTCTGGGTTGGATCGGAAACACTCAAGACGACAGCATAAAAGAAAGGAATCTCATGGCAAAGGATCTCAGCTATAAGCAGTTCATGGAAGCACTCACACGTCACGGCATGAAGTGGACCGGCGTGATGGGATACGTCGAGATCGGCTTCGGAACATCCTGCAGTATCTTGAACGTGCCCGGCAAGAACAACCGCAGGCGCCTGGCTTACCTCCTCGAAAAGCAAGAGGAAGCTGCCAAGCAGAACGAAGAGAGGCTAGCGAGACACGCAGCCTTCGCGCCAAAACCAAACTAATTCAATCGGAGGAAAACGAATGAGCGCAGTAAACGGAATTCTTGATTTTTCCGCATCCAACCTGGCCAATCCAAAACTGGCCGCTCGCTTTCGCGGATGGGCCGATACGCTCGAATCTCAGATCGAGCACGCAGGCAGACCGATGTCACAGAACCCACCCCCAAAACGAAATCGCGAATATCAGAGCAGGCTCCACGATGCCCGAAATATGGAGCGAGCGCAGAAAGCATTTCGCGTGTTGGCCGATGCTCACGAAGACGGATCAATACCTGAATCCCTGGCCACACTGAAAACCAAAGACGAGATCCGGCTCATGGTCTACAAAGGCGTGAGCGGACAGGGCGGATACTATTCCGTGATTGCGTCCGATGATTTCCGTGATACCTCTCCGGCCGCCAGGTTGCTTCAACAGATGATCGACCTACCCGCTCCGCAACGTGCCGAGCGCGATCGACTCCGCAAGATCGGAACACTCCAAGCCGAGATCCAGCTTTCCAACATCCCCGGATACTTTCCCACACAGTCGCCAGTCGTAGACCTGATACTGCAGAGAGCACGGATCGAGCCCGGCATGACGGTTCTCGAACCGGAGGCCGGAAGTGGTCACATCGCAGATGCAGTCAAGGAAGAATGCCCCGGCGCCGTGATATCGGTTTGCGAGATCAACCTTCGGTTGAGAGAGCTACTCAAGCTGAAAGGCTACACTTTTGCTGGCGAAGACTTCATGGAACTTGAACAAGGCAGCTACGATCGAATCGTGATGAATCCGCCCTTCGAGAAGCAAGCCGACATCGATCATATCCAGAAGGCATACTCACTCCTGGCGCCCGAAGGCATTCTCGTTTCGGTACTCTCGCCAAGCTTCGAATTCCGCTCCGATCGCAAGAGCGTGGAATTCCGCGGCTGGCTGGATTCACTCGATGCCACCTGGGAAAACCTTCCAGATGGATCTTTCAAGGCCAGCGGAACCGGAATTGCTACCCGGCTAGTTGTCATCGAGAAGTAACCGAACCACGGCCGGACTCAGATCCGGCCATTACTATAGTTACTCCTGCATCTCCATTTTCTGTTTACATGAATCAGATTCATGATATTCTATATATGCAGTTGAGAGAGATAACAAATGGCCTGGAATATCGAATACGTTCTTTAGGGGTTACCAAAGCAGTCCACTGAGCGTTACGACGAAGTGATCCTGCTTTCCGACGCTTCGAACTTTAAACGGGTTGAGAAGGTCAAGGAACTGGCAGCCAAAGACGGCTTTCATTCCTTCCGGATCGCCGCCATCGATTTAAACCAGAAGCCTGATTTTGCGAAGGGAGTCAAATAAATGGCACGTTACAGACTGAATCTCAAGGCGATGAAAGCCAATGGCCTGGCAGCGGTCAAGTCAATCGAAGTCGGAGGCGTCTACTTCTACTCGAACTTCTACGATAAAGAGGGCGCCTATGTAAAGGTTGTCTCCAAATCTGAGAAGACAGATCGTTCCGGATGGGCCGAGTCGGTGACATGCGAGGTGATCGAGCCTGTCGGCTTTGCGGTAACGAACGCTTTCAGCCTCAAATACTACGCACCCGGCACGGTCCATTCAATCAACGCCACAAACCTCTACAAGAACCGCGAAGATGCCTCCCATGCGGCCAAGTTTGGCCCGAACCCAGAAGACACCGCTCACAAGCTAATGTCCGCTCTCACGGGCATTTCAAGCGAAAAGATCAAGGCGATCTGCAACGCAAAGTAAGCGAGGATAGCAATGGCCGGATTCAACCCAAAGTGGATTATTGGGCGCAAGATCATCGCGGTTGAGATGCACCCATTTGAAGGCGAAAACCACCTTACGGCACACGCGCCTGTAATCACCCTGGACAATGGAGCCAGAATCTTTTTTGTGACGGAGGAGACTGGCCTAAGCGAATACGGGACTGCCATATGCTATCGACCGGCGCCCAAACTAAAGTAATCCCTCATTCCTACATTATCTATTTACATCAATCTGATTTCTGCTATACTGTTTATGTAGTGAGGGAAAAGATGATCAACGAAATCAAGACCGAAATGGAATCCAGACTGGCGGAAATGGGCGCCAGCGTCGAAGTAACCTTCATCTCCTCCAAAGAGTTCAGCATCGCCACCGAAGACGAGAAAAGCTTCAAGCTGGCGAAGTCGATCCTGGCCATGGCCAACCAAAAGTTAACTGGCGAAGAGCATGACATCGAGTGCGGTTTCTTCGGCTATTATGCGTTCTGAGGTACTTTAGTCATCTTTACTTCAATAATCTGATTGATGTATCCTGTATTTGTTGAGAGGGAATTATGAAGATCAAGCCAGATCCAGTTATCAAGAAAATCGTTTCCGCCTGCTTCCCCAATTACAACGGGCGCAAGTTCAGCGTGCAGGCTCAGAACTTCCCCTTGGACGTTCGTTCCTACTGGGATGGTGGAAGCCGCGATTACTTCGCGTTCTACTGTCTCAGCACCGGCAGTGCGGTTCCGATGCCAGAACAAGGATTGAACAACAAGCCGATGCCGGGCGCCGATCGCGTGACTCTTCCCGATGGAATCATCTGCGTAGAGCGGTCCTACTTTCAAGGCAAGGATTGCGGAATCACCATCCACGTCAACCCGGCAAACATGCCGAAGTTCCTACCGGCAGGAGAGGTGAGCTAGCAATGGCGGACTCTAAATCAACACCTTGGCTCGCAGTTGATTTCTTTGGACAGTTCTTCAGATTGAACTCAGACGGAGATCTGGAGTATCAGCCAATGCTGCAAGACGGCTCGATGGAACCGATTGGCGAAGATGGCCCCAACGTTCCCGATGATTTCGCTTCTGATCAAATCCGCAAGTGCGATAAGATCCTGGCCGCTTACCTGGCCAATCCAGATGCGCCAGAAAATTCCATCATCAAAGCATTCCTAGCCAACCCTGCAGCCTTCGAAGGTCCAGCCGGAGACGCACTTCCGGTAGTATGCGACGAATGCAACATCCACTTTGGCACTCAATGCGAACATTTTTAAGGAAGGAAACCGCAATGGCAACGATGACGAGAACGAAGGCCGCCTGGATTCGCGACGAAGGCTACCCAGTAGGGAAACCGGCGCCAGGTCACTTCAACTGCTCTTGCGGCGAGCGAGTCCCACAAACGAGTGATCGCAACATTTGCAAATGCGGTGTAGTTTACGATGCACGCGGATGGATTCAAAATCTCAGTTAAGGAAGGATAATCCGATGGGATACAGTTGCACTGTAGATGCCGCGAACACTCTTGCCGTCATCGCTCATATGTTCGCCAAAGGGCCGAGCACGAATACGCTCACATCAAGGGCAACGAATACTTTTACGAGCGCGGCCGAGAACAACCCGGAGGCGCCATCACCGGGACCGTCTTCAAGATGCTGCCAAATGACATGGCTCGCAAAGTCGGATCGTTCAAGATCAACGACGATGGAACGATTGCCAGGTTCCCTGTGATCTCGAAGACTGACCGCGAGGAAGCTGAGAACACGATGCGCGATCTGTCTGCTCGCAACCCGCAACTTCTTCGCGCCTGGGCAATGGGAAGGATCTAATGTTCTCACAAGAGGAAACCCGGATCGAGAAGCTTCGCGAACTCTGCCAGCGTTGGAACGTCGCGGCTTCAGGGGTCGGGATCTGCGGAAGTGAATACGTAGACGATCCGGAGCGAGTCTTCGAGGCCGTAAGATCTAGCCGGGAGATTCTCACCCAAGCGCTACTCCGGGCTCGCCGAAACCAGAAGGGAAATACCGGATCATGAAAATCTTGGACTCAATCAAGGCGTGGCACCCAACCCAGAAGCAGATCGAATTAATGTCCTGTTGGTTCGAGATCTTCGATCACCTGTTTCCAATAGCCGCCGCGCTCGTTCTCTTTTACCTGCTTGTCCATGTCGGCCTGGCAGTCATCCCAACGATCCACTAACCGGCCAGCGGAGCAAGCTGGCAAATGGAGAGATTCACCATGGCGATCGCAACAGGTAAGGCAGCAAGACGCAGACTCGGTAACCGCTACGATTGCAAACGGACAAGCCGACACACCAACCCTCAGAAAAAGGCCCGTTGGATGGCGCAGGAAAGAGACCGCAAGCGGAAATCTGGATCTACAACTTAAGTTGTAGACGAATACTCTTGCATTCATCAATCAGATTAGTGTATTATCTAAGCAT
>Ga0210389_10003440_pt1 | contig 12350 bp, 9 predicted proteins | sample IncBWH28OmetaG_FD_160127 | JGI IMG/M metagenome (GOLD analysis project Ga0210389, IMG submission 160127) | Forest soil microbial communities from Barre Woods Harvard Forest LTER site, Petersham, Massachusetts, United States - Inc-BW-H-28-O ... | reverse complement strand
ACGATCGCGGTGTCGTGGCTCCACACCGAACCGCAGTGGTAGCTCAGCGGGTTGTAGCCCGCGTCCAGCTCGGACATCGTGCGCAGCCCGAACCCGGAGGCCATGTCGGCGCCGGTGACCCGCTTCGCGACCAGGGCCTCCTCGGCGCTGGTGAGCAACCCGGTGCCGAGCAGGTGACCGATGTTGCTGGTCAGGGAGTCCACGGGGCGTTTGTCCCCGTCGAGGGCGAGCGCCGGGTAGCCGTCCACCCAGAACCGCTCACGAAACGCCGCGGACAGCTTCGCCGCCCAGTCCCGCCAGTGCCCGGCGCCGGGCGAGCCGAACGCGTCCAGCAGGTCGGCGCCGCGCAGCGCCGCCTCGTAGGCGTAGCCCTGCACCTCGCACAGCGCCACCGGCGGCGCGGCGATCCGGCCGTCGGCGAAGCGGATCGAGTCACCCGAGTCCTTCCAGCCCTGGTTGGAGAGCCCGTGCCCGGAGTGGTCGATGTACTCGAGCAAGCCGTCGCCGTCGGAGTCGCCGTAGTCGCGGACGCAGTCCAGCGCGGCGCGCATCGCGGGCAGCAGCGCGCGGACCTGGTCCGGCGGCATCCCCCAGCGCCACGCGTCATGCAGCAGGCAGATCCACAACGGCGTGGCGTCGATCGTCCCGTAATACACCGAACCGCCCCGGCGCAGTTCGTGCGGGATCTTCCCCGGCGCCTGCGCCGTCTCGGAGTCGAGGCGCCGGCCCTGGAAGGCGGCGAGCGCCCGGAGCGTGCCCGCGGCCAGCCGCCACCCGAACGGCAGCAGCAGCCGCGCGGCCCAGATGCTGTCCCGGCCGAACAGGGTGAAGTACCACGGCGCGCCGGCCGCCAGGAAGACGTCATCGGGGGCCCTCGGCACCGCCATCCGCAGCGCGCCGGCGTCGGCCAGGGACTGCCTGATCAGGCTGGGCAGCCGGGGGTCGTCGGCGGTCGCGGCGACGTCGGCCCAGGCACTTGACAGGCCCGGGACGGCGACGACCGCGGCGGACGGGTCGCGCACCACCAGCCGCCAGCCGGCCTCGAACCTGCCCCGGCCGTCGATCCGCACCGGCCAGCGCAGGGTCGCCGTACCGTCGGCGCCGGCGGACACCGCCGCGTCGAGCGCGGTGAGGGTGACCGTGACATCGCCGCCGTTCCCCCAGGTCAGCTCCCCAGAGGCCGAGTCCGCGGCGAGCCCGGCCCGCCCGTCGCGGACCCGGCTGCCCTTGATGTCCGCGAGCGCGGCCATGTCGGCGGCCAGCGTCACGGTCAGGTCGGTGTCCACCCCGCCGTCGGCGAAGCAGCGGACCACGATCCGCTCCCGCACCTCACCGGGCGCCACCGTGCGGGTGCGCTCCACCCGCACCGTCGGGTCGACGATCGTGACGTCTCCGAGCGCCCGGGCCACGGAGATGAACTCGGCCGTCCGCGCGCCGGTGATCCCGCCGCCGACCTGGGCCGGCTCCGTGCCGCCGACGGTCAGCACCGCCTGGGACAGCACGCGGACGTCGGCGTGCAGCGCGCCCTGCGCGCCGTCCGCGCGGATCTGCCCGCTGGCCTCGCTGAGCACGACGGTCGGCGCGCTGAGTACGGTCACGAGGTCGTGCAGCCATGGCTGATCGAGCGCGGACATCTACCGTTTCCCCGGGTCTCGACAGCGAGTCTTGACAAACGTACTCATCGCGGACATCCTAGCATCAGTTTTAACGATCAAATAGCACGTTCAAATTTATCGATCAAAGAGGATCGGCGGCCGATGGCAGCAGACAAGGACCGCCCGACACTCGCGTCGGTGGCCAGGGCCGCGGCCGTCTCCCACCAGACCGTCTCGAACGTGATCAATGCCCCGCACCTGGTACGGGAACAGACCCGCCGCCGCGTCGAGGCGGTCATCGAACAGACCGGCTTCCGGCCGCTGAAGGCGGCGCAGACCCTGCGTACCCGGCGGTCGAACCTCATCGCGGTGATGATCCCCGAACCAGGCAAGTGGCACGGCGAGCTGCACAACTCGTTCCTGCACGCCCTCACCCGCCGGGCACAGAAGTCCGGCTACCGCGTCCTGCTGTTCACCGCCACCGACGACGACGAGGAGATCAACGCCTACGACCAGCTGCTCAGCGACTACACGCTCGACGCGTTCGTCCTCACCGGCACGCACTCCGGTGACCGCCGCACGTCCTGGCTGCGGCGCAAGCACATCCCGTTCGTGACCTTCGGCCGCCCTTGGGGCAGCAAGTCCGGGCACCCCTGGGCCGACGTCGACGGCGCCTACGGGGAGCGGGCCGCCACCGAGCACCTGCTCGCGGCCGGCCGCCGGCGGATCGCCTTCCTCGGCTGGCCGGACGGCTCGGACGTGGGCGATGACCGCAGGCAGGGCTGGGCTCAGGCCTGCGAGGGGGCCGGCCTGCCACCCCAGCCCAGCGTCGCGATGGAAGACGACCTGGCCCAGGGCCGCGCCGCCTGCGCGCGCCTGCTCGACGAGCCGGACCCGCCGAGCGCGTTCGTCTGCGTCAGCGACACGATCGCGCTCGGCGCGTGGACCGAGATCACCTCCCGTGGCCTGATACCGGGCCGGGACGCGGCCGTGATCGGCTTCGACGACTCCTCGGCCGCCGCCGCCGTGGGCCTGACCAGCGTGGCCCAGCCACTGGACGAGGTCGCCGACGCCTGCCTGGTCGCGCTGGGCAAGCTCCTCTCCCCCGGCTCCTCCGGCTCCTCCGGCAAGCGCAGCTCACCGCATGATCGCGTGCTACTGAAACCGCGGCTGGTGGTGCGTGCCTCCGGCTGAATCGCCCCCGTCAAAGAGAAAGACAGACACCATGAAGAGAAAGACCGCCCTGACGGCGCTCACCGCGCTGACGGCGGGACTGGTGACACTGACCACCGCGTGCTCCTCAAGCAACGGCTTCAGCTCAGGAACATCCCCCAGCGCGACGCAGCGCGCCAAGGCCAGCAAGACGCCGCTGACCTTGATGTTCGGGTCCAGCGGCACGGCCGAGACCAACGCGGTGCAGGCCGCCGCCAAGGCGTTCACCAAGCAGAGCGGGATCGGAGTACAGGTGATCCCCGCGTCCAACCTCACCCAGCAGGTGGCGCAGGGCTTCGCCGGCGGGCAGCCGCCTGACCTGTTCTACCTGGACCCGCTCACGTTCCAGAGCTACGCCAAGGACGGCGTCCTCGACGCGTATCCCGCCAGCCTGCCGAACGCGAGCGGCTTCTCCCCCGCCCTCCAGCAGGCGTTCACCTACCAGAGCACGTTCACCTGCGACCCGAAGGACGCCTCCACCCTCGCCCTGTATATCAACACGGCGGACTGGGCCGCCGCGGGCCTGGGCGCGCCGCCCGCCAACTGGAGCCAGCTCCAGGCCGACGCCAAGAAGCTGACCACCGGCGGCCGCGTCGGCCTGGTCATCGATCAGACCCACTCAGGCATGGACGAATTCTTTTATCAGAACGGCGGGACGGTTCTCGACGGGGACCAGGTTCAACTCGACAGCCCGCAGGACGTCCAGGCGCTCACCTTCCTCAAGTCCATGCTCACCCAGGGGATCATGAAGCTGCCGTCCCAGCTCAACGCCGGGTTCAGCGGTCAGGCCTTCGGTGAGAACAAGGCCGCCATGGACATCATCGGCAACTGGGAGAACGGCGAGCTCCAGACCGACTACCCGAACGTCAAGTTCAAGGTGTACCCGCTGCCCACCGGCCCGTCCGGCACCCGCGCGACGCTGTCGTTCACGAACTGCTGGGGCGTGCCGAAGCAGTCAAAGAACCTGGCCGGGGCGATCGATTTCGTGAAGTTCCTGACCGGCGCGCAGCAGGAGATGACGTTCGCCAAGGCGTTCGGCGTCATCCCGTCGCTGGAGACGGCGCAGACGCAGTACACGCAGACGTTCCCGCAGTACGCCACGTTCGTGCAGGAACTGTCCTACGCGCACCCGGACATAGCGATCGCGGGCGCGACCCAGGCCCTGGGCGCGTTCGACTCGGCCCTGGCCCAGCTGGCCAGCGGCAACCCCGCCACGATCCTCAAGACCGCCCAGACGAACCTGCAGGCCGTCGTCAACCAGGACAAGTGATTCCGGCCAGACGCGGGCGCAGCGCGGCCCGGCGGCGGGAGGCCGCCGCCGGGTGGCTGATGTCCGCGCCCGTGATCGTGGTGCTGGTGGTGTTCCTGGTGGCGCCGATCCTGATGGCCGCCTGGGTCAGCATCAGCGACTGGACCGGCATCGGCAGCCCGTTCTCGTCCGGGGTGCACAACGTCGGCCTGGCCAACTACAAGGCGCTGCTCAGCACGTCCGGGCTCCCGCAGCAGCAGCTCGGCGAGAGCCTGCGGAACAACCTGTACTACGTCATCCTGGTGGTCCCGCTGCAGACCGCGCTGGCCCTCGGCCTGGCCCTGATCGTGAGCCGCAAGCGGCTGGCCGGACGCGGCTTCTTCCGTACCGCCTACTACTTCCCGTCGATCACCAGCTCGGTGGCCGTCTCGATCCTGTTCTTGTACATCTTCGGCACGACCGGCGTGGTCAACGCGCTCATCAGCAACGTCGGCCTGCACGGCCCGAACTGGTTCAACGATCCGGACGGCATCCTCCACCTGCTGCTGTCCGGCCTCGGCGTCACGCACGCGCCGTCCGCGCTGGCCGACCACGGCTTCCTCGGCCAGCCCTGGTGGGAGTGGCTGGCGGGCCCGAGCGTCGCGATGATCGCGATCATCGCGCTGGCGATCTGGACGACGTCGGGCACGTTCATGCTGATCTTCCTGCCGGCCATCTACGCCATCCCCGCCGACCTGGAAGAAGCCGCGACCATGGACGGCGCCAACGCCTGGCAGCGGTTCCGGTCGGTCACGCTGCCCATGCTGCGGCCGACCCTGTTCCTGGTGCTCACGCTCGGCCTGATCAGCACCTGGCAGGTGTTCGACCAGATCTACCTGATGAGCCAGGGCAACCCGGCCGGCACCACGCTCACCCCCGCCTACCTCGCCTACGTGACCTCGTTCGGCAACCAGCAGTGGGGCCAGGGGGCGGCGATCGCGTTCATCCTGTTCGCGATCATCGTCGTGCTCACGATCGCGCAGCGGCTGATCATCTCCGACCGGCGGGACACCGCATGAGGCGCCGCCGGCTCTGGAAACGCGGCCTCATGTACCTGGTGCTGGCGCTGTTCGCGGTGATCTACATCTACCCGTTCCTGCTGGACGTCGGCACCGCGTTCAAGACCGACGCGGACGCGACCGCGCACCCGCTCAGCCCGGTCCCTTCGCACTGGGTGCTGGCCGCGTTCTCCGAACTGGGTCAGCAGGACTTCCCGCGCTGGCTGATGAACTCGGTGATCGTGGCGGTGTTCGTCACGGCCGGCCGGGTGCTGTTCGACTCGATGGCCGGCTACGCGCTGGCCCGGCTGCGCTTCCGCGGCCGCGGCGCCCTGTTCTCGGCGATCATCGCCGTGATGGCGGTGCCGGGCGTGGTCCTGCTGATCCCGACGTTCCTCATCCTCAAGCAACTGGGCGTCTACAACACCTATCCGGGGCTGGTCCTCCCGCTGCTGACGGACGCGGCCGGGGTGTTCATCATGCGGCAGTTCTTCCTGTCCGTGCACCCCAGCATCGAGGAGGCCGCCCGGATAGATGGCGCCGGAATCTTCCGCACCTACTGGTCGGTCGTGCTGCCGATGGCGCGGCCCGCCCTGCTCACCCTGACGATCTTGTCGTTCCAGGGATCGTGGAACAACTTCTCCATGGTCCTCGTCGCGCACCAGTCCCCGTCGCTGGACACGCTCACCACCGGCGTCGGCCGGCTGGTCAGCGGCCAGCTCGGTGCGGGCACGCAGTACCCGCTCCAGCTGGCCGCCGCGATGGCGATGACGGTCCCGGTGGCCATCGTGTTCTTCGTGTTCCAGAAGTACATCATGCGCACCGGCGAGGGCGCCGTTAAGGAGTGACCGCTCCGCCTCCGCCTCCTGGCGCGCCTGGCGCTGCTGGCGCTGCTGGCGCTGCTGGCGCTGCTGGCGCTGCTGGGCCGGCTGCCGCGCCCGGGCCATCTGGGCCGCCTGCCGGCTGGCCCGGCTGGCGGCTGGCCCGGCTGGCCCGGCTGGCGCTGCTGGCGCTGCTGGCGCTGCTGGCGCTGCTGGCGCCTGCGCCGGCTGGGCCGGCTGGCATCGGCTGGGCCGCCTGCGCCGGCTGGCCCGGCAATGATCACGGAACTTTGGGACCTGGCGGAAACTTTGGGGCCAGATCTGGCGCCTTACTTTCCGTCAGGTCCCGATGTTCCGTCTCAATAATCACACCCGTCACAGGCCCCGCCGGGGGTGCCCGGCTGGCGCGGAAGGGCAGCCAGCGGCGGGACGTGCGTGCGTGCTAGCGGCGACGTTTAGGTGGTGATCGAAGCTTCTCGCGGAAGGCTGGAGTAATGACCACTTCAGGCTTCCGCGTGCTCGCCGACCGCACCGCGGCCGGGCGGCCGGCCTCCCGGCGCGGCGCGCTGCTGACGGTGATGTGCGCGGGGATGTTTCTCGTGCAGCTTGACGTCACGGTGGTGAACGTGGCCTTGCCGCACATCGGCGCCGCCCTGCACGCGGGCGTCTCCGGATTGCAGTGGATCGTCGACGCCTACAGCGTGGTGCTCGCCGCGCTGCTGCTCACCGCGGGGGTGTCCGGCGATCGGTTCGGGCACCGTTCCACGGTGCTGACCGGGCTCCTCCTGTTCGGGCTGTCGTCGCTGGGCTGCTCGCTCGCCCCGTCGGCCGGCGCGCTGATCGGGTTCCGCGCCGCGCAGGGGCTGGCCGCCGCGGTGCTGCTGCCCGGCACGCTGGCCGTGATCAGCCGCGCGTATCCCGAGCGGCGCGAGCACGCGCGGGCGCTCGGTATCTGGGCCGGGGTGTCGGCGCTCGCGCTGCCCACCGGACCGGTGCTCGGCGGTTTGCTGGTGACCGGGGCGGGATGGCGGACCGTGTTCTGGATCAACCTGCCGGTGGTAGCCGTCGCGTTCGCGGCGGCGCGGCGGCTCATCCCCCGGTACGGCGGGGACGGCTCGGCCCGGCTGGACGTGCCGGGCATGGTGTTCGCGGCGGTGACGCTCGGGGCGCTGGTGTTCGCGGTGATCTCGGCTCGGCAGACGCTGGTCGCCATGTGCGCGGGGGCCGTGTGCGTGCTCGGCGCGGTGTGCTTCCTGGTGCGCGAGCGTTCCGCGGCTGCTCCCATGCTTCCCCTGGAGTTGCTGCGCTCGCGGGCCTTCACCGGGGCCAACGCGGTGTCTGCCGCGATGAACTTCGTCGGCATCGGGAGCATCTTCGTGCTCACCCTGTACCTTCAGCAAGTGCGCGGGAACGACCCGCTGGTGGCGGGCGCGATGCTGCTGCCGTTGTTCGCGCCGCTGGCGATCATGGCTCCGGTCACAGGGCGGGTCGCGGCGCGTATCGGGCCGCGCATCCCGATGATCGGCGGGCTCGCGCTCGGCGCGGCGGGCGGACTGGCGCTGGTGCTGGCCTCGACGGATGGTTCATACGTGCTGCTGCTGCCGTGCCTGCTGGGGATCGGCCTCGGCATGGGGCTGCTGACCACCTCGGTGGTCACCGCCGCGATGCGCGCCTGTCCGCCGGAGCGGCAGGGGCTGGCCAGCGGGACGAACAACACCGCGCGTCAGGCCGCCGGCGCGCTCGGGGTCGCGGTGTTCGGGTCTGTCGCGGGCAGCCCCGCGGACGCGGGGTCGTTCGTCGCCGGACTGCACACGATCGGGATCATGTGCGCGGCTCTGTGGCTTGCCGCCATCGCGGTGACCGTCTGGGCGGTGGACTAACGCCAGAAGCCTTCGTGCACGGCCCGCGCCGCGCCGGTGAGCAGGGGGCCGAGCACGACGACCTCCCGCTGGCCGCGGGCGAATACCTCCCGGCACGGCAGCGCGAGGGTCGGGTTCGCCGGGCTGGACCCGGTCAGCTCTAGGAGTCCGGCCTCTGCCAGGCCGTAGACGACCCGGGTGATCCCGCACCAGTAGATCGCGCCGGCGCACATCGCGCACGGCTCGGTGCTGGTGTAGAGCGTCACCGCGGCCAGGTGCTCCGGGGTGAGCTCGGACTCCGCGAGGCTCACCAGGTTCGACTCGGCGTGCCGGGTCCGGTCCCGGCCCGTGATGACGGTGTTCTCCGCCTCCAGGAGCACGTCGCCGCCCGCCGCGAGCAGCGCTCCGAACGGGTGGTTGCCGTGGGCCCGCGCCCGCCCCGCCACCTCGATGGCCGTCGCGAGATGGCGCAGGTCGTCCTCGGCCGCTTCGTCCACTAGCTGACCCCCTCTTCTCGCAAGCCGACGCAGTCCAGGGCCCAGAACGTATCGGAGTAGACCAGCGTCCCCGTCATCCAGGGCTGGTAACCGGACAGCCTGGCCACCTGGAAGGCGGGCGGCGAGATCCGCAGCGACGGGGCACGGAAGCCGAGGGCGTCCGCCCGCTCGAACCCCCGCGCACCGTAGTACTCGGGCGCCCCCTCCAGGAACACAAGCGGCATTCCGTCCGCGTCGGCGGCCTCGACCGCGTGGTGGATCAGCCGGGTGCCGATGCCGTTGCGCTGGAACCTGGGCAGGACGCCCAGCGGCGAGAGCACGTACACGTCGACGAGCCTGCGCGGCGCGTCCAGCCGGCTCACGCTCAGCATCACGTGCCCCGCGACCTCCCCGCCCGCCGTGGCGACGAACGAGCGCGTCCGGCGACCCGGCGATCCGTGATCCGCTGCCCGCAGCGCGTCGGCAAGCTCCGCCACCCGCCCGTCGTCCCCGAATGCCCGCCGGTGCACCTCCCGGATCGCCTCATGGTCCGCCAGGCGCTCATCCCTTACCGCGACGTCATCATCCACGACGGCGACCCTACGGACCCGCCGCCAGAGAGGCAACACAATTCTGCGCCGGTCGTTTGCGGCCCGCGCGGCGGCGCGGGGGGCGAGGGGGCGCGGCGCGGGGCGCGGGGTAGGCGGCGCGGCCGCCTGGCGGGACAAATCACCACATTTTACGCATATCTGACCGCGACGCCAGCGGATCAGATTATTGTGTGCGATATGGGGGTCGCTTTTCGATACCCTATCGCACACAATAACGAAGATGGTACGCTCCGGGGCTGTGGCCCGAGGGTCCGCAAAGGTCCCACGGGGTGCCGGCTCGCCCGGACGGCCGAGCCGACCGCTGCGCCACACGGCGCGGACGGGCTCAGGTGGCGGCGGGGTGCCAGACGGTCTTGGTCTCCAGGTAGGCGAGCATCCGGTCCAGCGACGGCACGCGGGACCAGTCGCCGTCCGCCAGGCGGACCACGCGCTTGAGGTTGTCGGCGGCCGCCACCGCCAGATCGACGGCCAGCTCATCAGGCGCGCCGGCCAGGTCGATGGCGTTCACGTCCATGTGCGAGGCCAGCCACGGAGCGACCTCGGCGAAGCGGCCGGTCAGGACGTTGACGACGCCGCCCGGCACGTCGGACGTGGCGAGCGCTTCGGACAGCGTCACGGCGGGCAGCGGGCACCGCTCGGACGCCAGCACCACCACGGTGTTGCCGCTCACGATGGCCGGAGCGACCACCGACACGAACCCCAGCAGCGAGGACTCCGCGGGCGCCAGCACCGCGACGACGCCGGTCGGCTCCGGCAGCGAGAAGTTGAAATACGGCCCCGCGACCGGATTCGACGAACCCTGCACCTGCGCGATCTTGTCCGGCCAGCCCGCGTACCAGACCCACCGGTCGATGGCGGCATCCACCGCCGCTTCCGCGCGCCCAGCGGACAGTCCCTCCGCAGCACGGACCTCGGCGGCGAACTGCGCCCGCCGGCCCTCCATCAGCTCGGCGACGCGGTACAGCACCTGCCCCCGGTTGTACGCCGTCGCGCCCGCCCAGCCGGGGACCGCGCGCCGCGCGGCCGACACGGCGTCCCTGGCGTCCTTCCGCGAGGCCATCGCCGCGTTCGCGAGGAACCGCCCGCGATGGTCGGTCACCACGTAGGACCTCCCGCTCTCCGAGCGCGGGAACGCCCCGCCGATGTACAGCTTGTAGGTCTTCCGCACGGCGAGGCGCACGTCAGGATCAGACATCGAGGTATGCCTCCAGGCCGTGCCGGCCGCCCTCGCGCCCGTAACCGGATTCCTTGTATCCGCCGAACGGCGAGGCGGGATCGAACCGGTTGAACGTGTTCGCCCACACCACGCCGGCCCGCAACCGGGACGCCATCCACAAGATCAGCGAGCCCTTCTCGGTCCACACCCCGGCGGACAGGCCGTACGGCGTGTTGTTGGCCTTCTCGACCGCCTCGGCCGGCGTGCGGAACGTGAGCACGGACAGCACCGGCCCGAAGATCTCCTCGCGCGCGATCCGGTGTGCCTGCGACACCCCGGTGAAGATCGTCGGCGGGAACCAGAACCCCCGGTCGGGCAGCGGGCACGGCGGTGACCAGCGCGAGGCCCCCTCGGCCTCGCCGACCTCAGCCAGCGAGCGGATCCTGGCCAGTTGCTCGGCCGAGTTGATGGCGCCGACGTCGGTGTTCTTGTCCAGCGGGTCGCCGAGCCGCAGCGTCCCGAGCCGCCGCCGCAGCGCGGCCATGACCTCGTCGTAGACGGACTCCTGCACCAGCAGCCGGGAACCCGCGCAGCACACGTGCCCCTGATTGAAGAAGATCCCGTTCACGATCCCCTCGACCGCCTGGTCGATCGCGGCGTCCTCGAACACGATGTTGGCGGCCTTCCCGCCCAGTTCGAGCGTGTGACGGCGGCCAAGCCGCGCACACGAACGCGCGATCTGCTTGCCCACCTCGGTGGACCCGGTGAACGCCACCTTGTCGATGCCGGGGTGCTCGACCAGCGTCCGCCCGGTCTCCCCCGCGCCGGTGACGATGTTCACCACGCCCGGCGGCAGGTCGGCCTGCTGGCAGATCTCGGCGAACGCCAGCGCGGTCAGCGGCGTCGTCTCGGCGGGCTTCAGCACGACCGTGTTCCCGCAGGCGAGCGCCGGCGCGATCTTCCAGGCCAGCATCAGCAGCGGGAAGTTCCACGGGATCACCTGGCCCGCGACGCCGAGCGGCTTGGGGGCCTGCCCGTACCCCGCGTACTCCAGCTTGTCGGCCCAGCCGGCGTAGTAGAAGAAATGCGCCGCCACGAGCGGTATGTCGACGTCCCGGCTCTCCCGTATCGGCTTGCCGTTGTCGAGCGACTCGAGCACGGCGAGCTCACGCGATCGTTCCTGAACGAGCCGTGCGATGCGGAACAGGTATTTCGATCTCTGCGGGGGTGGCAGGCCCGCCCAGGTGTGCTCGTATGCCCGGCGCGCGGCGACGACCGCACGGTCCACATCGGCCGGGCCCGCCTCGGTCACCTCGGCCAGGACCTCCTCGGTGGCCGGCGAGATCGTCTTGAACATGTGGCCGTCGACGGTGTCGGTGAACTTCCCGTCGATGAACAGCCCGTAGGACTCGGCGATGCTGACGATCGACCGGGATTCCGGCGCGGGGGCGTATTCGAACTTCGGCATCGGCGTCAATCCAGGGTGAAGTAGTCAGGGCCGGAGTACCGGCCGGTCTTGAGCTTGGTGCGCTGCATGAGCAGGTCGTTCAGCAGACTGGAGGCGCCGAGCCGGAACCAGTCAGAGTCCAGCCAGTCCTCTCCCGCCGTCTCGTTGACCAGGACGAGGTAGCGGATAGCGTCCTTGCTGGTCCGGATGCCGCCGGCGGGCTTGACGCCGACCATGCGCCCGTGGCCGTCCCGGAAGTCGCGCACCGCCTCCAGCATGATCATCGTCACCGGCAGCGTGGCGGCCGGGCTCACCTTGCCGGTGGAGGTCTTGATGAAGTCGGCGCCGGCCAGCATCGCCAGCCAGGAGGCCCGCCGCACGTTGTCGTAGGTGCGCAGTTCCCCGGTCTCCAGGATCACCTTGAGGTGCGCCTGGCCGCAGGCCTCCTTCACCGCCGCGATCTCGGAATATACGAGATCGTAGTTTCCGGCCAGGAACGCGCCGCGGTCGATGACCATGTCGACCTCGTCGGCGCCCGCCGCCACCGCGAACTTTACGTCGGCGAGCTTCACCTCCAGGCTGGTCCGGCCGCTGGGGAACGCGGTGGCCACGCTAGCCACGTGAACCCCGCTGCCGGTGAGTTCCCTGGCCGCGACGTGCGCCAGGTCGGGGTAGACGCAGACCGCCGCGACCCGCGGCGCGGTCGGGTCCGCCGGATCCGGCTGTTTCGCCTTCGCGCACAGCGCCCGCACCTTGCCGGGGGTGTCCTGGCCCTCCAGCGTGGTCAGGTCGATCATCGAGATCGCGGTGTCTATCGCCCACTGCTTGGCCGTCGTCTTGATCGACAGGCTGGCCAGCATGGCGGCCCGCGCGTCCGCCCCCACCCG
>Ga0210389_10003438_pt1 | contig 12354 bp, 9 predicted proteins | sample IncBWH28OmetaG_FD_160127 | JGI IMG/M metagenome (GOLD analysis project Ga0210389, IMG submission 160127) | Forest soil microbial communities from Barre Woods Harvard Forest LTER site, Petersham, Massachusetts, United States - Inc-BW-H-28-O ... | reverse complement strand
GGGGATCACTTCCTGGATGAAACTTCGCAGGTAAACCCCGTGACTCCCTACGGTGAATCGAAAGTTCTGGTTGAGCGCGACCTGGCTCCGCTGGCCGACGACAATTTCAGCCCTACGTACATGAGAAACGCGACCGCCTATGGCGTGTCTCCGCGTTTGCGCCTCGACATTGTGCTGAATGATCTCGTGGCCTCGGCCTGCACAACCGGACAGGTTTACATCAAGAGCGACGGAACCCCGTGGCGTCCGATCGTGCATATTCGCGACATCATGGCGGCGGCGATTGCCGTTCTTGAGGCGCCCCGCGAGGCGGTGCACAACCAGACTTTTAATGTTGGAAGTAATGACGAGAACTATCGTGTCCGGGAACTGGCGGAGATTGTCGCCGAAATCGTGCCGGAATGCCGGGTGGAGTATGCGCCGGGCGGCGGACCCGATCTGCGCTGTTATCGCGTGAACTTCGACAAAATAACACGGTTGGTACCTGGCTTCCGTCCCGAGTGGACGGCTCGCCAGGGGGCACAAGAGCTTTACGATGCGTACCGGACGGTGGGGCTGACACGCGAGGACGTTGATCACGGACGCTACGTGCGCATCAACGAGATTAGACGACTCCAGAAAGCAGGACGATTGGAGGAGTCGTTGTATTGGAGCAAGAAGGCCGCCGAAAGTATCGTCTCGGCGTAGAGGTCGGCTCTTAAGAGAAGAGCTTTAAGAAGAGGAGTATCGGGGTTCGAATCATTGATGACCATGACCACCACGCCTGTTTTACAGAAAGTCGATCTGCAAATCGCAAACAAGACCTGCCGGTTTTGCGGCGCCGGTCTTGAGAGGACCTTTGTCGATCTGGGGATGTCGCCGCTTTGCGAAACCTATCCCTCGGTTGCCGAGCTGAATCAGGGCGAGGTCTATTACCCGCTCCATGTTTACGTGTGTGACCGCTGCTGGCTGGTGCAACTGGAAGAGTATGAGAGCGCGGAGAATATTTTTAGCGACTATGCGTATTTCGCTTCGTATTCCGACTCTTGGCTCAAGCACTGCGAAAAATACTGTACCGACATGGCAGCACGGTTTGCCCTCGGCAAAGGCAGTTTTGTAGCGGAGGTCGCCAGTAACGATGGCTATCTCCTGCAGTATTTCGTGCGCATGGGCATTCCGGTTCTCGGAATCGAGCCCGCGGCTAATGTGGCTAAAGCGGCAATCGAGAAAGGCGTTCCGACGCTCGTGCGATTCTTCGGAACAAAGTTAGCAAAGGAAATGGCCGCCGAAGGGCGCTGTGCCGACCTCGTTGCTGGAAATAATGTTCTGGCGCAGGTCCCTGATCTTAATGACTTCGTGGAAGGTCTGAGCATTCTGCTAAAGCCGGACGGCGTTCTTACGCTGGAATTCCCCCACTTGCTGCGCCTGATTGAACAGAACGAGTTCGACACGATCTACCACGAGCACTTTTCTTATTTCTCGTTGATCAGCACGATCAAGATCATGGAAGCGCACGGCCTCCGCGTCTTCGACGTCGACGAACTAAAGTCCCACGGCGGATCGCTGCGCGTGTATGCGTGCCGAGCGAGCAGCAGGAAGCACATGACGGAGCCAGCAGTGCAAAAAGTGATTGGCGACGAGGTCGCGGCAAAACTTGATAGAACTGAAGGCTACAACGATTTTGCGGGTCAGGTGAAAGAAACGAAACTCGCCTTGGTTGATTTCCTGCTTACGGCGGCGCGCGAGGGCAAAAGGGTTGCTGGTTACGGAGCTCCGGGCAAGAGCGCGACACTCCTTCATTACTGCGGGATCGGGAAAGACTTGATCGAATACACGGTTGATCGAAGCCTCTATAAACAAGGGCGCTACTTGCCGGGAACCCGTATCCCGATTTTTCATCCTGACCGCATCCAGCAGACCAAGCCGGATTACGTAGTTATTCTTCCATGGAATTTGAAAGACGAAATCATGAAACAGTTGGCCTTTATCCGCGAGTGGGGAGGACGATTTGTGGTGCCCATCCCCAAGGTAGCGGTGTATTGAAGTCAAGAGTGAAGTCAAAAGCTGAAAAGGGAACACGCAGATGAACATTTTTGTCGATTCCGGGATGCAAGATGACGCGCGCAGGCGGGAGATTTATCGTGGATCGCTATTTGTCCACGCGCCGTCGGAGAGTGCGTTGAAACTGTGCCGGTTGGCGCAGGAGATGGTCGAGGAAGCATTTCGTCCTTTTGATCCGGTGACGATTCACGAAAATCTTCCGGCGGAGGAATGCGCGAAGGTTCTGGCCGCGCTGAAGCCAAAATTCATTCATCACCCGCTTTCGAAAGAGTGCATTCAAGGAATGCTCCGCGAGGCCGGCTGCGACCTGGAAAAGACGTTCTTTGACGTGCCCCGGCTGCGAACCGCGTTTCCGGGCGACTATCTGAAATCGGGCATTGCCTATGCGTTTCATCCGCACCGTGACACCTGGTACTCGGCCCCCTTTTGCCAGATCAACTGGTGGATGCCGGCCTACGAAATGAATTGCGACAACTGCATGGCGCTTCATCCGCATTATTTCGATCGAGTCATCAAGAACGGATCTCGCAGCTACAACTATCACAAGTGGAATCTGGAGAGCCGCCAGAGCGCGGCGCAGCACGTAAAGATTGACACCCGGGTACAGCCACACGCGGAGGAGCCGATTCAGCTCGATCCTCAGGTGAGAATGGTTTGCGGTGTGGGCGGCGCATACCAGTTTTCGGCAGCGCAATTACACTCCACCGTGCCGAATACTTCGAGCGTGACGCGCTATAGCATCGACTTTCGTACCGTGCACCTGGATGATGTCATGCAGCAGAAGGGGGCGGCTAACGTCGATTCAGCCTGTAGCGGGACTACGATTGGGGATTACCTGCGAGGCGCGGACTTCTCGCATCTGCCAGCGGAGGCGATGGCGTTATATTTTGATGGCTCTGAACTCCAGTACACCACCTAGCGCGCTACTGACATGCGCGTAACTGCGATGCCGACAGATCGAAAGCAAGCTACGAAGAAAGCTGCAAATTCAGGGAGGGCCGACGCATGAAGGTAGTCCTGTTCTGTGGAGGCGCCGGCATGAGGCTGCGCGGCTATTCCGAAGACGTCCCCAAACCCATGGTGACGATCGGCACCCGTCCCGTGCTATGGCACGTGATGAAGTACTACGCTCACTTCGGCCACAAAGACTTTGTGCTCTGTCTTGGGTATAAGGGAAACGTCATCAAGAATTATTTTCTTGAGTATGAGGAATCGGTATCCAACGACTTTGTTTTATCGAAGGGTGGCCGGCAGCTTGATTTTGTGCAGCGTGATATCGACGACTGGAACATCACGTTTGTGGATACCGGGCAGCGCTCGACGATTGGCGACCGCTTGCGGCTGGTCGAGCCGTACTTGAAGGGGGAAGAGGTTTTTCTTGCGAACTACAGCGATGGTCTGACCGACTTTCACCTGCCCGACCTGATCGACGAATTCTCGCGGCGTAACGGTACGGCGACTTTCCTCTCAGTGCAGCCGCGGTCGAGCAGCCTCGACACGGTGCATCTCGATCAAAACGGCTCCGTGCAGGCAATCCGCTGCATGAAAGATTCGAACGTCTGGGTGAACGGCGGATATTTTGTACTCCGCAACGATGTATTCCGTTATCTGAAGCCGGGTGAGGAATTCGTTTACGAGCCGATGCAGCGCATGATCTCCGAGCAGAAAGTCTGGTCGCGGCGCTACGACGGGTTCTGGCAATGTATGGATACGTTCAAGGACAAGCAGATTCTCGACGAACTCGAAGCCTCAGGTTCGGCGCCTTGGTGTCTTTGGAAAAATGGCAACCAAGCCTCGGGAGTTACGGCCCGTTGAACTTACAGTTCGCAGGAAAACGATCGCAGCCGAGCACCGTTCTTTGTCTGGGCGCGCATTCCGACGACATCGAAATTGGTTGTGGAGGCACGCTCCTCCAACTCAAGAAAAGCTACGGCGATGTGCGATTTCACTGGGTCGTTTTCTGTGCAGCCGGAACCCGCGCAAAAGAAGCGGCCGCCGCTGCGAGTGCGTTTACGGGGCCAAATAAAGCAACAATTGTGATCAAGGACTTCCGCGACGGTTATTTGCCTTACACCGGCGCGGCGGTGAAAGATTTGTTTGAAGAGCTCAAAACCGAAGTCCAACCGGATCTGATCTTCACCCACTGGCAGGGAGACGCCCATCAGGATCACCGCCTGGTTTCCGAGTTGACCTGGAATACATTTCGCAATCACCTGATATTGGAGTACGAAATCCCGAAATACGACGGCGACCTCGGGAGGCCCAACGTCTTCCTGCCACTCGATGCCGGCCTGGCTGAGCTGAAAGTGGATTACCTGTTTGATGCATTCAAGTCGCAGCAATCGAAGCCCTGGTTTGACCGCAACACTTTTATGGGGCTAATGCGCATTCGCGGCATGGAATCGAACGCGCCGAGCGGATACGCCGAGGCTTTTTACGCGCGTAAGATAGTTCTGGGCTAGCGTTGGATTGATGACATCGGATTCATGATGAAAAGCACCACCGAAACTGCCACCCACAATCCGGGAACAGATTCTTCTGCCGCCGACCAGGATTTCTCCCGCTCCCGGGCGCTCAGCCCGCGTGCGCACGAGTTGATTCCGGGCGGGTCTCACACCTACGCCAAGGGAGACGATCAGTTTCCCGAGCAGGCGCCCGCTTTCATCGTTCGAGGAAAAGGCTGTCACGTCTGGGATGTGGACGGAAATGAGTTCATTGAATATGGCATGGGTTTGAGAGCGGTCACGCTCGGGCACGCGTTTGGGCCAGTGGTTGAGGCAGCCTATCGCCAGATGCAGTTGGGCACAAATTTCTCCCGCCCCGCCAAGCTGGAACTGGATTTAGCCGAGTCTTTTCTGGACGTCATTGACGGAGCCGATATGGTGAAGTTCGCCAAGAACGGTTCCGATGTGACGACGGCAGCCGTCAAATTGAGCCGCGCCTTCACCGGCCGCGACCTGGTAGCGATTTGCGGAGATCAGCCCTTCTTCTCGACCGACGACTGGTTCATCGGAAGCACCGAGATGAATGCCGGGATTCCGGAAGCGATCGCCCGGTTGACAGTAAAGTTTCGCTATAACGATATTCAGAATCTGACTGATTTATTTGATAAATACGAGGGGCGAATTGCCTGCGTCGTGATGGAGGCAGAGGCAACCATCCCTCCTGCCCCCGGCTACCTCACGCAGGTAAAGGATCTGTGCGAGGCGCGGGGCGCAATTCTGATTTTTGACGAGATGATCACCGGTTTCCGCTGGCATCTCGGAGGCGCGCAGAAATTTCATGGCGTGATTCCTCACTTGTCGACGTTCGGCAAGGCGCTTGGAAACGGCTTCGCTATTGCCGCTTTGGCAGGGAAGCGCGAGATCATGCGGCTCGGCGGCGTGGATCACGATCAGCCGCGAGTGTTCCTGCTCTCCACAACTCACGGCGCAGAAACGCACGCGCTCGGCGCCGCTCTCACAATTATCGATATTTACCGCGAACGCTCTGTGGTCGAATTCCTGTGGAAGCAGGGAGAGCGGCTGCGGTTACTCGTGAACCGGTCAATTGCCGACCACCGGCTCCAGGAATTTGTTGAGGTAATCGGGCGTCCCTGCAATCTTGTTTTTGCGACGCGAGATCGCAATGGCGAGGCCTCGCAATCCTTTCGCGCTCTATTCATGCAGGAAATGATCCGTCGCAGTGTGATCGCGCCCTCGTTGGTTGTGAGCTTTTCGCACACCGACGCCGATATCGACCGGAGCGCTGAAGCCATTCATGAGGCCCTCGCCGTCTACCGCAAGGCTCTCGACGAGGGCGTGGAAAAGTATCTTCACGGGCGTCCGGTAAAGCCGGTCAATAGAGAGCGCAACTGATCGCCTAGAGACTTGACCTCCAAAAACAGTTCCCAGCAGCAAACTCTCGATGGAAATCCGAACCCCGGTGAGTGAGGCAGCCCCGAAGCCGTATTTCGCCTCTGCACTCCTTACCACCCACAAATCGATGAACGCCTACACGGAAAAAATAGGTCAAAACCAGAGCGCAAAACTCAGGTACTCGTTCCTCGCCCTGGCAGCCGTTTTGGGCTTCTTGCAAGCCTGGGCAAGCCGGATGGACTTGATTAGCGATACGGTCTCTTATCTCGACATCGGAGACGGCATCTGGCGGGGGCACTGGTCGATGGCGATCAACGGACTTTGGGGGCCGCTATATTCCGCGATCCTTGGAGCGGCAGTAGGTATCGTCAGGCCGTCGCCTTACTGGGAATATCCACTCGTCCATCTCGTCGTATTCGGGATCTTCTTATTTACCTTGTGGGGTTTCGATTTCTTCTTGCGGGAACTAATACAGCTGCGGCACGAGGTCGAGTCATCTTCGTCGGAAGTCTGCATCCCGGACTGGGTATGGCTGACCATCGGCTACACGATCTTCCTGTGGACCTCGCTCCAAGTCATTCAGGTCTCGGAAACAAATCCAGACATGCTGGTAGCGGCATTCTTTTACTTTGCCTGCGGATGCCTTGTCAAAATACGGCGAGATGCCCCTGGGTGGCCGGCGTTTTTGGGCCTCGGCCTCGTGTTGGGCCTCGGGTATTTAACCAAGTCGATCATGCTTCCGGTCTCCGTGCTCTGCCTGGCAGCCGCTGTCACCGCGGCGCGACGGCAAAGATGGCGAGCAGCTGGAGCGTGCGTGGTTTTCATAACGATCGCCCTGCCTTTCATAATCGGCCTTTCCACCCAGAAAGGCCGTTTCACTTTTGGTGAGTCGGGACGCTACAACTATGCGGTCCACGTGAACCATGTTCCGCGGACGCACTGGCAGGGAGACGCAGAATACGGGAAGCCCGTGCACGGCAGCCGCCAGATTGTTGACCGGCCGGCCACCTTTGAATTTGCCACACCTTTGCCGGGCACCTACCCGGCATGGACGGACCCGAGCTATTGGTATGACGGTCTGCATTCGCGAATCAATTTGCGTCGAACGATCGGTCGTTTGTTCCAACTCTTACGGGAAGAGCTTGTTTTTTTCTTCGAGCTGCACGGCGGCCTCGTCGCCACGCTGTTTTTGTTGTTCTACGTGGGCGGTCGAAAATGGGAGATGTTAAAAGACATCGCGACCTATTGGTTTTTATTGCTGCCGGCAGCGGGCGCGCTCGGGTTATACGCGCTAATTCACATTGAACCGCGATATCTGGCGCCCTTCGTTGCAACCATCGCGCTGTGTCTTTTCTTCAGCGTGCATTTGCCAAAATTGGCCGGAAGCGAGCGACTGGCAGCGGGTGTCGCAATTTTTCTCTTTGCAATGTTTATTTCTCCGGTTGAAGCAACGTCGCTGCATGTGCGCGAATTTGTCAGCGACGCCATCGGACGCTCGCAGCCCGATCACAATTCCTATCAGGCGATGGCTGCCGAGATGTCCCGGCTCGGGCTAAAGCCGCGTGATCGAGTTGCCTCTCTCGAATATTCGTTGTATGGGATGTCAACATGGGCAAGACTGGCGCGCGCGCAGATTGTTGCGGAAGTCTACTATTGGCCCACATTAGAAGAGAGCGCGGGCAATGATTTCTGGCAGGCAGACGCCGCCACGCAGCAGAAGGTAATCGAGGCTATTAGGAAAACAGGAGCTCGCGTGATCGTCTCGCAGGCCGCGCCAGTTCCTTCCGACGCGCCCGGCTGGCGTCGCGTGGGTGAAACGCAGTACTACGCGTACTGGCTGAATTGAAATGACCAATCCACAGTCATCAAAGAGTGAGCGGCTCTCGCGGTCAGCCTTCGATATCTTGACGGTCGGAGTGTCCGCGTTGTTTTTGGCATTGCCGATGCTGGTCTACGGACCCATGGTGAAGGGGGATGACACCTACGAGCACCTCAACTATTGCCGGCACTTTGCTGAGCAATTCTGGGCCGGCGAGTGGTATCCACGATGGCTCCTCAACATCAATCATGGACTAGGTAGCCCTACCTTTTTCGTATATCCGCCGTTCGGAGGTTATGTCTACGCCCTTCTGCAGCCGTTTGGACGGGCACTTCATTTCAATCCGTTTAATGCGGGAGAGTTCCTGGCCTTGTTTGCTTCCGGGATCTGCGCGTGGCTGTGGGCACGCACTTTTGCGCAACGGAAGGCAGCAGTTGTGGGCGCCATCTTGTACATGCTGATCCCGTATCATCTGGCGGAAGATTTCTACCGGCGCACCGCGCTTTCGGAATGCTGGGCGCTGGCGTGGATGCCGTTGGTTCTGTATTTCACCAGTGGAGTGATATCGCGAAAGCGTTTCGCCTTGCTCGGCTTGGCGGTTGCCTATGCATTGCTTATAACGAGCCATCTTGTGAGTGTGCTGATATTTTCGTCGATTCCGTTGGCGCTCGTCATCGTCATGGCGTCCCGCGGAGATAAAGGGAGATCTTTCCGTCGAATTGTTGCCGGAATGGCCCTCGGAACCGGACTGTCGTGTTTCTACTTTGTGCCGGCCCTTTCCCAGGCTGCTCACTTTCCCGTTCTAAGAGCCTTGTGCCCTCCCTATTACTATTTAGAAAGCAATCTGATCGGTATCCGCGACATCGTTGGGAGTGGCATGAGAAGCCGCTACGTACACTGGATTGCGCTTGCCACGGTCAGCACGCTCGCTTTTATAGCGATCTGCGGCGGGTCAGTCTTGTGGCGAGGACGCCCGGAATCGCGGCGGCAGATTGCGTTCTGGTTGGGAGTATGCGTTCTTCCTGCCTTCCTGATGTCAACTTTGAGCCTGCCCTTATGGAGCCCGAAACTCCTGCTGTTCCAAGGCGTACAGTACCCGTGGAGATTCAACGTCATATTGTGTCTGGCCGCCATCTTCATGGGCGCGACGTTTCTGTCTGCAATCCCCAGATTTTGGGGGCCAGGGCGGGCTGTAATGCTGGGGATCTTGCTGCTTCTGGTATTGAGCTGGCTGGTGTCTTATGGGCAGATCTGGAGCCATTACCGGACCGATACTTATACACCCAATCCACGACAGTTGGTGAGTGACGATGATGGCTGGTTTGACTCCTGGACGGCGCCAGGTGTGAGCCAGGCGAGCGCGCTTAAGGCGAGCGCAGAGCCGCGAGTGAGATTCATAGAGGGAAGCGGCGCGTCGCAGGTTCGGCTCTGGAAGGCACGTGATATCGAGTTCGATACCGACAGCTCAACTGGCGGGTGGGTGGAGGTTAATCAATTTTATTATCCCAAGTGGACGGCGTCGGCACTCGGCACGTCCCAGCCCCTCCAGATAGATACTGCGACGCCGGAAGGGCTTGTAAAAATATGGGTCCCAGCTGGGCACCAGCAGATTCGGCTTGCAATTCCGGTTCAACCCGCCGAGAGAATCGGACGCTGGATCAGCTTTGCTTCGATCTTGCTCTGCGGGATCTTGGGGTGGAGAGAAAGATCCGCGTATCTTCCCGGGGTTTTATCGCGGTCACAGGTTGATTCGCCACGGAACAATTTGGAAGGTATGCCGGCGTGAAGGGCCTTACTGGTGAGAGAGAAGGACACATGGAAACCTCAACTGCCGTGACCTCGACCGGTTCGACCGACAGATCGCGGCAGATGGACGAGCGAAGCTGGTGGGACCTTTGGAACACGTCTTATCGCGCCGAAGACAACCGGGACGAAACCTCGACGGAGCTTTTTCGGCATGTGGTCGCTCTGATGCAGCAAGTAGCGCCGAGCAGAAATCGGATGCTGGAAGTCGCGTGCGGTACCGGAACTCTTTCGCGGAGCCTGGGCTTCACCTCATATCACGGTTTGGATATTTCCGCGGCGGCAGTTGAAATTGCGCGTCAAAAGGCTGAAGCCGTTCAACTTCCATCCGGGACTGGCCGGCCCACGTATGAAGCAGCGGATTTTCACGACTGGCCCTTGCCTGCCGAGCCGTTCGACATAGTGCTGTGCGTAGATGCAATCTCGTGCTTTCGCGATCAGGCATTTGTGTTGCGTAAGGTCGCGCAGTCCTTGCGCGCTGGAGGGCGAGCCATAATCACAACGGTGAATCCGGTTGTTTACAACCGCATTCGCCGGGTAGGCGGCGTGAAACTGGAAAATGGTCCTGTAAGCCACTGGCTCTCGCGAAGGGAACTGCACCAACTGCTGAAGCAGGCAGATCTCACCCTGGAACGTTCCTATACCATCATGCCACGGGGAAACATGGGAATTCTGCGGGTGATCAACGCGCGGCGCTTGGATCGCGTGCTCGGCTCGCGGGGAGCATTCGTCCTTCGACGGCTGAAAGAACGGTTGGGGTTAGGTCAATACCGGGTTGTGGTGGCCCGGAAGCCTTAAGCACAGCGCGGATCGAACACGGTCCACGTTGTTTCGAGCATTACCTGCTGCAAACATGACTGAAACGGGAGTTGCCCTGCAAAGCGAGAGCGACAAAGCCCTGGAAGCTCTCTCGGCAATTCCGGCCGCGTCGGATTTTAAGAAAAAATCGGTTCGCGGGGGCGCGGCAGCGATGTTCAGCCAGGGCATCGGCATGGCGCTCCAGATCGTTACGACGGTCGTCCTCGCCCGCCTGCTCTCTCCAACTGACTACGGCTTGCAGGCGATGGTCATTACGCTGACCGGATTTTTCAGTCTGTTTAAGGATGCGGGCCTCAGCGTTGCCAGCGTACAGCGCGAAACGCTGACACACGAACAAATCTCGACTCTGTTCTGGATCAACACCGTGGTGGGAGCGTTGTTGATGATTGTGGTCGCCGCTTCGGGCCCGCTGCTGGCTACGTTTTATAAAGAGCCCCGGCTGGTTTGGATCACGGTGGCATCGGCCACGGTATTCCTCCTGAATAGTTTGGCAGTGCAACATCGTGCTCTGCTGGATCGATCGATGCAGTTCACGACCAGCGCCAAGATTGAAATCTTGTCGTCGGTGGTGGGCACGGTTGTCGCGATCGGGATGGCAGCGCTCGGGTGCGGTTACTGGTCGCTGATTGTTCAGACGCTCAGCCTGTACGTCGTGGGCATGGTGGGGTCCTGGATTGCCATGCCCTGGATGCCGGGAAGGCCGCGCTGGACGCCGGAGCTCCGGTCCATGGTGCGCTTTGGCGGAACGGTCACTCTCAACAGCTTTGTTGTTTACCTGGCGTATAACACAGAGAAAATTCTCTTGGGGCGCTTCTGGGGGCCGGCATCGCTTGGACTCTACGGGCGCGCTTATCAGCTGGGGAATCTACCTGTGCAGCAGCTGACGAACTCCATGGGATCGGTCGCTTTCCCGATGATGTCGCGCTTGCAAGGCGACGCCGAACGTCTGAAGCGTTCTTATTTAAAAGCGCACTCTCTGGTGGTTTCGCTGACCGTTCCGGTGGTCATCGTTTGTGCAGTGTTTTCGAATGAAATCGTGAGCACAGTGCTCGGGCCGAAATGGAACGGAACCGCTCCCATCCTGCGGTTGCTTTCGCCGGCGATTCTGGTATTTGCACTAATGAATCCCCTATCGTGGCTGCTGCGTGCCACTGGGCGAGTCGAACGGAGCCTGAAAATCGCCTTGTTTATTGCGCCGGTCATGATTCTCGGCGTGCTTGCAGGGTTGCGTAACGGACCAACCGGAGTGGCAACGGGCTATTCCATTGCAATGGTCCTGCTGGTCGTGCCCTTAATCGCATGGGCTAAACATGGAACGGGAATCACGACTGCTGACTATTGGGAATGCATCAAGAGGCCGTTGCTTGCAGGCGTTCTGGGAGGCGGAGCCGGCTGGGTGTTACGCTTTGTTTGTCATGGCGTTTTGCCGCCCATTCCCTTACTGGTAGCTGAAGTCGGCGTTGCATTTGGCCTGTATGCTTTGCTGTTGTTGTTTGCGATGGGGCAAAAGGAATTCTATTTCGACCTGCTTCGCCAGATTATCGGCCGCAGCTCGGCGATTCCGGCGGAATCCTGAACGCCAATTAACGTGAAGCAATCAACGGAATGACCAAAGCTAATTCCAAATGGCACGTCGGCGATTGGGTCGAAGTCCGGAGCAAGGCGGAGATCCTGCGCACGCTCGACAGCGATGGGCGGCTCGACGGAATGCCTTTCATGCCAGAGATGTTTGCGTTCTGCGGCAAACAATTTCAGGTGTACAAGAGCGCGCATAAGACGTGCGATACAGTGTTCCCGGTTCGGGGCCGGCGCGTCGATCAGGCGGTCCATCTTGATACGCGTTGCGATGGGTCGGCCCATGGCGGCTGCCAGGCTGGATGCATGATCTTTTGGAAAAAAGCCTGGTTGAAGCCAATCAGCACGGCAACTAAAAAAGCTTTGCTGCTCAGCGTGGAATCCTTGACAGCGAATGTAGAGGCGGCGGATTCGCCTACCTGTATGGAATCCACCGTTTGG